>Ga0209481_10000392_pt1 | contig 17537 bp, 23 predicted proteins | sample SoiMetdeltSBSDD3_FD_187598 | JGI IMG/M metagenome (GOLD analysis project Ga0209481, IMG submission 187598) | Bulk soil microbial communities from a Populus tree surrounding site in Tennessee, USA - Soil MetaG P. deltoides SBSDD3 (SPAdes) (version 2) | ecosystem: Environmental > Terrestrial >...
ATCACTTGAAAGTCACGTTCTCAGCAAATGGGAACTATCGTGCATAGAATAGCTGAAATCTATTACAAGGCACGTATCGGTGGCCTTGGTTACTATGATGCTGTGGATGCTGCGCTGAAAGATGGCAAGGTATTCATCATGCTACCAGAAGTAACCATCAGTCACGATGATGCGATGCTGGCATATAACACAATGGTTCAATACTTCGAGTACTACAAGAATGACCATTGGGTTCCGCTAGAATGTGAGCAGGTAGACCAAGCCCAGATATACGAGGACGACAACATGCGTATTATCTGGAAAGCAAAATATGACTTGAAGGTTGATACCAACGAGTCACGCCGTCCTGTAGACCATAAATCTATGTCACAGAGACGTGATACAAATGAGCTGAATGTGCAGTTCATGGGTCAATGTTTTCTCATGGGTGTTAACGATATCTACATCAACAAGATTGGTTTTCAGACATCGTTGAAACCAGCAGAGAAGTTTCTGCGCGTTCCCATCCATTACACCAACGAGAAACTACTCGAATGGCAGTCGGAAACGATACCATATGGTGTGATGAGAATGCTGGAATACAAGGAAACTGGATACTACCCACGGCGCTACACGCACTGTGACAAGTTCAACAAATGCATCTTCTATGAGGATGTATGTAACGTCAATCCTAACTTGCGTGAGGAAGGATTGAAAAATAACTTCGTAGTCGGAGAACCGTGGGACCCTGACCATGCATAACAAATCACTATCACCCATGACAGAATCATTCCTGCGCGAGCTGAGAACAGTAGCTCAGAAGTATGCTGATACCCACGCCATCGCATATGTCGTGGTGCCAGATGATAAGGAAGAATCAGCGTGTTTCGAGGGCAATACGTGCATGGTCTGTGTCAGAGATGGATACAACGGATTGATTCGAGATAAAGGATTAGAACACGGCCACGCTGTAATCGACGAGGTTCCAATAGGAAGGATTCATTAATCATGCCTGCAAAATATACGCACGTTCATCGGTATACTCGTAAGAAGCTAGGCAATAACGGCTTCACCATATTCAAGTGCAATCTCCCTGCTTGTCCGCACTACGTAAGAGAGGAACTAGCAGAGGGTAGATTGTGCATTTGTAATAGGTGTGGGAAGGAGATGATACTAGACAAGCGTGCATTACAGCTAAAGAAACCTCATTGTAGCGATTGCGTGGTTTCCAAGAAGAAGGCAACTATTAAGTCACTGGAAGAATTCTTGGCGGTTAAGGAAGGATAACTTGAATTCCTTAGATGAATTAAAGAAAGTATTATCTGGAGAATGGCATAAGCCTGTTCGTGGTTTCGGTGAAGCAGATGAGAAAGTCATCTGTCCTGAATGCCTAGCACTGGTTCATACTAGATTAAAACTTGGCCATTATGACTGGCATATAACTCTTGAGGAAAGAATCCAAAAACTGGAGATTAAGTAATGCCAACAATGGCTGACATAGACCCTGAAATCCAATTCGTATTAATGAAGGGTGAACCAGGAACTCGTAAGTCAACGGCTGCTTTATCATATCCGTTGCCACAATACTGGTTCTCATTTGATATGAAGATGGAATCATTATCACTACCTATGCGTCATTGGGGTATCGACCCTAACCTGATTGACTACGATGACTATTCAGGTAATAGTGCTTGGAATGATGCATTGAAACGATTAGATGCATTCCAACTTAACAGAAAGAGTAGAGCAGGTGATGTTAAGACTATCATCGCTGATTCAGTTACATCGATTGGTGATGGTATCAATAGGCAAACACTAAACATAAAGGGGGGCACTACTACTAGTTCAGGTCAGGAAGCAGGTAAGAGAATAGCAGGTATACCAGTTAATACGGTTGAGGACTTTAACGCTGAGATGAGTGCATTCCAAACATTAATCTCTAAGCTCAAGGATATTCATAAGTTCCACAAGGTCAACGTCATCCTCATCGCTCACATCCTGCAAACAGAAACCAAATCACTGGACGGCCAGACTCATATGAGCCGTACTCTAGTGACCGGCGGTAAAAAAGCTGCGGCTAAGATACCAGCTTATTGCACCGAAATCTATCACTTCAATATCGAGTCAGGCGCCAAAGTAGGTAGTGGCGGTCGATACACTCTATTGACCACACATACAGGCGACGACTTCGCTAGAACAGCATTACCGCTTGATAAGTTGATTTATCTAGATGATAACCATCTCTACGATACACATATCAAGCCGGCGATTGCTAAGTTGAAGGTTCCGTATAAACCAGTGGTGAAACTCTAATGACAACAAAATTAGAATGGTTATGTACACAGGGTGCTGGATATTGTTCTCATCCACAATGTAGACCTCTGACAACAAAGGAGATGACAATGATTACTGACCTCGATATCGACACCTACTTCGAGTATCATGAACCAACCGAAGAACAGGTGCAACAGATGAAGGTCATTCGCGGCACAGCTAAGGCGCTAGCGATGGCTATCATTAACAACACTCCGAAAAGTGCTGACCAATCGGCAGCTATTCGGAAACTCAGAGAGGCGGTGATGACAGCGAACGCAGCGATAGTATTGAATCCATAAACTAACAACAACCAACACAACACAGGAGACAACATGCCGATAATCCAGTACACTCAACGGGACCTGCTGCGGGGAACTATCGTGGAACCTGCATGGTATAAGGTAAAAATCGAAGAAGTTGGTGAGGCTCCGTCGAAAGACCAGAAATCCACCAACTATCCTGTCGATGCTACCATCATTTGCAATGCAGAGAACGGTAGCACCAAGTTTGCAGGAGTTCCCATTGAGTGGAACTTCAATAGCAAAGCTCTCGGTTTCACAAAGGGGTTTCTGAAATCTGGTTTGGCCCCTGGTGAATCACTGGAAGCTGAGACGCGATATGAACTCGGTTCAATGGAAGGCAAGGAAATCGAGATGTATATCGCTAACGACCGTTACCAGAACCGTGACGTTAATCGTGTGCCCCACGAATACCGTCCGGTGAATCGTTAGGTAAGACATGGATACGTATGGAATGGCACACTGTCCACGGACAAAGCAGCCTAAATACGCTCGGAATGCCATACGGGGTTGACCCTTCACGTCAACTAGCCGGGGAGCTATCCATCGAGCACTTTTCAGCCATAGGAGGTAAACATGTATTGGTTCTTTAGATACATTCAGGAGGATTTGGCTGATGATATCTTTGGTTTCTTCGGCCAATTCGTTTGTAATTGCGATGGTATGACTTGCCATCGAGATTAGAGACTCACTCGAAAGCATGGTAGTTGTGCATTATCAGCTAGCCATATGGAGTCGGCGAAAGCCTAATGATAATGCACTTAACAAGGCTGTGCTAGTAGAGTGACAGGTGTGCAGTTTCTATGCTGATGCGTCGCTGACACAAACCAGATAGGGCTGCACACCAACCTTAAAGAAAGGATAATAATGTGGATGATAACAACGAAACTAGAGCCGACATGATTCGACGACGGCTAGAGTTAGGTGGAGTAATAGCTGTCATAACGGGTAGGCAAGCAAGGATAGAGCTGGAGCATCCTCGTATTCATAAGATAGATGGGGATGCGCGTCTCTCTCCACTACCAAGCAATACAAGATACGTATTCTTTACCCGTCACACTTCACATGCAACGGGTGGCGAATACATTAGAGCCTGTAGACGGATGGGGATTCCGTTCTCAATGGAAGGCACAGGCGAGATAAAACGAACACTCTGTGAAATATTCGGTATACCTAAGTCTACCGAATACCTAACTGAATCTCTACCTGCACCTACACTAACAGAGTTAGTGAAGGAGATAGCAACTCAACCTGTAATAGTAGCACCAGTAGCAGAGGAGATAACAATGGCGAAGCCCAACGGTGAACGTCGTGGTCGTGTCAAGAATCTTGTGCTTGCGTTTCCTGACAAGACTGCAAAGGAACTCTACGAGATTGCTAACCGTGATGGAATTAAGACAACACTTAATTCTGTCAAACAGGCAATGCTTAAGTATCTGCCTAAGAAAGAGAAGCCTGTCAAGGCAGAGCCGAAAGTAGAGCGCAAGACCCGTAGTAAGAGCGACCCTGATAAGGAGCTTGACAAGATTGCGGCTGATGCACATGCTGCAATCGACTTGCTTCTGGAATACGTGAAGAAATATCGGAAAGTCACTGAACTTCTGAAAGAATTGAAGGACCTGTAAAGGAGATAGCATGTCATTAACACGTAAAGAATGGGAGGAGTTGTGGGAAATCGTCAAGTGGATGGAAGCCCGCATACTATTCGTCCACCCTAAAACTAGGGCGAAGGTGGCCCGGATAAAGCAACTTATACAGCAAGTTATAGGACAGATGGAGTAACCGATGCATATTCTCACCGATGAACAGCTAGAAAATCTGCGCGGGCAATTACAGAATGCTCCACTTCATACTGTGGACGCATACTTAACCGACATTTCAGAACAGATACACCAACTCGAACGAATAAAGAAAGTAGTAGCTTCTGTTCACGAGGAAAAGATGCAGGAAGTTAATCCTACATCTGAAGATAACTAGGGCTACCCTCACAGGAGTAACGGGAAATGTCGGAAACTCGTCTTACTGGAACTATCACTCGCCTAAACCAACAGGGCTATGGTTTTATATCCTCAAAGGTAATGCAGTTTACAAGGATATACTTCCATTGGACCATGCTAGAGCCACCACTAAAGTTCACCGACCTTAAACGTGGTATGGAGGTAGAGTTCACCCCGTATCCCTATAGAGATAAGGGCTACCGTGCTACAAAGGTGAAACTCTATGATAAACCACAAACAGAGGTTCGAGACGGAGAAAGTGTGGTGGCGAAAGATTCTGATAGTAGCGACGTATCACAACCAACAAGTAAGCCTGAATAAAGATTGGCGCCTTATTGATACGGCTAAGGCGCTAGACCTTTCGATTGGAACTGTCGCGGAAAACATAGCGATAGCTAAGGCTATCGATGAGGACGAGACTATCTTAACGCTGCTTAATAGAAAAGAGGCGTTAAAGAGAGTGATATATCCTAACGCTCAATGGCTTCAACAATGAAGGAGAATAATCATGGACATATATAAAATTCGTGAGATGAAACAAGCAATAGAGCGCATGAAAGAAAGCTATAAAGAGTTACCAGCTAATCAGGTTGACCCTCTGGTTAGAGCTTTATTAGAATCATTTGGAAATCGTATGGAGTTCCTAGCTCAATTGACTATAAACATTAATAACTTTGAAGCGATGCGCGAACTTCTATGGAAGGAAGTGAATCAAAGCATTGAAGATTTAATGCTATTCAGTCCTGAAACATTAGAAAGAGAAGCATCAAAGAAAGTTCATTAAACATGAAATACGTCCCAGGTGGGGGTCAGCTCGGCGCTAAGATAATGATAGTAGGTGAAGCTCCATCTTATGTAGAGGAGGAACTAGGACAACCATTCAAAGGACCTGCGGGTCGTGAATTAGATAAGCTATTAAAGGATGCAGGAATAAGACGTAATGAGTGTTGGATAACTAATGCATGTAAGTATGCAGTTCCACCTGCACCTAAAGATAAGAAGATACCATTTAAGACACGCGCTGAGTCAGTAGGTATTAACCTCCTAGAACAGTGGGATGAATTACAGAAAGAAGTCAATGCCATTAAGCCTAACGTAATCCTCTCACTAGGAGGGACAGCACTATGGGCACTTACTGGCAAGACAAAGATACAGGACTACCGTGGTTCTATTATGATGGGTATGGGACGGAAGTTAGTCCCGACCTACCATCCAGCACACCTACTACATCAGGCAGGGGGAGAATTCACGGGCTACTGGAATCGACACCTCATGGTGTTCGATATGGTGAGGGCTCTGAGACAGTCGTTTTTTCCAGAGATAGAACTACCAAGGAGGAACCTCCAGATATGTCGTAACTCAATGCACTTGTATGAGTTTCTCAGGAGATATGAACATGCAACAAAACTCTCCGTTGACATTGAAGCGTCTGATTGTGTTCCATCTTGTGTTGGTCTTGCTTTCAATAAAAGCCACGGAATTTCCATTCCACTATGGCGTTCTATCTCAGATAGCGATTTGGTTAGCGTCTGGATTATGCTTGCGAAAGTTCTGGTTGACCGAAGATATAAAATCATAGGCCAGAACTTCAAGTATGATGAGGACAAGCTAAAGCATATCGGGTTCGTCATATGGAAGCTCTGGTCAGATACGATGCTCAAGGCATTCGCTATCAATCCTGAGCTACCTAAATCACTAGCATTCAATACCAGCATTTATACAGAGGAACCATTCTACAAGCATGAAGGTATGTATGAGGGGTCATTCGATGATTTACAAATAGGTAATGCAAGAGATGCCTGTGTTACATATGAAGTAGATGAGAATATGGACCCAGACCTAGACGAACTAGGTATGCGCCCATTCTATGAGAATTTCTTAATGGAACTTCATCCTCTCTACCTAGAAATAGAGAGTGAGGGATTCAGAATTAATACAGCTAAGCAAGCAGAACTTCTAAAGAAATACATCGAATGGGACGAGATTAATACTTATAAACTGTTTCAGATGGTAGGTGCTGAGGTTAACCCTGCATCACCTAAGCAAGTAGCACTACTTCTATACGAGAACTGGAAGTTACCTTATAAGAAAAGCACTGGTGAAGAAGATTTAACAGAGCTACTACTCGCAAAGAAAGTATCAGAAGAGCAGAAAGCAGTCATAACTCTTATACTAGAGACGCGACGCGTTCGTAAAACGGTTTCAACATATCTCATGGCCTTACCTGATTATGATGGTAAGATGAAAACTACTTGCTATCTATGTCTCGAAACCGGTCGTACTGGGACCGGACAATTAGACCCACCGATTAGACCAAAGGTAGAAGTAATAGATATAGATGGTAAGAAGAAAAAGAAGAATATCGGAACTGCATTCCAGACATTAACCAAGCATGGAGATATTGGTAGTGATATCAGAGACCAATACGAGGCTGAACCTGGATGGGTGTTCATACAAGGGGATTCAGAACAGGCCGAGGCGCGAGTAGTATTCTTACTCGCTAATGATTTACAAGCATTAGAGGATATAGATACACATGATTATCATGCTCTTACTGCTTCTTGGTTTTTCGGTGGCACTGAATATGATTACTCTAAGAAAGTATTGGGTTATGAAAGCCCGATACGATTTGCGGGTAAGACTTTACGACATGCTTGTCACCTCGATGCAAAGGGAAAACGAGCAGCAACAGAGGTTAACACTCAGGCAAGAAAAGCTAAGATTGATATCAACATATCAGAGGAGACCGCTAATGCCGCAATTGCTGTCTTTCACAGAAAGCAACCTAAAATTCGTAATAACTTCCATAACGGAATTATTGAAGCCCTCAACAAAGACAAAAGAATCCTAACCGCAGGACTTCCATTCGGAATAGATGCTCCGCATGGGGGCAAGCGTATATTCTATGAGAGATGGGGAGATGAACTTAACAGGCAATCTTATTCGTATATTCCGCAACGCTCCGTCAGCGATAACACTAAGATGGCTGCACTTCGTATCAAAAAGAGACGGCCTGATGCACGCATTATTCTGGAGAGCCACGATGCTTTGCTTCTCATGCAACGAGAGAGTGAAGCGAATGATTGGGCACAGATAATACAGGAAGAAATGTCACGTCCTATTTCCTTTGAAGCCTGTTCGCTACCGCGTAGAGACTTAGTTATTCCTTGCGCGATTGAGATTGGATACAACTATGGCGAACTCAAGAAGTTCAAATTCGAGCCGGAAGAAGTTAGCAAAGTATTACAAACGCAATTATAAACCGGGGAAGATACCTATAATCAAAATGTTCACTCTATCAATTGATGAACTGAAAGGATTGCAGAAATTTCTATATGATAGTGGATACATCAGCTGGGAATTTCATGCTGATATTCATGCACTAAGTCATCGGATTGATAAGTTTCTCAAAGACAATCAATGAACTGGATAGATAAGTTAGTAGCGATGCACAAGGAATTAGAATCTCCTCAGAGCTTCTGGTTCTGGGCAGGATTAAGTGCTATGTCAGCTACGGTCAAAGATAACGTATGGATGGAGCGCCATGCATACAAGCTATATCCTAATATCTATGTAATGCTTCATGCTGATTCAGGATTAAAGAAAGGACCACCAGTAGCTCTAGCCAAAGATTTAGTATCACGAGTAAACAACACAGAAATCATATCAGGTAGGTCATCGATACAAGGAATCTTAAAACAGTTAGGAACAGCCGAGTCAGTAAAAGGTGGGGGAATAAAAACTAAATCAACCGGATTTATATGTGCATCAGAATTCAGTAGCTCATTAGTAAGTGACCCAGTAGCCATGACTATTCTGACTGACCTATATGATAGGAACTATAATGAGGGGGAATGGCGAAGTCTATTGAAGATGGAAACTTTCAAACTTCATAATCCTACACTCTCATTGTTGGTGGCAACCAACGAAGCTCACTTTGAGGATTTCGTGCAAGCAAAGGATATTCATGGTGGTTTTATTGGTAGAATGTTTGTAATTGCAGAGACAGAGGTCAATGTCCTTAATCCTCTTATTAAGAAACCTAAAGTCATACCAGATAGAGAGGAACTAGCTACGTATCTGCGCGAGGTATCTACACTAAGGGGAGCATTCGAGTCATTAGAGGATACCAAAGCTGGAGAGATGTATGAACAATGGTATACTGAATTTTATACGGTAGTCAAGAAGAATAAAGTTAAGGATGAGACAGGAACTATCAATCGATTTGGGGATTCCGTCCTGAAAGTAGCTATGCTCTTATCGCTCTCAGAGAATACATCGTTAGTCATATCTGAAATTGCCATGAGTCGAGCTATCAATATATGTGAACGATTTATAACTGACGTTAGACGAACTACTATGGGTAAGCGTTCCAGAGTAGAGAATGTCGAACTAAAGCTATTGTTACTTAACGAATTTCTAGGACGACCAGATAACATAGTATCCAGAACGATACTAGTAAAGAAATTCTACCTGAACTATAGAGATGTAGCTGAACTGGATGCAGTTCTAGAATCATTAGAGGAAGCTGATGCGATAGCTCGTTTCCAACATGGTAATCAACTGATGTTCCAGATGAAAGCACAATACGTTCAGGAAATAGCAGAGTTCATGAAGGGGAGACAATGATTCTACAAAAATTGTTCTGTTGGTTAGGATTTCATAAGCGCCGCGCAGTTCGTCATCCTACTTTGATGGGTCCTATATGGATTAGAACTTACTGTAAGTATTGTCCTTGGGAAGATTGGAGAATAGAATGCCAAGAATGAATCTATTCGGTGACGTAGCTGCTGGCGTCGTAGGCATAGCATCAATCAATAAAGTTGGGGTGTTCCCTAATTGTAGCCAAGTTAAATGGCTTAATGCTAACGAAATTATCTTTCAGGACTTAACTGTTAACCCGCCTGTGTTAACTGCATATAATAAGAGCACTGGTGCTCTACGTACTGTTCAAACTTTAGGAGCTAATTTCATATCTGCTGAGGGCGGTGCATATTACGCGTGGCTTGGTGGATATGGAATGTTCGATAATACTGGATATAACAACCGAGATGGATTTCCAGGTGATGTAGGATTTGATGCATGGGCATTAGTTAGAAAGAGTAATGCGATAGATAATACAGTAGCCTTGATAACCCCATCTGGTGAAGTATATAAGGAATTTCCATTTGGCTCAAACTTCTGGTGCTGTCGTGACAAGGAAACAATAGCATGGGCCGCACCTGATGGTAAATGGTATAATCCAGCAGAACTTAATGTTTGGAATACAGCTAACAATCTACGTTTATACAACTATAAAGGTCAAACATGGGCAATGTATAATGGGCCTTATGGTTTTATTCTTCATACCTTAGAAGATAAGACTAGAGGATATATCCTAGGAACTCAGGGTATGAATTTCAATCCTGATTTCATTATCTATGCTGATGTAGTCCATTATACATATAGCACGAATCAACAGGAATCTCCTGAAGCTATTAATATTGGAGCACTATCATTAACAACTTCAATGGTAGCTTTACCCCCTGTTACTATACCTACATTAAAGAATCCACAGGTTACTATAACGAGTGACCCTGATTGGATTGGTAAAGATGGATTAAAGAACGGTCAAATATTTGCAGGATTTGATAGAGAAAATCCTGAGCTTGGATATAAATTCGAGATTGAAATAAGAAATGGTAGCATCTATGCAAAGATAAGTAATAAAGTAGGAACAGGAGAAACTGGTAAGTTTAGACCTGTCAAGCTAGGATGAGGATATGGACCTAGACCTACTAAAAAAGCTAATCAAGTTAGCAAACCATAACTCAAACGAGCACGAAGCTAACTCTGCGGCTAGACGTGTGTGCAAAATGATAGCCGAAGATAACTTCCAGCTAGTTGGTGGTGATATTGAATCAAAACCTAGAGCTAGAGTTGACCCTAGAACTGCATGGGATAAAGTTAATGATTACATGAATCAACGATATGCAAATGCACGAGGTGGAGCTAGTCAACAACAACAAAATCAAAGTTACGGTGGGGGTGGATATAGTCAACGTGACTATAATACCCATGCAGCACAACAGGAGGCTTACGAGAGAGCTTATCGCCAAACGCAGGAAGCAAGACGTAAATGGGATGAAGAACGAATAAAGGAGCAAGAAGCATACAAAGCACAAGAACGTGCTAGAAAAAGAGCTAGAGAAGAAGATAACACATATTGGGATAGAAAAACCTGGACTTGGGAAGATGTATATCGTACAGACAGCCCATTCTGGAGAGATAAACGACCTGTACCATGTTTAGGCGGTTGTGGTTCTATTAAAGAAACTGATGATAAATTCTGGACATGCGATGATTGTACAGCAAGAAATAAACAACAAAGAGAACAGTTAAAGCCTGGTAAATGCAATATATGTGGAGCGCCCACAATGAGTGAAGGAATTACCATGTGTGCAACCTGTGTCTTCAAGAGGTACTAAAATGCCAATTCCCCCATTCAAAGCTGCGATGTTAGAAGATACTGGAACATTTCCTACATGGAGAAATGGAAACGGAAAGACAGGATTCGATAAAGAACCAGATAACCATAATCTACAGCCTAATAACATAGTCACCATAGAGAAGTCAAGTAATCCTGGTCATGCAATAGCTAAGTCACCTGATGGAACTACAACCCTCTCTATTCAGAAAGATGGTAAGAAAGAAGTTAGAGATGGACATTCAGATGGTGCATGGGAACAAGGATTCCTATTCGGTAATCGTTACATGCAATATCAGAGTAAACTGTTTACTTTGTATGACCCGGAGACAAATCTCCCTTTTTAGGTAGCGGTGGTGGAGGTGGTGGAGGTCAGTTACTACCGCTAGAAGTCCGAGACCTCGATTTCATGTCTGGTAACACGAATACTAAATATCGTGGTATTACCTCATTTACTATGTGGCAAGATGCTGTTGATGGTGAATGGGGTAGAATACAGGAATATGTAGGCCGGACAGGAGAATTAGGTTTCAAGGACCATCGGGTATTCGGTTGTTGGGGTAACACCCTGTTTAACCCTCTTAACCATAGTAATGCATATCAAGTATTAAATGACCTAGAAGTTTATCTCAATCATAATGATAAACGATTATTCCTTACTATATTTACTGACCAAGTTCCTGGTAGCCCGGTCTTAATGTCTCAAGCAGACCAACAGCAACATGCAATATCTTGTTTGCAAGTCCTGCGCGTGAGACGAACTTCGCGTGTAGAATGGGTTAATGAATACCGCAAAAATTGGCCCCCTCCATATCCAATTCAATATCCAGTATCAATATTCCATGACTTAGTTGGATGCTGGTCAACGTGGTATGATGGTGAACCACCTGAACAACCAGGCCCAAATATCTCCTACGTTAATAAGCATACTGGTGGATTTGATGAGGAATGGTCCCGCAAATCTAAGGTATGTGTAGAGGCACAACGTGGACAGGGTGGTGGATTAGGCGGATATCCACCTGCATGGAAACCTTGCATAGTAGGAGAGAAAGCTAGAATAGCAGAAGGTGCATTACCAAGAGAATATGGTGACTCCACAGCTATAGAAGAAGCTATGGGTGGTGGAGGTTGCGCGCATGGTGGCTTTCATGCTAATCAACATGACAGTCTACTACAGCGATGCATATTCCCTACTAAGCAAGATGCTATTGAATGCTTAGTTGCTGCATCTAGAGTATTCGGTGTTATACCAGCAAATCTATCTGCTGTTGGTGAATACCGCAATTCTGGAGGCGGAATAATAGAGCATGATGATGCTTTAATGCTGAGAACCTATGCGATGGTAGATGGCAATCATGCATGGGTTATCAGAGTTAAAGGACATAAGGCAGGTATGCCAATCAAAGAACTAAATGATTGGCGTATCCTGGATGTGCTTGGTTACGACGAGAATATAGTTCACCTAACGAGGTAACTAAATGGACCCTTAGCTCAATGGTAGAGCCAGCGGCTCATAACCGCGAGGTTGTAGGTTCGAGTCCTACAGGGTCCACTTCTTCACTTCAGGAGGATATATGAATCTTTGTGTATCAGACGAACAAGTTATCATTAATATTCAAGGTATTAGGAATGTTACTTGGGGTGAATCTAATCGCGCAAATTATCTTCAAGACCCAGGTAAACCTTGGTTCATCACGGTAACATATAAGGGTAATCACAATATCTTCTATTATCGAACTGAGGGTGAAGCACGCACTATCTTTACTAAGATTCGTGAAGCTATGGATAAATCATTTAAGCAGACTTAAACCAAGGGGGATTGCTGCCCCATATGATGTAGAATACTGCTATGCCACCAACACATATCCTAATGATGGTCATAACATCTCCACTTACATCGAACCCAATGACTCTTGCTACAGGTCCGATTAGTGCGTAGATTAGCAAGCAACTGATAACCGCTACTATTATCCTAATCAGAATCCCAGGCATGTCAACCTCCGGAGGTGGATTGTGGAAGTCTCAGAACTATTGTACGCTGATGAAAAAAAGCTATGGTCAACGGAAAAGAAAATTCCATACATTCAAATCACTCTAAGCCCGGAGGACTTACTAAAATTCGGTAGTGGTTTTAGACCTGCGGTATACATGACTAACGGACAGCAAGTATTCGACGTTAAAGAAAATGGAAAATCAACAGGCAAAAAGGCTATTTTCGTCGTTCTTTTTCCAAAGCTGCCTTAAAGTTTTTAATCATTTTAGTAAGAGCATACCTGCGCGCTTTGATTATATCGCAATTTCTACATGCTAAATGTCCTGCTTTATCATAATAAGTATTGTTATCGGTTAGCTCAACTCCACATCTATGTATTTTACCTAGTTGTGGCTTAGTGTTTCTTCTAGTTGAAGGCTTATGTTTCTCTCTAAACCGCCTAACTGCCTCTCTATTTAATTCTCTCTTTGTAGGTTCTTTTATAATCAGTCTCTTTAGCCATGAACGGAACTTCTCTAGTTCCTCATCGTTCATGTTTTCGACAAGTTCATGGTCCTTGAGAAAGACACTTTTCACATCAGTATTTTACATTAGGATTTGGTCTCTCGTCAACATCTCCAAACATGATGCTAGTTCCAGATGTTCTCGGCTCGTAACTCTGGACACCCATACCTAACATTGCAGGTATGGTAAGCAACAGTTTGGGATTAAGAAGTTTGGGGTCCTCTTTAGCAAGTTCGTAAATATCTTGTAGGATGATAGGAACAAACCTACTACCGATTTCTTTACGAACTTCTATCGGAAGCCCGTTGAAATCCTTGTTCTGCATTAAAGTAGTAACGAAGGATACCGTTGGATTGAATTTGCTCTCAAGGAATCTCCACGCAATATCCTTGCGCGTAGGAGTGCCATAACCCTCACCCAATTGGAATTCTCTCTGAGTAGTAGTTGACTTCATCTCACCAGTGATTAACCGATGAGCAGCAACTACATACTGTTGGAATCCACCAAATGGGTCAAGGCGCACATTACCTATCTTAGCCTTACCAAAATCTGCACTACTCGGATTAGTTTCCATATCAGCGCCGGCCATTTTAGCTAAAGTTAGAACAGTAGCTCCAGCTCCAGCCACTCCAACCATAGACCTAAGATATTGCCTACGAATAAAGGGGGATGCTTTGATATAAGTAGTAGGATTAAGCATGTTAACCCGGCTGGCAATTAATCGTGGTGAAAAGAATATATTATTCAGATTAACCGCAGAGTTCTCCCACTTACCAAGTGAACCTCGGCCAGTAGCATTGTTCACATAGGTAGCAATTTCCTCCAATATGTGAGTATTCTCTAATGGCCTAAGACCCTCGTTCTCTGCTTCCTTCAGTAGTGTCTTGAATGTATCGAACCGCAGCTTGTTCAGGAATGCCATATAAGCACGCTCTGAACGTACTACACCGGGAACCTTCTCAGCTATACGTGACATAAATGCTTCTTCACGTTTAGCCATAGTAGCAAGGTCAGTTATCTGTAATCCTGCAAACTGAGATATACTGAACTCAGGTGCATCTTCTATAGCTTCCATCGTAGCTTTATAGAACTTATAACTAGCCCAGGCTCTAACCATATCATCTAACGAAGTCCACCATTCCTTACGGGTGATTAGCCCTATACCCTGTCTTAATGGTGCAGACAGGTCGTTAGATGCCATGATAGCACGAGGAGCATTAACTAGTTCATGAACCAATTTTATGCGCTTTTTACCTGCAAATGGATTCTTTATGAATCCTGCATCATTCAATGACCGGCTAAATCCTGCTCCAAATACCTTATCAAGTAATCGTAACTCATTATCCTGTGGAACGAGTGACCCCATTTCTCCAAGAATCTTAGCCATACCATCTCCAGCCCTGTATTTCTCCCAGGGTGATAGAGATGAGTCACCAATCGTCTTATATAGACCATCAACATCCTTCTGGTCTAACTTAATAGGAGTATAATCGACCTTCTCATATTCTCCTGCTAATGCTCGCTTTCCTTTCCTAAATGTAGCCTCACTAACCATCTTAGTCTTTAATGCTTGCTTTATACGCTCACCCTTCTCAGCCGAATACATTAACTCCTGTTCGGCTCGAATGGGTTTCGCTTCTTTAATGGCGGCGATGAGTTTAGTAACTGCTTCTCCACTAGGTCCAGAACCTCCAGAAACTTTGCCTGTTCCTCCGGGTCCTTTATTTCTAGAGCTAATGCCCGTTCCGATGAGAGGATCCTCGAAAGTTGCTGGACGCCCCCTAGCTGTTTTATATTGCTGTAGAATGTTAGAAATTTCTGGAGAGTATCTGGTTCCAGTTCTGTCTGTGATGGCATGGAAAAATCTCCCTTGGAATTCTAAATCCTTACGTGCTGTTAATTCAGTATAAAGATTAGCCAATCGAGACGTGAAATCTTCAGCATGAGGCACATTTCCAATATGAGCTAATTCGTGATAGATAGTATGAGCTATACTAGCTGCGGCATTCTCCGGTTTATTACTTAACATAGCCTCAAATGGATTAAGCAATATAGCTGAATTCTGAGTTCCGGGTGAAGGAATATGTATTCCATGAACCCTTTCATCAAAGATTAGCCCAATCTTCTCTAGATTCTCAGTAGCCCAGGGAGTAACTGCTAACGTATCATGTAATACATCAGAAATTTGCTGAGAGAGTTTCACCACGGTCGGATTATTAACGAATGCCTGCATTTCATCAGGCGTAAATCTCCTACCTACGTCATATACCGTAAATGGTATTTTCGGATTAACTGGTGCTGGTGGATTTTGTGCTAAGAATTGTTCCTTAGTGAGTGTTCCCCCACGCTTCTTATATTTCAGGAAATCAGCAAGAGAAACTGGTTTAGTTGTAAAATCCTTTTGGAAAGGTCTACCCTTAGATACTACAGTAGGTATCTCAACCATTCCCTCATAAACATCTTTTAATTGTTGGACTCGTCTGCCAATAGACGGTCTAATTATGGTATCCTGAATATGCTTTTGCAATTCATCTAATGCACTTCCTCTTAAGGTTTCTCTATTAGCAGTGAAAGGATAATCAGCATGACCTTCTGGCACTTTCGATTTGACGTTTACTAGAATCTTTTCAGGTATACCGGGATAGCGAGTATAATCACCAATGTAGCCCTTTTGCCACATGCCTTGATTAAGTAATTGTAATCTTACATAGTTCTCACCATATGGAGTCCCTTTAGGAACCATTATGTCTAAATCAGCACCCGGAGTAGTAACTGAAGTTATATCGAAATCTGCTAAGTTCTTTGCTCCTGGTTCCTTAACTGTCGTAGGACCATAACCCTTGTCAACTGTTATTTTGGCCTCAGCAAAAGGAGAATTTTCTGCCAAACTTTCTATGAATTGTTGAGCACTGTAGGTATCAGAATTATCAGGAAGATAAGTTCTAACTGTAGTCCCTGTAGGCATACCAGTAGCTAGTTTAGATTCTATCGGAACTCCTGCTATTAATTCATCAGGTGTCCCCTCAAAAGTATGCATCATCTTTACTTTAGTGCCAGGTCTAAGTTCTTCTAATGCAACCGTAGTAACCTTGACTCGTTTGCCACCAAGTAAAGGAGCAGCCTTAGCTAATCCAAATCCACCAATAGCAGAAGCATCAGACCTCTTACCAGATGCTCCTAAGTCAGTGAATACGGTTTCTAGTTCTGCTTTTGTTAACCCAGGTCCATTATCTGAAACCTCAATATGAGCAGGGATATCTTCTGTAGCTTTAGTGGCAGTTGAATAGTCGTAATCTCCAGCTTCAATCTTACGACCTAACTTAACTTGAATATGTCCTTCAGGTCCTAAGCCTCTAACTGCATCCATAGAATTTTGCACAAGTTCTTTGGTTGCAATATGAGCAATATCACCTTGGTATAATGAACTACCAAGGACTTTTGATAGTGAGCCTATATCTGCACCTATCTTAACTCCACCACCTTCTTTAGCTGCCATGAATTGTGGTTCTTGTGGCAACCCAGATTGGTCAAGGAATCTAGAATAGGAATCATATTTCCTCTGATAAAGGTCTTGCAATAAAGTTACCTTCTTATTATCACCGGCAGTCTGAGCCTGCATTATTTGTTCTTCTAATGTAGATAATTCATCCGCAAATTGATTTCTGCGGAAATCCTTATCGAATCCTAATATGCGAGAGAACTGTGGTTCCTCTGGTATATTTAAGGCATTACGTCTAGCTATTTTTTCATCTAATCTCTTTAATGCTTTAGATAAAGATGATTCTGGGTCTACTGCTGCCTGTTCAATTGCAGTTTTTAATTCTGCTGGAGCCGGACCAATAGGTTCTGCTCTAGGTATTGGGGGCAGCACATCTTCAGCCCTAGTAAATTCTACTGGAGGCTTTCTCATTATGTCCATGAACTCACCATGAGGCATACCCTCAAATGGGTCAGGCCACGGTGTATCAGGTCCACGTAATGGA
>Ga0209481_10000398_pt1 | contig 17431 bp, 14 predicted proteins | sample SoiMetdeltSBSDD3_FD_187598 | JGI IMG/M metagenome (GOLD analysis project Ga0209481, IMG submission 187598) | Bulk soil microbial communities from a Populus tree surrounding site in Tennessee, USA - Soil MetaG P. deltoides SBSDD3 (SPAdes) (version 2) | ecosystem: Environmental > Terrestrial >...
GGTCCATGGCACTGCCCCCGCCCACGCCCACCACGGTGTCCACACCGGCCGCGCGGGCCGCCGCCACCCCTGCTTCAACCTGGTGGATGGTCGGATTGGGGCGTGCGTGCGGGAAGTGGTGCACGTCGGCGGGTAGCCGCCGGAATGCCGCGGCGGCCGATCGGAAGGAAACGCGCCCGCTCACCACGAGAACCCGCCGGGCGCCGTCCAGGTGGTCGGTGAGCAGTGCCGCGCAGCCGCGTCCGAAGATGGCCTGGCCCGGTAGCACTACCTCGGTACGCGCGATCGGCATGGCCGCCCTGGTGTCCGTCATCCGCGTCGCCGCCTCAGCGCCCGCGATCCGCGTCGGCGACGCCACGCCGGAACCGGTCGGCGATCTCGTCCGGCGCGACCGCCTCGGATGCCCGGCTGCCGGCCGCCGCCCCGGGTAGGCCGGCGATCCCGACGAAAACCGGGCCGGTGGCGCGCATGGCCTGCCGAAGAACGTCGCGTAGGCCCTCGACCGAGTCGGTACGCAACGCCAGCCGGTACCCGCACGCCCTCGCCACGTCCGCGAAGCGGGTGCCGGTCGCGGCCGTGCTCTGGCTACCGGTCGACTCGTAGCCGCCGTTGTCGAAGACCACGTGGACCAGGTTCTGCGGTACGAAGTGCCCGACGGTGGCTAGGGCGCCGAGGTGCATCAGCGCGGCGCCGTCACCGTCAAGCACCACGAAGCGGTGCTGTGGCCGGGCCAGGGCCGCTCCCAGAGCCACACTGGTCACGTGCCCCATCGATCCCTGCATGTAGAAGTTGCGGTCGCGGTCACCCTGGTTGAACACCTCTCGGGACAGGTACCCGGTGGTCGACAGCAGGAACGCGTCGCCGACCTCGGCGAGCAGCGCGGCGACGACTTGTGCCCGGTCCGGCCCGGTGGTGCGACCGGGCGGCGCCGGACACTCTGGCGCGTCCCCGATCGTGCCCTTCGGTACCAGGAGGAACGCGGCACGCTTCGCCGCGAGCGCCGCATCGAGTTCGGCGAACACCTTGTCGATCGGTCCGTTCCCGAGCGTCCAGTGTGGAATGTCCAGCGCGTCCAGCCAGCGATGGGACACCTTGCCCATCCACCGGTGCTGCTGCTCGCCCGGGCCTGCCGCCGGCCAGCCGCGCAGGCTCATCAGCACCAGCGCCGGGATCTGATAGGGCAGCACAAGAGAGGTCAGCGGATTGATCAGGTTGCCGAAGCCGGAGTTCTGCGCCAGTACGGCGGCCGGGTCACCGGCGAGCTGCGACCCGGCGGCGATGGCCAGTGCGGACCCCTCGTTGACGGCGGGTACGTAGGTCAGGCCTTCGCACCCCGCCTCCAGCAGGCGGATCGGTCCACTAAGGAATGAGCAGGGTACGCCGGTGATCAGGCGGATACCGAGCTGGGTGAACCCGTGCAGCAGCTCCCGCGCCGAAATGACCTGGCTCTGCGCACCGCTCGCCCCGTTCGGTGGCGCCGCTTGCCGGTCCACACCGTTGACGGACCGCCCTGTCATGCGCGGGTGTCGAACTTGGCGGTCATACCCTGCAGCTCGAAGACCTCGCTCATGGGTACGATCTGGTCCTCGACGGCCCGAACCCGCCCGGATCGGGCAAGCATGGCCAGCGTGGCGCTGATTCCCCGGATCGCGCCGCGGAGGCCCTGGTTGGCATAGATGACCACGCCGAAGCCGGCGGCGTGCAACTCGTCCTCGTGGATGCTGCCGTAGGTGGTCGGCACGGCGGACAGCGGAACGTCCTTCCTCGGCCAGCGGGCGGCGAACTCCAAAATCTCCTTGGGCTGCTGGCTCTTGCTCTGGACAACGATCGCGTCCGCGCCCGCCTCGCAGTAGGCCACCGCCCGCTTGAGGGCCTCGTCCACGTCCTCGCCCGCGACGAGCGCCTCGGTACGGGCGATCAGGGCGAAGTCCTCCGTTTGTTGGGCCCGCTTGCCCGACGCGATCTTTTCGGCGAAGTCGACGAGCGGAATGAGCTCCTGTGCCGCTGCGGCGAGGCTGTTGATTTTGGGAAAAGTCTTGTCCTCGATGCAGATTGCTGCGATGCCCCTGCGCTCGTAGCTGCGTACGGTATGCGCCACGTTGAGCGGCCCGCCGAAGCCGGTGTCGCAGTCGGCGATGATCGGCAACCGCGTCGCGGCGTCCATCGACTCGGCCGCGTCGAGGAACTGCGTCATGCTGAGCAGGCTCTGGTCGGGCAGCGCGTGGCTCGCCGAGATCTCCAGGCCCGAGGCCCAGATCGCCTCGAAACCCGCGCGTTCGGCCAGCCGCGCGGTGAGGCCGTTGTGCGCGCCCATCGCACGGACGATCTGATCGCCGGCCAGCAGCGCCCGCAGCTGGTTCGCCTTGCTCGAATAGCCGCCCTTCACGTTCCTACCTCCACGTTGTCGGCCTGGAACCAGAGACGGTCTTCGTCCAGGTAACGCTCAATGCCGCCGGCCGGCATTCCGGACAGCGCGAACCGCACGTCGGTGGTCGTGGCGCCGCCGATCCTCAGCAGCAGGACCTTCGCCCCGGAACCGGACCCGGAGTCGGCTCGGGCCTCGGGCCCGGTCGCGGCGGCGAAGGCGATCGGCGTCTGCGGAAGCACATAGCCTGAGTCACCGGGTACGAGAAGCGCCTCGTGCGACTGGCCGCGGTGCTCCCATCGCAGCCGCGCCGGCGCGCCGTCCAGCACATACATGTACTGATGCTGGTACGTGGTCAGCCAGTCCCCGTCGACACCGGGCGCCACCTCGACCTCCAGCGCCGTGGTATGCGGGTGGGCCGGGTCACCGGCGAGCCCGGTGATCCGGTACGCGGATCCATACTCCCACCGGGGCGCGTCGGCGTGCGATCGCAGGTGTACCCCGCCGGTGGCCTGTGTCCGCGTGGGCAGCAGATCCCGGAGCGACACACCGAGCGCGTCGCCGAGGACGGTGAGCGTCTGCGTGCTCGGCGCCTCCGTACCGGCACAGATCCGCTCGACCCGGTCGGGGTCCAGCCCGGTGCGGGCGGCGAGCAAGGTCGGGGTGACCAGCCGGGCCGCCATGAACGACCGGAGTACGGCCGCGTGCTCCAGCGGCAGCGCCATGGCCCGGGCCGCCCGGGGCCCGAGAATCGAGAGCTCCCGCTGGGCGTCCCCGACCAGGTCGCCGCCGTACGTGAGGGCCAGGATGTACGCCGGCTGCGACGCGGACCGGGCGGTGAACGAGTGCGGTGCGAAGGGTACCCCCCATACCGAGTCGCCGGTGTTCACCTCGACGCAGTGGGATTCGCCCTCCCACCGGTAGTAGTAGTTCACCGGGCCCACGAAGTAGGTGAACTGGTAGAGCAGGTGGCCCCGGTTCCACTCCACCGCCGGGTCGTCGGGCGAGTTGCCGGTCACCGTGCGGATCATGCGGATCCACTCGGGGCGGTACGACGCGACGGTGGACATCGCCGTGTCCCGGTACTCGTAGTAGGGGCTGCCACCCCGGTTGATGATCCGCGAACTGCGTACCGAGTCGGCGAGCCGGTGTATCCGCACGCCGCCTGGGCAGTCGTCGTGTACCGGCAGCAGATCCCGCTCATTGAGCGGCCACACCTTCGCGGCTCTACGGATCAGTTCCCAGTCGAATGGCCGCTCGCCGCTGGTGATCCTGGCGAACTCACCAGGGGCCAGACCGAGGTCGGCCTCGGCCGACGCGTCGTCGCGTTTGAGGTCGTTGGCAGCCGCGCGCAGCAGCCGGGCCGCGCGCATGGTGAAGTCGTCACTCATCCGTCTCCCCGTTCAGCACGAATCGACCGAAACGCTGCGGCTGAATTCCGTAGCGCGGCGGCGTCCGCCGTGGCGTGGTTGCGCCGGTAATTCACGCAGACCCGGTAGCCCCGCCGCCCGGCCATCAGCGCGGTAGCCGCGCCGATGCCCCGACTGGCCCTTCTTACCGGCAGCACTCCGGCCATCAGTTGTCTCCGTTCGCCGTGGCGATGTGGTGCGCGGACACCTCAGCTCCCGCTGTCTCACTGCCTTGACCTGGTGATGTCGGCCTCCAGCGCCGTCACCGTGGGAACAGGTCGCGTGGTGGGGCGAAAGGTGGGCGCGTGGCCTCGCCGCGGGAATTGAGGCAGACCCGGTTGGCGATGCCAGGGACCATGGCATGATCAACGCTGATGGACCTACTCATGGGGTGCCTCCACAAGCGATGACGAGTCATGGAACCTTGACTTCCGTTGTGGAACGCTGCGTCTGTGGAACGCTGCGTCGGAGCTAGGGATTCTGCCTTCGCTGCCGCACCGCGGTCCGGGATGGCCGAACAGCAGCAGACCGTCATCAGCACATACTTACCGCCCCAGCAGTCCGACGGCCGGCCGGAGCTGTTGGTGATCCAGAGCACCTGCCCGACGGATGCGTGTGGCGCCCACATCATCCGGGTGGACGCGATGTTGACGACGGTGGTCTTGAGCAGCCCGATGGCCCGGGCTGCCCGGATCTGAGTCGCTCGATCAACACGCTGGACGCCGCCTCTGATAGGGCACGAACGTGTCGTCATATCCGACAGCCCTGGCACGGTAATACTCCTGTTGCGAGGCAAGGAGCAGCTGATCTCGGTCAAGCATTGGCTGATATCCTTCCCCGCGTTCGGCCAATGTTTGCTCCATGTAGGTTCGTCGATGGTAGCCTGGTGACCCCAGCCGCGGCCACGTGTGACGGCGCGCCGGATGTCTGGCGGCCGGCACGTTGATCGAGTGGTATCTGGTGAGCCGTCCCGATGATCTTGGCGGCTTCCGGCTCTCGGGGCGACCCGGACGTTGTGCTGAGCGTAGTAGGCGGCCTCGGCCTCGTACTCGGCCGGCGGTCCTACGCCGAGTGGACCGGCGATGGTTGAACTTATGCAGGTGATCTTGTCAAGAGCCGTGCCGTGAGGCCTTGGTGTCGAGGCGGTCGAGGAGGCCGTCGAAGATTTCTTTCGGGCGACTTGGCCTTTACGGTCGGCGTCGTCGCGTTGGGCTTGCAGGGTGGGCCGGAACTCGACGGGTCTGGCGCAGTAGCCGTTGCCGAGCATGCGTCGGTGCATCTCGCCGCGCAGCTTGCGCATCTCGGAGCCTTCGTCGTTGGCGGGAAGCCGGCGGCGTTGGTCGTAAAGAGCTTCGACCTTCTCGGTGACGGAGAAGTATTCCTCGGCAACGGTTTTGTCCGCGATCCGCGCGTAGATCATAGTCCTGGCAAGGGTTTTGTGGCGTGGAGGGCGGCGATGGCGTCCAGGCCGCAGCTGCTGCTGCTCGAGCCAGGACTCATGCCTCGGTTGATCGCCTGGGTGGCCAGGATGTGGCGTAGCTGGTAACCGGCGCCGCCGTCGTCGACGCCTCAGCCGGGCTACCGTTCAGCCCGTTCGAGCCGGTCACCGAGGAACGGCTGATCAACCAGAGTGCCTGGGAGATCGCAGAGATCGTGGCGTACGTCTGCGGGCTCGGCGAGATCCAACGAAGCAACGTGTAAGGTCGCCGTCGTGCTCGACGAGGCCCACCGGCTCGCCAAAGTCACGCTGCCGAAGCTGATGAAGGAGGGCCGCAAGTGCGGCGTCGCGGTCATCGTGGCCAGCCAAGGCATGCCTGACTTCCACCGCGAAGTGCTCGGCAACGCCGGCATGAAGATCGTGTTCCGGACCAACTTTCCCGCGTCGAAGACCGTCGCCGGATTCCTGCGCGGCCGTGGCGACCAGGATCTCAGCCAGGACATCGAACAGCCCAACGTCGGCGTCGCATATGTCTCCACCCCCGACCCCGCCCAGGCGCGCCGGGTCCGCATGCGCGCGGACCAGGAGTGACGGCGCGACCTGGGAGGAGATCCTCGGAGGTGGCTGGTGCGGCAGGGGCTCAAGCTCGGCGAGCGGCTCGTGGGCGGCGAGTCGCTGCTCATCAAGGTGGACGCGGGCTGCATCGGCAAACGCGGCACTGACATCGGCCAGCGCCGACCCGCGCCAGAGCGGAACGGGCCAATCGGGCCGCCCGTTCCCGATCGCCAGCGGCCGCGGCATTCCGCGCCCGGACCACGCCCGCGGTGAAGGTCGCCAGATCCAGCTGGCCCGGTTCGGCGACCAGTTGGCGCTGGGGTATCTCCGGTGCCGGTCGTGGTGTGGGGCGGGCCATCGACGCTCACTCCGATGCCAATCCCGTGCGCAGCGAACACCCGCAGCGCCAGACGTCCATAATGACGCGGATGCCACGACGCCCACCAAGCCGCTACCAAACGTGGCGTTGTGGCCTGACCCGCCGGCGGACGGACCGACACGACAATCTGGATCGCCGAGCTGACGCGCAGCTGAACGGAGGACGACGACATGCGGCGACCGTTGTTACGGTGCAACGGTGGTTACCGTCCGCATCATTCGCCACGGTTAGGTGTCGAAATTATCTCAAATCCGATAAGTCTTGGCAGCAGGTTCGACACGTCAGGATCACGATCCTGTACGCTCCGGCGAGCCGATGAAAAGGCTGTCGTGAAGGGCTCTCACATTTACCTGCTATGGAAAGTGATGTACGACGTTGGACGGTTCCCCGAGCGTCGAGACCGCGCTGGCCGATCTCGACGGCGCGTCGTTCGATTTGGTGCTTCACTCTAACTGGGTGGCGCTAGAGCCTTTCAGGAGCGACCTTCTTCGGCAGGTCGAGCGGCCGCGGATCAACGTCGGGACTGGGCCACCTGGACGAGCCGACTAACGACGTGTGGGCTCGACGTTGAGGAGCAACTCCGGTGGTATCTGATCGCGCGTCGCTCGTCGTGACGCGCCATCGTCTGCCTGTCGAATGGTTCGACATCTTGTCCGCAGGCTCGGGATCGCAGGCGATTACGCGCTTCTTCTGGAAGACGGAGCGTAGCCGACGGCTGCTCCTGATCAACACCCTGCTCTATGAAGTAGACCAACACCCCAGTCTACTTGGGCCATTGCCGCCCGCCTCTGGACTGTGGAGTATTCTCACCTCCGCACAGGCTGCGAGGCCGTCGGAGTTCGACGAACTCCTGCTACATCCACACGTCGGCAACGCGGCGGCGTTCGCGTTACGGCGACACCGGCGCGGCGCCTCGGGTGACCTACCACTGTGGACCGACTTCGGAGGAATACACGCTCTCGCCCTCGTCGCCGCCGCGCGTGCAGGTCTGAGCTGGTCTACCCGGATTCCAGTTCGCGCCGGGTACGCGATGCTTCCCACGCTTGGCATGGCTCAATTTTCGGGATCGGCGACTGCGTCGTTTGCCGATGCACGGACGGAGGGCGGTCAAATCTGGCTGTGGGGTAGTGGCCGACAGATCGTGGTCCCCGCGGAGCCATCAACCGACGCCGACGGCTGGTGGGGCTTGCGGCAGTTGCAGGTCGGCGACGACCTCCGGCTGAAAGTGTGGCTCGACGACCTAGACCCGTTCCGGGATCTCGCCGATCCTGTACCGCCGGTCCGGCTGGACCAGTCCGGGTTCGACCGATGGCGAGTCCTCCTCACCGACGCATGGGCGTTACTTTGCCGAGACCACCGCGCGAATGCGGAGGCCATGGCCGACGGTGTGGTATCCCTGGTACCGCTTCCACCCGAACCGGGCTGGGAGACCAGAAGTGCGTCAAACGGCGAGGCATTCGGAAGCGTGATGGTTTCCGAGCCGCCCGACGCCGTTACTCTGGCTGTTTCCCTAGTGCACGAGTTCCAGCACATTAAGCTCGGTGCGTTGATACATCTGCTCCCGCTCACCGAGGATGAAGACGGCAGCCACTACTACGCTCCATGGCGCGATGATCCACGCCCACTCGCCGGCTTGATCCAGGGAGTATACGCCTTCTTTGGTATCGCAGAGTTCTGGGGACGGCATCGCCTGAAACTTTCCGGTCCGGCCGCAGATCTGGCGGGCTTCGAATACGCGTACGCGAAAGCGCAGACCGAAGAGGCGCTACAGATCGTGCTGGCAGCGAAGTCCCTCACAGCCAACGGACGAAGGCTCACCGAAGGGCTGTTGGCGAGCCTCGCCACCTCGTTCACCGACTCGCTACCGGCGAAGATCCTACGGTTGTCGAAGCTCACCGCGGACAGTCATCGCGTCGGTTGGCGGCTACGCCACTTTCAGCCAGATTCCAGTGAGGTCCTCAGTCTTGCGAAGGCGTTCCACAACGGCGATTCCGCCGAGGCGGCGTCGCCGCCCAAAATCCATCCGCACCCGGAGTTGCGGTGGCCGCAGCAGATTCCCAAGCTCGCCCGCCAACAAATACTCGCCACTGCACACATCGAAAATGATGAGACCACGATTGAGTGGGACATGCTTAAGGCTGCCGACCACGCGCTCGTCGCGGGCGATCTCGACGTCGCTCGCAAGGGGTACCTCGAATCGGCGGCGGCCAAGTCGGCGGTAACGCGTTCTCACGACGAACTGCGGGCGTGGGTTGGTCTGGCATTGACGGCTGCCGGGGATGGCGACTCCTCGACCGCCGTCACTTTGACCGTGCGGCCCGACCTTGTCCGCGCCGTTTACACCGAAGTTGCTACGATCAGCCCCGGCGCTAACCCCATCGACGTCGCGGCGTGGTTGGTCCCCGCAATCGTCACCGAGAGGACCTGAGCTCAGAACCCCATCGGGTCCACATCGCAATTTGCTCGGGCGTTATCCCGTGCCGCCGCGATCGCCGGATGGCCTTCGCCCAGCACGCGTGCGTAAGCGTCGAGGGTTTGGCCGAACAGGACCGCACTGTCCTCGGACCGGCCGAGCGCCGCCAGGTCGAAGGCCAGATTCAGACCGCAGGCCAGCGTCGACGGATGGTCGACACCGATGACCTCGCGCGAGCGTCGCAATGACTCTGTATCCAAGTCGTGCGCACCCTGATGGTCACCTAGCGCGGATAGGTCGCTTGCCAGGTTAATAGCACAGGTGACTGTCAGCACGTGGCTGGGCCCGAGCAGGCGATAGAGTGTCTGCCTCGCGGCCAGATTGTGTTCGTGCGCCTCCTCTGCCCGACCCAGCAGCCGAAGCACAATGCCCAGGTTGGTACGTGCGTACAGAGTGTAAGGATGATGCAGACCGAGCGTGTCGCGGTACAGCTCTACGGTCTGTCCTGCCAGAAGCCGCGCTTGTGCCAGGTCGCCGGTCTCCCGAACGTCGACCGCGAAGTTCAACGCGGCGGCGATCGCGTCTGGATGAGTCGGTCCGAAACGCTCGCGGAAGCGATGCATCGTATCCTCGGCGAGTTTGTACGCGCCCTCGTGGTCGCCGGCGCGACGACGTGCCACGGCGAGGTTGCGGGCGATCCTAATGGTCTCCGGGTGCCCGACGCCGAACAAGCTCACGTACCGGAGATAGATACGCTCCACCAACCGGCGCGACTGGATGTATTCTCCGCATTCCCGTTCGTCGATGGTGAGGTTGTTCAACGTGCGTAACGTCTCTGGCTGGTCGTCACCGAGGACGGCCATCCGTCGGCGGTAGGTGTCGCTGTCGAGTTGCCGTGCCGTACGGAACTCGCCGGTGAGGCGCAAGCTCACTCCGAGATTGTGCGCTGCCCGTAACGTTTCCGGGTCATCTTCACCGTATACCTGACGGGCGCGCTGGAATGCATCCAGGTCTAGGTCGCGTGCGGCGACGAACCGGCCCGATGTCCGGAACGTCGCGGCCACCATTCCCATGGCGTCGATCGTGCCCTCGTCGTCGGGGCCAGCCGTTCGCCGATAGCGCTCCAACGTGTCGCCCTGAATTGTCGCCGCGCTGTCGAAGTTGCCCTCCACCCACCAGATGTAGCCCAACCACTTGGCCGCCCGCAGGGTCTGCCGATGGTCGGCTCCGAGCATAGTTCGCCACACGTCAACAACCTGCTGAGCCAAGTCCCGAGCGCTCGCGTAGTCGCCCCAATAGTAGTAGAACGCCACGAGATCAAGCACCAATTCGCGCGCCCACTCGTCCCCGCAGTTCACCGCGTTGGACGCCGTGAGATGCGATGCCAGGGCCTGATAACGCAGCCAGTGCGACTGATCGCTCGGATCGCCAGGCTTGCCCCCGCCTGCCAGAAGCACGTGCGCGCCGTGCTCCATTGTGGAGCGTTGCTCGTTGGGCATCCGCCCCCTGAGCACGGCCAGTACGAGGCGGTGCAACTGTAGGGTATTGCTGCGGTGGTCGATCCGAGCCAGCACGTACCGTTGGATATCGCGAATTGCCTGATTGAGTTTACTGGGGTCCTGCAGCACCTCATCGAGTTCAGGGGCGATCGGAATGTTTCTTGGCCCGGCGAAGAGTTCTCGGCTGATCGGCTCTGGAGCAAAGAAGGAACACACTTGCAGCAGTTGCAGTGCGCCAAGGTTCTGCTCGGCCAGCCGGTCGAGCGCGAGGTTCGCCGCCGCGGCCACCGGCATTTCGTAGCCGGGAGTCGGCACCAGCGCCGTGAGCTCAGCGCGTTTCTGCGCCAACAACTCCAAATACTGACCAACTGCCATGCCGGTGGCGGCGACCCAGGCCGATGCGTGCTCGATGGCCAGCGGCAGGTCACCTAGGGCGTCCGCGAGCCGGTCGGAGTCGGCATCGCTGAGCTCCGGGTTGCGCCGTTGTAGTAGGCGGATGGACTCTGATCTGCTGAATACGTCGACTTCTAGTGTTTCGGCTATCCGGCTCCACTCCTGGTTGCGGGAGGTGACGAGCACCTTTCCCGTGCCGGCCTCCGGGAAATAGTCACGGACGGTGTCGAGTGTCTCGGCGTTGTCGAAAACCAGAAGCCAGTTGGCGTATGGAGTGCCGGCCCGAAGGGCGGCGCGTACCCGGGGAACCGCCGTGATAACCTCGTTGCCGACGTCGAGACCGAGTTTGTTACCGAGCTCGATCAGCGAGGCGAGGATCTGCGCAGGCCGTTCGGATGGCACCCACCAGATGACATCGTAATCCGCTCGGTGACGGTAGGCGTACTCGATGGCGATCTGGGACTTGCCGACACCACCCTCGCCGTGGAGGGCCTGTGGCAGTACGGCAGCGACGCTCTGCATGCGCAACCGGCGCTCCAGCTGCTCCAGCAGAGCCCGACGCCCGGTAAAGACTGGGTTCCGGGTTGGCACATTACCCCAGATCGCCGGCCCCGCGTCGTGCCCCGAGCCCTCCAGAAGCGTCTGAACGGACAGGATGCCGTTCTCTTCGGCCAGCAGTGGGTCCGCCGCGACGTATCCAGCGTCATCGTCGCGGGCTCGATCGGGTTCCCGTTGCGCTGCCATGTCCTCACCGTCTCGGTATCCCCAGGTATCGTGTTCACTAGACATCTGTGTTTGATGGGTGCTTCGCACCTCAGGGGGGAGCGGAAGCGGTTCGCCGGCTTCCGGGGCGAGCCCTCGTTCCACGGCGGCGATCACCTGACGTAGCCGGCGCGCCCGCCGCGCGTAAGGTCCCGACAAGGCATTGAGGACAGCGAGCTCGATGCGCGCCAATGGCAGGGTCTCTGCAGTGACCGGTGGGTCCGCGGTGAGGTCAGGCGCTTCGATCGCCTTGGTGAATGTGAGTGCCGCCGCCCCTCGGTGACGCTGGTGGATGGCGACCGCGCGAACGACTCTGGCGGAATCGTCGCGGGTGGCACAGGCAAGCAGCGCCTCCCGCACGCCATCAACGAATTCCAGCGGCGCTGAGTTACTATCCGCTCTGCGCATGAGATTGCTGGTCACGATCTCGGCGAGATGATGGGGTGCTGACTCGGGCAGCACCGTTTGTTGTACCCTGCGCAGGAGAGGCAGGTCCAGCGGCGCCGCGGCCAGGTACGTCGCAAGCCGGAACGCCGTCGCCGATGCTGCGGACCGGAATTGCAGCACTAGTTCGGCCGCGGATTCCGACCGATCGGCCTCTGGCAGCGGCGGTGGAGTGCTCGGGTCAACAGGGTGGATTAGGCCGTCGACCCAGCCGGACGGGGCGGTGACCAGACGAGCCCACCATCGCATCCATCGAGCGCTAAGCTCCAGCACCGGTACGGGCAGCGCCCGCCGCGCGACAGGCTCTTCGAATGGGTTTCGCAGCTCGTCAGGGAACCGGATGTCCAGCGCGCTGTTCGGGGCCACGGCGCGCGGTGCATGCAACAGGCAACGGCGAGGTGACAGGTTCGTGCGGTACCAGTACCCCTGAGGGAAGGGGTTGACAAAGGCGAGTGGTCCGGACTGGCCCCATAGCCGAAGCAGCAGGTCGGTTTGTGGGTTTCTCCATAGTGGACCGAGCCCGTCGGTGAACATCAGAAATACTTGCCGGCCAGTCGGATCCATCAATTCTGCGGGACTGCGTAAACCACCGCCGGGGCTACGGATGTCGGGAGTCAATGCTACTTGGGGGTCGACTGGGGGGCACAATAAGAACGCTCGCACCTGGCGGAACGAACCGTGGCGTTCCAACAACATGCGGAAAGCGGTGGCGGTGGGGCGCCATACCGCCATCGACGGGCTATTATCGACTACCAGTACCAGCCTGAGCCAGCAGGCTTCGGACAATCGATGGCGCGTGGGCCATGTACCGAGGTTGGCAGCGTACTCAGCCGTCGCCTCCTCGTCCGGCTCAGTCTCGGTAGCCGACGTTACCCGGCGCTTGAACGGCCTCAGGGCACGGGCTATCCCGCGGCTGTCCGGCAGTGCGGCCACCTGGATGTCGCTTGCACACTCGAAGCCGGACATTCCGGATGGAGCATGCCGGCTCGTCGCGTCGGTCCTGGTCGGCCCCTCAGCCGGCTCGTTGACTGACGCATTCATGTGATATGTCGCCATCGTTCAACGACCCACCGACGGCGGGCGCCAGATCTTGGTCATGAGCCCTTGCCACGCTTCTTTGTCGTCGGCGTAAATGCCAGCGGAGGTCAGGTGCACTGCATTGAGAAGTTGATCGCGGGCCAGTGCGTCGCTTGCCGGGCGGTTGAGGAAGTCCTCGATCAGCTCGCGCAGCTGGTCAGCGGCGTCTGGCAGGTGTGCGCGGACCATCGCGGCCAGGTCGTCAACGTTCGGCGGCTTGAGGTCCAGCAGTATGCAACCGCACAGAAAGTCAGGCGAGAATTCACGCTCCCCGTTACTGGTAATCACCACTATCGGAAATTCGTGACAGTGGATACGACCATGCCGCACCATGGCAACCCGATCTGGGTCGTCAGTGTGGACCGAGACCTCCGGCTCCCAACGGCTGAGCCGGGCGAGTTCGGGAACCGTATACTCGCCATTTTCGAGAACGCGCATCAGTTCATCGGGTAGATCGATGTCACTCTTGTCGAGCTCGGCGACAAGCAGAACGCGCGGTCGCGCTGAGCCCAACAACGCCGTACCTACCGGGCCCAGGCGGATGAAGTCACCGATGCTGGGCCGCTCATCGGAGGCCGCAGTTCCAGGGACCGCACGATTGGTAGCTTGTGCCCTGCCGATAGCATCGTATTCATACAAGCCGGACCGCAGAGTCGTCCGGCTGGTGATCGGCCACTGCAGGACGCGTCCCAGCCGCAGCTCCCGGGAGAGCCGAAATGCGATGCTCGCCTTGCCGACACCCGGATTGCCGGTGACGAGCAGGGGCCTGCGAAGCCGAATGGCGGCGTTCACCATGTCGCACTCGTGTGGATCGGCCTGCCGAACCGGCCGCGTATCGGCCCGACCGAGCCTCCGTTCGACTTCCTCGTCGTCATCGGGTGGGGCCTGCTGAGAGACGTTCCCACGGAAGGTGCGCCACGGCGGGGGGTCGGGCAGCTGGATACGGGCGTCATTGGTCGCAGGTACGCCGTCGCCACGGTATGACCACCACGGCGGGGGTGGCCTTCTGTCTGCCCCAGTTGCGTTGCCTGGACTGGTCATGGTTGCGGCCTTCCATCATCGACGGTTCGATTCGGGTCATCCCACAGCAGCGCCAGGTGCCAGCCGAGGTGCCGCCGCTGCTCGTCCGGTAGTGCGGTAGCAGCTTCGGTGCGCAGTGCCCGGATGCGGTGTGGCAATTGAGTCGGATCGCCTCTGGCGACTCGTCCGATTAGGCGGGCCGTGTCAGGTTCGACCGGAGTGCGCCGATCCCAAAGAATCACCGGTACGCCAGCGTTCAGGGCGGACTGGAGTTCCTCACGGCCGGCTTCGTGCTTCGGCGATGCACTCAGCACCACTGTGGTGATGTTCTCGTCGTCGCGAAGCCGTGCGTTCCATTGGCCAAGGTCGGCGTGGGTGACGCCGATACGTCCCCAGTACGGCCGGTGCCCTGGCGAGTGCCGCCACATCGCCCGCCATCGGTTGGCCCAGACTCTGTGCCTGTAGACCGCGCGCATCCGATCGAGACTGCGGACTACGACGGGATAATCCAAACACAGCGGTGTCGGCGTCGGCGCTTCAAGCTCCGTCTCCCACCATTCCACGGCCTGGTGCAGAAGCTCGGTGGGGAGCAGGAATTCGATCCCGACCGGTCCGTTGTTGTCCCGCCACGCGGTTTCGGCGTGCCGGATGGCCGCCTGCATGGCGAGCTCGACCCGGCGAAAGGTGGTCTTTCTAGGGTCGCCAGGCTCCGGATGCCAACCCGCCGAACGCCGTTGGATCCAGTACCGGACCTCGCAACGCTCTCGGTCGATGCCATCGCCTTCGATCTGGATGACGAGGCATGGTTGCACCGGCGGCATCTCTTGGGAGGCGGTCTGCTGGCGTTGACGGCGTTCCTCCACCAGCGCCCGGTGTCGCCGCATTACCTCAAGAATCTGCAGCCGCTCCGCCATCTGGTCGATCCAGCGGCGTAGCTGCGCGCGGAGTCTGTGCTCGATCTGGACTGCGATCTCCTCGGCGAGCGCCAGCGCTGGTGGAACGTGGTCGGCGCCAGCATTGAGGTCGGCCAGGTAGGTGAACAGCTCGTACAGCGTGGCCGGTGGCGACTCTGGCAACGGCGTGAGCCACCCCAGCGCCACCCGCGAGATCGCCTGGAGATCCAGCTCGGGCAGTCGATCAAGAAGTTCGATAAGGCGATCCAGCTCGTGGTCAGGCAGCAATGCGATCACGCCACTACCCGGTGCCTTACGCCAGATCGGGAAGGGCCGGCATTCGGCGAGAAGGCCGCGGACACACCCGGCGGCGGCCAGCGAGGCGTACGGGTGCCACCGGTCGGTCTTGTGAACGTTGCAATAGTCCACGATTCCCCGAACCATGAACCAGCCGACGCCGTGGCCCGCAGCGCCGGCCGCGATACCGGCGGCCTCCATCTCGAAGGCGAGGACATCGTGCCGTGCAGCCAGATGGTCGCGTCGCTTCTCATCAAGGAGGAGGACATCCGCACAGCCGATCCTGCCGTAATGAATCTTTGGGCGACCTTTGTCGTGGCCGGACGCGTTCAGCGGCGGGTGGTCAATGAGCGTGTCGCCGTAGTGCAGCTGATCCGTTGACGCTGGCGGCCTGGCAAAGACCGCCATGGGCTGTTCCTGCGAGGGCTTGAGCCACCGACTCCACTGCGGTGCTCTGCCCTGGTACGCCATTTCTTGGAGCCGCACAGCAGCGTGGATCAGTTCGATCGACACACCGGGCACCGGGCGGCGCGGCTCTTCCGTGCCGCAACGCTCACGGACGTGCGCGTAATCGACGACACCGTCAACCGCAACCACTACATCGCCGAGACGGACGTGTCGCTCCGGTCGGGCGAGCGAAGGCACACCGCCGGCAATGCCGGTCATGATTACGCAGCGGATGCCAGGAAAGGTACGCAGTAGGTCGGTGCAAGTGGTCGCCGCGTTGCGCGTGTTGTCCTGAACCATCGTGGTGAGCACTACCCGGTGCGGACGGGCGGGTTCGAGACTGTCGAGGTGACCGACGCGGTAGTCGTTCGGGTCGCCATCGACCCGGACTGCTACCGGGTTCGTGATCAGGGCGGCCATTGCCGCGCCTTCGACGGGCAGCGCGGCGATGATTCCGATCGTGACATCCGACCAACCGGCTGCGGACCTCCCGGACGCGTACGGCGTGCGAGATGGGGCCGGTGTCGTCGACATGTCAGTCTACCGATCCCCACGAGGTTCAGCGAGGTCGGGGCGTCGCTGGCCCGGCGCTCGACCGAGCGAGATGAAGTTGACGCCCGTTGCCGAAGGCCTCAACATCAACTCACAAACTTCAATCTGCGATGAGGTCAAGTAATGCCGATCATTGTAGGAGTTCCAATTATGACAAATGATTTGCCGGCAGTACAGAAGGCGTCTGGTGTGGTCGCCAACGGGCGATCGTGCGAATGGCTCTAAGCTTGCCGTTTAACCTGTGCGCTGCTTGTGGGCGGTGATGCTCAGGTCTTGTTTGACGGTCTTACCGACGTCGTGACGGGGTGCCGGTGCGCGGTTGCGGGAGCCGGGTCGTCGTCCCGGGGCCGGGTTTGCCGGGTTTGGGTGCGCCGGCGGGGCAGGTGGTCATCGGGCGGATGTTCCGGAACCCGCGGCAGACTCGGGCCGGGGTGAGTCGGCCGGGGGTGGCGGGTTTCTCCCAGGGGCGGCGTGGATCCTCGGCCAGTGCGCGGGCTAGGCGCAGCTGGGTGTGAGCGGTGAGTATGAGCCAGGTCCAGCGGTCGGCGGCCTCGGGATCACGGATCTTCGGGATGGTCCAGCCGAGGGTCTGTTTGAACAGCCGGAAGGTGTTTTCCAGGTCGAAGCGGCGAAGGAATGCCTGCCAGAGTCGGTCTACATTAGACGGTGAAGCACCAGTGCGAGAGGATCATAGCCACACCGGTTTCGGATCACGGTCGCCGGGCAGGTACTGCACCTGAAGGCGGATCAGAGTGCCTTCGATAATGGGCAGGTCGTCGTCGTGGTTCAACCAGCAAGTGCGGCGGGTCAGTCGCGGACGCAACCGGTCCCAGCTGGTGGCGGTCGCCGTGCCGTATCGGGTGGTCTCGGTGATCGTGGCGGTCTGCGGCTTCGGCCAGGTTGTCGGGTCGGCCAGGGCGAACTCGCCGCCGTGCTTGGGTGGGCGGCCCTTGATGCCGGGCCCGGCGTTCGGGTGCGGGCAGCCGTAGCACCCCGGTCTAAGCGCAGCCGCCCCAGCAGGTGCACGGGCAGGTCGGCCAGGACGAACGCCAGCCGGGTGACGTCATAGCCGGCGTCGGCCACGATCAGGATGTCCGGGTCGCCGGGCCGCCACTGTCCGGCCGCGATCAGACGCCCGACGAGGGCGCGTAGCTGATCCGCGGTGACCGCGGCGGCGTCGTTAGCGGTCCCAGCCGGACCGCATCCAGTATCGCGGTCCACGAGGTGCGGCCGGGCTCCAGCGCGGCGACGAAGGAGTACGGCCAGCCGGGGATCATCTGAGCCTGGTTCTTACCTCGTCCGTAGACGTGGCAGAACAGCCGCCCGGCGCTGGTCGAGGCGTCCGCGCGCAGCCACGCGCTGACGTCCATCGCCAGCATGATCCGTCCGTCTGACGCTCGCGGGAGCGGCAGCTTTCGCAGCGCTCAGACTCGGCGCACGCCGCGGTGAAGAGTCCGTAGTGCGGTAAGGACGGTCAGCGTCCGAGGG
>Ga0209481_10000401_pt1 | contig 17416 bp, 21 predicted proteins | sample SoiMetdeltSBSDD3_FD_187598 | JGI IMG/M metagenome (GOLD analysis project Ga0209481, IMG submission 187598) | Bulk soil microbial communities from a Populus tree surrounding site in Tennessee, USA - Soil MetaG P. deltoides SBSDD3 (SPAdes) (version 2) | ecosystem: Environmental > Terrestrial >...
CACCCGATCGATGTCGAGGTCGGAGACCTCGACCAGCTTCGGCTCGATCCACAACAGGCCACCCGGCCGACCCTTGAAGATCGCGACCTGGTCGCCGTCCAAGCCGACGAAGTAGCCGGAGCCGCCGTACCACTGGATGGTGGCGAGGGCGCCGCCGACCACCGCCAGCAGCACGAGGATGAAGGCGATGACCCGCCAGGTGAGCCGGCGGCGCCGCCGGCTCACCTGGCGGGATGCGTCCTCGACGTCGTAGTCGTCCTCGGCGTAGCGGTCCTCGGCGGGGGTCGCGTCCCGGCGCTGCCGGACGACCCGGCCCGCGGAGCCGTCGTCGGCGTAGGCGGGGCTGGGCCGGGGGCCGCCCGCCGCCGGCACCGCCCGGGTCGGCTCGCCGGCCAGCGCGGCCGACGCGGACTCGGCCCGGCCGCCGTCGTCGACCACGTCCACGATGACGACGGTGATGTTGTCGCGGCCGCCGCCCTCCCGGGCCAGGCGCACGAGCTCGTCCGCGGCGTCGGTCGGGTCCGCCACGCGGCGCAGCACCGTCGCGATGCGGTCCTCGGGCACCTCGTTGTAGAGGCCGTCAGAGCACAGCAGGTAGCGGTCGCCGTGGCGCGGCTCGACCGCGAAGGCGTCGACCGGCACGTCCTCGTAGACGCCCAGCACCCGGGTCAGGATGTTGCGCTGCGGGTGGACCGACGCCTCGTCGGGGGACAGGCTGCCCTCCCGCACGAGGTCGGCGACCAGGCTGTGGTCGGTCGTCAGCTGGTCGAGGTCGCCGCCGGACCAGCGGTAGCCGCGGGAGTCGCCCACGTTGGCCAAGGCCAGCAGCTCGTCGTCGTCGTGGGCCACGACCGCCAGGGCGACGACGGTGGTCCCCATGCCGCTCAGCTCGGGGTCGCCGGCGCCGGCCCTGTAGACCGCGGTATTGGCCTGCTCGATCGCGCCGACCAGGCCGTCGATCGTGTGGTGGTCGAAGACCCGAGCCAGCGTGTCGCAGGCGATCTCGGACGCGACCTCGCCCCCCCGGTGGCCGCCCATGCCGTCGGCGACGGCCCACAGGCCGACGTCGTCGCGGGCCACGAACTGGTCCTGGTTGTCGGTGCGGACCCGCCCGACGTCGGTGGCGCCGCCCCAGCGGAGTCGGGTGCGGCCGGCGCGGGCGGTCACTGGAGCTCCAGCACGGTGTTGCCGATCTGGAGGCGGTCCCGGCGTTTGATCACCATGGGACCGGCGACCCGCCGGCGGTTGAGGTAGGTGCCGTTGGTGGAGCCCAGGTCCTCGACGTACCAGTGGCCGTCACGCTGGAAGACCCGGGCGTGGACCTGGCTCGCGTAGGCGTCCTCCAGCGGCACCTGGCACCCGGCGGCCCGGCCCAGCGTGATCTCCTCGTCGAGGGCGTAGCTGCGTCCCCGGAGACCAGGTGGCTCGAGCACCTTGAGCTGGGGATGGTTGGACCGGCCCGGGCGCGGCGCCCGCCGTCCCCGGCCCTTCTGCTTGCCCGACGGCGCGCTCGGCCCGCCCGCCTCGACCAGGCGCGGCGCGTTGACCTCTGTCCACACCGCACGCAGCACGCGCAGGAAGAAGAGGTACAGCAGCACGAGGAGGAACAGTTTGAGGAGGTTGAGGAGCTGCTCGGGCACCGAGGCGGAGAATATCGGTAGCCGAGGCCCGCGCCCGACCGGGCGGCGCTCGGTGGCGGTGCGGCCACGGGCCCGGATCGTCCGGTCAGCTGGCCTCGAACCGCATCCGGGTGTTGCCGAAGGTCAGCTCGTCGCCGTCGTTCAGCACGCGCTGGTCGATGCGGACGCCGTTCACCTTGGATCCGTTGGTCGAGCCGAGGTCGACCAGCACGAAGCCGTCCCCCTGGGGGCGGATCTCGGCGTGGGCCCGGCTGACGTTGGGGTCGGCGAGCACGATGTTCGACTCCGGCCGGCGACCGATCGTGATGACGTGCTCGGCCAGCGTGAAGCGCTCGCCGGTCGGCAGGACCAGGCTGCCGGCCCCGGCGCCGCCGGCGCCCTCCCGGAAGCGACCTTCGACCTCGAACCAGCCGGTGCCGAAGCTCTCGTCCACCACGAACTCGACGTCGACGGGCCCCATGAACCCGTAGTGCTCGTCGCGGGCGTGGGCCCTGGCCGCGTCGCACAGCTCGCGGCGCAGCGCGTCGCGGACCTCGGCAAACTCCTGGTAGTCGTTGGGGGAGAGGTAGATCGTGTAGTGGTTGGCGGCCACGGGCGTGCCCCGGACGCCGACCGAGACGTGGTCGTCCATCTCCCGCGCCAGCCGCCTGGCCAGCTCGACGGGGCGGATGCTGGACCGGAACGCACGGGCGAACGCCCCCTCCACCATGCGCTCGAGTCGCCGTTCGAATCCTCGGATGGCCACGGCATGGCAGATTACCGGTGCACCAGGTGGTTCCACTGGCGTCGGAGCGGCCAGGAACGCGATGGTGGCGGGGGTGCGGGGGCGCGCTATCTTTTTCCCTCTTGTCGCTCGGGCGAGTGGCGGAATTGGCAGACGCGCTGGCTTCAGGTGCCAGTGGCCGCAAGGTCGTGGGGGTTCAAGTCCCCCCTCGCCCACCGGAGACGGCTCGCGCTCCATTGTTTGGGCGCTGACCACGTAGAACGCAGTCGGTTCCGCGGTCCGAGCCTCGACGGCACCAGGGCGTGACGAGGCGCCGCCCGTGATGCATCGACGCGGTCGCGCCCGAGCGCGAGCTCGTTCGCCCCAAGGGGTGGTCACCCATATGCAACCAATGGTTGCGTATCCGGGCCCGCCGGGTAGTGTGACGCGCAACCAAACGTTGCAGAAGGTGGCCGGCATGGAATTCGGAACGATCGAGCGGGAGATCCACATCGACGCCTCACCCGAGGTCGTCTTCGACGTGGTGAGCAGTCCCGAGCACCTGCGCGAGTGGTGGCCGGACGAGGCGGAGTTCCCGGCCGTGGGCGGGACAGCGGGGCGGATCGGCTTCGGGGACCCCTCGCAGGGCCGCACCTGGGTGCAGTTCGCCGTCGTCGACGCGGTGCCGCCGCGGCTCTTCTCCTTCCGGTGGACCCACGAGGAGGGGGAGTCCGCCGGCCCGGGCAACTCGCTCCTGGTCGTCTTCGAGCTCGAGCCCGCCGGGGACGGGACGCTCCTGCGGATGACCGAGAGCGGCTTCCGCGAGCGCGGCTGGGACGACGCGAAGGTCGCCGCCGAGCATGCCGAACACGGCACCAGCTGGGACTTCTTCCTGCCGCGGCTGCGCGCGTACGCCGCGAAAGTCGGAGCGGGCTCGTGAGCGTGATGGTGGACGACGACCTCTGGTCCGCGGTCGGCGACCCGACCCGACGCCGGATGCTCGACCTGCTGCTGAGCGAAGGCGGCGGGACGGCGACCAGCCTGAGCGAGCACCTGCCCGTGACCCGTCAGGCGGTGGCGAAGCACCTCGTCGTCCTCGACCGGGTCGGCCTGGTGCACTCGACGCCCGCCGGGCGCGAGAGGCAGTTCCGCGTCGATCAGGCCCAGCTCGCCCGGGCCGTCGCCCAGCTCGCCGACGTCGGCGCCGCCTGGGACTCCCGCCTCCAGCGCATCAAGCGCATCGCCGAGACGATCCAGCGCGGCGGCACGGACAGGGGCGACGAGACCGAGAAGAAGACATAGAGAGGAACAGGAAAATGGCAGACATCCTTCATCGCATCGGCGTCGAGAAGTCGTCGCCGGATCAGGTCTACGACGCGCTCACCACGCTGGACGGCCTGTCCGGCTGGTGGACCGAGAAGACGGCCGGGGACACGGACGTCGGCGGCGTGATCGAGTTCCGGTTCGCGGCGGGTGGGTTCGACATGAAGGTCGCCGAGCTCGATCCTGGCCGGCGCGTCCGCTGGGACGTCGTGGACGGGCCGCAGGAGTGGATCGGTACCCGCGTGCACTGGGACCTCCGTCAGGACGGCGACTACACGATCGTGCTGTTCAAGCACGAGGGCTGGCGTGAGCCGGTCGAGTTCATGAACCACTGCAGCACCAAGTGGGGCACCTTCCTGATGAGCCTCAAGCAGCTCCTCGAGACCGGGGAGGGTGCGCCCGACCCACGCGACGTGAGGATCAGCGACTGGCACTGACCCGGCGACGCCCGTGTACGTCGACGTGCGAGCGCGGCCCGGCACGTGCCGGGCCCCGCTCCGTCACCGCCGCGGCGGCGCGGCGCCGGCGGTCAGCGCGCCGGCCGGTGGTCGGGCAGCCGGGACGCCAGCAGCGGAATGACGATCGCCGCCGCCACCACGTGCGTGAGGCACAGCACGACGCTCGTGGCCGTGTCGGTGTCCGCGGTGATCGCGGGCACGAGCGAGACCAGGGTGAGGACGACGGTCGTGGCCAGGAACGTGGCTCGCGGGCGCGGCGTCCATCGGCCCATCGCCCAGGCCATCAGGATGCCGACGATCGACCACATGGCGGTCATCGTGGCGAACCCGGCGATCGGGATCTCCTCGCCCTCGACGGCGAGGGGCACGTCGGCCGCCGAGGCGATCGCCGCCACCGTGGTGGTGGCCGCGGCGGCGACGACGGTGGCGACGAGGCCGGTCCGCCACAGTCCGCGTGCCGGGGCGTCGGTGCGGGTGCTGCTCGGGAGGGCGTCGGTGGCGGTCGGGGCGGTCGTGTCGGTCATCGTGTGCTCCTCGTGTTCGCGGGCGATCTCAGATACAGTGTCCGCCGGTATCTGTTACCGATAGACACTGTGTACACCGGACGCCATTCGCCGTCCACCCCCTTTTGGTCGATCGACCGCCGGAGCCCCGATGTCCCTGCCCACCCCCACCCGTGAGGCCGTCGACGCAGTCGACCTGCTGTGGGACCGACGCCCCCTGGCCACCCGGGGGCCGAAGGCCACGCTCTCGCTCGACGCCATCGCCGCCGTCGCCGTCGAGATCGCCGACGCCGAGGGCGTCGGCGCCGTATCGATGCAGCGCGTCGCCGAGCAGCTCGGGTTCACGAAGATGGCGCTCTACCGGCACGTGCCCAACAAGGACGTGCTGCTGGCCGTGATGATCGACCTCGCGGTCGACGTCCCCCCCGACCTCGCCGGCGTGCGCGGCGGCTGGCGCGGCAAGCTGACGCGCTACGCGGAGCTGCTGTGGGAGGTCTGGCAGGCCCACCCGTGGCTGCCGACGGTCACGCTCGGGTCGCGCGTCATGGGCCCGAACGAGACGGGGTGGGTCGAGCGGGCCGTGCGCTGCCTCGCCGACACCGGGCTGACCGGCGACCAGCAGATCGACGCCGTGCTGCTGCTGTCGGCGCACGTGCGGATGGCGCACTCGCTGTCCGCCGCCGGCTCGTTTCCCTGGGACGCGAACCGCCGCCTGACCGCGGCGATGACCGAGGTCCTCCGCGACCGTGCGGCCGACTTCCCGTCGATCCTCGCGGCCATCGACGGCGCCACCGGAAGGCCCGTGCGGTCGGTCACCGACGGGATCGGCCTCGCCTGCGTCCTCGACGGCATCGACCACCAGATCCGGGGCCGCTCGGGCTGAGCCGTCGCACCTCGGGTCACTGGTGGGCCAAGAGCGCGCGCAGCTCCGTGACGTTGTCGGCGGTCGCCTGGCCGGCGGTGTCGAGGACGACCCGCTCGATCTCGCCCGTGAACCGGAACGGCGGGCGGAACGCCGTCGGGTCGGGGGAGTCGGCGTGGGCGTAGCCGCATGTGATGCCGTAGAAGCCCAGGCTGGCAACGAGCGAGTAGGGCATCTCGGTCACGGCGACGAGCGATCCGTCGACGTACAGCTTCGACCGGCCGGGGACGCCCCGGCCCTGGAGGAAGTCCGCGGGCTCGCCCGTTCGCTCGAACTCGTAGCGCAGGACGTGGCGCCCCTCCGGCACCCGGTCGGGCGAGGCCACCCGGAAGTGCTCCAGGCCCACGTAGTTGAGGACGTGGTGGAGCCGGCCGTCCCGCACGTAGAGGGCGAACCCGACGTGGCGGCCGCCCTGGGCGAGCAGGACGCCCTCGGCACCGCCCGCCGGGATCGTCACGTCGGCCGTGATCGCGTACGAACGGCCCACGATCCGGGGCGCCATCGTGAACGTCAGCGGGGCGGCGCCCGGCAGGAACTCCACGGTGCGCGGCGGCCGCCGCGCACCGGACCCCGCCATCGCGCGGCCGCGGGGTGACGCCAGTGGCAGGACGCCGTAGCGCTCCGCCTCCTCGTACCACCGCGCGATCATCCGCCGGAGCCGCTCGGGCTCGGCCGCGGCCAGGTCGGTCGTCTCGGTCGGATCGGACCGCAGGTCGAACAGCTCCCACTCGTTGCGGTCCATCTCGGCGAGCAGCTCGGGCGTCAGCTCGGTGAAGCGGAAGTCGCGCCCCCGCGCCGCCGCCTCGGCCAGGCTCGGCCCACCGAACGGGCACACGGCCCGCCAGCCGTCGTCGTCGATGGCGCGGTAGGCGTGCATCTCGAAGTACTGGGTCGCCCTCGGGGCCGGCGCGCCGGCGTCGGCAAACGACGGGACCAGGCTCGCCCCGTGGACCGGCTGCTGCGGCACGCCGGCCACCACCTCCGGGCGGGGGACGCCGGCCGCGTCGAGCAGGGTCGGCAGGATGTCGATGGCGTGGGCGTACTGCGTCCGCACCGCGCCGTGGTCCGCGATGCCGGCGGGCCACGACACGATGCACGGCTCGGTGACGCCGCCGCGGTAGGTCTCCCGCTTCCACCGGCGGAACGGGGTGGTGCCCGCCCACGTCCACCCCCACGAGTAGTGGGGGAACGTGTCGACCCCGCCCCACGTGTCGTGGTGGGCGAGGTTGTCCTGGAGCCGCTCGGGCACGAAGTTGAAGAACAGCGACTCGTTGAACGTGCCGTCTGGTCCGCCCTCGGCGCTGGCCCCGTTGTCGGACACGACCACGACGATCGTGTCGTCCAGCTCGCCGAGCTGGTCGACGAAGTCGAGGACGCGGCCGACGTGGTGGTCGGTCTGGGTCAGGAACCCGGCGTAGACCTCCATCTGGCGGGAGAACATGCGCCGCGAGTCGGCGTCGAGGTCGTCCCAGGCGGGGACGTCGGGGTCGCGGTCGGACAGCCGTGCGTGGCCCGGGACGAGGCCGGCGGCGACCTGGCGCTCGAAGACCTCGGCCCGGTAGGCGTCCCACCCGTGGTCGAAGCGCCCGCGGTAGGGCTCCACCCATTCGGGCTCCACGTGGTGGGGCGCGTGGCCCGCGCCGGTGGCGTAGTAGAGGAAGAACGGCTTCCCGGGCGCGGCCACGTGCGCGTCCTTGATCATCTGGATGGCGTGGTCGGCCAGGTCGGCGTTGAGGTGGTAGCCCTCCTCGGGCGCGGCCGGCGGTGGGAGGGGCGTGTTGTCCTGCACGAGGTCGGGGAACCACTGGCTCGTGTCGCCGCCCATGAACCCGTAGAACCGCTCGAACCCCCGTCCGAGGGGCCAGCTGCGGTACGGGCCCGCGCTGGACGTCTCGGAGGGCGGGGTGAGGTGCCACTTGCCGACCGCGAACGTGTTGTAGCCGGCGTCGCGCAGCACGGCGGGCAGGAACGCCTGGTCGGAGCCGGCCATGCCGTGATAGCCGGGGAAGCCCATCGACAGCTCGACCAGCGCGCCGACCCCCACGGCGTGGTGGTTGCGCCCGCTGAGCAGGCAGGCCCGGGTCGGGGAGCACAGGGGCGTCGCATGGAAGTTCGTGTAGCGGAGGCCGCGGGCCGCGAGCCGGTCCAGCGTCGGCATCTCGCATCCGCCGCCGAACGGGGACGGCTGCGCGAAACCGACGTCGTCGAGCACGATCAGCACGATGTTGGGCGCCCCTTCGCGCGCCCGGGGCACCGTCGGCCACGCCGGCTCCGACTCCTGGAGCGTGCGCCCGATCTTCCCGGCGAAGCCGGCCGCCCCCGTCCCGTCGCCTGAGATGCTCATCCGGTGCTCCCCTCTCGGCTGCGGATGCCCAAGTATTGACACACTTTGTGCCAGATTTCGAGAGCCGGCGCTCGCACCCGATCGAGATGGCCCACGTCGTCCACGCGGACGACCTGGCTGTCGAAGTGAGCGTCCTCCGCCAGCTCGGTGATGCCACCGCTCGTGGCCCGGAGGTTCACGTAGCCCGTCGAGGCGAGCGGCATCCCGATCCAGGAGGCGACGACGAACGTGAGCGCGAAGCCGGGGGTCACGACGACCTGGCGCTCGGCGGGCCGGGCGAGGATCCCGTCGACCGCGGCGTAGACCCGGGTCGCGAACGCCGCCCGCGTCTCGGCGCCGGGGACACCCTCGTCGTGGTCCATCCGCTCGCCCGTGGCGGGCGGCGGGACGAACCGCTCGACGAACCACGCCTGCGGTCGCCCCTCGGCCTCGCCGTACGACTTCTCCCGCAGGGCCGTCGACCAGCGTGGCTCGCACCCCGAGCGCCTCGCCCACGGCGGCGGCCGTCTCCACCGCCCGCGTCAGGTCCGAGCTGTACAGCTCGACCGGCGCGCCGTGCGTGGCCTCGGGGTGGGTGACGATCCAGAGCCTGCGCACGCCGGCGGTACGCGAGCGATCGGAAAGAGCCGGCGGCCGCCGTCAGGACCCGCTCGGCTCGTGCTTGTCGGAGACGGGTGCTGGGCTACCGTCTCGCCGCGTGAGCGAGCCTGCGCCGATGACCATGCGGGAACGGGCGCAGCGCTACAGCGCCGCCCAGCGACGGGTGATCGACGCGGCACTCGACCTGTTCGCCGAGCAGGGCGTCGGCGGGACGTCGCTGCAGATGATCGCTGACGCCATCGGGGTGACGAAGGCGGCCATCTACTACCAGTTCCGGACCAAAGAGGAGATCGTCATCGCCGTCGCCGAGGTCGAGCTCCAGCGGCTGGAGGTCGCGCTCGAGGCCGCGGAGGCCGAAGGCTCCAGCGCGGAGGCCCGCGACACGCTCCTGCGCCGGGTCGTCGAGGTCGCCGTCGAGCGCCGGGGAGCGGTCCGGACCATCCAGAGCGACCCCGTGATCATCCGCTTCCTGGCCGAGCACGAGCCGTTCCAGCAGCTGATCGTGCGCCTGTTCACCGTCCTGGTCGGCGATAACCCCGGCCCCGCGGCCCGGGTTCGGGCGGCGGTGCTGACCGCCGCGATCGGCGGCGCGGTCGCCCATCCCTTCGTGACCGATCTGGACGACGAGACGCTGAAGGCCGAGCTGCTGCGCGTCACCCGGCGGCTCGTCCTCCTCCCCGGCTGACAGGCTTCTAGCCGATCGGCTAGTTTCTCGACGAAGGCTAGGAGTCGCCGGCCACGGGAGGGACGTGATGTCGGAACCGACGACCGACCAGCAGCAGCTCGACGGGTTCCTGGAGATCCGCAAGCCGGGGGCGCACCTGGAGGAGGAGGAGGCGGTCGCCGACGACTTCGTCCTCATGCTCGGTGTCGACCTGACCAACTTCCCGAAGTTCCCGCGGGTGGACGACGACGTCACCTACCAGAAGCGCGACCTCGACGTCCGCCAGCAGCTCGACGTCGACTCGGGGGCCGAGCTGCCCGACTACAGCGGTCCCTACCGGGGCGACCTGCGGTTCACCGACTTCTCCCGCGAGGCCCTGGCCACCAGGTTCCTGCCCTGGAGCGAGCGGTACATGCAAACCTGCGTCGACGGGTGGGCCACCGAGGTCGCCCACCGCTACGGCGCCGAGACGATGGCCGAGATCGAGTGGGCCGCCTGGTGCGACCAGGTCGCGCCCGAGCTCGACCGCATGCGGGCCGAGTTCCTGCCGCCCGGCGCCGTCTACGACGACCCCAACCAGCGCGTCCCCGAGGCCGACCGGCGCCGGACCCGGGTCGTCTACACCGGCCTGTTCACCCCCGGCCCCGACGTGGCGGAGCTCGCCAAGGACCAGCTCGTCACCTGGTTCCTCGGCAGCCACGAGTACCTACTCCAGTGCATCGAGGCCTGGGCCACCCAGATCACCGTGCGCTACGGGCTCGACGTGATGTTCGACATCCAGTGGCGCCTGTGGGGCGCCTCGGTCCTGCCCGAGGTGAAGCGGCTCAAGGCCGAGTACCTCGGCATCAGCGGCAGCACCGTCTCGGACTGGATGAAGGACCTCCAGGTCGACGCCACCGCCCTGCCGGGCAAGGCGTTCGACCTGTCCTTCGAGATGCCCGAGCCCGAGGTCGGCATCATGACGTTCAACCGCTGCGTCGCCGCCGACCAGTGGGAGGCGATGGGCCGGCCCGACATCCTCGAGAAGAACTGCCACTCGACCTGCCCGAAGTCCATGATCGAGACGACCCGCATGTACAACCCGAACATGAAGGTCGACATCCTGGCGATCCCGCCCCGCCGGGACCCGGGCGACGTGTGCTGCAAGTGGCGCTTCAGCATGCGGGACGAGGACGACCCCGAGTACGTCCCGGTCGAGCTCACCAGCAAGCCGGAGGCCTAGCCGACCGCTGGGTTCGGAGGGCGTCGCACCCGGCCGGTAGCCTCGCCGTGTGACCGAGCGGAAGCCGCCCGGCGTCAGCTGGGAGACGTGGATCGACCGGCAGATCCGGCAGGGCATGGAGTCGGGCGACTTCGACGACCTGCCCCTGACCGGACGCCCGATCCCCGGACTCGACCGGCCCCGCGACGAGATGTGGTGGGTGCGGGACAAGCTCCGTCGCGAGAACGTCTCGTACCTGCCGCCGACCCTGGCGGTCCGCAAGGAGCTGGAGGACACGCTGGCCAAGGTCGGCCGGTCCCAGCGGGAATCCGAGGTCCGGGAGCTGGTCGAGGCGATCAACGCCAAGATCCGCAGGGTCAACTCCACCGCCACGGCCGGCCCGCCGTCCACGCTCGTGCCGCTCGACGTCGACCGGGTGGTGGACCGCTGGAGGGCCGCCCGGGCGTCGTGAACCGGTGGCTGCATCGGCAAGAATGCAGGGGTGTCGGACAATCCAGATATCGCCATCGACGTCAACGTGCCGAACGCGGCGCGCGTCTACGACTACCTGCTCGGCGGCGTCACCAACTTCGAGATCGACCGCCAGATCGCCGAGCGGAACAACGCCGTGCTCCCCGGGGGCATCGACAGCGCGCGGGCCGAGGTCCGGGCCAACCGGGCGTTCCTGGCCCGGGCCGTGCGGTACCTGGCCGGCGAGGCCGGCATCCGCCAGTTCCTCGACATCGGCACCGGCATCCCCACCGGCGACCACGTGCACAGCGTGGCCCAGGCGGTGGCGCCCGAGTCCCGCATCGTCTACGTCGACTACGACCCGATCGTGCTGGCCCACGCCCACTCGCTGCTGACCAGCTCGCCCGAGGGGGCGACCGCCTACGTCCACGGCGACCTGCGCCAACCGGACCACATCCTGGAGAAGGCGGCCGACACGCTCGACCTCTCCCAGCCGGTGGCCGTCATCCTCGTCGGCATCCTCTACCTCGTCGGCGACGGCGACGACCCGTTCGGCATCGTGGCGAAGCTCATGGACGCCGTGCCGTCGGGCAGCTACCTCGTCGTGTCCCACATGACCAAGGACATCAACACCGAGGCCATGGAGCAGCTCGCCGAGCTGCTCAACGAGACGATGCCCGAGCCGTTCGTCATGCGGTCGCACGCCGAGGTGTCCCGCTTCTTCGACGGCCTGGAGCCGGTCGATCCCGGCCTGGTGCAGGTGGCCCAGTGGCGCCCGACCGACGGCACCCCCGGCCCGACCGAGCAGCTGACCGCCTACTACGCCGGGATCGCCCGCAAGCCCTGACGCCCTCGGGCCGCGGTGTGCCATCCATGCCTTGACAGGCATATGCCTGTGAAGGAATATAGAGGAGTGGAGACATTCGAGGTGCTGGCCGAGCCCAACCGCCGGCGCATCCTCGACCTGCTGCTGGTCGAGCGCCCGGTGGGCGACCTCGTCGACGGCACCGGGCTGAGCCAGCCCGCGGTGTCCAAGCACCTCCGCGTCCTGCGGGACGCGGGGCTGGTCGAGGTCCGCCCGGTGGCGCAACGACGGCTGTACCGGGTCCGGCCCGAGCCGCTGCGGGCGCTCGACGAGTGGCTCGCGCCGTACCGGGCCCTGTGGTCCGGCCGGCTCGACGCGCTGGCGGCCCACCTCGACGTCATGCCCGACGAGGAGGTTTAACCCCATGGACGCAGACGGAATCCTCGAGCAGGCCGGCGACCGCTGGCGCATCCGCTTCACCCGCCGGCTGCCCCACCCGCCCGAGAAGGTGTGGCGGGCGATCACCGAGGACGAGCACATCGCCGCCTGGTTCCCCAGCACCATCGAGGGCGACCGGGTGCCGGGGGCCAAGCTGCGGTTCGACTTCTCCGACGACCCCAACGCGCCCGACGGCACGGTGCTCGACGGCGAGGTGCTGGAGGCCGACCCGCCGCGGGCGTTCGCCTTCCGGTGGGGCGACGACGAGCTGCGCTTCGAGTTGGAGCCCGACGGCGACGGCACGCGGCTCACGCTCACCGACACGTTCGACGAGCGGGGCAAGGCGGCCCGGGACGCGGCCGGCTGGCACGTATGCCTCCTGCTGCTCGGGTACGAGGTCGACGGCCGGGAGCCGCCGGAGGGATCGGACCAGCTGTGGAAGCAGGTCAACCCCGCCTACGTCGAGAAGTTCGGGCCAGAGGCGTCGACGATGGGGCCGCCGGAGGTGTAACCGCCGCAGGCGGCGGTGGGTCTGCTGTCGTGCATGTCGGCGTGGGGCCGCGGCAACCCTGCCCGGCGTGACCGGCGCGGCCGAGGCGGCCCCGCTGTTCAGGCCAGGCCGGCCGCCGGTGAGCCCTGGGCCCGCTTCCTCGCCGCCCGCCTGCGCCTGCGCCTCCGGCTCCGGGGCCAGATCCGACCGGCGATCATGGGCGCATGGTCGTCCGCATCGGGTTCGTGGGTCTCGGCATCATCGCCGAGACCCACCTGGCCGTCCTCGCCGACATGCCGCAGGCCGAGCTGGTGTTCACGGCCGACCCCCACGCCGACCGGGCGCCGGTCGAGTTCCGGGGCCGCGCCGTGCCGCACCACGCCACGCTCGCCGACGCGCTCGCCGCCCACGGGCCCGACGCCGCCGACCTGCTCGTCCTGGCCACGCCGACGCCCACCCACGCCGACCTGGCCGTCGAGGCGTTGACCCGCACGACCGCCCGGGTGCTGGTCGAGAAGCCGCTCGTGCACGAGCCGGCCGAGCTCGACCGGCTGGCGAGGCTGGCCGACCAGGGGGTCGATCTCGGGCGGGTCGCGGTCGCCCACCACTTCGCCTTCTCGCCCGAGGTCCGCTGGGCGGCCGGCCAGATCGACGGGCACCCTAAGTGGGGGCCCGTCACCGCCGTCACCGTGGCCTTCCACGACCCGTACATCCTGCTCGGCCAGCACGCCTTCGCGTCTTACGTGTCGAGCTGGATGGACTCCGGCGTCAACCAGCTCAGCATGCTCACCCGGTTCGTCGATCTCGTCGCCCTCACCGCCCGCCACGAGGACGCGCGGGGCGCCAGCGCCTGGTGCACCGCCGCCTACGAGCACCGGGGCGAGACCGGCACCGCCCGGCTCCGCACCAGCTGGCTCACCGGGGCCAGCAGCAAGGAATCCGTGCTGACGCTGGACCGAGGGGTCGAGGTGTGGATCGACCACACGGCCATGACCGGGTTCGCCGCGCGGGGGACGGACCTGCTGGCGACCTTCGACAGCGACACGGAGCCGCCCCGCAAGATCGCCCATTACCGGCCGCTGTACGAGACCCTCCTGTCCGGCGCCGACGACTCGGTCCTCCGGTTCGAGACCGCCGCCACCGTCACCCGGCTGCTGCACGCCCGGCCGGGCTGACCGGCCCCCGGGTGGGCTACTGCAGGTGGCCCGGCAGGCCGAACCGGCCGAACAGCGCCGGCGCCCGGAAGGCCGTCACCGCTGACACGGCACCGCCCCGCAGCGTCAGCACGTCCAGCGCCAGCGGGAGGTACAGCCCGGTCTCCGGCTGGCGCAGGTAGGTGCCGAGCGTCGGCTGGCCGTTGGCGGTCGTGGCCGTGTAACGCAACCGCGGCCGGGGGCCTGCGGGCATGAGCCAGGATTGGGCGACCTCGGCCCGCGTCCGGCACCAGGCCGGGTACGGCGGCATCGTGAACGTGACGTCTTCGGTCAGCAGGTCGAGGATCCCGGGCACGTCGCCCGCCTCGAACGCGTCGGCGAACCGGGTCACCAGCGCCCGCACCGTGGCGTCGCCCAGCGACCGCAGGGTGGCCTGCTGGCTGCGGTCGGGCAGCCGGGCCGTCAGCGTGCTGCGGGCCCGCTGGAGGGCGCTGTTGACCGACTGCACCGATGCCGCCGTCGCCTCCGCCACCTCGCGGGCCGAGAAGCCCAGGACATCCCGCATGATCAGCACGGCCCGCTGCCGGGCCGGCAGCTGCTGCAACGCAGCGACGAACGCGAGCTCGACCGCCTCGCGCTGCTCGTAGATCGCCTCGGGCCTGGCGTGGACGTCCTCGACCTCCATCTGGCCGTCGGGGTAGGGCTCGATCCACGTCGTGGCGGGCAGCGGATCGCCGGCGCCCGCGGCCGGGTCCGACGACGGACCGTGGTGCATCGGCAGGATCCTGGCCTTGCGCCGGCCGAGCATGTCGAGGCACACGTTGGTCGTGATCCGGTACAGCCAGGGGCGCAGCGGCCGCCCGCCGTCGAACGTGTGCAGCCCCCGCCAGGCCCGCAGCAGGGCGTCCTGGAGGGCGTCGTCGGCGTCGTGCACCGAGCCGAGCATCCGGTAGGCGTGGACGTGGAGCTCGGAACGGTGCGGGTCGACCAGCTGGGTGAACGCGCCCGCGTCGCCGCCCTTGGCGGCGTCGACGAGCGTGGCCGGGGGGACGGGTGAGACAGTCGTTGAACGGCCCATCCGACGAGAGGGTAGACGTCGCCGATGAGTTCGCGGCCGCGCCCTGGTAACACCGGGCGACAGGGAATGGACCTGTGCGGGAGGAGCGACGTGACCGAGACGACGACCACGCAGCGCGCACCCGCCCGCCCCCGCGCTGAGCGGGCTCGACGTCCGCATGCAGCTCTTCTCCGACAACGGCGGGCAGTCCGGCCACGAGTGATGGCCGGGCTCTGTGCGATCGGCCAGATGCTGGCGGTCCTGGCGATGGCGCCGGGCCTGCTGGCGCTCGGCTCCCGGGCAGCGGATGTCGGGGCGCCGCCCTCGGCGGACGACCCGGTCGCCCCGGTCCTGGCGGTCGAGGCCGACGCCGGCGCCTGCGTCGGAGCCGGGTAGCCGCCGCCGGCCGCCGGCCGCCCGCCGCCCCGGTCGGGCTCAGCGGTCCGAGTCCCCGAGCACCGGCTTGAGGTCGATGACCGGGGTGCCGTCCAGCGCCTCCAGCCCCCGCACCGCCAGCCGGGGGCCGTCGACGGCGAGGACGTGGACACGGTGCAGCCCGACCGGGTTGGGCCTGTCGGCCGAGCGGGTCGAGAACACGCCGGTGAGTGGCCGGGCCGGGTCGTCGCGGGGGTGGACCGCCAGCACGTCGCGGTCGGCCCGGTCGAGCCAGGTCAGGAGGATGACGTCGGTGCCGGCGCGCAGGTCGGCCAGGCCGGTGAGCACCGCCTCGTCGAACTCGACGGTGGCGTCCGGCGCCTCCTCGTCGCCCTGCTTGGGGGCGGTCGCCGGGTCGGTCAGCGGCGAGCGGACCCGGCCGATCGGTCGTAGCTCGTACACGCAGACGTACCCTACGCAGGCAGCCGACGCCGGAAGGGTGCGCTGATTAGTGTCGGCGCCATGACAACCGAGCGCCCGCCGCTTCCCTACGACTTCCTGCCGCCGGTGCCGTCGTTCACCGTGACCAGCGACGACGTGGCCGACGGGCAACCGCTGGACGAGGCCCACGTCGCCGACGCCAACTACGGCCTGTCCGGCGGGAACACGTCGCCCCACCTCCGCTGGGACGGCTTCCCGCCCGAGACCCGCAGCTTCGCCGTCACCATCTACGACCCGGACGCCCCGACCGGCAGCGGGTTCTGGCACTGGGTGCTGTTCGACATCCCCGCCGACGTGACCGAGCTGCCCCGGGGCGCCGGGACCGGCGGCAAGTCGGATCTGCCGGCCGGCGCCAAGCACGCCCGCAACGACGTCGGCAACCTCGAGTACGTGGGGGCGTTCCCGCCGGCCGGCCATGGTCCCCACCGCTACGTGATCGCCGTCCACGCCCTCGACGTCGACAACCTGGGACCGGACGAGTCGGCCAGCCCCGCCTACGTCGGCTTCAACCTCGGCGGCCACACGCTGGCTCGGGCCGTGATCGTCCCCACCTACGAGGTCCCGGGCTGAGCACGTGGAGACCGTCGCCACCGAGATCATCGACGGCGTGCTGACGATCACGCTGGACCGGCCCGACCGGCTCAACGCCTTCACGGTCGGCATGCAGCGCGACCTCGTGGCGGCGTTCGACCAGGCCGACGACGACCGCTCGGTCCGGTGCGTGGTCGTGACGGGCCGGGGCCGGGCGTTCTGCGCGGGCGCCGACCTGGGGAGCGGGAGCGGCACCTTCGACCGGGGTGCGGTCGCCGGCGACGGCGGGGCGGTGACCGGCGACGGCGGCGCCGAGCGCGGCGCCGACGGCAACGGCAGCACACCCGGCCGGCACCGCGACGAGGGCGGCCTGGTGTCGCTGCGCATCTTCGGCTGCACGAAGCCGGTCATCGCCGCCATCAACGGACCCGCTGTCGGGGTCGGGGTGACCATGACCCTGCCGATGGACATGCGGCTGGCCTCCGCGTCCGCCCGGTTCGGGTTCGTGTTCGCCCGCCGGGGCCTGGTCCCGGAGGCGGCGTCGTCGTGGTTCCTGCCCCGGGTGGTCGGCATCTCGACCGCGACCGAGTGGTGCTACACGGGCCGGGTCTTCGGGGCCGAGGAGGCCCGGGAGCGGGGCCTGGTCCGCTCGGTCCACCCCGACGGCGAGCTGCTCGACGCCGCCTACGCACTGGCCGGCGAGATCGCGTCCCATGCGTCGCCGGTGTCGATCACGCTCACCCGCCAGATGCTGTGGCGGATGCTGGGCGAGCCGCACCCCATGGCCGCCCATCGGGTCGATTCGGCCGCCATCGACGAGCTCGGCCGGGGCGACGACGTGCGGGAGGGCGTGGTCTCGTTCCTCGAGAAGCGCCCGCCGCACTTCGCGTCCCGGGTGCCCGACGACCTACCCGCGTTCACCCCCTGGTGGGACGAGCCCGAGTTCTGACATCGTTGTCAAGGGCTGATTCGTGAGACGGTGCGGACGTGACCCTGACACTCGCCTTCGTCGGCTACGCCGACGACCCGGACCGCGCCCACGCCTACGAGGACGCGGTCCTCCCCCTGCTGGCCGACCACGGCGGTCGTGTCGAGTTCCGCGGCCGCCGCACCGCGGGCCAGGACGCGGCCCTGCCGGTCGAGGTCCACGTCCTGTCCTTCCCCGACCACCGGGCCCTCGACGCCTACCTCGCCGACCCCCGCCGTGCCGCCCTCCTGGCCGAGCACGGCGAGGTC
>Ga0209481_10000415_pt1 | contig 17053 bp, 6 predicted proteins | sample SoiMetdeltSBSDD3_FD_187598 | JGI IMG/M metagenome (GOLD analysis project Ga0209481, IMG submission 187598) | Bulk soil microbial communities from a Populus tree surrounding site in Tennessee, USA - Soil MetaG P. deltoides SBSDD3 (SPAdes) (version 2) | ecosystem: Environmental > Terrestrial >...
GGATCGTCGACGGGACGTTCGGCCCCATGGTGACGCTGCGTCCCGGCGGGGCCCGCGCCGACGTGGACGGGGCCGTCTTCCACGCGGCGCCGTTGGCCGAGGATGCCGCGGCGAAGATAGTCGATGCCGAGGCGGCGCGGTGCGGGCTCAGCGCCGATCCGGACGTGCGCGGCCTTGTCGCCCGGGCAGTCTTCGCGATGGCGGCGCTGATCCACGACTTCCAGCACCGGCTGGTCGAGGTGGAAGCCAACCCGCTGATCGTTTCGCCAGCCGGCGCGGTCGCGGTGGACGCCCTCGCCGTGAGCAGGCCGGCACCGCCAGCCGCCGGGGCCCGGTGATCTCGACGCGTTGAGCGTGCGGGACTCTTGTTGTCGGGCTGCCGCCCGGCGCTGACGTGGGCGGCGGGCACCGGGACGAGCCGCTCGCGGACATCTCCCACGGAGGCCACGCCGCTGCCGCTGGATCGCGCTACCGGGCGGCAACGCCGCCGCCGCGTCCCTACGGGCCGATCCGGTAGGGCCGCATCATCTCGTTGTCCTCGTGCTCGACGATGTGGCAGTGCCAGACGTACTGGCCGGCGAGGTCGAACAGGGCGCGAACGCGGGTGATCTCGCCCGGGTACGCGATGACCGTGTCTTTGCGGCCTCTTTCCCAGGCCTCGGGCGGCCGCGCCGGACCGCCGACGATCGGCTGCCGGTCCACGACGCTGAACTGCACCTCGTGGATGTGGATAGGGTGGGCATCCACCGTGAAGTTGTACATCTCCCACACCTCGACCGAGTTGTGCGCCGGGTTCTCGGTCACCGGATCCGCCCACTCCAACGCCCGACCCGTCCGATCAGGATTCACGGTCCCGAGCAGGGCCGCCCGCGGGCCGATCCCCGGGAGCGTCGCGGAGTCGACCTCGTTGAGCGAGACCTGCCGGACGTTGGTCGCCGGGGCCACCGCGGGTGGCGCCGGAAGCGTGAGTACGGCGGGCGGGACGCTGGTGTCCCGGCCCACCCGGGGCACCACGACGAACCGCATGACCTGACCGGTCGTGCCGGGGTCGGCGAACGGGAAGTCCACCCCGGCCACTCCGCCGCCGAACGGCTCGTCGGGACCCTCGTTGACGAGGTACACCTCGGTGCCCACGGGCAGTTCGGAGAAGTCGACGATCACGTCGGCCCGCTCCGCGGGGGCCATCAGCAATGCGGGGAGCTCGACCGGGGCGGGCAGGAACCCGCCATCGGCTCCGATCTGCCAGAGCGGCAGTGCCGCTACCGCCGGCCGTACCGTGGGATTGCCGGTCGCCAACTTCAGGATCAGGAACCGGCCGTTGCAGCCGTTGAGCAACCGGAACCGGTAACGGCGTTGCTCGACCCGGCGCTCCGGCCAGGTCCGGCCGTTGACGACCATCGTGTTGCCGAAGAACTCCGGGTTCCAGATCGGCGAGATGTCGCTGTCCGGGATGTACGGTCCGCCGAACCCGTCGAAGAACTCGCGGCTGCCGGGGTAGAACAGCGACCCGTCGAGGTTGAACGAGCGGTCCTGGATGGCCAGCGGAATCTCGTGGTAGCGCACGCCGGCCGGATCCCCCAGGGCGGGTGCGGGCCCCGGCAGTATCCCGTCGGGCAGGTCGTTGGGTCCGCCGCGCAGCACGTAGAAGCCGGCCGGGCCGGCGTAGACATTGAGCCGCGTCATCCCCAGTGTGTGGTCGTGATACCACATTGTGGTCGCCGGCTGATCGTTGTCGTACTGGAAGACCGCCGATCCGGGCTCCCACACCTGCCCGAAGCGACTTTCGAACGTGGCTCTGAACTCCTCGTAGAAGGAGCCGACGGTAGCCAAGCCGGCGGAGATGTTGCCGGCCGCGGGCAGGTACCACGCCTCGGCGTATCCGTCGCTCTCTTCGCGGCTGTGACCGCCGTGCAGGTGGGTGACGATCGGAACCGGGCCGGTGTACGGGCCGGGCGTGGCGGAGAAGGTCGGCCGCGCGTCGCGCCCGGACTCTCCGCCGGGCGGGTTGGCCCAGTGCAACGTCGGATCCACCGGCAGCAGGTGCGGCAGGAACCTGCCTTTCGCGTCCTTCAGGTCGTTCACCCACTTCACCCGGACCGGCGCTGTCCACTTCGCCTCGATGGTGAACGCGGGGTAGTTGAACGAGCCGGTAGAGGTGAGCGAGCCGTAGCTCCACACGGTGGTGGGCGGCATCGGCGCCGGCAGGATCTGCTGGCTGAACTGGCGTACCGCGATCTCGTAGTAGCTGATGTTCTTGCCACCGCGCCGGGTGATCTTGCGGGTGCGGGGCATCGCCGGCGGTACGACCAACCGCGTCACGTACTTGGCCAGGGCGTTGGGATCGAGCGTGCCGCCGGGAAGCGGCTGGGCATATGCCGACCGGAGGCGCCCCGGCAGGGGGGTGGTACCGACAAGGGCACCCACCCCGGCTGCTCCGGCCAGCCGAAGAACCTGGCGCCTCGTGAAAGGTGGCAAGGTAGGACCGAACAACACCATGTGCCTCCCAACCTGGAGATACAGTGCATCAACGATGGAAAGGTGTGTACGGTAACGCTGGCGCTCTCATCGCAGTGGTGTGCGGGGCTGCAGATGCCCGGGGTTGAAGATGCGCTCTCCAGGCGAGTTCGACACGGAACTGACTCTCGTCCTGGCGAGAAAGCCGGTGGTGCCTCCTGACCGGGCGACGACCGGGTGACGACCAACCGTTACCGGTCCCGGGTGGCTGTCACAAGTTGGTCCTGCGCTGAGGGGGTGGATCGGAGAGCCGGTGGGTACTGGCAGTGAATCATGAAAGATCCTGGTATGAGAGGACAATATATAATGTTGCGTCAGGAGGATGTACAGAACCTGGCCGGACGCGAGGTGTACGACCGTAACGACAACAAAATCGGCAGGGCCGGTCAGGTGTACCTGAACACCGATAGTGGCCAGCCGGAGTGGTTGTGCGTCAACACCGGGCTGTTCGGCATGAAGGAGTCGTTCGTGCCGCTGCGCGACGCGCAGATCAAGGGCGACGTGGTGTATGTCGCGTACGACAAGGAGCAGGTCAAGGATGCGCCGAGCATCGAGCCCGACGCCTCGGACATGGGTGACCCGCAGGTCCAGGAGCTGTTCGCCTACTACGGCGCGCTGGGCTGGCAGGCACCGCCCGCGAGCGGTGCCGGCGATCGTCGGCAGGCCGCCGGCCGCGGTACCCGCGACGACGCGATGACCCGTTCCGAGGAGCGGCTCCGGGTCGGTACCGCCCGGGAGGAGACCGGTCGGGCCCGGCTGCGCAAGTACGTGGTCACGGAGCAGGTCCAGACCACGGTACCCGTGGAGCGCGAGGAAGTACGCGTGGAGCGGGAGCCCATCACCGACCGCAACCGCGACGCGGCCCTCTCCGGGCCGGAGATCACCGAGTCGGAACACGAGGTGACGTTGCACGCCGAGCGGCCGGTGGTGGAGAAGGAGACGGTACCGGTGGAGCGGGTACGGCTGGCCAAGGAGACCACCACCGACGAAGAGACCGTCGCCGGTGAGGTCCGCAAGGAACAGATCGAGACTGATCTGCCCAACAAGTCGCGCAAGAAGCGCCGCTGACCCGGCCTGCTCCGCCGGGTCCCGGGTAGGGCATGAGGAACGGACCAGCGGCCACGCTGATACCGTGCCTCATGCCCGGCCCGAGTGTGCACATCCAGGTGCAGGCGTGCAACCGTCGGGCCGGGGGCCGGTGGGGGCTGCGCCCGGAGGAGGCGGTCGGCCAGCATTTCCTCAATCCCGACATCGGACCGCCGGTCAAGCAGGCAGACGTTGCCAGCGCGGATCCGCCGGTCGGTAGGTGGCGAAGTGCTTGCGGTCGAACCCGATACGGAGCCGCCGCGCCGCCTTGCCGGCGGTGAGCAGGCGGCCATTCCAGACCAGGTACGCCACTCCGCCGATGTCCGGCAGAGAGAACTGGTTGAGCCGCTGGTCGCGGGCGTCGCGGTAGGCCACGAGCGGCTGGCCGGTCAGGCTCGCAGCCGCGTTGTCGGCGGCCAGGTATGCCTGCCGGACGGCCCGCTGCCAGTTCTTGCGTACCGGCTTCGGGCCGTGTGCCACGGCGTCGCCTGCGACGAAGACGGTCGGCTCGTGGACGCTGCGCAGGTACGTGTCGACCGGGAAGAAGCCGCGGTCGTCGGTCAGTTCGGCGGTCTGGATGTCCGGCCCGGTCAGGGCGCCGACGACCGCGGTGAGCGTGGAGGGCAGGCGACGCCCGTCCGCCAGGGTCACCGCATCGGCATCGATGGAGGTGACGGAGGTACCCAGGACCACCTCGGCGCCCCACGCCTCGAGCTGGTCGCGGAGGCGGCCGGTCACCTTCGAGCCGAACTGCTCGACCACGCAGTCGCCGTTGGCAACGAGACGGATCCGGGTGCCTGCCTGGCGTTGCGCCGTGCGGGCGCGGGTCAACCAGGCCACGTCCTCCAAGCCCGGCGAGATCCGCTCGCCCGTGAGCACGATGGTCACGACCCCGGTCTGCAACGTGTCCAGGCGCCGCTGGAACTCTTGGAAGCCGGGCACGTCACAGGGGAACACGGCATGCTGGGCCGCGCCGGCGACGGCTTCGCGATCAGTGGGCGCACCAGCGGCAACGATCACGCGCTGATATTGGACGGCTTCGCCGCCCGCCACCGCCGTCTTCGAACCGGGATCGAGTTTGTCGACCTCGGCCAGGCGGAACGTGAAGCCATGCTGGTCGGCGGTCTCCGCCAGCGAGATACGCAGGTACTCGGTGGGCAGCAGGTGCGGCAGGGCGTACATGAACCACGGCCGGTACACGTTGAACGGGGTCGGGTCCACCAGCGTGACCCGGATGGTCGGCGCCCGGGAACGCAGCCGGGTGGCGGCGGCGAGTCCGGCGGCGCCGCCTCCTACCACCAGTACGTCGGTGTCCATCACGATCTCCTATGTCGACTGGGGACTAGCCGAGCGCGTCGAGCAGCCGGGCGGCGAAGCCACGGTCCGACAGGTTGAAGAAGTGGTCGCCGGGGACGGTTTCCTGCCGGTACGCCGAACGGGTCTCGGCGGCCCAGCCGGCCATCTCAGCCGGTGGCGCCTCGTCGTCGTGGGAGCCGGCGAAGGCGTTGATCGGGCAGTCGAGCGCAGGCTCCGGCCGGTACCGGTAGGTCTCGCAGACTTCGAAGTCGGCGCGCAGGGTGGGCAGGAGCATGGCGCGCATCTGGCGATCGGCGGCCACCTCGGGCGGCGTACCGAGCAGAGCGCACACCGACTGCCACAGGTCGTCGTCGGGAAGCCGGTGGCGCGCCAGGGCACGCTGGACGCGCGGCGCGGCGTGGCCGCTGAGGGCGAGGCGGTCGGGCTCGACGCCGTAGGTCCGCCGAAGCTGCCGGGCCAGCTCGAAGGCCAGCAGTGCTCCCATGCTGTGCCCGTAGAACGAGAAGCCGGAGGACAGCAGGGGAGCGGTGGCGCGCGCCAGCTGTTGCACCAGCGACGGCACGCTGTGGCAGCGCGTCTCGTCAAGGCGCGTCTCCCGTCCGGGCAGGTGCACGAGGAACGGCCTGAACCGGCCGAGCATCGCCTGGCCGAGACGGCGGTAGGGGTTCGGCCCGGCGCCGGCGTGCGGGAAGATCAGCAGTGGCGTACCCGTCCGGTTGCTGCCGAGTTCGACGAACCATCGCGACGTCGGTCCGCCGTATGCTGGCGGGGTCGTCGGGGTCGGCCGGGCCCGCGTCTCCAGTAGCTGGGTGGTCATCGTTCCTGCTCCTCCCCGCCTTCCCGGGTGGCCGTGCCCCGCCGCGCACCCACCGTCTCTGGATCCATAGTGGACAGTAGCGGCGGTTCCGCCTCGTGCCGGATGCCGAACCGTTGGTACAGCCGACGCAGCGGTGCGGGCGCCCACCAGTTGAGGCGGCCGGCGAGCCGCATGACGGAAGGCACCAGCAGGCCACGCACGATGCTGGCGTCGACGAGCACGGCGAAGGCGGTGCCGAGCGCCAGCATCTTGACGTGAGTAAATCCTGACGTCAGCAGCGCGATGAAGACGATGGCGAGCAGGAGCGCGGCGGCGGTCACGATACGACCGGTGCGTTCCAGCCCGAGAGCCACCGCCGCGCGGTTGTCCCCCGTGCGGTCGTACTCCTCCTTGATCCTGGACAGCAGGAAGACCTCGTAGTCCATCGACAGTCCAAAGAGGACACAGATCATGAGGATGGGCATGGTGATGTCCAGTCGGCCGCTCTCGGTGAACGGCCCGGTGAGCCAGGTCGCGTGACCCTCCTGGAAGATCCATACGAGTACCCCGAGGGTGGCGGCGAGGACGAGGCTGTTGACCACGACCGCCTTCACGGGGACCAGTACGCCTCCGGTGAACAGGAACAGCAGGCACGCGGTCACCAGCACGACGATGAGCAGAGCCCATGGCGCCGCGGAGTACAGGCCGCGCATCGTGTCGGTGTAGGCGGCCGCGGTGCCGGAGACCAGCGTCTCCGCGGCCGGCGAAGGTGCCTGCCGGACGTCGCGGACCAGATTCCGCCCCGCCGTCGAGAACGGTTCGACCTGTGACAGCAGCACGAGGCGCTGGTCCGGGCCGGCCACATAGCTGCCAGGCACGGCCGGCTCCGGCGACACCTGGGCGCCCTGGCGGTAGGTACCCGTCGGCCCGTACACCAGGTCGATACCCGCAATCCGGGACAGCTGCTCGGCGTATGCGGCCGTACCTGACCCGACGTCGCGCAGGACGACCTGGAGGGCGTCGGCGGACCGCACATCGAAGTTTGTGCGGATGGCGGTCCCTACCTGCGCGGCGGAGGCGCTCGCCGGCATCACCCGGTCGTCGGGCAGTCCGACCGACAGTCGGGTCGATGGCACGGCCAGGAACACCAGGAGCGCAGTGACGCCGAAGGCGAACGCGATCGGTCGGCGCATCACGACAGTCGCCAGGCGGTGCCAGAATCCCGCGGACTCGTCCCTGGGTTCGGCCCGTGGGTCGCTGCGGTGGCGACCGAACCGGCCGAGCAGCCGCCGTATGCTCAGCGCGTCCACCCGCCGCCCAAGCATGGCCAGGATCGCCGGTAGGACGACGACGGCACCCACGGCCGCGAACACCACCACCGAGATGCCCGCGTAGGCGAACGAACGCAGGAAGTACAGCGGGAAGATGAGCAGGGCGGACAGCGAGATCAGCACGGTGATCGCGGAGAAGACGACGGTCCGCCCCGCGGTGCCCACCGTCGTCCGGACCGCCTGGGTCACGTCAGCACCGTGCCGGAGCTCCTCCCGGAATCGGCTCACCATGAAAAGTGAGTAGTCGATGGCCAGGCCCAGGCCGAGCGCGGTGGTCAGGTTCACGGAGAACACCGACACGTCGGTGACGAGCTGGATCAGCCGGAGCACGGCCAGCGCCCCCAGGATGGAGATCGTCGCAATGACCAGCGGCAGCAAGCCGGCCGCGATGCTGCCGAAGATGATGATGAGCACCACGAGCGTGATGGGGACCGCGACCGACTCCGCCCTGGCGAGGTCCTCCTTGATGCGGTCGGCGCCGTCGTAGTTCATCACGCTCTCGCCGCCGTCCTGCACGGTCAGCGGACCCTGCGAGCCGGTGAACGACGGGGCGAGTCGTCTGGCCGTCCGCATCGCGGCATCTTCGTCGCCGGCCAGGTGAGCCAGGATCAGCGCCTGCCCGCCGTCCCGGGCCCGCAACGTCGGGTCGCTGGTGTCCCAGTACGACTCGACCCGGGTAACGCCGGCCTCCTGTCCCAGTCGCTGGGCCATCTGCCGTCCGGCCGCCCCGGCCGCCGGCGTGTCCACCCCGCCGGGAGCGGTCACGAGCAGGATGTAGTTGATATCACCCGCGCCGAACCTGGACTCCAGCAACGCGCTCGCCGCGGCCGACTCCGAGTTCGGGTCTCGGAAGCCGCCGTTCGACAGCACATTCATGGCCGGTGCGGCGACCAACGCGGCGAGCAGGACGATCCCGCCGGTCAGTAACAGGACCCGCCGGCGATAGCGGATGGCGACGTTCGCGACTCTTGTCAACATAAGAACCTCCGGGTCAACCGGTCCGCGTGGCGCACCACACCACCGCCACGGCACGCAACGTCACTTGGAAACCGAGGAACTGCCGCAGGCCGACGTCGTCCGGCGCCGGCTCGACCAAAAGGCCCACCCGGTCGCCCCGCTCAACTCCGAACTGTCCAATGAGGACGTGGGATAGGTCTTCGCCCGCCTCGACCAACTCCGCGAACGGCAGGCTCCGGGCACGGAGGTTGCTGTCCAGCAGCACCCGCCGGTGATCGGCGCGGGCGCCCCGGCGCAGGCTCTCAACGACGGTGCCGGCGGCGAGCGGCGGCGCCGCCGTCGAGGTCTGCGGGAGACTGCCGATGGTCGTCATGGCGGTGGTTCCTTCTCCGTCATCGGGCGGCTCAGCCGCCCGCCATGAGGTGGTGCAGGGACTTGACGGCCGGCGGCAACGCCCAGATGTCCACCGGCCCGGAGACGTCGCAAGCCGCCCGCACGTCGTCCAGCGCCACCGAGATCAGCGCGCGGACCGTGTCCTCCGCGTGGCAGGACGAGCCGTAGGTGCAGGCGAGCAGCGTGTCGTCGGCGATCGATCCAGCCAGGAACTCGAGGAGGTGTTCGCGTTCCACCCCGGCCGCGTGGGGCGGCCCGGGGTCCGCGTCCGCCAGGCGCAAGCGGTCCGGCGCCAGCAGGGAGTCGACCCGGCCCAGGTAGTTGAACAACACCTCGGAACGCGTTGCCTGCAGGCCGGCATCGCCGGCCACGTAAGCGAGGAGGTCGAAGTTCGCACCGTCCATCGGTGCGGCCAGGCGGGACGCGGTCACCCTGCGGGCCACCTCGAGCAGGTCGGCACCGCCGTCGATGGCGATATCGAGCGGCCGCCGGGTGGACAGCCGGCCGATCGTCCGCGACGGGTCGGCGTCGACATCGGCGCGGTTGCGCCCGTGCCCGTCCAGCTCCACGCGGACGAGATCGCCGCCGGTGCGGTCGGCGAGCGCGCGTACGGTCGCCGCGAGCAGCACATCGGCGACGGTGGTCGTTCCGTCGCGGGTCAGCTCCGCCAGCCCGGCGGTGGCGTCGGGTCCGAGCGCGGCGATGACGGTGCGGGCATGTGTGTTCTGGTTGGCACCGGGACCATCCATCGGCAAGGGCGACGGTCGCGCCACGGCGAGCCTGCTCCAGTACTCGCGCTCGGCGACGACCTCCGGGCTGCCGGCGAGGGCGGTCAGGCGCTCAGCCCAGACGGCCAGCGGTGTGGTGGCCGGCAACGTCACCTCGCCGTCGGCGACCACCTGGTCATGCCCGCCGAGCAGATCCTCGAGGAAGACCCGGCAGGAGTAGTTGTCCCACATCAACCAGTGCCCCGCGACGAAGAGTAGATCCGCGCCCGCGGGCCCGGAGCGGAAGTACGCGACTCGCAGCAGCGGACCGGAGAGCTCGATGGACGCCTGCAGCTCCCGGCACGTGCGCTCGACCGAGGCCCGTTGCTCCTCCGGCGGGAGGCCGCTGAGATCGAACCAGGAGAACGGCATCGGGTACTCGTCGGCCGGCGCGATGCTCGCACTCCACCCGCCCGCGCGCTGGAACGAGATCCGCAGCCCATCGTGGTGGCGGAGGACCGCCCGCAACGCCACCCGAAGGGCTGTGCGGTCGAGTGGTTCGGGAAGCACGAAAAGCATCGTGTACAGCCAGTGCGCCGGTGGGTCCGGGTGCACCGCCAGGAACGCGGCCTGACGCGGGGTGAGCGGGACCGTACCGGACACGTCGGCTCCCGCCGCTGACGTGGCGTTCACCGGTCCGGTAGCGGCGAAGACCGCGAGATCGGCGATGGTGGGGTGGGCGAAGAACTCCCCCGGGTTGATCCGCACCCCTCGGCCGGCGGCCCGGTGAATCACCTGAAGGGCGAGCAGCGAGTCGCCGCCGGCGGCCGCGAAGTCCTCGAACACGCTCACCTCCGTGCGGCCCAGCAGCTCGCACCAGATGTCATGCAGGATCCGCTCCGGCTCGTTCCGCGGACCAACCCGGGACTCCTCGGGTTCTTCCGGCGGCGGGTCGTCCGGCAGCCCCCGACGATCAACCTTCCCGTTGCTGGACAGGGGGAGCTGGTCCAGATGCACGATCCGGGCCGGCACCATCCACTCCGGTAGCTGCCGCCGGCACAGGTCCAGCAACTCAGCGGAGAGCGATCGCACGTCCACAGTCGACGTCGCGGCCGTGGTGACGTATGCGGTGAGGTGGTTGTTGGTGGTGGTGACGATGGCGTTGGTGATGGTGGGGTGGGTGGTGAGGGTGGTTTCGATTTCGCCGAGTTCGATGCGGTAGCCGTTGAGTTTGATTTGGGTGTCGGTGCGGCCGAGGAATTCGATGGTGCCGTCGGGGTGGTGGCGGGCGAGGTCGCCGGTGTGGTAGAGGCGTTGGCCGGTGGTGGGGTGGTGGATGAAGGCGGTGGTGGTGCGGTGGGGGTCTTTCCAGTAGCCGTGGGCCAGGCCGGTGCCGGCGAGGTAGAGGTGGCCGGGGACCCAGTCGGGGCGGGGGTGTAGGTGGGTGTCGAGGATGTGGCAGGTCTGGTTGGTCAGGGGGGTGCCGTAGGGGATGGAGGGCCAGCCGGGGTTGGCGGGTGTGGTGATGGGGTGGTGGATGGACCAGATGGATGCTTCGGTGGCGCCGCCGAGGCTTTCCAGGTGGGTGGGGTGGGTGTGGCGCAGGATGCGTTCGGGCAGGGGTAGGGGGATCCAGTCGCCGGAGAGCAGGATGACGCGCAGGCTGTGCAGGGTGGTGGTGGGTTCGGTGTCGGCGTGGGTGATGAGCATGTCCATCAGGGCGGGCACGGTGTTCCACACGGTGATGTGGTGCTGGTCGATGAGCTGGGCCCAGTGGTGGGGGTCGCGGTGGCTGTCGGGGTCGGGTAGCACGATGGTGCCGCCGGCGGCGAGGATGCCGAAGATGTCCCAGACGGACAGGTCGAAGCTTAGGGAGGACAGGGCCAGGACCCGGTCGTGGGCGCCGATGTGGTAGCGGGTGTTGATGTCGGTGATGGTGTTGGCCGCGCCCCGGTGGTCGATCATGACGCCTTTGGGTTCTCCGGTGGAGCCGGAGGTGAAGATGACGTAGGCCAGGTCGGTGGGCTGTTGCCGGTCGGTCAGGGGGGTGTCGTCGATGTCGGCCCAGCCGGTGGGGTCGTCGACCGGCCATGGCCGCAGCCCGTCCGGCCAGGGCACCGTGGTGGTGTGCCGGGACTGGGTCAGCGCCACGGTGGCCTGCCCGCGGGTCAGCAGGTGCCGGATGCGGGCCGCGGGCAGGTGCGCGTCGATCGGCAGGTACGCCGCGCCGCTGTAGAGCACGCCCAGCACGGCCACCACCTGTTCCCACCCCTTGTCCATCACCACGGCCACCAGCTGGTTGGGGCCCACCCCGGCCGAGCGCAGCCGCCGGCCCACCCGGGTCGCGGCCCGGTCCAGCTCGGCGTAGGACAACACCCGATCACCGGCGATCACCGCCGGGCGCTCGGCCCGCCCGGACAGCCACCCGCCCAACCGGTGCAACAGCCCGGCCGGCAACGGCCCCTCGGTGGCATTGACCCGCGACCGCACCGCCACCTGATCAGCCGGCAACAACGCCCCCACCGGCCCATCCCACGGCCCGTCCGAACCAGCCAACCCCGACACCAACCCGCCATACGCGGCGAACATCGCATCCACCACACCCACCGGAAACACCTCATCCACCACATCCCAGGCGAGCGCCAACGTGTCGCCGACCCGGAACGCCTGGTGGTCGAGGTAAACCTGGGGGGTGTGCACCACACCGTCGACGAACTCGCCCAGCGGCCCGGTGGTCAGATCGCCGCCGCCGTCGGTGGTGCTGGTGAACACGATGGGCATGGCGGTGTTGGTGGTGCCGTGGCGGCGGGCCAGTTCGCGCATGACCCGCACGCCGCTGAACTCGCGGTGGTCCAGGTCGGTCCACAGTTGCCGTTGCAGTCGGGTGGCGAACCGTTGGAAGGTGTCCTCGCCGAGCTCGTCGACCTGCAGCAGCGTCAACGTGGTGAAGTCACCGACCAGGTCGTTGACCTGCCGGTGCAGCGGCAGCCGGGAGTTGACCGTCACGTTGAGGGTGAACCGTGGCGAGGCCGACCACTGCCCCAACACCACCGCGTAGGCCGCCGCCAGCACCGCCGAGACGGTCACCCCGTGCCGGCTGGCCCGGGCCCGTAACCCGGCGAACTGTGCCGCGTCCAACACCTGCGACCGGCGGGTGAACCGGGGCCGGCGCACCGTCGATAACGCCTGCGCCAGCGGCAACTGCGGCGCGGCCGGCAACCCGTCCAACCGATCCAACCAGTACCGGCGGGCCCGCTCGAACCGGCCCGACCCCACCACCGAGTCCACCGCCACCTGATAATCCCGAAACGACAACTCCAACCCCGGCCACACCCGATCCGGAGCCACATACCGCCGACCCAACTCACCCAACAGCAGGGTGACGCTCACCCCGTCGACGAGCATCAGGTCTATCGCGAAGTGCAGGCGCACCCGCTGCTCGTCCAGGAGGGTGGCCCGCACCTCGAACAGCGGCCACACTCCCGGGTCGAAGGCACGGTCGGTCATCTCGTCGCGCGTAGCCGCCAACCACCGGCGCACCTCGTCCGGAGGCAGGCCGCGACAGTCGGCGACGGCGATGGTGTAGGCGGGCACCTCGGCTTGGACGCGCTGCATGCCGTCATCTGTGACAACCGTCCGGAGCATGTCATGGCGCTCGACCAGGCCGTTGAATGCGGCTTCCAGTCGGGTCACGTCGAGATCGGTCGCCTCGAGTTCGACATAGAACGTCGCCGGAACGTTGCCCAGGTCGAAGTAGCCGGCCCGGCCCAACAGGTACGCCTGCTGGATCTCGGTGAGCGGGAACGGTTCGAAGCGGGCCGCCGGGTCCGGCTCGATGACCGGCAGCTCGTCGCCGTCGGCATCGTCATCATGCAGTGCCCGCGCGGCGGCCAGGGTCGCCAGTTCAGCGATCGTCGGGTGGGCGAACAGGTCGCTCGTGCGCAGCCGGAGACCGGCGGCGCGGGCAGCGGATGCGAGGCGTACGGCGGACAGCGAATCCCCGCCGGCCCGGAAGAAGTCCTCATCGACATCGACCAGGTCGGTCGAGAGTAGGCCGCCCCAGATCGCGGCGAGCGTGTGCTCGTACTGGGTGCTGGGTGCCCGTCCCGGCGCCCGGGTGCGGTCCCGTGCGATCAGTTCGGGAACGGGGAGGCGGGACCGGTCCACCTTCCCGTTCGCGGACAGCGGCAGCTCCGGCAGGACAACTACCTGGTCCGGAACCATGTAGTCGGGCAGGGTCCGGGCCGCATGGGCGATCAACTGGCCGGGTAGCACCTCGCAGAGCTTGGCCATGGCCGGGTCATTGACCAGACCGGTGTGGTCGGCAGCGGCGACCCGCGCGGCGAAGAGCTCCATGACCGCGCCGGCCGGTACGTGTGCGGTGGTGACGACGGCGTCGAAGTGACCGAGCGGGCTGTCCGGCCGGTAGAAGACCTCCGACCGGTACCCGTGCGCGCCGGCGAAGTGGGCCACGTCGTCGGGGCGCAGGCCCGCGGTAGCCGGCGCGGCGGCGCGCAGGTCGGCCACCGTGACTTCACTTCCCCGCCGGACGGCACGGAGTCGGTCATACATCGCGGCGTCCGCCAGCAGTCGCGGGTTGGGTATGTCAACGATGTGTACGGCCGGCGAGCCCCGCTCGATGGCGCGGACCACTTCGGTCAGCGCGTCGAGGTCGTCCGACCAGGGGAGTGTGGTGATCCCGGCCGGGCGGTCAGGGTGGGCGACAGGCTGGCGGATGCCAGGCAGGATCACCACGTCGAACCGGTAGTCGGCCATCTCGGTGTGGGCCGCGCCGCCGTGCGGTAGCACCACCGCCCGGGTGTCCTCGTGCGACCAGAACAGCGCCGGGTCGACCACCAGTTCGCGTTCCCGCAGGCGGCGCTGGCCGACCCGCCAGGCCGCCCGCTCCGCCGGATCCCCGGCTTCGGCCTGGTGGACCTCGACGGCCGTGTGGAAACCGGAGAGGAACCGTAGGTCGCGTACATCCCCGAGGAAGAAGACCCCGTCCGGCCGCAGCTTACGCAGGCCCGCGGCGATGACGCCTCTCAGGTAAGCCTCGTCCGGGAAGTACTGGGCGACCGAGTTGAGGACCACGCAGTCGAAGGCCGAGTCAGCCACCGCGTCCAGCTCGTGCGCGGCCGCCTCGAGCAGTGTGACGTCCGCGCGGACCGCTGGCCCCAGTTCGTCGAACGTGCGGCGTAGCCGCGCGAGCGTACGGGCGGAGATGTCGGTGCCCGTGTAGCTCGCACACCGCTGCGCCAGTCGTACGCCGACGAGTCCGGTGCCGCAACCCACCTCGAGGACCCGTTCCGGCCGGAACGCCTCGATCCGACTGACCACCTGCTCCACCCAGGCCCGCATGTCCGCCTCGGCGATGGGCTCGCCGGTGAAGCTACTCACCCAGCCGGACGTGTCGAAGTCACCGGGCTGCCCGGGCTCCGTGAGCGCGTCGTACACGTCGGCCCACTGGCGGACCTGGGCGTCCACTGTGGTCCCTGGCTCCTGACGGGCCACCGGGCGGGGTGTGACGTATGCGGTGAGGTGGTTGTTGGTGGTGGTGACGATGGCGTTGGTGATGGTGGGGTGGGTGGTGAGGGTGGTTTCGATTTCGCCGAGTTCGATGCGGTAGCCGTTGAGTTTGATTTGGGTGTCGGTGCGGCCGAGGAATTCGATGGTGCCGTCGGGGTGGTGGCGGGCGAGGTCGCCGGTGTGGTAGAGGCGTTGGCCGGTGGTGGGGTGGTGGATGAAGGCGGTGGTGGTGCGGTGGGGGTCTTTCCAGTAGCCGTGGGCCAGGCCGGTGCCGGCGAGGTAGAGGTGGCCGGGGACCCAGTCGGGGCGGGGGTGTAGGTGGGTGTCGAGGATGTGGCAGGTCTGGTTGGTCAGGGGGGTGCCGTAGGGGATGGAGGGCCAGCCGGGGTTGGCGGGTGTGGTGATGGGGTGGTGGATGGACCAGATGGATGCTTCGGTGGCGCCGCCGAGGCTTTCCAGGTGGGTGGGGTGGGTGTGGCGCAGGATGCGTTCGGGCAGGGGTAGGGGGATCCAGTCGCCGGAGAGCAGGATGACGCGCAGGCTGTGCAGGGTGGTGGTGGGTTCGGTGTCGGCGTGGGTGATGAGCATGTCCATCAGGGCGGGCACGGTGTTCCACACGGTGATGTGGTGCTGGTCGATGAGCTGGGCCCAGTGGTGGGGGTCGCGGTGGCTGTCGGGGTCGGGTAGCACGATGGTGCCGCCGGCGGCGAGGATGCCGAAGATGTCCCAGACGGACAGGTCGAAGCTTAGGGAGGACAGGGCCAGGACCCGGTCGTGGGCGCCGATGTGGTAGCGGGTGTTGATGTCGGTGATGGTGTTGGCCGCGCCCCGGTGGTCGATCATGACGCCTTTGGGTTCTCCGGTGGAGCCGGAGGTGAAGATGACGTAGGCCAGGTCGGTGGGCTGTTGCCGGTCGGTCAGGGGGGTGTCGTCGATGTCGGCCCAGCCGGTGGGGTCGTCGACCGGCCATGGCCGCAGCCCGTCCGGCCAGGGCACCGTGGTGGTGTGCCGGGACTGGGTCAGCGCCACGGTGGCCTGCCCGCGGGTCAGCAGGTGCCGGATGCGGGCCGCGGGCAGGTGCGCGTCGATCGGCAGGTACGCCGCGCCGCTGTAGAGCACGCCCAGCACGGCCACCACCTGTTCCCACCCCTTGTCCATCACCACGGCCACCAGCTGGTTGGGGCCCACCCCGGCCGAGCGCAGCCGCCGGCCCACCCGGGTCGCGGCCCGGTCCAGCTCGGCGTAGGACAACACCCGATCACCGGCGATCACCGCCGGGCGCTCGGCCCGCCCGGACAGCCACCCGCCCAACCGGTGCAACAGCCCGGCCGGCAACGGCCCCTCGGTGGCATTGACCCGCGACCGCACCGCCACCTGATCAGCCGGCAACAACGCCCCCACCGGCCCATCCCACGGCCCGTCCGAACCAGCCAACCCCGACACCAACCCGCCATACGCGGCGAACATCGCATCCACCACACCCACCGGAAACACCTCATCCACCACATCCCAGGCGAGCGCCAACGTGTCGCCGACCCGGAACGCCTGGTGGTCGAGGTAAACCTGGGGGGTGTGCACCACACCGTCGACGAACTCGCCCAGCGGCCCGGTGGTCAGATCGCCGCCGCCGTCGGTGGTGCTGGTGAACACGATGGGCATGGCGGTGTTGGTGGTGCCGTGGCGGCGGGCCAGTTCGCGCATGACCCGCACGCCGCTGAACTCGCGGTGGTCCAGGTCGGTCCACAGTTGCCGTTGCAGTCGGGTGGCGAACCGTTGGAAGGTGTCCTCGCCGAGCTCGTCGACCTGCAGCAGCGTCAACGTGGTGAAGTCACCGACCAGGTCGTTGACCTGCCGGTGCAGCGGCAGCCGGGAGTTGACCGTCACGTTGAGGGTGAACCGTGGCGAGGCCGACCACTGCCCCAACACCACCGCGTAGGCCGCCGCCAGCACCGCCGAGACGGTCACCCCGTGCCGGCTGGCCCGGGCCCGTAACCCGGCGAACTGTGCCGCGTCCAACACCTGCGACCGGCGGGTGAACCGGGGCCGGCGCACCGTCGATAACGCCTGCGCCAGCGGCAACTGCGGCGCGGCCGGCAACCCGTCCAACCGATCCAACCAGTACCGGCGGGCCCGCTCGAACCGGCCCGACCCCACCACCGAGTCCACCGCCACCTGATAATCCCGAAACGACAACTCCAACCCCGGCCACACCCGATCCGGAGCCACATACCGCCGACCCAACTCACCCAACAGCCGCGCGATCGAAGCGCCATCCGTGATGAGCAGGTCGAACGCAAGATGAAGTCGTACGTGACGGTCGTCCAGGCGGGTGGCCCGCACCTCGAACAGCGGCCAGCGATCCACCGGGAACGCCGTGTCGCTCAGCTCCGCACGCAGCTGCGCGAGCCGCTCGTCGCGGCCCG
>Ga0209481_10000440_pt1 | contig 16555 bp, 10 predicted proteins | sample SoiMetdeltSBSDD3_FD_187598 | JGI IMG/M metagenome (GOLD analysis project Ga0209481, IMG submission 187598) | Bulk soil microbial communities from a Populus tree surrounding site in Tennessee, USA - Soil MetaG P. deltoides SBSDD3 (SPAdes) (version 2) | ecosystem: Environmental > Terrestrial >...
ACGGCGGGACTCCCAGCGTGAGGCATGTCTTTGGCGGACAAACCTCTCTACCGGAGTCCCGCTGCCTACATCGCCACCAACACGCCCTATTGACCCGCGACCACCGCGCTTAACTACCCGGCATTGGGGCTAGCGCAGGTCGGTGTCGCCACCCTTGCGGATCTTGCGGGTGTCGCGCAGTCGCAGGTACGGCTCCTCGTCCGGCGGGTGGCCGGCGGCGATCGCGCGCTGGCGCTCCAGTTCCGCGTCGAACTCCAGACCCAGCAGGATCGCGATGTTCGAGATCCACAGCCAGATGAGGAAGACGATGACCCCGCCGAGCGTGCCGTAGGTCTCGTTGTACGAGGCGAAGCTGGCCACGTACACCGCGAAGAGGGCCGACGCCGCGATCCACAGCACGACCGCGAGCAGGCCGCCGGGGCTCACCCAGTGGAACCCGCCCGGCCGGGCGTTGGGAGAGGCCCAGTACAGCAACGCGAACATCAGGCTGACGAGCACGAGCAGGACAGGCCACTTGACGATGTTCCAGATCGTCACCGCGCCGCCGCCGAATCCGAGGGCCTCGCCGACCTGCTCGGCCACCCGGCCGCTGAGCACCACGATCACCGCGCTGACGACCAGCAGGATCCCGGTGACGACGGTGATCCCGATCCGGATCGGCAGCGTCTTCCAGATCGGCCGGCCCTCCGGTACGTCGTAGACCGCGTTCGAGGCGCGCATGAACGCGCCGACGTACCCGGACGCGGACCACAGCGCCACCACCAACCCGATCGCCGCCACCAGCCCGGCACGGCGCTGGCCGGCCTGCAGGTTCTCCGCCGCGGCGGTGAGGATGTCCCGGACCGGTCCGGGTGCGATCTCGGTCAGGTTCTCCAGCAGCGGTTCGAGCACGTCCTGCCCCAGCAACCCCAGGACGGAGACCAGGACGAGCAACCCCGGGAAGATCGACAGTACGCCGTAGTACGTCAGCGCGGCCGCCCAGTCGGTGAGGTTGTCCTCCTGGAACTCCTTGGCCGCCCTGCGTACGGCCGCCCACCAGGACCGCCGGCCCAGTTCGGTCGGCTTGTCGGGACCCTCGTCCGGTCCGGGTGCCTCGTTGATCGCATCCCGGTCGGATCCGCTCGCAGCCATCGCGCCCCTCCTCATCCGGCTCATCCGGACACCGGTGCCGGATTCCCAGGGAGATGCCCACCCGGAAGCGTCCTAATCCAGCAATGATCGAAGCGTGGTCGTACCCGTTCCGGACCTGGTCGGACCGATGCTCGCCACGCTGGGCGAGCCGCCGTCGGGCCCCGGCCGGGGCTGGGAGTGGAAGTGGGACGGGGTACCGGGTGACGTCCGCGCCGACCGCGTCGACGTCACGACTGCGGGCACCGGTGCTCCTCGGCCATGTCGGTCCATAGTGGACCGGAGCACCCCGGCGACGGATCACGCCAACCTCGACGGCCGGCCACCGGCAGTGGCTTACCAGCCGGCGCGGCACGCGCGGCGGGGTACCGGTCGCCCTCCGGCCGGCACGAGCTACGGCTGCTCATGCCGTACCTGGCCGGGCCCGACGCGGCCGGGCTTCTCCGCCGGCGGCGCGCCGGCGGCCCCGGGTGGGGGCGGCTGGAACGCGTCGGCGGTGACGTCGGCGGCGATCTCCACGAAGTCGGCTCCGTACACCTCGGGCTCCACGACGCGCAGCACCAGGCAGAACTGCTTCGAAGCGCGGTAGGAGCGGTACAGCTGCCGGTGGCGCGCGGCGAGGAACCGGGCCGCGGCCAGGTTGGTCCGGGCGGTCTGCCCGGCCAGCAGGAACACCGGCCGGCCCTCGGCCCGTCCCCGGCCGAGTCCGCGGTCCGGCCCCCGGTCCGGCCCCCAGGCTCGGGCGAGCACGACGTACTCGGTCTCATCGGGATCGCGGCGGTAGATCGCGCCGCCGACGACGAACTGCACGTCCGCGCCGACCACCTCGACCCGGACGCCGCGCAGCAGCGACTTGAGGTGCGCGGCCGTCCGCGCGTTCCCGTACGGCCCACCGACGCAGAATTCGGTGACCCGACCGACACCCTGCGGGAGGTCGCCGTCCGAGACGAGATCCGCCCGCCCGCCGCACTCCTTCACGATCGTCGCCAGCTCGACCACCGCCGCCACGTCCCGGCGGTGCACGCTGAGCTCGTGCGGCGAGGCCGCGTGGCGGGAGACCGTCAGCAGGCAGTCGCCGCCGCCCTCCAGGCCGAAGAACGCCCGCTTGCGAGCCAGCCGCCGGTACCGCATGAGCCGCTGCCCCGACCAGACCGCGGTGCCGGCGACGAGACTCGCCAGCAGGTTCACCACTAGGTCGCGCACGCCCCATTGTGGACCGACGCGCTGGCCCGCGACGGCCCGGCGCCGGCGTCCCGGTGGCGGGAGCCGCCGGCCGGGTGCCGGCGCGCCAGGAACCCACGCTTCTGAACACACTCTGTAAAGAATTGCTGCTTCTCAGTATCGTATTCATCGATGGGTGGCGTTCGTTCGTCACCGGCCGGCCAGCGGCGAAGGGAGCATGTCCGTGGAGAACGCGTCCCTGGACTACGAGTCGGACCTGGTCGACCTGGGTGGTGTACCCCTGCGGGACCTGCTCGCCGAGGACGATTCGGTCTTCGCGTACGCGCTGCGCCGCATACAGGACGAGGCGGACAACCCCGAGGGCGCGTACGCGGGCTGGCAGTCGGCGCTCTGACCAGCGGAGCGGGACGACGGAGGCCGCGCATGACGCCCATCGCCGGTCCGGCCAGCGAGTGGCCCGCGGCGCTGGACATCGGCGCCGAGATGCGGTCGGGCTGGCGGCCGGTACCGTTCCGGGAGTTCGTGCTGAAGCTGCACGGCCGCTGCGACCTCGCCTGCGACTACTGCTACATGTACACGCTGGCCGATCCGTGGCGGGGCAGACCCGCGAGCATGCCCCGGCCGGTGATCGACGGGGCGTGCCGGCGGATCGCCGAGCACGCCGCCGGCCACGGTCTCGACGCGGTCGACGTGGTGCTGCACGGTGGCGAGCCGCTGCTCGCCGGCCCGGAGCGGATCGGCTACGTGGCGACCACCCTGCGTTCGGACCTGCCCGCCGGTACCCGACTCACGCTGCGGACGCAGACCAACGGGGTACGGCTGGACGAGCCGATGCTGCGGGTGCTGGCGCGGCACCGGATCAGGGTCGGCGTCAGCCTGGACGGCGGGCGACCCGACCATGACCGGCACCGCCGGCGCCGGGACGGCCGGGGCAGCTTCGACGAGGTGAGTGCCGGGCTGCGCCGGCTCATCTCGGACCATCCGGAGCTGTTCTCCGGTCTACTGTGTACGGTCGACCTGCGCAACGACCCGGTCGCGACGTACCAGGCGCTGCTGGAGTTCTCCCCACCCGCGGTGGACTTCCTGCTGCCGCACGGCAACTGGTCGGTGCCGCCACCCGGGCGGGACGCCACCGGCACGGGTACCCCCTACGGCGACTGGCTCGCCGCCGTATTCGACCGGTGGTCCGCCCCGGCCCGCCGGGAGACCACCGTCCGCCTGTTCCAGGAGATCCTGCACCTGCTGCTCGGCGGCGCCAGCCGCTCCGAGTCGGTGGGGCTCAGCCCGGTGGCGGTGCTGGTGCTGGAGACCGACGGCACGATGGAGCAGGTCGACACGCTGCGCTCGGCGTATCCGGGCGCGGTGGCGACCGGGCTGAACGTCGCCACCGACAGCTTCGACGCGGCGCTGACCCACCCCGGGATCGTGGCCCGGCAGATCGGCCTGCGCGCCCTCTCCGGTACCTGCCTGGCCTGCCGGTGGCAGCGCGTCTGCGGCGGGGGGTACTACCCGCACCGGTACCGGCGGGGCAGCGGCTTCCGCAATCCCTCGGTCTACTGCCCTGACCTGACCCGCCTGATCGAGCACGTGTACCGGCGGTTGCGCAGCGACCTGCTGGCCCGCGCGGAACACCCATGCTGATCGACCGCCACCGGGTGCCGTCGACCGCGTTCACCCTCCTGGCCGCCGGCCACGCCGACGCCCCGACCATGCGGCTGTTGCGCGCCGGCCAGCTCAGCAAGCACAGCCTGCTGGTGCGGGCGGTGCTGGACGCGGCCGGGCCGCTCGGGCGCGAGGCTGCGGCCGCCCGCCTCGACGACGCGGTGCGGCTGCTCGACGAGGTCCAGCGGCAGGACCCGGCGGCCGCCGCCGAGGTGCTCGGCTACCCGCTCGTCGGCGCGTGGGCGGCCCACTGCCTGCGCCGCCTGCGCCACCCGGCGGACCGCGACGTTCCACTGTGGATCGAGTTGGCGCACCTGTCGTCGATCGCGGCCGCGGCCGGCATACGGGCCGGGCTGTCGGTCGAGGTCGGCGTACCGGTCCGTGCGGGGACGGTGGCGGTGCCGACGCTCGGCAGCGCGTCGGTGGTCAGCGGCGCCGAGTGGGGGTTCGCGACCGTCCGCGGGCGCGACCGGGCGTACGTCGTCGAGGGCCTGCACGGCTCGACCCCGGTACCCGCGGACCCGCGGCGCTCGGGCACGAACTGGTCCGACCTGCGCCGGCTGGTGCTCACCACGGACGGCCGGACGCTCACGGTCGACCTCGACGATCTCGACCCGTACCGGGACTGCCACGGGCTCTCCGCCACGGACCGGCTCGACCCGGGTACGGTCGCGGCCTGGCGGTCGTCGCTGCAGTCGGCGTGGGAGCTGCTGGTGCGCGACCACGCGGAGGCGGCCGAGGAGCTCGCCAGCGGGCCGGTGACGGTGGTGCCGCTGCTGGGCCTGGCGGGCAACCGGCACGTGAACGCCACCGCACGGGACTCGGCCGGCGCCATGGCGCTCACGCCGCCGGCGAACCCCGTCGCCCTGGCCCTGTCCCTCGTCCACGAGGTGCAGCACTCCAAGCTCGGCGCGCTGCTGGATCTGGTGACGCTCTACGACACCGGCGACGACCGGCGGTTCTACTCGCCCTGGCGGGCGGATCCCCGGCCGGTGGGCGGGCTGCTGCAGGGCGCGTACGCGTTCCTTTCCGTGGGCCGGTTCTGGTGGCGCTGCGTACGCCGGCCGACCACGACGATCCCGCTGCCCGTGGCCCAGTACGAGCTCGCCCGGTCGCGGACCCAGGTACACCGGGCGCTGCGGACCCTGGCCGGGTCGGGCACGCTGACCGCGCCGGGGGAGCGGTTCGTGGCCGGCATGCGGGAGAGCGTGGCCACCCTGGCGGCGCAGCCGGTCCCGGACCGCGCCGCGAGCTTGGCCGAGCTGGTGCTCGACGACCACTGGCTGAGCTGGCGGCTGCGCAACGTCCGGATCCCGCCCGACTTCATCGAGGACCTCGCGATGGCGTGGCGGGGATCGGGACGCCGGCCGGCGCAGCGGCCGGCGTCCTGGTACGCGACGGACCGGGCGCCCGGATACGCCGAGGAGCCCCGGCACGAGCTCGTCCGCCGGGCCGTCGCCGACCCCGGAGTGCTGGACGCCGGGCCCGACTCCGCGCTCGTCGCCGGCGACCACGACGCCGCCGCCGGCGACTACCTGCGCGGCATCGGGGCAGAGCCCGACCGCGTCGACCTCTGGGCCGGGCTGGCCGTGGCCCGGTCGCGATCCGGGCCGCAGGCCACCGGCCGGGCATACGCCACCGAGCCCGAGGTGGTGCGCGCTCTCTACCGGCGGCTGCGCGCGGCGGCCGGTCCGCCGCCGGACCCGGACGCGCTGGCCGCCTGGCTCGCCAGCTGAACCGTCACGTCGCCCAGGTCTCGATGTCCGCCTCCATCCGGCGCCGGCGCTCGCCCGCCGCCTTGACGGTCGGATGCCCGTCGCCGAGGGCCCGCCGCAGCTGGGCCACCGCCTCGTCGAACACGGTCTGTCCCTGCGCGCGGTCGCCGGCGGCCTCCAGGTCCAGCGAGTAGTTCAGCGCGCAGGCCGCGGTGTCCGGGTGCTCGACGCCGCGGACCGCCTTCGACCGGGTGTACGCCTCCTCCGACAGCTTCAGCGCCTGCCTGGGGTCGTTGGCGTAGTGCAGGTCGTTGCTGTGGTTGATCATGGCGAACAGCGTGTACGGGTGGTCGTCGCCGAGTTCGGCCCGCAGCGTGTCGAGTGTCGGCCCACCCAGCTCCCGGGCCGGCGCGTACTCCTCGCCGGCCCGCAGGATGACCGCGACGTTGACCGCCGCGGCGAGCGTGAACGGGTGCCGCTCGCCGAACGTGCTGCGGTACCGTTGCCAGGCCTCGTCGGCCAGCGACCGGGCCCGCGCCCGTTCGCCGACCGCCAGCAGCGCGTTGGCGTAGGTCATCGTCACGGCGAGCATCCGCTCGTTGTCCTCCCGGTAGGTACGCCGGGTGCCGAGGTACAGCTCCTCGGCCAGCTCGCGGGCCTGGCCGAACGCACCGAGCCGGCGCTGCACCATGACGAAGACCCGGGTCGCGATCAGCGTCTCGCGAGCGCCCTCGCCCAGCCGGGAGCGCATCCGCGGCAGCGCGTCGGCGAGCAGCGCGTGCGCCTGCCGGTAGTTGCCCGCGTCGACGTGGTCGCGGGCCACGTTCGCCAGTGACCCGAACGTCAACGGGTGGTCACCGCCGAGGACGCTCTCGTACAGGCGCTGCGTCTCGCTGTCCAGCTCCAGCGCCTGCCCGACGTCGCCGAGCAGCCGCAGGTCCACGGCGACGTTGTTCATCATCTTGAGCGTCTCGGGGTCGTCCGACCGGAAGATCCGCCGGTGCCGTTCCAGGTTCTCCTCGTCGAGCTTGCGCGCCTGGCGGAACTCCCCGCGCAGGCGCAGATCGGCACCGTAACTGTTCGCGGTGGCGAGGGTGTGCTCGTGGTCGACGCCGAAGACCGCCCGTAGCCGCTCCAGCGTCTCCTGGTTGAGCCGGGCCGCGCTGTCCCGGTCGCCCAGCTCCCGCAGCGCGATCGCCAGGTGGCGCTGGGCGATCAGGGTCAGCTCGTTGTCCAGCCCGAGCGTGTCCCGCCACCGGTCGACGACGAACTGGCCGAGGTGGCTGCTGCGCTCGTAGTCGCCGCGGATGAACCGGTACCGGATCTGGTCCAGCGCGACCCGCCGGCCGATCTCGGTCTTCGCGTCCATCACGTTGGACGGCGTGACGTGCGGCTGCAGCTCGGCGTGCCGCTCCCAGTTGCGGGGGTTGTCCGGGTCGCGCGGGTTGGCCAGGCCGAGGATGTTGTGCACCGCGTCCTGCGCCGCCTCGCGCTGCTCGTCGCTCATCCGGGCCCGCAGCACCGCCTGCACCAGGCGGTGTACCTCGACCCGGTTGCGTCCGGGGTCGACCTTCGCCAGCGCGTACCGGTGGATGTCGCGGATCGCCCGGCGCAGCGCGATGTCGTCGCGCAGGACGCGCGCGGCGGGCGGGGGCAGCTCGGCGAGGCGGCCGTCCCACAACAGCGAGATCGAGATCGGCTCGGAGCCGAAGAACGCGCACAGCTCCAGCAGCTGCGCGGCGCCCGGGGACTGCTCGCGCAGCGCAGTGAACGACAGCTCCCAGGTGGCCATGACCGAGGCCGGGTAGCTGGCCGACGGGTACTCGATGAGCAGCTGGTGCATGCGCTCGTCGAGCAGCCGGACCATGTCCTGTACCGGCATCGCGGTCTCGGACTGCCAGGCGGCCGCCTGGTCCAGGGCGAGCGGCAGGTCGCCCAGCTTCTCGGCGAGCCGTTCGGCCTCGCTCACCGAGATGCCCCGGCCGCGCCGCTGCAGCAGGGCGATGGACTCGTCACGGGCGAAGACGTCGACCTCGAGCTGGGCGGCGACCTCGGCCCAGTGCGGGTTGCGCGAGGTGATCAGGACGTGGCCCAGGGGGTGGGGGAGGTACTCCTTGAGCTGCTCGGGCTCGTCGGCGTTGTCGAAGACCACCAGCCAGCGCCGGTGCGGCTTGCCGGTACGCAGCGCGGCGAGCACGTTCGCGACCTTCTGCGACACGTCGCCACCGGGCAGACCCATCCGCTCGGCGAGCTGCGCGAGCGAGGCGCGGACCGCGGTGGGGCTCTCCGCCGGCGCCCACCAGACCAGGTCGTACTCGGATGCGTATCTGTATGCGTACTCGACCGCCAGCTGGGTCTTGCCCACACCGCCGAGACCGTGCAACGCGTGCGGCAGCAGCGCCATCTGCTTCGACCCGCGCAACAGGTTGGTCCGCAGCTGCCGCAGCAGGTCCACGCGTCCGGTGAAGTTCGGGTTCCGGTACGGCACGTTCTCGAAGATCGCCGGTTGCGTACCTACCTCGATGTGTTCGGTCGCGGCCTCCAGCGCCTGGTCTGTTGGCGGTGCGGCGGCGGTCGTGAGCATAGAGTCTCCCGTAGGGGTGTACGTCCTTAAGGCGGACTTTTCCGGAGAATCCTGCCTGATTACCGGTGATTCGGGCATTTCTCGCTCCGATGTGTCTTCCGCGGCGTGGGCAATTGTTTTGCGCCGCAGCGTGGCGGCGGCCTCCCGGTAGCGGCCGCCCAGGTCGTCGAGGACATGAAGGGCGACTCGGGCGAACGGTGGATCCGACTGCAGTAGGGCGGCCGCCGAGTCCTCCGCGGTGAGGAACGCGCGGAAGTCCACCGGCGAGCCGAGCCGGGCGGAGACGAAGTCCGAGACCTTCGCGAGCACGGCGAGCTTGTCGTTGCGGGGCAGGCGGAGCAGAAGCCGGTCGCGTACCCCGGGCAGGAAGTCGTACTCGACGTCGTCCGGATGGGTCTCCGGCCCGAACGCGCGGGTCCGGCGCAGCAGCAGACCGCTGAGGAACACCTCGGCGAGCACCGACGGCCGGGAGCCGGGCAGCATCGCGTGCTGCACCAGCCGCATGACGGGCAAGTTCAGCGGCGCGCCGGCCAGGCACGCGGCCAGGCGCATCGCCCCGGTCGACGCGAAGCTCGCGAAGTGCTCGAGCAGTTCGTCGGCGCTGTCGCCGTCCGGTGCGGGCCGCGCCTCGGCCGGTGCGTTCTCGGCCGGTGCGTTCTCGGCCGGGCCGCCGTCCGCGAAGATCGCGGTCCCGCTGATGCCGTCCGATCCGGTACTGGCGACCAGCGCCGCCCACCGGGCGAACCACCGCGCCTCGAGCTCGAGCACCGGTACCGCCATGCCGTCCGGCGGGTGCCCGTCCAGGATCCGGACCTCCAGCTCGGCGTTCGGCGCGCCCGGCCGGCGGGCCGAGAACCGTGCCGGCACGAACGACGGCGCGCACATGTCCCACAACCGCTGCGGCAGTGTCTGCACGATCGCGACCGGACCTCCGGTACCCCAGATGCGCAGTGCCCGGGCCATCTCGCCGGTCGCCCACGCCCGGCCGACACAGTCGCTGACCAGCAGGACCGCCCGGCGTCCCCGGGGATCGATCAGCTCGCGCACGTCCCGGCCGGCCCCGTCCGGGGAGCCCGCCTCCGGACGCAGCGTCAACCGGTCTCCTCCGCGCAGATCGGTGTCGCAGCGCCAGACCCGGATGTCGCGGAACGCGCCCATCCGCTGCATGAGATCACGCAGTTCGGCGGTGACCCGCCGCCAGATCACCATGGACGGGCTGTCGTCGATGACGATCGCCAGGTCGAGCCATCGGTCCGGGGCCGGCCGCAGCACCGGTACCCACAGATCGCCGTCGGTGGCCAGGCGGACCGTCTCCTCCTCGTCGAGCAGGATCGCCAGGTGCGAGGGCATCCGGCGGCGCAGCGGCCGCAGCGCGCGCGCCATCGCGAGGGTGCCCGGCAGCGCGGCCGCGCCCGGGCTGCGTACCGGGATCCGGGACGGCCCTTCCATCAACCGGTCCGGCCGCGGCAGGTGCCACTCCGCGACCGGCCCGGTCAGCGACAACCCGGGGAGCTCCTGCGTCACCTCCCAGTCCGGCGACGGCGGGGTGGTCTGCTCGGGTACCGCGTCCGCGTCCGCGCCGGTGTCGAAGCGGGCATCCGACGGCCCGTCGTCGGGTACCCCCGACTTCCGCTCCGGCCGCGCGGTCACCTCCTGCGGCCGGTCGTCCGGCGTCCCGGGCCGGACGACGCCGAGCAGCCACACCGCGTCCGCGAGGTCCGCCGCGCTGACATCGGCGTCCAGCTCGTGTACCGCGTCGATGAGGCGACCGCTCATGTCGCCCCACCGCTTCGGGGGCAGCCGCCCGGCCCGGGTGGACCGAGCCGGCCGATCACCTCGCCGCGACCGGTCACGGCACGCCGCCCAGCGGTCGCAGCAGCACCGATACCAGCCGGTCGCGCAGCTCGGGCGAGGGCTGCCGGCCCGAGGTGGCCAGGAAGATGAGGTTGAGCAGCTGGTCCGTCGACAGGTCGGCGGAGTCGCGCGCGGCCAGGAACGCGTCGATCAGCCGGTCGCTCGCGGCCAGCGCGTCGGCGCCGAGCTGCGCGGCGACGATGTCCCGCAGCTTGTCCGCGGCCGGCGGCTGGATGTAGAGGCTCAGGCACCGGCGCAGGAACGCCGGCGGGAACTCGCGCTCACCGTTGTTGGTGATGACGACCACCGGGAACGCCCGGCAGTGCACGCGGCCGTGGTCGACCTGGACCTGCTGCCCGTCGTGCGTGCGGACGGTGACCGGCTGCTGGTCGTCGGGCAGCCGGGTCAGCTCCGGGATGTCGTACTCGCCCTCCTCGAAGATGTTGAGGAGGTCGTTCGGCAGGTCGATGTCGCTCTTGTCCAGCTCGTCCACGAGCAGCACCCGCGGCCGCCGCCACGGCAGCAGTGCCGTGCCGAGCGGCCCGAGCCGCAGGTACCGGCCGATGTCCGGCACCCCGACATCCGGCACCTCGCCGTCGCGCCCCCCGCGGCGCAGGTTCGCCTCCTGGAGCCGGCCGATCGCGTCGTACCGGTACAGCGCGTCCTCCAGCTTCGACCGGCTCGTGATCGGCCAGGTCAGGACCGGCCCGAGGTTCAGCTCGTAGGCGAGGCTGTAGGCCAGGGTGGACTTGCCGACGCCCGGCTTGCCGGTGACCAGCAACGGGCGGCGCAGGTAGATCGCGGCGTTGACGGTGTCCAACACGTCGGGTGCCGGGCGGTAGGCCCGCGCCCGGTCCAGCGCGCCAGGTCGGTTCCCCACGCCGTCGCCCACCTCCAGCGGCTCGGTGCCGTCGGAACCGTCGAAGCGTCGCCACGGTGGTGGCGGAGGCAGGCGGTCGATGCCGTCGTGGGGCTCGCCCGTACCACGGTATATCTGCCACGCGTGGTCGATGGTCCCGTTCATCCGCGCTCTCCCAACTGCGGAGCCTGGAAACGCACCGACCGACGGAAAGACCCTGGCAGGCGGTCTGCGTCATCCCAGAGCACACCGACCGATGGCACGAAATGTGGCGGCGACTGTTGCGTTCTATCCATAGTCTTCATCGCGCTGCGCCGCAGCCACAGTATCTGTCTGGGCAAATCCAGGACTCCTTGAGCGGCTAGGGTGTCACGGACGAGGGTGCAGAACTGGTCGGGGTCGACCGGTTCCCGGGACCAGACGAGGACCGGCATGCCGGCCTCGAAACCGGCGGTGAACTCGTCGCCGCCGCGGGCGCCGGTCCGGTCCTCCGGCGGCGGGAACGGAATCGCGAGGCAGACCGTACGGTCGTCGGCGACCAATTGCGAATAGAGCGCGCGCGGATCGCGGGAGCTCCGGGAGCCGGTGCAGACAATGTGGGCCGGCTCGCGGCGGTGACCGTGCTCCGCGAGGTACCGCCATTTGCGCCGCCACGTGCCGTGCGACGCCCGGTTGCGCAGCCGTTCCAGGCTCCGTACGTGTACCGCGTAGCGGATCCCGAGCGGAAGCGCGAACTTCTCCCGGTCGAACTCCCACTCCTCGACCGGGTGCCCGATCAGGCGCTCGGGCAGGATGAACTCGACGGTCAACTCGTCGTCGACATTGACGTGCTCGGCCACGGTGGGCAGCAACTCGTCGAGCTGTGCGGCGACGTCCGCGATCGTGCGCGGGGTGTCGTCGCGCAACAGCAGGCGCTCGTACGACTCACCCTGCAGCCAGGCGGACATCAGGAACTGGTCGGCGTCGACGCTGTCCGGCTGGAGCTGGACGACCAGGTACACCCGGCCCGCCTCGGTACTGCGGCGCTCGGCGTCGTCGCAGAGCCGGCGCAGCCCGTGCCGGTCCAGTTCCAGACGGGCGCCGAGCCCGTCGATCCAGCGGTGCAGCCGTACCGAGGTCTGCCCGCCGAACTTGTGTGCCAGGTCCTCGACGAACATCACCAGTGGTGGCGGCGGCCCGCCGCGCAACCGGCCGAACCCCTCCAGGTGCCGGATCACGGGTACGATCTCCACCCGCTCCGCGGAGGCGCTGATCCCGTAGACGGCGGTGGTGCTGCGGTACGCGGCGCCCACCCAGGCGGCGGGCACGCCCTCCACCAGGCGCTCCAGCTCGGTGCGCTCGTGGTGTTCGAGCAGCAGATCCGGGAAGGTCCGCTCGACGAACTCCTCCAGCGCGGCCACCTCGGGGCTCACCTCGTAGATGCCGATCAGCACCTTGACCAGCACGCGCAGCGCGCCGGGGCGGGCGAGCAGCGCGTACGCCATCGCCCAGATGTCGAGTACCTCGTCGTCCTGGCGCTCGAATGACAGGTGGTCGTCGATCTGCTGTTCGACCGCGTGCAGGTAGAAGTCCCGGGCCCGCCGCTCCCGCATCCGGGGTACGGCCCGCAGCCGGTCGACCAGGTCCCGCTGCTCGGACGGGCTCAACCGCCGTTCCAGCACCACGCCGGCCGGCGGGCTCCGCGGTTCCGGCTCGGCCTGGTGGGGCACCCCGACCAGCAGCGCCATGGTCGGCCGCAGGTACCGGACGACCCGCTCCATCGGCAGCATCCAGGCCACCTTGTTCGGCGCCTGCAGGTCCTCCAGCACGACCAGCCCGACCACGCTGCGGGTCGTCTCGTCGAAGACCCCCGCGCCGCTGAACCCCCGCTCCACCCGGCGACCGGTGACCGCGAGCCCGTCCATCTGCACCCACTCGTCGCCCGGCCCGCCGAACGCGACGAGCCGGGTCTCGGCCCAGACCCCGTCGTCGAGGCCGACCGGGTGCCCGTAGGTGCGCACCGTCCGCCCACCCGGATCACCCGCGCGAGCCAGTCGCGCCGGCGCCAGGTCCTCCGGCGCGGACTCGTCCAGCACGAGTACGGCCAGGTCACCGCGACCGTCGGCGGCGACCGGAACCCACGCGTCGGCCAGCACGGTGGCGAACCTCGTCACGCCGGACAGGGCCGGGAAGTCCACCGTGACCGCGCCGGCCGGCGCATCACCGCGACCGTCCACCCCGAGCGCCTCGGCGATCACATGTGCACAGGTCAGCACCCGGAACGGGTCGACCAGCACGCCGCTGCCGCAGATCCGGCCGTCGGCGCGCCGGATCCGTGCCCGCCATGCCGTCAATGCCATCGCGTCAGGCCGCCGCGGTCCAGGTGAGCCGGACCGTCAGCTGCGCCTCCGCCTCGGTACGCGCGATGATCGCGCCCGTCTCCGCGGTCAGCCGTACACCGAATTCGATCTCGACTTCATCGGGCCGGCTCGTCATTTTCCGGAACTGTTGCAACGTCGCGTCGGCGGCCCGCCGGACAACGGCAATGGCCTCGTCAAACGTCACCGCGGCCAGGGTGGTCGCGTCATCGAGTCGACCGGCCCGCGCCATCCCGGAATCGTCGTCGGCCACCTCGACTATCACGTCGCCGCCATCAGGTAGCGCGAACCGCAACAATCGAGGCATCAGTCCGTCCGAGGGCGTGGTCGGGTGGCAGAGCTACCCATCTTAGACGCTGACCGATATTTTCCGCCCACCCCGCCTGCGGTCGAATTGCTGACTCTCCTAAACATTCACTAAGGCCAAAGTGCAAAACACCACGTCAGGGCCGTGCAATTGCGGATGGCGGCCAGTCTCCCCGGGGATCAGCGGGTGCACCCGGCGGGACGACGGCCTCTCCGGCGGCCCGCCGGGACGCGCGACCTCGAGGAAGTGCCTGGCCGGGAGCCGCTCCGGCCGAGTCGCGGTACGTTGCGAGCATGACCGAGCACGGCACGGCGGCGTTCCGCGCGGCGCGCGACTTCCTGCTGAGCCACCATGACGACTACGACACGGCGTACCGGGACTTCCGCTGGCCCGACCTGACCGAGTTCAACTGGGCGCTGGACTGGTTCGACGTCATCGCCCGGGACAACGACGACCCGGCGCTGTGGATCGTCGAGGAGGACGGCTCGGAGCGACGCTGGTCGTTCGCCGAGCTGTCCGCGCGCTCCGACCGGGTCGCGGCCTGGCTGCGGCACCACGGCGTGGCCCGGGGCGACCGGGTCATCGTCATGCTCGGCAACCAGGTGGAGCTCTGGGAGACGATCCTCGCCGCGATGAAGCTCGGCGCCGTCATCATCCCGGCCACCCCGCTGCTCGGCTCCGCCGACCTGCGCGACCGCCTCGACCGCGGCCGGGCCGGTCACGTCGTGGTCGGCTCCGACTCGACCGGCAAGTTCGCCGCCGTCGACGGCGACTACACCCGCATCGCCGTAGGGTCCGATGTGGACGGTTGGCTGCCGTACCCGTCGGCGTCTGATGTCGACGGGACGTTCACGTCCGACGGCGTCACGCGGGCCGACGACACGCTGCTGCTCTACTTCACGTCCGGTACGACCGCGCGGCCGAAGCTCGTCGAGCACACGCACGCGTCGTACCCGGTCGGCCATCTGTCCACAATGTACTGGATCGGGCTGCGGCCAGGGGACGTCCACCTCAACATCTCCTCGCCGGGCTGGGCAAAGCACGCCTGGAGCAATGTCTTCGCGCCGTGGAACGCGCAGGCGTGCGTGTTCATCCACAACTACACCCGCTTCGACGCCGCGGCGCTGCTCGGCCACATGGACCGCTGCGGCGTCACCAGCTTCTGCGCACCCCCGACCGTCTGGCGGATGCTCGTCCAGTCCGACCTGTCCCGGCTGGCCACGCCGCCGCGCAACGTTGTCGGAGCCGGCGAGCCGCTCAACCCCGAGATCATCGAGCAGGTCCGCCGGGCCTGGGCGGTGACCATCCGCGACGGCTTCGGCCAGACCGAGACCACCGTCCAGGTCGCGAACACGCCCGGCCAGCCGGTCAAGCTCGGCTCGATGGGCCGGGCGACGCCCGGGTACGTCGTCGAGCTCATCGATCCGCTCACCGGCGAGCCGGCCGACGAGGGCGAGATCTGCCTCGACCTCGCGCACCGGCCGCTCGGGCTGACCGTCGGCTACCACGGCGACCCCGAGCGCACGGCCGAGGCGATGGCCGGCGGCTACTACCACACCGGCGACATCGCGGCCCGCGACGAGGACGGCTACTACACCTACGTCGGCCGCACCGACGACGTGTTCAAGGCGTCGGACTACCGCATCTCGCCGTTCGAGCTGGAGAGCGTGCTCATCGAGCACCCGGCCGTGGTCGAGGTCGCGGTCGTCCCCTCGCCGGACCCGGTCCGCCTCGCCGTGCCGAAGGCGTACGTCGTCCTCGCCGCCGGCTGGGCGGCCGACGCCGCCACCGCCGCGTCCATCTTCCAGCACTGCCGTGACCACCTCTCCCCGTACCAGCGCATCCGCCGGCTCGAGTTCGCCGAACTGCCCAAGACCATCTCCGGCAAGATCCGCCGCGTCGAGCTCCGCACCGCGGAACAGCAGCGGCACGCCTCCGGCAGCGCGACACCGGTCGACGGCGAGTTCCGCGAGGAAGACGCGCGCCCGTAGGCACCTGACTCTGGGTCGTGCTCGGGTTCGCGGTCAGTTTCGTCGGTGGTACCGATTGCGGCGGGGTCGTTGCAGTGGGTCGATGTGGGCGGGTGGCACGAACTCCGGGCACCCGCCGCAGGCGATGCGGACCTGCCAGTCGCTGTGGTGGATCAGGCGGTGGTGGAAGCCGCAGAGTAGGACCGCGTTGTGCAGGGCGGTCGGTCCGCCGTTGAGCCAGCTGTCGATGTGATGGCCGTGGCACCAGCGCGGCGGTCTATCGCAGCCGGGGAAGGCGCATCCTCCGTCTCTGAGGACGAGGGCTCGTCGGAGGGGGCCGGTGATCAGGCGTCGCTCTCGGCCGAGGTCGAGGGGTTGGCTGGCGCCGCCCAGCACGGCGGGCAGGATCCGCGAGTCACAGGCCAACCGTCGCATGGCCTGGGGCGAGAGTTGGGCGCCGGTGTCGAGCGTGCCGGCACCCAGCGTGCGGGTGAGCAGGTCGTAGGGGACGGTGACCACGAGTTGGGGTCTGTCGCCGCCGTTGTCCGGCAGGTCGCCGCAGTTCATGGCGAGTTGGCAGATCTCGACCAGGGCGTCGGCGCGGCGCTGGGCCGGGGTGCGCTCGTCCCGCTCGGCGGCGTTAGCGGGCCGGGGTGCGCTGAGTGGGTCGATGGCGGCCGTGATGACCGCGGCGTCTTCCAGGTCGAGGTGGGGGTAGAGCCGCATCCCACCGAGTCCGTCGGGCGACAGGGTCAGCCCGCGGCGCAGGCGGGCCCGCTGTTCGGCCTTCTCCACGGCGCGCCGCACGTGCTCGTCGGCATTCTCGGGTGCGACCAGGGCCGGGATGCGTTCGCCGAGTTTGCGCAGCACGGTCGGTTCGAACTGGGCCGCCGAGTCGATCAGCACGCTCGCCGCCTTGTCGACCACCTCCGGCCCG
>Ga0209481_10000445_pt1 | contig 16410 bp, 11 predicted proteins | sample SoiMetdeltSBSDD3_FD_187598 | JGI IMG/M metagenome (GOLD analysis project Ga0209481, IMG submission 187598) | Bulk soil microbial communities from a Populus tree surrounding site in Tennessee, USA - Soil MetaG P. deltoides SBSDD3 (SPAdes) (version 2) | ecosystem: Environmental > Terrestrial >...
TCTACAGGCAACGGCAGAAGTCGTTTATTGGCGTTGCTCACTTATCAATTGGATAAAGTCGAGCTTAGGAGGTACGGCCGGATTCGCACACCCAAGGAGCGCAAAGAGCGTGAGGAGTTTGAGAAGAGTCTGAAAGGGAAACCGGTCACCCCCGAGGAGTGGAAGCAACTCATGCGTCAGATGCGCGCGAATATTCAGGCAACAGAACGCGAAAAAGCGGCCTGGATTGCCGAGCGTGATCCCCGCTACGATCCGATGACCGGCGATCTCTTAGAATCTGATGAATTCCCCCTTGATGCAGCGGCTGAATACTATTTCAATGGCAAGACCCGGCCGCGGGGAGCATTCGGTGATTCTTACGGCCCACAGGTGATCTCTCTATAATCAGCGGGGGAATGCTACTTTACCCTGCTAAGAGAGGAGTCACCCGTGGGTTGTGCTGAGGTTATCGCGTTAGACGAGGTGCGTGCAAGGAAACACTGGACAACGTTACGCCAGCGGTTGCATGGCACCTTCGATCAGGTGTTTACGCGGTATCAACACCAGCAAGCAGATTCGTAAGAATCACCTAATGCTCCCCATCGCAAGGGGGTGCCTCGGCATCGGGTATGTTCGAGATGCATTACTGCACCCATTTGGGGGGGACACAGTTGCACCGATGGTGCTGATGCTGTGGGCCTGCATGAGCTAAAAACAAGCCCTTACCAAGATAGTTGCTTTTTGTTCTGTTACTTTGGACACCCCTTATATGCAAGCAATGGATAAAGCCAAGCTGAGGGCATGGGATGAATGCCTTCGGGGCATACCCTGGCCTGGTTTCTCTTGTCAACGCACCGTGTGTCCAGGCATGGTATGAACGTTTTTATTTCCTATGCTCGTGAGTACTGCTCTGTGGCAGATGCCGTCACGCTAGGGCTCACGCAGGATGGTCATAACGTTTTCTTTGATCGTGACAACCTGCGACCTGGATATGGCTATCATACCCAAATCCGTGAAACGATTGCGGCAGCCGACCTATTCATCTTTCTCGTCAGCCCCGAAGCAGTGGAGCCATCGTCTTTTGCGCTTGCCGAACTGGGTCTCGCCCGAGAACGCTGGCCTGATCCATCAGGGCATGTCTTGCCCGTACTCGTGGCACAGACTCAGCTTGCCCAGCTGCCTCCATATTTGCGTGCGGTCACCATCCTGGAGCCACACGGTGACCTCGTGGCTGAGCTTCTCGCACGTGTTGCGGCAATGACCAAGCTCCAGCAGCCCAAGCGACAGCGGGGCACGAAGAGCATTGTGGCGGCGATCGGCTTGACAATAGCGGCTGGCGCAATCGCAACGCTCGTGCGGGTTGCATGGCCCCCATCGCCACGAGAGCTGTGCTACCTGAAAGTCGCAATACGGAGCACCCGTCAAAGCCCGATCCCCCAAACGATGCAGCTCGACGTGTGGTATCAAGGCCGTATGGAGTCTTTTTTCTTCAACAATGGGTCGGCCAACATCCACGTCGGGCCATTGACTGCGGAGGCTCAGGATTGGACAATACAACTGCCGGCGGTCGGTGGTATGGACCTGGGCCAGCACATACTCCAGGGATGTCTCCCTTCCCAGAGGGCGCTGCATGAGGGTTTCGAGCTTACGGTTACTCCTCGCTAGCATACGAGCGCGCCTTGGGTTGCTCCTGAGCGTGCTCATCCTGAGCGTGTGTCCGAACCTATACGCCGACTCAAGCTTGGTCGCGGGAGGATCGGTCACAGACGCGGCGACTAGGGCTCCGGTGATCGGGGCCGAGATAGTCCTTCAGAGGGGTGACGCCGTGCTGGGCCGCGGGATAAGTGACGACGCAGGAACATTTGGGATACCATTCAACGCCAACGTGCAACGCGAGACTCAGTACTTTACGTTAATCGTTCGCCACTCCAAGTATAGGTCAGCGTCCGCTATCGTGGAGGTTGTCGCAGGGGCCTCCGTCCCTCCGCATCCATTCCAGCTGTGGCCTGAGAGCCTTATCGATTGTGTGCACAAGCAGGCTCATGCGATAGTAGTTGGGTATTTCGAGTCGCCGGGTATGGACAAGGTGGCCCTCACCCGCCGTATAGCGGCAACTCTCGAATATGAGCTGCTCCCTCTCGTCCAGCAGCAACGCCTGCCTCCCAAGGTCCAACCCTTCGTGCATAAGTGCCCGACAGCGGAGCCTCAAGGAACAAAGGATTATATGAACTTCGCCAAGGCGCTGCGCGCGGATGCATTCCTCACTGGCTACATTGCTCCACCGACAAGACCATCGGACACGAAGGTCAAGGTGGAAATGATTATAGCAGACCGTTTTGGCCTCCTTGAACCTTATGCTATGGCGACGAGTCCGGACATGAATCTTGAAGACCCTCGGGTCACACGGCTCGCGGCTGAGGCCTATACGGCAATTCTCACAGCCCTCATCGCAGGCTACGAGCAGGAGAAGATGCACGGAGCGTGCTTTGCGCTAACGGTCGTCGCGCAGAAGCTGCTTCCTACGCTTCCGCCCAAAATTGCGGAAGCACGTCAACGATGCCAGGACGCCCTCCCCACCAAAGGCCTCCTCCTGGAGGACGTGCCATGAAGCGACAGTACCTGGTTTTGCTAGTGCTATTAACAGTGGTGTTGCCGTCATTATATGCATGCTACGTGCAGGTTTCTACGGTTACTACGAAAGTGGTTGAAGTTGCCGACCTTTCGAGTGGCTCGAGCAGCGGGTCGCTTCCGCAGCGGGAAATGGCAGGCGCCAAGCTCCGTATCGCGGTGTTCACCTATGAGGACCCAGACTCTACAGAGCTGGGCGAGACCCTCGCCACATTGATGAGCCATCAGATTCTTCTGAAAAGTAGAGTGCCCTCGATTGGTATGCTCCACTACATCGAGGGGCTGTCTCCTACGCCCTCTACCTCCTTGAGCTACTTCGACAAGGTTGAAAAAATCACCTATGACCAGCGGGTGACGCTGGCGGCATGGGGAGTAGTGCGCAGGAGTGGCGAACGAGTCGTCATCGACACTTACGTGCAATTCCCGCCGTGGACCATCCAGAAGCCCTTCGCGTGGAGCGTTGAACTTCCGGCATCAATGGGGGGGGGAGCGCTGCAGATGCATCTCCGTCCTGACCGCATCCTGGTGCAGCGGTACGAGATGTCGATGCAGGTGAGTGAGGCGGTGCACGCGATGGCAAGAAGCATCAACGAAAGCCGAGGTAGGCCACAGGACAATGCAGCGTTAGAAGGGGCTCGACCTCGAGTGCGTTACTGGACTTATCAGCTTAACGAGTTGGTTCCTCTCGGCGGTAGAACACGTGATAGCACAGGGGGAGGAGCCGTGGGTCACTGCACGAAGGCATGCGCTCCACTCCTGGACGCGGCGGGATTCATTGCCGGCCTGCTCAATTTCATTGAAAGCCGCGAGATCCCAACTGTCACGGACTCCCTGGAACGCGACACGTGGGTGGTGCGCGATCAGCTGAGTGCTGTCAAGGAACTTGACACGAATCCTGCTACGGTCCTTCAGGTAGTATCTCGGTGGCTTGAGGGAGCGCAGACAGACGCAACAACAGTGCTTCCTGGGGGCGCGGCGTTCGCCAATCTGCGGGCACTCGCCAAAGTCACCGACGCACTCCAGGCGGCAGCTCGGGAGCCCTGGCGAGGAGGTATAGCCCCTACCCAAGTGCGCGACATAGCCTTCGAGTTAGCACAAGCTACCCTCATTGATCCACGTAATCTCGACGTCCTGCATAACCTGGCGCTCCTTTTCCAATACGCAGGGGAAGCCAGTCGTGCGCGCCTTGCCCGGGAGTTGGCAGCGCAAGTAGAGGCTGAGAGAGGAGTTGAGCCTGAAACAGCACCTCGATGAGACATGGTCATAAGTCACGCGGCCCTCAATCGCCCGTGAGTAGGCCCTAACTCAGTATCCGTATCACCAAGAGCAATAAGGGTTGAATGCTCTAACGTGCGGTAAATGAAAGAGTTTTCGGACTATCCCTTTCTCATTTTTAAAAGCACAGAAGCAGTGGATGAGCCGTGGGACTTGGCTGTTGAACCGAAAAGTGAAAGCAAATTGGCCACATTCCATCGGATTCCCTTGAAAATCTCCCCTACGCAGCCACTGGACGGGGTTCGAGGTGGACCGCATACCCTAACTGCTCGAGGCGCCGCGTGAGATGCTCGACACTCTGACTATGCCGAAGTCGGTCAAAATGGGTGGCGCCGAGTTCCCGATACGGCTCGTGGCGGACAAGGATATAAAACACACTGACCAGGATGGAGTGGGCGACGGCAATAATCGCGCGTTGCTTCCCCCGGCGGGCGGCCAGCCGGCGGAAGAGCATCGCCAAATAGGTCGCCTTGGTATGCGTGGCACTATGGGCCAATTGCACGAGCCCCGTCCGCAGCGCCCTGTTCCCCTTGCGGGTTTTCCCGGAGCGCCGTTTCCCGGCGCTTTCATCATTGCCGGGAGTGACCCCGGCCCACGCGGCGAGCCGCGCCGCCGTCCCAAAACGACTCATATCGGTGCCAATCTCGGCGACGAGCATTTCCGCCCCACGCCGGTCGACGCCAGGAATGGTATCCAACAAGATGATCGCCTGGTCAAAGGTCAAGGGCACTGCAGCGTCGACGTGCGGAGTGCTACCTGCTGAGGGCTCGTCTGCGGCGACGGGCACGGTAACCGTCTCGGTGGGGGGCAGCGCACTGAGCCGCTCCGCAATGGTCGTGTTGAGCGTGGCAATCTGGTCATCCAAAAAGTCGATATGGGCCAGCTGCATCGCTAGGAGCTGCTGATGGTGCTCGCGTACCAGCCCGCTGAGCGCCTGCTCTAAGAGGGGCATCTTACTCCGCAGACGGCCCCGGGCCAGCTCAGCCATGGTCGCGGGATCGGCGCGCCCGTCCACCAAGGCCGCCAAGATCGCCCGGCTGGACACCCCCATCACATCGCTGACCACCGAGGCCCGCTTGATGTTGGCCCGTTCTAAGACCCCCTGGACGCGGTTGACCTCCCGCGCCCGCTCCTGCACAAGCTTGGTCCGATAGCGGGTGAGATCGCGCACATCGCGTTGCCCACGTGGGGGGATAAAGCTCGCTTGCAGCAAGCCATGGCGGAGTAACTTGGCCAGCCAGCGCGCGTCTGCCTGATCCGTCTTGCGGCCGGGGACATTCTTCACGTGGGCGGCATTGACCAAGAGGACCGTGAAGTGCCCTTCGAGCAAATTATAAACGGGGTGCCAATATTCGCCGGTGCTCTCCATTGCTACGTGCGTAATGCCCGCCTCAGTTAACCAATCGACCAGCCCTAATAGCTCGATGGTCATCGTGCCAAAGGTTTCGATTTCGGTCAGGCCTTCGGTACAATGGCCGGTAGGATCTGGGATCCAACGACACGCCGTGCGACTCTTTTTATGGACATCCAGGCCGGCACAATGGGTATAGAGCACATCCATGGCGCACCTCCATTGGGGGAGAGGGCTGGTAGGATACCTGTCTCAACAGAGACTCCCTTGCGTGCGTGGCTTCCTGGCAGAAGCGAGCGACAATGCTCGGTGCCTAGAGGTATCCGGGTCCAATTCCTACACGAGCTCGTGGCACCAATACGACACGACCTCAGCACCAGCCCTGGGAGGTCCCATTCTACCCGAAAGGCACGGGAACAGAGTAGCGCAAGGAAGGCCCCCCATTTTCATGCCTCTCGGTGCCTGCCAAGGCATAACCATTCCTACGGAAATGCCGCCCCGTGGTCGCCCACCCCAGGGGCACGTGCAACCGCAGGAAGCGCCATTCCAGTCTGCCCCCGATTTCCGAGGATTGCACCCGCCAACCACAATTAGCAGCGGGGGACGCCGATGATGGAGGCCCTGCTAGGGTCTGGCGAAGTTGAACACGGAATTGGGTTTACCACTATATTAGGTCGCGCAACTGCGATAATATCTAGACTGTAGTCCATTTCTACATTTAGTGGAAATCCTATACATCCCCTAGTGGGACAAACAAAAGCAGAAAAGACACCCACGCGAAGGGTACGGCTTGGAGGTATCGCGACGGTACAAGTAACCGGTGTACCAGGCAGCTGGCTGGAGACCGGTACACCAGGCAGCTGGTTGAACGGGTATGTAGTATAACACTGAGCCAAGCGAGTAATGGGGGGAGTGGGGTCATCGATAACTAGAGACAAAGCGTTGTTGGTGAGATTCGTTGTAGGCTTCAGAAGGAAGGCTACTGTTGACACTGTGTTCTCGACAGAAAATGTGTACTTGTCGAAACCGTCTGCCTCAGCTTCCGGGTTTGTGATGATACCGTTTACGACGACAGCGTCTATGATGGAAGCACCTAGTTTCCCACCACGGATCGCTAAGCAACCTTCTTGCGCATGGAGCATTCCCACATCTTGAAAGAGCTGAGGCTCAGCATCAGTGATGAATGCGGGGGGCGGGTTAGGATTAACGACATACTTACCGTTCGACCCATTCGTCTCTTGCTCTAGAATTGTGCTTGGACCCATGTCAAGGCAAATGTTCGTTCTATTTCCTACCTCCGGAGACACAGTCGACACGATCTCCAGGGTATAATTTCCTGTCCCCTGGGGAAAAAGGTAGGGAGGGCTGGGGGGAGGGACTTGAAAGATTGCAGCTTGGACTGTTATCTCTATTGGCAGAGGAGAGGCCGCTGCGAAATCCGGTTGCTGCAGCACGATAGAACATGCTTCCTGCCCGTCGCGTGTGGACACACAAGCTTGCAGGACATTGGTATTATCTGTGATGTTTGGATGATCTTTGCGACGGATAATCAAATTAAAATTAAAGGGATTAAAGTCAGTTGCAACAGCTCTAGGAAAGGTCAAGATAAACTGTATGATCTGATCTGCAGGTTGTACAGCTAAATTAAAAGTGTCAGCGAAGAACTGTCCGTTGCTGTCCCGCTCTTCATTATTGATACTACCATTCACTACAGTGCACCCTCTAGAAGTTCCAGCCCCTGCAGGTCCCAGCGTCCCTAGCTCCACAGGATCCGTTTCTCCTGCCTTAGTGTCACACCTACGGCTTATCTGGATGGGATTGCCGATAAGCGTGGTACGCGTGAAATCCCTTACGCCATTCAGGAAACTCACCTCTTGAGCCTGTGGAGGCATCGTAGTCAAGTTGATAGTGATCAAGAGCTGGTCGCCTACCTGCGGACCAAGTGCCCCTTGGGTCGACGAGGCTGCCGGGAAAGTACTTTCTTGGACACTCAGCGTGTAGATATTGAGCCAGGTAGCGATTCCTGTCGCTCTGTAACCTCCTGCAACCAGCGTAAAAGGCGCCGAAGTTGTGCTCTGGAAATCCCCAAAGAACAGGAGCACGTCACCTTGCTCTAGCACCGTAGGATCGATATGGAAAGGTTCGCCAGTAGAAAATCGGAAGCCCTGCATGTGGAGATCCTGCGGCGATGCAACATGTGGTGGGATCTGCTGGGTGAGCGATGTACTCGTGTCCTCCCCCCCTCCACATCCAGCGATCACCAAAGCTAAACTCAGGCCCCAGAGGACAAGCATCCCTTGTATCGTTCTGGACTGTTGTACCATGGTACTTTTTCCTCCTGCATGCTGGACGTGCATGGATGGACGACTGGCTGGTGGTGGACGACCACCTGTTCCCCCTCCCGCGTAGCGGTCACTGGTTGTGTCGTTGGTAGTGCCGCCAGCCGGCGCGCGGTGCTGAGCGTCTTCTGGTCCAGCGCGGGCTACATGGAGAGCCCACGCTGCGAGACTCAGCCAACGACGCTGATCTCCGTAGCCTACCGAGGGCCGTATTCTCCACTTGGCTGGTGCCAGGTTACAACTCTGCAGAGCCCGCAAACTTTCCCCCATGCCTGGCAGACCAGCCCCTCGCAGGTCATGCGGCGAGGCCGTGGTCCTGTGTGCCCTCACGCCGTGAATCTGCCCCTCGGCAACGCCACTCTCGTCAGCTGTCACTCCACCGAGACGTTGTCTGGGCCAGCTCGTCTGCACGACAACCGCCTCAACCACCCCGTTTATGCAAGCCCTTGGTTTGAGGCATCAGCATCAGTAAAAGTGGTAAGCAAGTCCACCGGAGAAATGGCTCCCATTGATCTGCTGGAGTGCACTGAGACCAAAATTCGCAGTACTGCCACCGCTACTACTCTGAGGAAACCCGCTCAGCTCCGCAGTGAAATGCGTGAATTTATACTCGGCAAAGAGCGAGAGATATTTCAGCAGAAAAAATTTGACCCCTCCCAGGCCTTGGAATCCTCCGAATGGAAGGGTTTTACTGCTAATATTCAGAGTAGGGATAGGCTGTTTATCATCTATACGCGTGACAAAGAGCGCTGGACCAACACCGATATAAGGCTGGAGGCGACCACGGGGAAAATCAGGGCCTCGCAAGAAAGGATAGCGCCCCATAATATCTATACCTATATCCACAACCGATACGTCAAACTGAAAGGCAGGGCGCCTAGGGGGGTCCGAAAACCCTATGGTAAGTCCAGTACGCCCTAACCGTTGTGTTGGGACGGTAATATCCGGGTTGAACGTAGAGATGTCGAGCTCCGCTCCTACGAAAGGGAAGAAGTCAAACCAATACCCGATTTTGCCGCCAAAGATCGCGGAATTCCGTACCTCGGTCGTCAAACTGACTCCACGCACTGCTTCCGTGGTGGATACAATGGTACCACCAGAGCCAAGAGTAGGAGGCCCCGGAAAGGTGAAGTCCCCTCTGAGCTCCGTGTCACTGACTACCGAATATCCCCCGTAGAGCGCCAGATACGGCTCTGCCCCCACCCCAGGCACCCAGCATAAAGCCCCGAACACCAGCATCATCACAGCTCTCTGATTCTGCTGCCTCACGCGACTCTCCTTCTGTGGTCTGTTTGGCCCCGCCCACCCGCCGTCCTCTCCTTGGCCCTCCTGAAGCGCTCCACACCCTGCCAGGAAGGCTGCCCACCGGCTCCCTTGATCTTCGTCTGTCTAGAGAGCCTCAGTAGACAAACACGCCCTCTCCGTCTCCCTCTATCTGCCCGTACTGCGGTATCTGCCGGTTATCCGAAGCGATTGCGACCTGGTGCGCCAGATAGGAGGCCAGCTCAGTCGCGGTAATCAGTCGGTCGTTGTTGGTATCCGCTTCGCCCTGTAACCCTTGGATGAGATATTTGGTGAACAGGCTCTGTTCCCCTTCTAGAATGACTTGTTCACCCTGATGCCCAGCACTCACCAGTTGCCTTGCCGGTTGTGCGACCAGCTTCCTTGCGACGCTGAGCGTATTTTGATCTAGGGAGGGCCGCGGAGAGAGGCCATGTTGCAAGAGCAAACCGGAGTAGCAGGCATCAATAGCATAAAAGATGTGCTTGGCCGGGAGTTGCTTGGATGCATTCTTGAGCTGGGCCATCGAAATGGCGGTCGAGAAGGCCTCTTGTCGCCTGGCATTCACGGGCATGAGATAACCCATTTGCGTGCCGTCCGGGAGATCCTGGGTCTGCGCATAGCCAGCGAAGAAAATCACCACGCGGTCGTTCTTGCCCACTTTTTTGGGCAACTCGGTCTCGAACAGTTGTAGGATGCGCGCCTGTGTGGCGTCCCTGTCGAGCAACGCGATGACCTCATCAAATCCCATAGCCTTGAGCGCCTTCTGCACCTCTTTGGCATCATGCACCGCATACGTCAGGGGGGGCCAGGAGGTATAGGCATCGACCCCGATCACCACCCCGACGCTCCTGGTGTAGAGTTGTTTGCTCTCCATCTTCTTCGTGACCAGCTCCTGGCGCTGGACTGTGAAGACCTGGGGCTGGGTATTGTGGTAGCGATCGATAGCTTTCACCTCCACCTGGTTGCTGCCGGGCTGCAACTCAGCATAGCCGGTAAACTTTACTCCTGTGCCTGCCAAGCCCACAGCCTGGAGTTCCTGAGCCGAAGCGGTGGTCATGTGTGCTGTGAGGCCATGAATCTGTACCTCGGCTATGCCACTCTCATCAGCCGCAAACCCGCTGAGCAGTTGCCTGGCTCTACTCGTTCTCACAACCCCAGTCTTGGTGAGTCGTGGCACTACCAGTGCGAGTTTCGGGGGACTAGCGTCTACCTGTCGCTGAATAGTGAGGCTCTCTCGGAGAGGATTCCCATAACCATCGACGGTTTGAAATGCAATATGATTGACCCCTGGCGTGAGGGAAACCCAAGCTGTGAACTCTACACCCGGCCCCTTGACGCCAGCGGCCTCTAGGGCCTGGGCGGAGGCTGGAATGCTGCGTATCATCGTGCCGCCTTCGATACGGAGCTTCTCCGCCTCACTCGTGCCCAATACCAGGCCGCTGATCGCTAGACCATGCTCGATTGTTGTTATCTCCCTTGCCTTCGCGGGCATAGTAGGGCTCATGAATATGATATGCAGCGGCGTGGTGTCGGTAGGTCCCGTTGGTGTCTGGTCCAGAGGGCGCTGAGGCCCCGGTGGAGGAGAGGATGGCGAGGCCACTTTATAGAGCTGCAGCAGCTGCAGGAGGCTATCATCCTGCCGGAGCTGATTTAACAGATTCGTAAAGGCTACTTTAAGGGTTTGCTCGTATGCACTGTCAATTACACTAGGGGCCGACGCTGAAGCTGTGCTCGTGTACGTCTCACGCCAGAGCTGACGCTGGCTCTCCATGTCAAAGGCAGCGAGCTCCATACGCACGATCGCACGGAATGTCCCTTGCCCTGATGTTGGCTCAACGTTGACGTCAACAAAGAAATCGTGCACGGTCCCTTCGAGCCGCAACGCTGACGGACCAACCGTGATGCCCTTCAGCCCTAATTGCGTGATGACACTGTTCTGGAGCACCGCCACGACGTCCTTGGTAGCCAGGAGGGGTCCACTGATCTCATTCACACCCACACGTTTGGTGCCGACTTTGGTGCGGTCCTGCAACTGATGCCCAAATGGTTTAAGATCAACCTGCAAGGCTGGAGTCGGCGGGGTCGGCCTATCATCGACAAAGCGCCCGGTGTCAATATAGGCCGGCGGCAGACCGATGCCAGCACAACTCGTGATGCTGATCAGCACGATGAGGCATACACCCTGCCGCATCAACGTGCACCTCCGACCTGCTCTGCGCATGGCTGTGTTATCCTCTCAGACTGCTATAAGGCATGGGCTTAACGTCTGATCAGTAGAAATGATAGGCGACACCACCGTAAAAATGGCTCGCAGCGATATTCTGAGTAGCGCTTAGACTAACCCTCTCTGCAGCCCCGCTCAAGGCAGTAAAATGTGGGAAATTTCTCTCCTAGTTTTTTTCCTCCATGCCGCTGGTGCCAAACCATTGATTCACTGCTACTTTGCCCTGATAACGTGATAGTGGGGGAGTTTTCAGGCAGTTTTGCCAATACCCATTCTCAGCGCTCGCAGGACGCCATGATGACGCAGACGTTATATGCCTGATGCGACCCACAGTCAACACCCCACACCCCGCAATACAGTCCAAACAGGTTGTGGTGTGAGAGAAGGGTGTGTCTCACAAAACCTCCGTTAAATGAGACACACACCGAACTCTCCCCACCATCCTGACGAGGGTCTATGTGTCTTTACTTGCCGATGCGGGTTCTCTGGGCCAAGGATCGCCAGCCTTCGAGCCTCGTCGTATTTTCTGAAGGTATACCGAAAGAATAGTCTATACTCATGACCTCATCCGTCAAATTCATCACGCACAGGAGGGGAGCAATCATGAAGGTGAAACCGCGGGGGAAGAAAAGTGTATCAGGCGTCAATCACGACGAGGCCCGCGTACGTGTCCAGAAGCCCACGCAAGGGCTGAAGGTGAAGACCAATCTCAAAGCAGGAGTATTTGGGGAAGCAGAGAACTCAGCACGCCAAAGCAACTATAGCAGGGTCTCCCAAGACATCAACTGAACGCGGGCTGAAGGCGAGGGGGAGGCCCCTCACGGGGCTTCTCCTGACGGAGCGGCCATCACACAACGCTACCGTTGCATAATGGTGTTTTGACGACCCGCATATGCAGGAGCCCCTTCTCTGAGAGGCTTTTTAGCCCTACACACCAGTCTCAGAAAACCCCCGTTATCTGCACACGAGACGAAGGGGGCATTTCTCCCGGCATAACGTGCACGGAAACTCAGTGCAGAAATGAACGTCGAGTTGGTGGGTGACCAGGAAGTTTTTGGACGGCATGTGGACAGGATCACCTCGCAGCCGCACCCTGGCTACCCACGGTGGGTTACCGAGAACATCGGCAATCTAGGTACAGTGAGGCAACTGCTCATACTGAAAGCGTGGCATACTCACGGAAATGCGGTACCAGGAAGGGCGGATTTTTAGGTAAAGTCGGTAAGGGCTCTAGCCCGGATTTTTCATAAAAAAGGGCAAACTTCCTCTAAGTCTTTGATAGAATAGAACATGTGAACGATCTATTCTGTACAGAGCGGAGGAGGTTTGCCCATGACCTATTCTACTCCAGAGCAACTGTGTTTTCATCCCATCGCTGGCCATACGGTCCGGGCCGATTTTGAGGGCGGCGCCTTGTCTTCGGATTTTGGTGTCCTCTTACTCCGCGGCATCGATCGCCAGATTGGCCTCACCGCACGCCTTGCGGCCGCCATCCACGATACGCGCCATCCGTCCTACATTGATCATCCCCTGCGCGACCTCTTGGCCCAACGGATCTATCAGCTCGCCTCCGGCTATGCGGACGGCAATGATGCCAACAGCCTCCGTCGCGATCCGCTGTTTAAGCTGGGCGTGGAGCGCCTCCCCCTGGCTCCAGAGCAGGACCTGGCGAGTGCGCCAACCTTCTCGCGGCTTGAACACAGTGTGGACCGTAAGGACCTCTATCGGCTGACCAAGGCGTTGGCGGCCCACTTCGTCGCCAGCTACCCAGAGCCGCCTGCCGCCATTGTGCTCGACCTCGATCACACGGACGATCCGACCCACGGGCAGCAGGAGTTCGCGTTCTACAATCATTATTATCAGAATTATTGTTATTTGCCTCTGTTGATCTTTGAAGGGCTCTCCGGCGCGTTAGTGACGGCCTGCCTCCGCCCTGGCATACGGCCCACCGGCGCGGAGAACGCGATGATCTTGGTGCGGCTCCTCGCCTTCCTGCGTCGCCACTGGCCCCGGACCCATATCCTGGTGCGCGGGGACAGCCATTTCGCCACACCGGAGGTGATCGAGGTGCTCGCCCATCGACACCGGATCGATTTTGTCTTCGGCCTGGCCGGCAATCCGGTCTTGCTGCGTCACGCCGCACCCGCCATGCAGGAGGCGCGGCATCTGCACCAGCAGCGGACTGCTCTCGCGCAGGCCCATCACGCGCGCCCTCCCGACCGTAGCCGTCTCTATGCCGAGTTTGCCTATGGGGCAGCCTCCTGGACTCAGCCATGGCGGGTCATCCTCAAGGCGGAAGTGATGGCCGCTGGCGACAATCCACGCTTTGTCGTCACCTCCTTGGCGGCCCCCACCCCGCAGTGCGTGTATGAGGATATCTACTGTGCGCGTGGGAATTGTGAAAACGATATCAAGGCGGTCAAGTGTGACCTCCACAGCGACCGCACCTCCGCCACGACCTTCCTGGCGAACGCCATGCGGCTCCTGCTCGCGTGTGCCGCCTATGTCCTGCATCATGCCCTCCGCACCCAGACACTCCAACAGACTGCGCTGGCCCAGGCCCAACCCTCGACCGTGATCCTCACCCTCTTCAAAGTGGCGACCCAGGTTAAACAGTACAAGGACCGTATTCTCCTCCACCTCCCGAGTTCCTGCCCCGTCAAAGCGCTGCTGCACCGGGTGACGGCCTTGCTCTCTCTCGTCCCACTCCCCGCGGTCAACACGTCGTGATAGGGCCTGCCTCCCCCGCGTCGACAGGCTACGATCCTTCCCAGAGGCGTCAGGACTCGCCGCAGAGATGTCGAGACATCCCTGAAGGGAAATCGTGCGTCCATTGCTCGCTGGCATCTCTCCTGACCCCGCAGCGACCATACGCCTGGAGGGGTGTGATGGCTCACCTCTCCCCCTTCCATACGCTTGACCAGAGACTGTCGCCACTCCAAAATATGCACAGCAACCGTTTATGAAATATTCAGGCTAGCACGCGAGGAGCCATGCATGGCGATCCTCGGACAGCTCGCTCTGGCGCACTCGTCTTCCTGGGCTGCTCTCGACGCCGGAGGCACCTGGCGGAGTCACTCCGGTACGGGAAACATCAGGACAAAGGTGGTGCCCTGCCCCTCCACACTCTCCACCGTCACCCCTCCCCCATGGGCGACCAAAATCTCCCGCACAATATAGAGGCCCAGACCGGTTCCTCCCGGCTTGGTGGTGTAGAGCGGCTCGAAAATCCGCGGCACCAGCTCGGCGGACATGCCGATCCCGCTGTCGCGGATGCGCAGATGCACCTCCGTGGCAGTGCGGACACACTCCAGGCGCAGCGTGCCCCCCTCAGGCATAGCCTCGATGGCATTCTGCACCACATTGAGCACGGCCCGCCGCAGGGTGCTGGGGTGAAACGCCAGCGGCCCCACCGTGGTGTGCCCCTCCAGCTCGACGGTCACTCCCTGCTGCTCGGCGCGGTCCTGCATCTCCGCCGCCCACGCCTGCACGGCGGCGCCCACGTCCTGCACGCCTAGCTCGATGGTGCCGACGCGCACCAGGGACAGATAATCCTGCACCAGCTCGTCAAGGCGCGTCAGGGCGGTCCGGATCTCGTCGAAGGTCTGGCGCATCACGGTCGGGCTCTCGGGAGAGGGCTCGCGGAACTCCTCCTCCAGCAGATCGATGTGCAGAAAGAGCGCGCCCAAGGGGTTGCGGATTTCATGGGAGAGCCCCGCCGCGAGGCGCCCGAGGGTGGCGAAGTGTTCCGCGCGCCGCAGGGCATCGCGGTGCTGGTGCAAGGCGCGTTCGACCCCGCGCAGGGCGGCTACCGTGTCGTGGAGCTCCACGGCCACGGTCGGTGCCCGCGCCGCGGCCGTTTCGAGCGTGGGGACGCATTGGCGTAGGACCGCGAGACTCTGACTCAGGAGGGCGTCGGGTGATCGCGCGTCATCCATGAAGGTCTCCCTCATTAGGACAGATGGTGTGCACGGAGGCGCCTCGACATCCCGACGCGGGACACGTCATGGCCGCGTGCTCGGAGGGTAGTGTAGCATGCAGAAGCTGTTGGCCCAATCCACCCGCCGTGCGCTCCCCGCGAGGGCCTCTGCCGTCCACGCCCTTTCCCCGCGCCCCCTGGCATGGCACAGCTCTTGCACTGCAAAGTCTCTATCGAAACGACCATGCGGTTCCTCTGCGTGCTGGCGAGGAGACCCGCCGCTTCATCTAGAGAGGGGCTCTCCCTAGGCACGAGGTGCAGGGAGACAGCGCTCTTGTCTCTCAGAATGGGAGGCTGTCCTCACTATGAGCAGCGTAGTGCTGACGCAGGAGGGGCAGAGAGCCAGACCGTAGCGAGCAACCTATGACGATCCAAGAGGCCATGCACACCGCGATAGCCGGGGGATACCATATGCAGGGGGCGGACGGGGGAGAGATCGCCTTCAGTGGAGCGAATAACGAATACTCCGCGTGGACCCGCACCGATACGCAGTCCTCGTTTCTCATCCCCGTGCAGGAAACCTTGCTCGACCCGGCCTTTTGGCGCGCCTTGGGGCGGGCACTCGGCTGGGACGTGCCGTGTGACCTCGCCATCACGTGCGTGCATGGGAATGAAGAATGTCAGCGCTGTCACGGCTACTACTGGATGTATCAATGGCATTGTTTTATTCAGCATATTGCCAATGGGCAACCCCCTGTAGCCTTCTTTGCCAGTCTGCCCCACATCTCAGCAGCGTAAAAGCTCTTGCACACTGCCTGCGCATCGGGAACACGCTTTCCCACCCCTGCAAAGTCCCCGACCCTAATTGGGCCAGCAGGAGGGTAGTCCCAATTTCCGATAAACCGCCATTATGTCGACAATAACTTCACTCCGACAATAGCCTCCAACCTCTTGGAAGCAAAAACTGTTCTCCCTTGGCAAGCCTTCGGTCAGAGAGCGAAGCGCTTCGGGCCGCTGTTATGTGCGACAATCGACTATCTCCCCGCTTGTTATGCACGACAATGCCTGTTATCGACGACACACCATGCCGCAGAGTGGCGGGCGCGCACATGCGCAAGAGCGGCCGTAACCAACATGTGATACTGGGGGCTCAAATAGTGCAACTGACGGAGTTGCAGAGAGTTGGGGAGTGGCTAGGGGGACTGTCAACGCTGCCTCCCTCTCGCCCTTTGTATATGCCACAGTCTGCCATGGACAATACAGAGCTGAGGGCCGATTGTCTATATAACACATTAGGATGCTATCGGGAGTGCTCAGGTGAGAGAACCCCGCGGTGGACGCATGCCCGGCCCTGAGCACTTCGGATAGCATTTGGTTGGACTGACCGCGTACGGATGCGGCCTGACCAGGT
>Ga0209481_10000449_pt1 | contig 16377 bp, 13 predicted proteins | sample SoiMetdeltSBSDD3_FD_187598 | JGI IMG/M metagenome (GOLD analysis project Ga0209481, IMG submission 187598) | Bulk soil microbial communities from a Populus tree surrounding site in Tennessee, USA - Soil MetaG P. deltoides SBSDD3 (SPAdes) (version 2) | ecosystem: Environmental > Terrestrial >...
CCTCGACCGGTCCGGCCCGCTCCAGCTCGCCGGCCAGCATCTCCAGCAGCGGCCCGTCGGCCGGGCCGATCCGCTCCAGCGCCGAGGCGGCCCAGTTGGGGGCGGGGATGAAGCTGCGCCGGATCGTCTTGGGCAGCGAGCGGATCAGCTCGGTGACCAGCTCCTGACGCAACCCCGGGACCTGCCAGTCGAAGCCGTCCGGCTCGACCTGGTTGAGCACGGCCAGGGGGACGTGGACGGTGACGCCGTCGGCGTCGCTGCCCGGCTCGAACTGGTAGGTCAGGCGCAGCCGGTGGGTGCCCTGGCGCCAGGTGTCGGGGTAGTCGCCGGCGTCGGGGGCGTCGGCGGCGTCCTCGATCAGCATCGAGCGCTCGAAGTCGAGCAGGTCGGGCCGGTCCTGGGCGGCCCGCTTCCACCAGGCGTCGAAGTGGCGGGCCGAGACGACCTCGTCGGGGATGCGCCGGTCGTAGAAGTCGAACATGGTGTGGTCGTCGACCAGGATGTCGCGGCGCCGGGCCCGGTGCTCCAGCTCCTCGACCTCGGCCAGCAGCCGCCGGTTGCGGGCGAAGAACTCGTGCGAGGTCTCCCAGTCGCCCTCGACGAGGGCATGGCGCAGGAACAGCTCCCGGGCCAGCGGTGGGTCGATGGGCCCGTAGTTGACCGGCCGCCCGGTCACGATCGGCACCCCGTACAGGGTGACCCGCTCGGTGGCCATCACCGCCCCCCGCGAGCGGGACCAGTGCGGCTCGGCGTAGGTCCGTCTGACCAGGTGGGCGGCCAGCGGCTCCACCCACCCGGGCTCGATCCGGGCCACCTCCCGGGCCCACAGGCGCGAGGTCTCGACCAGCTCGGCCGCCATCACCCACTGGGGCGGCTTCCTGGCCAGGGCCGAGCCGGGGAAGATGGCGAACCGGGTGCCACGGGCGCCCAGGTACTCGCGGGTGTCGCCCTGCTTGAGCCCGATGTGGCTGAGCAGGCCGGCCAGCAGGGCGGTGTGGACGCGGTCGGCGTCGGGCTCGTCCCGGGCCGGGTTGAGCTTGATGCCGACGTCGCGGGCGGCCGCGCGCAGCTGGCCGTGCAGGTCCTGCCACTCGCGCACCCGCAGGTAGTTGAGCAGCTCGGCCCGGCACAGCCTGCGGAACTGGTTGGAGGACAGCTCGGCCTGGCGTTCGTGCAGGTAACGCCAGAGGTTGAGCCAGGTCAGGAAGTCGGAGGCCTTGTCGGCGAAGCGGCGGTGCAGCTCGTCGGCCCGCTCCTGCCGGTCGGCCGGGCGCTCCCGCGGGTCCTGGATGGACAGGGCGGCCACGATGACCAGGACCTCGCGGGCGCAGCCGAGCCGGCCGGCCTCCAGCAGCATCCGGGCCAGGCGCGGGTCGGTCGGGACCTGGGCCAGCCTGCGGCCCACCGGGGTGAGCCGGCTGCCGTCGAGCGCGCCCAGCTCGCCGAGCAGGTCGACCCCGGCCTTGACGCTGCGCCGGTCCGGCGGGTCGATGAAGGGGAACGCGGCCATGTCGCCCAATCGCAGCGAGGTCATCTGGAGGATCACCGAGGCCAGGTTGGTGCGCAGGATCTCCGGGTCGGTGAACTCGGGCCGGGCGTCGAAGTCGTCGGAGCGGTAGAGCCGGATGCAGACGCCGTCGGAGGTGCGCCCGCAGCGGCCCTTGCGCTGGTTGGCCGACGCCTGGGAGATGGGCTCGATGGGCAGGCGCTGCACCTTGGACCGGTGGCTGTAGCGGGAGATCCTGGCCGTGCCCGGGTCGACCACGTACCTGATGCCGGGCACGGTCAGGGAGGTCTCGGCCACGTTGGTGGCCAGCACCACCCGCCGCCGGTCGTGGGCCTGGAACACGCGGTGCTGCTCGGCCGCGGCCAGCCGGGCGTACAGGGGCAGGACCTCGACCCCGCCGGGGCTCCTGGGGAAGCTGTGGCCGCGCAGGGCGTCGGCGGTGTCGCGGATCTCGCGCTCGCCGCTGAGGAACACCAGGATGTCGCCGGGGCCCTCGCGGCACAGCTCGTCGACCGCGTCCAGGATCCCCTGGGTCTGGTCGCGGTCGTCGTCGGCGTCCACCCCGACCGGGCGGTAGCGGACCTCGACCGGGTAGGTGCGGCCGGACACCTCGACCACCGGGGCGCCGCCGAAGTGGCGGCTGAACCGCTCGGGATCGATGGTGGCCGAGGTGATGATCAGCTTGAGGTCGGGCCGGCGGGGCAGGAGCCGGTGCAGGTAGCCGAGCAGGAAGTCGACGTTGAGGCTGCGCTCGTGGGCCTCGTCGATGATGATCGTGTCGTAGCGGCGCAGGGAGCGGTCCCGCTCCAGCTCGGCCAGCAGGATCCCGTCGGTCATGAGCTTGACCTGGGTGTCCCGGCCCACCCGGTCGGTGAACCGGACCTGGTAGCCGACCACCCCGCCAAGCTGGGTGCCCAGCTCGGCCGCCACCCGCTCGGCCACGGTACGGGCGGCCAGCCGCCGCGGCTGGGTGTGCCCGATCATCCCGCGCACCCCCCGGCCCAGCTCCAGGCAGATCTTGGGCAGCTGGGTCGTCTTCCCCGACCCGGTCTCCCCGGCCACCACGACCACCTGGTGATCCCGTATCGTCTTGGCGATCTCCTCCCGCCGCTGGCTGACCGGCAGCTCCGGCGGGTAGCTGATCCTGGGCGTATGCATGCCTCTCACGATAGGGAAGTGGCCATGGACTGGAAGCTCGAGCTGGTCGCGGTCCCCGTCACCGACGTGGACCGGGCCAAGCGCTTCTACACCGAACAGGTCGGCTTCAACGCCGACCACGACCACCACATCAGCGACGACCTCCGCTTCGTCCAGCTCACCCCGCCCGGCTCGGCCTGCTCGATCGCCCTGGGCATGGGCGTGACCGACGCCGAGCCCGGTTCGGTGGCCGGCCTCCAGATGGTCGTCTCCGACATCGACGCCGCCCGCGCCCAGCTCCTCGACGGCGGTGTCGGGGTCAGCGACGTCCAGGACTTCCCCTGGGGCCGGTTCGTGTTCTTCGCCGACCCCGACGGCAACCGCTGGGCCGTCCAACAGCTCGTCCGGCCGGCATAGGCGCCCGCTAGCCGCGGATGGCGACGACCTCCAGGTAGTCGGAGGGCACCGCCAGCGACGGCCCCGGGGCCCGGTCGTGCTCCCTGGCCAGGGCGGCCAGGTCCTCGTACAGCCGCTCCCGGCCGGGCTCGTCCAGGGCCTGGAAGGCCTTGTGGACCGGGCCGTAGTTGTCCCGGAAGAACCGCACGAACTCGTCGGCCGACCGGAAGCGGAACACCAGCTGCCGCCGGGCGACCTCCAGGCGCGACACCGCCGGCCCGAGCAGCTCCTGCAGCCGCTCCTCGGTCCCCACAGCCCCGGCGGCCGGACCCCCGCCGGCGCCGGGACGTAGCCGGTCACGGTCCGGAACATCCGCCGCCGCTGGCCCAGGTCTGCCGCTGGCGGGACTTGACCGCGACCAGGTCGGGCTGGTGGGTCTCGGTGATGCTCATGCGCTCCTCCTTGTCGGCTCGGTTGCCCGAGAGGATCGGGGGCCGGCGTGTGAGCGGGCGTGTGAGGGACCGGGCGGAGGTGGCGGACGGCCCGGTTGGTATGCTCCGGTCCCGCCACGGCCGCGGAGCCGGTGGGCTTCAGACGGACTGGAGGGACCCATGGCGCCCGAGGGCCCACCGACCCTGGCCGACCAGGTGAGCAGGCTCTACGACCTGATCGCCGGCTACCACGTGACCCACCTGCTCGAGATCGCACGGGAGCTGGGGGTGTGGGAGGTCCTGGTCCGCGCCCCCGGCCGCACCTCCGAGGGCCTGGCCACAGAGCTGGGCACCGACCCCTTCTACACCGACGTGCTCTGCCGGACCGCGTTCTCCTTCGGGCTGCTGGAGCGCGAGGGCCCCGGGTGGCGCATGGCGGCCCACTTCGACCAGATCCTGGGCGACCCCGAGTCCAGCTTCTACCTGGCCTGCGCCCCCAGGGTCCACATGGTGCTGGGCGAGGACTACCGCGACTACGTCGCCCTGTTCCGGGCCGGGACGACCAGGCCCTACCAGGAGCACGGCGAGGCGTTCATGCGGGAGGTCGCCGAGGCGCTGAAGACGCTCCCCCGCATCTTCCTGGACCTGGTGCTGCCGCGGCTGCCCGGCCTGGGCGCGCGGCTCGAGGAGGGCGGCCGGGTGCTGGACGTGGGCTGTGGCGGCGGCTGGGCGCTGGTGCAGATCGCCGAGCGGTTCCCCAGGACCTCCTGTGTCGGGATCGACGTCGAGCCCTACTCGGTCGAGCTGGCCCGGCGGCTGATCGAGGAGCGCGGCCTGACCGGCCGCTGCCAGGCCAGGGCCCAGAGCGTCGACCAGGTCGGCGAGGAGGGCGCCTACGACGTCGCCACCAGCTTCCTGGTCGTCCACGAGATCGCCCCGTCCCTGAAGCCGACGGCGTTCGCCGCGGTGGCGCGGGCCCTGAAGCCCGGCGGCCACTTCCTGATCTTCGACGAGGCCTATCCGGAGACCGACGCCGCGCTGCAGACGATGCCCACCCGCTTCGCCGCCCTGGCCCAGTGGTACGAGCTGACCTGGGGCAACGTGGTCGACACCCGGACCACCCTGCACGAGCGCTGCCGCGAGGCCGGCCTCGAGGTCGCCGAGGAGACCGCCTTCTCCCGCTTCACCATCACGGTGGCGCAGAAGGCGTAGCCGGGACCGAGGCTGGGTGGTCCGCGGCCAGAACGGCGGCGGGGCCGGGATGCGGGCCAGGGGGCGAGCGCAGGCGGCCGAACCGCGGGTGGCCCGACTCCCACTGCCGGTAGGCGCTGCCGAGCTCGTCGCGGCTGCGGACGACGCAGTTCCACCACATCAGCACCGGCTCACCGAACGGCTCGCCGCCGAGCAGCAGCAGCCGGGCCGGCTCGGCCGCCGACAGCACCAGCTCGGTGTCCCGGCGGGCGGACGACTCGGCCCCGGCCGCGCGTCTCGGTGACCGGCTCCGGGCCCATGTGGTCGGCGAGGCACCACGCCCCACGTCCACCGGCCGATGCGCGGCGGGCGCCCTGTCCAGCCCGAACGCCGGCCGTAATGGTGCCGTGATGGTCGAGGGCGACACTCGACGGCGACGACGGCGTGAGGAGGGACGACGGTGACCACCCCAGCCACCCGGCGGTCGGCACGGCCGGGGCCGGCCCCGACCCGGCTGGCCTGGGCGCTGTGCGTGCTGTCGGTCACCCTGGCCGTGGCCGCGGTCGCGCTGGCCGCCGTCAGCGGCGAGAACCTGGTCGACCTGGTCGAGGCCCACCAGGCCATCGGCATCCTGGACGCGCTGGTCCTCTCGGTCGTGGGCGCCCTGATCGTGGCCCGCGACCGGCACCACCTGCTCGCCTGGCTGCTCCTGGTGGACAGCCTCTTCCTGGCCGTCTTCAACTTCAGCGCCCAGTACGCGCCCCTGGCCCTCGGCCTCACCTCGCGGCACCTGTCGCTGCCCGGCGGCGACCTGGCCAGCTGGCTGGCCACCTGGACCAACGTGCCCGGCATCGTGATCGGCGTCGTCTTCCTGGTCCTGCTGTTCCCCGACGGCCGCCTGCCGTCGCGCCGCTGGTGGCCGCTGGCCGCGGCCGGCGTCCTGATCACCGTCGTCCCCACGCTGATCCTGGCCGTCGGCTACTGGCCGCTGCGCGGGCCGGCGCTCGTCACCCAGGAGGGCGAGGTGCCGCCGCTGGTGGGCGAGATGTTCTGGATCGCCTTCGCGGGGTCGCTGGTGCTGGGCGCCATCAGCACGGTCGCGCTGGTGCTGCGGTTCCGCCGCGCCGGCGCCGTGGAGCGCCAGCAGATCAAGTGGTTCGCCTACGGGGCGGTCCTGAGCATCCCGCTCAGCCTGTTCCCCGAGGCCGACCCCTGGGGACCGTATGCCGAGCTCCTGGGGACGGTGCTGCTGCTGGCCGGGCTGGGCGTCGGGATCCTGCGCTACCGGCTGTGGGACATCGACCGGCTGGTCAACCGCACCGTGGTGTACGGCCTGGTCACGGTCATCCTGGGCGGCACCTACGCGCTGGGGGTGCTGGTGCTGGGCCAGGCGGTCGGCGCCGGGCGGAGCCCGTCCAGCCTGGTCGTGGCCGGGACCACGCTGGTGGTGGCGGCGCTGTTCCAGCCGCTGCGCCGCCGCGTCCAGCGGGCCGTGGACCGGCGGTTCGACCGCCGCCGCTACGACGCGGCCCGCACCATCGAGGCGTTCGCGGCCCGACTGCGGGACCATACCGACCTGCACGCCCTCTCGGCCGAGCTGCTGGCCGTCGCCGACCACACCCTGCAGCCCACCCAGGTGTCGCTGTGGCTGGCTCAGCCGCCGACGTGGATGGCCGGCCTTCGGCGCGGGTCCTCCTCCACCTCGCGGAGCACCTCCCGCCTCACCGGCGCGGTGTCGCCCTCGCCGAGGAGCAGGTAGCGGATTTCTCAGGCACCATGCTGCGCGTCCGGTACGACCACGACCACCGGGAGCACATCATGGACTGGACCCTCGAGGTCGTCATCCTGCCCGTCAGCGACATCGACCGCTCGGTCGCCTTCTACCGCGACCAGGTCGGCTTCGACCTGGACCACGACACCAGGAACGAGCACATGCACGTGGTGCAGCTGACGCCGCGGGGCTCCGGCTGCTCGATCGTCTTCGGCGACCTGCCCCCCCAGCGCGAGATGGAGCCCGGTTCGATGCGGGGCCTGCAGCTGGTGGTCGCGGACGCCGCCGCCGCCCGCCAGGAGCTGATCGACCGCGGCGTCGAGGCGAGCGAGCTGGTCTCCTTCGGCGACCAGGACGGCAGCACCTTCTTCGGCTTCGCCGACCCCGACGGCAACACCTGGGCCGTGCAGGAGCTGAAGCTGCGCGCCCAGAAGCCGCTCATCCCGCCTGAGGCCCGCGGCCGGTTCGGCGCGGACTGACGTGTTCTCCCGGCGCTTGGATTGGTGGATAATCTCCGCGACATGGTCAGGCGGGTCGCAAGCGCCGCCTTCATCGGTCGCAGGGGGGAGCTCCGCGCGCTGAAGGTGGCCCTGTCGCGCGCCGCCGCCGGTGACCCGGCCGTCGTGCTGGTCGGTGGCGAGGCCGGCATCGGCAAGACCCGCCTGGTGTCCGAGCTGGCCGCCGCCTGCGCCGGCGACGGGACCCGGGTGCTGACCGGAGGCTGCGTGCCGGTCGGCGAGGGCAGCCTGCCGTACGCCCCGGTCGTCGAGGTGCTGCGGGCGCTGGTCGCGGAGCTGGGCCCGGACGCGGTACGCGGGCTGGTCGGGCCGTCCTGGCCCGAGCTGGCCCGCCTGGCCCCCGGGCTGGGCCGGCCGCAGGGCGACCCGGACGGCCACAGCACCCAGTCCCGGCTGTTCGAGCTGGTGCTCGGCCTGCTCGGACGGCTCGCCGAGCAGGCCCCGCTGGTGCTGGTCGTCGAGGACCTGCACTGGGCCGACCGCTCCACCCGCGAGCTGCTCGCCTTCCTGGTCAGGAACCTGCGGCGGGAGCGGGTGCTGCTGGTGGCCACCTACCGCGACGACGAGCCGGGCCAGCCGCGGCTGAGCTCCTACCTGGCCGAGCTGGACCGGGGCCCGGTGGAGCGCCTTGAGCTGCCCAGGCTCGACCGGGCCGAGACGACCGCGCAGCTCACCGGCATCCTGGGGGCGGCGCCGGCCCCGGACCTGGCCGAGTCGGTGTTCGCCCGCTCCCAGGGCAACCCGTTCTTCACCGAGGAACTGCTGGCCGTCCTGCGTGCCGGCTCGGGCGAGCTCCCGGCCACCCCCCGCGACCTGCTCAGGGGCCGGGTGGACGCCCTGGCCGAGCCGGCCCGGCGGGTGCTGGCCGTCGTCGCGGTCGCGGGCCGGCAGGTCCCACACCGGCTCCTGGCCGCCGCGGCCGGCCTGGACGACGAGGCGCTGACCGAGGGCCTGCGGGCCGCGGTCGCCTCCCAGCTGCTCGTCCGGGCGGGCGGCGATGACGGGTACGAGGTGCGGCACGCGCTGCTCCGCGAGGTGGTCGAGGCCGACCTGCTGCCGGGCGAGTCGGCCCGGCTGCACGCCCGCCTGGCCCAGGCCCTGACCGACCATCCCGGGCTGGGCGACGGCTCCCCGGCGGTGGCCGCCGCCGAGCTGGCCGCCCACTGGGACCGAGCCGGTGAGCCGGCGCGGGCACTGCCGGCCCGGGTCCAGGCCGGGCTGGCCGCGGACCGGGCCCATGCCTTCCCCGAGGCCGGGCGCCACTACGAGCGCTCGCTCGAGCTGTGGGAGCAGGTGACCGACCCGGACCGGGACACCGGAGTGGACCGGGCCGAGCTGCTCACCAGGGCGGGCGCCGCCGCCGGCGCCAACGCCCAGGTCGAACGGGCGACCGTGCTGCTCACCATGGCGCTGGGCCAGGTCGACCCGGCGGCCGACCCGGTGCGGTCGGCGCTGCTGCACCTGCGGCTGGGGGAGCAGCGCTGGCACGATGACGACGAGAAGGGCTGCCTGGCCGCCCTGGAGGAGGCGGTGCGGGTCCTGCCGGCCGAGCCGTCGGCCGAGCGCGCCCGCGTCCTCACCTACCAGGCGCAGTGGCTGATGATGGCCGGCCGCTGCCACGAGGCCGAGGGCCGCGCCGCCGAGGGGCTGGCCATCGCCCGGGCGGTCGGGGCCCTGGCCGAGGAGGGTCACGCCCTCGACATCCTGGGGAGCTGCGCCTTCGACACCGGGCAGCTCGAGGCGGCCTGCCGCATCGCCCAGGAGGTCGGGAACGCCGAGGGCATCGTCCGCGCCCACCTCAACCTCAGCTCCACGCTCTGGACCATCGGCCGGCTCCGGGAGGCGCACGGTACCGCCCGACGTGGTCTGGCGTTCGCCCGCGAGCTCGGGCTGGAGTCGACGCTCGGGAGCATCCTGACCGCCCACGTCGCCGAGGGGCTGTACGAGCTCGGCGACTGGGAGGAGGCCGACCGCGTGCTGGCGGGAGCGCTGGCCCGCGACACCTGGGCCGCCGTCCCGCTGCACGGGACCGGCGGGCTGCTGGAGCTCGGGCGGGGCGATCTGGCCGCGGCCCGCCGGCACCTGGACCTGGCCGGCCGGCCCGACCCGTCGGCGGGCGGCGGCGACTTCGTGGTCAGGGGCCTGGTCGAGCTGGCCGTCCAGGAGCGCCGGTACGGGGATGCGCGGGCCGCCGTGGACCGGGCCCTGCGCGCGGTCGAGCGGCTGGACCCCGAGGACGCCGAGGGCCCGCTGGAGTTCTCCGGGATCTACGCGCTCGGGCTGTGGGTGGAGGCCGACCTGGCCGAGGCGGCCCGCGCGGCCCGGTCGGCGGCCGACATCGAGGAGGCCCGCCGGCGGGCCGAGCCACTCCTGGCGACGCTCCGGGCGACGACCCGTCCGGGCGCCGCGGACTGCATCGGCTGGGTGGCCTGGGACGCGGCCCAGGGAGAGGCCGAATGGACCCGGCTGGAGGGACGGTCGGACCCGGCGCGGTGGCAGGAGGCCACCGAGCGCTGGGAGCGGCTCGAGCTGCCCTACCGGGCCGCCTATGCCCGCTTCCGGCAGGCGGAGGCCCTGCTCGCCGCCAGGGCGCCGCGGGCCGAGGTCGACCCGGTGCTCCGGGCCGCCCACCGGGCCACGGTCGCGCTGGGGGCCGGCCCGCTGCGACGCGAGATCGAGCTGCTCGCCCGGCGCGGCCGCCTCCGGCTGGAGGGCCCGGAGGACCCGGCCGCCCCGGCGACCCCGGCGCCGGCCGCGCGGATCGCCGCGTTCGGCCTCACCCGCCGGGAGACCGAGGTGCTGGAGCTGGTGGCCGCCGGCCACACCAACCGCCAGATCGGCGAGGAGCTGTTCATCACCCCAAGGACCGCCGGCATCCACGTCTCCCGCATCCTGGCCAAGCTCGGGGTGGCCGGTCGCGGGCAGGCGGCCGCGGTCGCCCACCGCCTGGGACTCGGCCGGTGACCGGCCGGCGTCGCCGGTGGCTGGCCGGCCTGGCCGCGGCGGCGGTGGTGGTGGCCGCGGTCGTGGCCCTCCGCGGCGGTGGCGCCGACAACCCCGGCCGTCAGGACGTCCAGGTCAAGGAGGGCGGCACCGTCCGGGTGGCCAGCACGATCGAGGTGACCGGGTTCAACCCCAACACCTCCGAGGACTCCGGCCCCGCCGTCCAGGACATCGCCGTGTCCGTGTACCCGTCGGTGTTCCGGATCCACCCCGACTTCTCGGTCCGGCTCGACCAGACCTTCATGGCTGCCGCCGAGCTGACCGGCCACGATCCCCAGACCATCACCTACCGGATCCGGCCCGAGGCCCGCTGGTCGGATGGGGTGCCGATCACCGCCGACGACTTCCGCTACCTGTGGCAGCACCTCAACGGCACCAACCGCAGGACCGACGCGGCCACGACCACCGGCTACGACCGGATCGAGCGGGTGACCGGCTCGGACGACGGCAGGACGGTCACCGTGGTGTTCAAGCGGCCGTTCGCCGACTGGAAGAGCCTGTTCGCCAACCTGCTCCCGTCCCACCACGTCCGCCGCCAGCCGGGCGGCTGGAACAGCGGCCTCGACAAGCATCCCGAGAAGATCCCGTCGGGGGGGCCGTTCCGGATCGCCGGCTTCAGGCCCGGCGAGACCGTGACCTTGCAGCGCAACGACCGGTACTGGGGCCCGAGGGCCCACCTGGACCGGATCGTGACCCGGCTGGTGCCCGACTCCGACGCCCAGCTGGACGCGCTGCGGAACCGCGAGGCCGACCTGATCAGGCCCCAGCCCACCACCGACCTGATCAACCACGTCAGACAGCTGCCCGGGGTGCGCAGCCAGACCCTCCCGAGGCCGGGCTTCGAGCATCTGACCTTCAACCTGAAGCATCCGATCCTGGCCGAGCTGGCGGTCCGCCAGGCGATCGCCACCGCGATCGACACCGAGCAGCTGGTCGACCGCCTGCTGCGGCCGGTCGATGCCGCCGCCCAGCCGCTCGGCAACCGGATCTGGCTCGCCGGCCAGCAGCCCTACCAGGACCACGCCGGCGGCTACGGCAAGGGCGACACCCAGGCCGCCAGACTGTTGCTCGAGCAGGCCGGCTGGAGGCTGGGCGGCGACGGCGTCTACACCAAGGGCGGCAAGCCGCTGCGGCTACGCTGCTTGACGTTCAGCGGAGATCCGCTTCGGGCGTCGGAGGACGTCCTGCTCCAGGCGCAGCTCGCCAAGGCCGGCATCCGCCTCGAGCTCATCGCCCGAAGGATGGCGACCGTCTGGGACTGGGTGTACGACGGCAACTTCGACATCGCCGACGTCGCCTCGATCGGCAACCCGTTCGTCCTCTCCGGCAGCCAGGAGACCTACCGGACCGACGGCAGCGGCAACCCCGGCCGGTTCTCCGACCCCACGGTCGACGACCTGTTCCAGCGCGCGACCGGCGAGCTGGACCCGGCCAGGGCGGCCGACCTCGGCAACGAGATCGACCGGCGGCTCTGGGCCCAGCTCCCCTCGATCCCCCTCTACCAGCCGCCTGGCTTCCTGGCCTGGCGCCAGGACCTCGTCAACGTCGAGCACAACACGACCACCGAGGGCCCGTTCTGGAACGCCGGGACCTGGGGGTTCGCCAAGGCGTGAGGCCCGAGTCGCCCCGTCCGATTCCGGTAGGTCTGGACAAGGTGGCAGACTATGTGTAGCCGGGGCCGTGGGGGGACACATGACCGAATCCCAGTCGGAGTTCGGCGGGCCGACCGTCCGCCGCATGCTGGTCGGGGCTCAGCTGCGCCGGCTGCGGACCGAGATGGGCCTCTCGCGGGAGGAGGCCGGCGAGGCCATCCGGGCCTCGGAATGGAAGATCCACCGGCTCGAGAACGGCCAGGTCGGCTTCAAGGAACGCGACATCATCGACCTGCTGCGCCTCTACGGCGTCACCGACGCGGACGAGGTGGCCGCGTTCCTCCTGCTCACCCGTGAGGCCAACACCCCTGGCTGGTGGCAGCACTACGGCGACCTCCTGCCCCGGTGGTTCCGGACCTATGTGGACCTGGAGTCGGCGGCCGCCCTGATCCGGACCTACGAGGGCCAGCTCATCCCCGGGCTGCTGCAGACCGACGACTACATACGGGCGGTGATCGGCGGCGCCCAGCTGGACGAGCCGTCGGAGGAGATGGGCCGGCGGGTGCGGCTGCGCATGGCCCGCCAGACGCTGCTGACCCGCGAGCACCCGCCGCGGCTGTGGGCGGTGATCGACGAGGCCGCCCTGCGCCGGCCGGTCGGTGGCCCCGAGGTCATGCGGGGGCAGCTGGAACGGCTGATCGACGCCAGCAAGCTGCCCAACGTCACCCTCCAGATCCTGCCGTTCGCCGTCGGGGCGCATTCCGGCATGCCGGGCGCGTTCAGCATCCTGCGGTTCGCCGACCGGGAGCTGCCCGACGTGGTCTACCTCGAGCACCTGACCAACGCCGTCTACCTCGACAAGCGCGACGAGGTGGAGCGGTACCTTGACGTCATGGAGTACCTCTGCGACGACAGCGAGCCTCCAGGCAGGACCGTCGAGCTGCTCGAGAGGATCCTGGACGAGGTCTGACCTGCTAGGCTGCAACTCCCCCGCTGTGATCGCATGGAGGATCAGGTGGCCGACGACTGGACCACCAGGATCAACACGGGCGTGCCCAACCCGGCGCGCATCTACGACTACTTCCTGGGCGGCAAGGACAACTTCCCGGCCGACCGCGAGGTGGCCGAACAGGTGGTCGCCATCGCCCCGGTCGCCCGGGACATCGTCGAGGACAACCGGGCCTTCCTGCGCCGGGCCGTCCGCCTCCTGGCCGGCGAGGCCGGGATCCGGCAGTTCATCGACCTCGGCAGCGGCTTGCCGACCCAGGGCAACGTCCACGAGATCGCCCAGGCGGTCGCCCCCGACGCCCGGGTCGTCTACGTCGACAACGACGCCATGGTGGTCACCCACAGCCGCGCCCTGCTGGCCGGCGACAACACCGCCGCCATCGAGGCCGACCTGCGCGACCCCGACTCGGTCATGCGGCACCCGGAGGTCCGGGAGCTGATCGACTTCGACCAGCCGATCGCCCTGCTGCTCATGGCGATCCTGCACTTCGTCCCCGACGACGAGGACCCCTACGGGATCGTGGCCCGCTTCCGGGACGCCCTGCCGGCCGGCAGCTACCTGGCCCTCTCCCACGGCACCAGGGACATCCCGGCGCGGCCGGACATGTCCCCGGAGGCCATGGCCGAGATGGGGGCCAAGGTCGAGCGGCTGTACCAGCTGACCACCGCGTCCCTGGTGACCCGCACCCACGCCCAGGTCGAGCGGTTCTTCGACGGCTTCGACCTGCTGGACCCCGGCCTGGTGGAGATCCAGCTGTGGCGGCCCGACGAGGCCGACGCGCTGCTCCCGGGCGGGTTCTACGGCGGGGTCGGCCGCAAGCGCTGACCGGTCAGGCCGAGGGCGGCGCCTTCCAACCTGTGCATGAGCCCGCAGCCGTGGCCGCTACCCGATCCTGATGAACCACGGGATCATCGACCTGGTCCACCCCCTCGACCCCGCCCTCGGGGTGCCGTCCTACGAGTCGTTCGAACCGGCCCGCCTGGCCAGCCCTGGCCGACCCGGGCAGGTCCGGCCTCGCCCGGCCCGCCGGGTGGGTGCATGCTGGGGGCATGGCCGGCACGCCGACCCGCAGCAACGTCGCCAACGTCCTGGTGATCGGGACGGGGGCGGCCGGGCTGCGCGCCGCCATCGCCGCCCACCAGGCCGGCCGCGAGGTCGTGGTGATCGGCAAGCGGCGCCGCGACGACGCCCACACGGTCCTGGCCGCCGGCGGGATCAACGCCGCCCTGGGCAGCGTCGACCCCCAGGACTCCTGGCAGCAGCACTTCGCCGACACCCTGCGCGAGGGCTACTTCCTGGCCGACCCCCGGGTGGTCGAGCTCATGGCCAGAGAGGCGCCGGCCGCGGTGCTGGAGCTGGCCGACTGGGGAGCGCCGTTCGCCCGCACTCCGGACGGCCGCCTCGACCAGCGGTTCTTCGGCGCCCACCGGTGGCGGCGGACCTGCTATGCCGGCGACTGGACCGGCCGGGCCATCCTGCGCACGCTGGCCGCCAAGGTCGCCGAGCTCGGCCTGGCCGTGGTCGACGACCAGTACGTGTCCCGGCTGCTGGTCAGCGACGGCGTCTGCTTCGGGGCGCTGGCCTTCGATCTGGAGACCGGCGAGCGGACGGTGTTCCTGGCCGACGCGGTGGTGCTGGCCGCGGGCGGCCACACCCGGATCTGGCGGCGGTCGTCCTCACGGCGGGACGAGAACACCGGCGACGGCATGTACCTGGCCCTGCGGGCCGGCTGCCGGCTCCAGGACATGGAGCTGGTCCAGTTCCACCCCACCGGGATGGTCGCTCCCGAGGAGGCCGCCGGGACGCTGGTCACCGAGGCCGTCCGCGGCGAGGGCGGCCAGCTGAGGAACGCCCTCGGGGAGCGGTTCATGGCCCGCTACGACCCCGAGCGGATGGAGCTGTCGGCCCGCGACCGGGTCGCGCTGGCCAACTACACCGAGATCGCCCAGGGCCGCGGCGGCCCCAACGGCGGGGTGTTCCTGGACATCACCCACCTGGGCAAGGACAAGATCCTGGAGCGGCTGCCCCGCATGTACCGCCAGTTCCTCGAGTACCAGATGCTGGACATCTCCCAGCAGCCCATGGAGGTCGCCCCCACCGCCCACTACTCGATGGGCGGGGTGGTGGTCGACCCCGACACCCACGCCACCGACGTGGCCGGCCTCTACGCGGCCGGCGAGGTGACGGCCGGGCTGCACGGGGCCAACCGGCTGGGCGGCAACTCCCTGGCCGAGACGGTCGTCTTCGGCCGCCGGGCCGGCGAGGCCGCCGCCGGCTGGTCGGCCAGCCGCGACCTCCAGCTGCGCTCCCGCCAGGTGGTCGCCGCCGCCGACGAGGAGCTGTCCGGCCTCGTCCGCCACGGCCGCCAGTTCGCCCGCCCCCTGCAGCGGGCCCTGCGCGACGCCATGTGGGAGACCTGCGGAGTGGTCCGCGACCAGGCCGGCCTGCGGCACGGCCTCGACCGTGTGGCCGAGCTGCGGGAGCTGGCCGGCGAGGTGGACGTCCGCCCGACCTCCGAGGGCTACGCCGACCTGGCCCACGCCCTGGACCTGCGGGCCTCCCTGGTGACCGCCGAGGCCACCCTCCTCGGGGCCCTGGCCCGCACCGAGAGCCGCGGCGCCCACCAGCGCCGCGACCACCCCGAGCCGTCGCCCGCGCTGACGGTGAACTTCCAGACCCGCGCCGACGCCGGCGGCCGCCTGGCAGTCACCACCGAGCCAGTCCCGCCGATCCCCCCCGAACTCCAGCGATGGGTCGACAGCGGCGAGGACCTGAGCACGGCCGGGCGCCTGCTCGAGTAGTCAGGCGGGACGGGCCACGAAGATGCAGAACGGATGGCCGGCGGGGTCGGCGTAGACCCGTAGCGGCTCCACCGGGTCGTCGGCGAGGTCCTCGAGCAGCCGGGCGCCCAGGGCCAGGGCCCGCTCGTGCTGGACCTCCAGCTCGGCCGTGCCCGGCACCGTCAGGTCCAGGTGCAGCTGCTGCGCCACCGGGCCCTCCGGCCAGGTCACCGTGGGCAGCCTGGCCACCTGCTGGACCGCCACCTGGACGCGACCGGCGGGGTCCCGCAGCGCCAGCCAGTCCCGCCCCTGGGGGTCCGGCTCGCCGGCCGGCGGCGGCTCGTCCCCTGGCCGGTACCGGTAGCCCAGCAGCCGCCGGTAGAACTCCGCCAGCACCCGCGCATCGGTGCTGTCCAGGACCACCTGCCGGAGCGTCGGGAACCCGCCCTCCCTCTCCACGGAACCGCCTCCTCGATCTCGGCGTCAGGACCGCTGCACGGTGATGACGATCTTCCCCCACGTCCCTGGCCCTCGACCATCTTCCAGGTGGCCTCACGGGTCTCGCCGAGTGGGTAGGTCTGGCCGATGACCGGGCTGAGCTTGCCGGCCTCAAGCAGCTCCCGCAAGACCTCCAGGTCCTCCAGTCGCGGCTTGGAGCTCAGCATCCGCAGCCGCCGACCCCACCAGCCGCGACAGGGTCCGGCGGCCCTCGCAGGTTGCGGTCGAACCCTCCCAGCCACCGCCCGCCCCCTTCGCCGCCGACGATGACCAGCGTCCCCTTCGGGGTCAGGGCACGCCGCAGCCGCGACAGGGTCCGGCGGCCCTCGCAGTCGAGGATCAGGGCCAGTGGCGTGTCCCGTCGGTGACGTCCTCGCGGGTGTAGTCGATGACCTGGTCGGCGCCGAGCGAGCGGACCAGGTCGGCCTGGTCGACGCTGGCCACCCCGGTCACCTCGGCGGCGAACCCGGAGATGGGCACGACCGCCGCCTGCTCGAAGCCGAGGTTGGCCGGCTTGGCCGGCAACTGGTCCTCTGGCGCGATC
>Ga0209481_10000469_pt1 | contig 16066 bp, 12 predicted proteins | sample SoiMetdeltSBSDD3_FD_187598 | JGI IMG/M metagenome (GOLD analysis project Ga0209481, IMG submission 187598) | Bulk soil microbial communities from a Populus tree surrounding site in Tennessee, USA - Soil MetaG P. deltoides SBSDD3 (SPAdes) (version 2) | ecosystem: Environmental > Terrestrial >...
CCGGTCCTGCGGTTCGTCCGTACCCGGCTGGTTGATCGGATCTTCCCGCTGGTGCTGCGGATCCGGCCCGCCCGCGCGTACGGGTTCCGGGCGGTATCCGAGCTGACGATCAACTACCGGAACAGTCCGGCGTGCCTTGACGGCCCGGGCGCACCGCGGCGGGGGCCGAAGGCCGGCGACCGGCTTCCGGACGCGCCGCTGTCCAACGACGGGACTCCGACCAGCCTGCACGCCGTTACCGGCGCGCCGGGCTTCCATCTGCTGCTGAGTGGCCCGCCACCCGCCTGGACGCACCCGGCCGGCGTCCCGCGCGGGGTGGCCGTGCATCGGCTCGACCGGCGGGACGCGGTCGCGCTCCACCGCTTGGGCTTGCGGCCCGGTCAGGTCGTGCACCTTCTGATCCGGCCGGACGGGTACATCGGGTACCGGGCCGCCGGCACCGATCTGTCGGGAGTGCGGGAGTACCTCGACCGGTGGGTCAGCCTTGAAGGTCGACCCTGATCGGAGACGTCGCACTTCAGTGCCAGCGAGCGGCGCCCGAGCCGGTGACCATCCGCGACGTGCCGGAGTTGTCGGCGAGGACGACATCCTTGTCGTTCATGCCTCTACCTTCCCGGCTCCGTCAGCTCCGGTCCGGGTGCTTCGCGGGACGAACGCAACCGCCCGGGTCCAGGCCGCCGTCGCACCTTCCACCAGCACCGGCATGGCAATGACGACCGAGCCGGTCGGTGGCAGAAGCTCCAGATTCCGGAGCCGTTCGATCTGGTAGTAGGGGCGGCGTCGACCGAGCACGTGAGCTGGCCAGAGGGTGGACGGGTCGCCGCTGTCCAAGAACCGGCGCAGGATCGGCGCGAATTCTCCGTCGAACCCGTCGGCGTCCGTGCCGATCACGCGTACCCCCTGGTCGAGGAAGTGCTCCACGACCTCGACCGCGATGGCTTTGTCGCGTTCGGTGTGGATCAGCACGATCGATTGATCGTAGCTGTCCACTCCGCCGGCCTCCACGGCCGCCTTGATGTGCTGCGGCTCCACCCGCCAGCCTGGGAAACCGGTGACGTCGAGCATGATGCCCCGCCCGACGAAGGCGTCCAGCGGCGCGTCGCTGATGAATCCGCGGCTTCCATCTTCCGGCGGTCCGTAGTGGCCAGGAGCGTCCACATGGGAGCCGGCATGCACGGATGCGTGCACCATTTCGTGGCGCAGGAACGCCCTGTCCGGGAAGTCCTCCACCTTCAGCCGGCCGGCGGCCTCGGGTGCGAATGTCCCGGCCATGCTCTCGCAGAGTATGCGGGCGCCGTCGATTGCCTCGACCACGTCCATCCGGGTCTCGAACGGGCCCTTGGCGTGGACGCCTATATCGCTGGACAGGTCGACGATGCGGCAGGCCAACAGGTCGCACGCCAGTCCATCGGCAAAACTCACCTTGTCTCCCGCATCGCAGTACGTGGCCGCCCCAGCCAGATCGCCCGCACCATGGTGCGGCAGCGCGATCAGGTCCCACTCAGGATCTGCTTAGGAAGCCTCTGATCGGGCCTTTGTCGAAAGCTGAGCCGCGATCCGCACGATGAAGGATCCGCGCGCCTTCGCAAGGAGGAGGCAGATGACCCAACCACAGCTGACCCAGGTCTGCCTAGTCCAGCAAGGCGTCTGGGACATGCCACTGGAGTCGATGCCACTCGCGTCCGGCTATCTGAAAGCCGCCGCGCTCGCCGATCCGCTGATCGCCGAGCGGGCGCAGATCGACATTTTCAGCTTCCGCGGCGGCACCTCGTTGATCGGGATGGCCACTGAGCTTTTCGCAGCGCGGCCGCCCGACGTCCTGGCCTGCTCGGTGCTGGGCTGGAACTACCGCGCGTTCGGAGCGCTGGCGGAGACCTTCAAGCAGCTGCGCCCGGACGGCTGGGTCATCTTCGGTGGAACCCACGTGGCCAACCAGGGCACCCGGGTCTTCGGCGCATTCCCCGAGGTCGACGTCGTGGTGGATGGGGAGGGCGAGGAGCCGTTCCGCGACCTGCTCCGCGCGTACCTGGAAGGTGCCTCACCGCGCGAGCTGCACGCCGTCGACGGAATCACCTTCCGGGCACGCGACGGCATCGTCACCACCCAGCCGCGAGAACGCATCGCCGACCTGGACATCATTCCATCGCCCACGCTTACCGGGGCGATCCCGCTGACCGACGACGCCGGCCGCTTCCGGTACGACGTCGCGTTGATGGAGACGAACCGGGGATGCCCGTACAAGTGCTCGTTCTGCTATTGGGGCGGCTCGGTCGGCCAGCGCGTACGGGCCTTCTCCCGTGACCGGCTACGGCGCGAGCTGGAAATCTTCGCCCGGCTCCAGGTTCACACCGTGGTGCTCTGCGACGCGAACTTCGGCCTGATGCGCGCCGACGCCGACTTCGTCGAGGACCTCATCGCCACCCGCGATCGGTACGGGTTCCCGCAGGCGCTGGAGACCTCCTGGGCGAAGAACAAGTCGAAGGTCTTCTTCGACATCGTCCGCACGATGGCGCGGGCCGGCATGCGCAGCTCCTTCACGCTCGCGCTGCAGACCCTCAGCGATACGGCGTTGACCGCGATGAACCGCAAGAACATGAAGGTCAACGAATGGGAGGATCTCGCCGAATGGCTGAGCAGCGAAGGACTCGACTGCTACGCCGAGCTGATCTGGGGCGCTCCCGGCGAGACCATCGAGTCGTTCACCGACGGCTACGACCGGCTGTCCCGGTACGTCTCCCGGATCGCGGTGTATCCGCTGCTTCTCCTGCCGAATACCGACTACGAGGAGAAGAAGCAGGAGTACGGCATCGTCTCGGTTCGCGGCGACAACGACGACTTCCAGTACGTCCTCGCGCACAACACGATGACATTCGCCCAGAACCAACAGATGCAGCGGTTCATGTTCTGGGCCCGGGTGATGGCTGAGAACGCGGTGCTCCGGCACGTGTGGATAGGTCTGCGCCGGCTCGGCGGGGTGAGCCAGTCGGAGGCGTTGCGGAACCTGAGCGCCTGGATGGACGCGACGGACGACCCGGCGGCCGCGCCGCTGCTCGCGACCCTGGCGCGGTCGATAGCGGCACCGAGCGAGCTCGGCGGCGCGCTCGGCTACCTGTACGGGGACGCCGACGCCAAGCGCCTGCTCGGTCGGTGGTGGACGGAGTCCATCCGGCCTTTGCTGCCGGCGCACACCGTCGACGTGCTCGACGAGGTGTTCCGCTACGACATCATCTCCCAGCCCGTGTACCACGATCCGAGCGCCGCTGGGCCTCCGGAGGAGCTGCCAGTGGTCGAGGTCCGTGGCGAGAGCTATTTCGTCCGGCGCGCGGTCGGGTTCCGCTACGACGTGCTCAACCTGCTCGCGGCGTTACGGGCACAGGCCGAGCCGCCGTTGCAGCCGAATGAGGTGACCGTCGACCTCTACTACCGCACCGGTGCGGAGTCCACAGTGACGTCCACCAACCACGAAACGATCATGCACTACATGGCCCGCACGGCTGAGGAGATCTGGAGCGACGACCAAGCCACGACACGGCCGCCCGACCAGCCCACGTCCACGCTGCTCTCCGACCGCGGTGGCTGCACCTGACGGCGTCGTCACACGAGAGGGCGGCTGTGACCCAGTTCAATCGATCCCCCGAGCTCAACGCCGTGTCCAGGATCCTCTCCTACCGCGAGGGCACGGTCCCCGACGACCACGGTGGGCGATGACACCCGTGGAGTACACCACCTGCTGCATTGTCGGATGTGGACCTGCCGGTTCGGTGCTCGGCCTGATCCTCGCCCGGGCCGGCATCGAGGTGGTGGTCCTCGAGAAACATGCCGACTTCTTCCGGGACTTCCGGGGCGACACGGTGCATCCGCCGACGTTGCAGATTCTGGACGAGCTCGGCCTGATCGACCGTTACTTCGAACTGCCCGTGCAACGGGTCAAGATGATGAAGATCGTCAGCGACCAGGGCGTTCTGCCGTTCGCCGACTTCACCACCGGCAAGGCCAGGTACCCCTTCGTCACCTACGTGCCGCAATGGGATTTCCTGAACATGCTCACCGAGGAGGCTCGGCGGTACCCGACGTTTTCGCTGCGGATGCAAGCAGAGGTACGCACCGTACTCACCGAAGGCGATCGGGTCAGCGGGGTTCGCTACCTGACGCCGCATGGTGAACGCGAGCTGCGCGCGTCGTTGACCGTCGGCGCCGACGGCCGCCACTCGATTATCCGTGACAGCGCCGGCATGGTCCCGACCGACTTCGGCGCCGCCATGGATCTCCTGTGGTTCCAGGTGTCCCGCAAGGACACCGACCCGGACGAAACCTTCGTCCGGTTGACCCGCGGCTACGTCTTTCCGATGGTCTGCCGGGGGACGTACTGGCAGATGGCGTACGTGGTACCGAAGGGCGTCTACGAGAAGCTCCGCCGGCACGACATCCGTGCCTTGCGTGCGATGGTCCGGCGGGTCCTGCCATTCCTCGGAGACCGCGTCGACGAGATCGAGAGCTGGGACCGCATCGGCTTCCTCGAGGTGCAGGTGAACCGCCTCAAGCGGTGGCACCGGCCGGGACTGCTGTGCATCGGCGATGCCGCACACGCCTCCTCCCCGGTCGCCGGCTTTGGCGCGAACCTGGCCGTACACGACGCTGTAGCTGCCGCGAATGCCGTCGCCGGGCCACTGCGCCGCGGTCGCCTGTCCCCCCGCCACCTCGCCCGGGTCAAGCGGCGCCGACAACTGCCGACGATGCTGACGCAAGCCATCCAGGCCATTGCCCAGCGGGACATAGTCGAGATCGACAATCCGCTGACCTCGGACCTGCTCGACGCGCTGCCGACAGAGCTCGACCTGGACCGCGTCGTCGACCTGCCGCTACCGTTGCCCAGCCGGGTGTTCCGTCGGCTCGCCCGGCACGTGATGACCGTTGGCTTGCGCAGCGAGCACGTCCGCGTGCGGAGCAGCCTATAGCGCAACATCCCCGTGAAACCCCTGGTCCACACCGCCGGCATCACGGTTAGCGTGGGTGTGGTCCGGCGACGGCCGCGCTAGGCGAGGAACGGTGGATGAGTAGCAACGGTCGTACCGCGGCGCACCCAGTCAAGATTAGAGTGTTGGGTGACTTCCAGGTCACGGTGGGCGCCCGGAGCGCCACACCGACAGCGCCGAAACTCCGCCAGATCCTCGCGGTGCTCGCGGTGCGGTGCAACGAGATCGTCCATGTCGACGCGCTCATCGATGAGCTGTGGGGCACTCGTCCACCGAAGAGCGCGGTCGCGGCACTCCACACACACGTGTACGAGCTGCGCCGTGAGTTGTTCGCCGGGCACCGCGGCGATACCGAGCGTTTCCTGCAGACTCGGCAACACGGGTACGTCGCAGAACTGCGCCCCGAAGACATAGACATGGTTGTATTCGAAAGCCAGGTCGCCGACGGCGCGGCGGCGCTTGCGGATGCGGATCCCGAGCTGGCCCGGGAACGGCTCGCCGGTGCGCTCTCGCTGTACCGTGGCCGCGCGCTGGCCAATGTTCGCTGCGGCGAGCTGCTGACCCGGCACGTGACCCGGCTGCAGGAGGGCCGGTTGCGGGCGCTGGAGCTGCGTCTCGACGCCGACTTCCAGCTCGGCCGGCATCACGAGCTGATCGGGGAGCTCAAGGCCATCATTGCTGACGAGCCGTTCCACGAGGGGTTCTACGAGAAGTTGATGCTGGCTCTGCACCGTGCCGGCCGTCGCAACGAGGCGCTCGACGTGTACCAACACCTCCGTCGCCGCCTCGTGGAGGAGCTGGGCATCGAGCCCGGACCAGAGATCCAGCGATTGCAGCACGCCCTGGTCTGCGCGGACCCGCTGCTCGACCGGGCGCCGAAAGCCGCCACCGCCATGCTGCTGCGGGGGCCCGCGCGCCCCGCGCAGCTGCCCCGCGACGTGCCCGACTTCACCGCCCGTGGCGAGGCGCTCCGCCTGGGGATCAAGCGCCTGACCACCCACCATCCGACCGCCGTACCGATCCTGGCGATCCGGGGAATGCCTGGCGTCGGCAAGACCACCACCGCCGTACATCTCGCCCATCTGGTCCGGGAGACCTTTCCGGATGGCCAGTTCTTCGCCTGCCTCGGCGGATCGGCGGAGGTCCCGGAGGATGCGTCGGAGGTCGCGGCGGTGTTCCTTCGGGCCTGCGGGATGGCTCCGGGCGAGGTGCCGAACAGTGCGGCCGAACGGACGGCCGCCTTCCGGTCGTGGAGCGCGGACCGCAGCGCCCTTGTCGTTCTGGACGACGCGGCCTCCCTCGAACAGGTCCAGGCGCTGCTCCCGGGCGGGCCGGCGTGCGCCGTCATCATCACCAGCCGGGTACCCCTCTACGGGTTGTCCGGGCTGGAGCTGGTCGACCTGCATCCTTTCGGGGTACCCGAAGGACTCGAACTGCTCCACCGGCTCGTGGGGCGCCGACGGCTGGCAGCGGAACAGGCGGCAGCCGCCGGGATCGTCCGCGCCGTCGGCGGCCTGCCCCTCGCCGTTCGGCTCATCGGGCAGCGGCTCGCAGCCGTACCGGCGATGAAGCTCGGCGCCTGCCTGGCCACCGTCACCGACGCCATCGGCGGGCGTCGTCTTTCCGAACTGTCCACGATAGGCCTGGACCTGTACACCCGCCTGGAAGCCAGCTACCGCAAGCTCGGTGACGCTGATCAGCGAGCCTTCCGGCTGCTGGCCGCATACCGCCAGGCAGAGTTCACCGCCGACGACGTGGCGAAGCTCTTCCGGATGGACACAGGAAGCGCGGAGCTGTCTCTGATGCGTCTCGCCGATGCCCACTTCGTCAAGGTGCTCGGCGGCGATGCCAGCGAGGGGCAACGATACGCGCTGCTCGAGCTGATGCGCCGGTTCTCCCTGGAGTGCCTGATGGCAGACTCCCCCCAGTGGCAGCCCACGGTGCCTCGGGTACCCGTTGCATAGGTAGCGTTGCTACTATATGTTGTCGGACGTGGACACGCCTCCGCTTACGCCGGCTCGGATCAGGTTGGCCTTCAGCGGTCTTGCGCTAGCCCTGATGCTCGCCGCACTTGATCAGTCCGTCGTGGCGACCGCGATGCCGACGATCGTCACCGATCTCGGTGGCCTGGAGCACATTGCCTGGCTGGTCACCGCCTACCTCGCGGCGGTCATCGTCGCCACCCCCATCTCGGGCAAGCTGGGCGACATCTACGGCCGCCGGACGGTCTTTCTGGTGGCCGTCGTGGTGTTCATCGTCGGCTCGATGCTGTGCGGTGTCGCCCAGTCACTCAACCAGCTCATCGCGTTCCGGGCGGTGCAGGGATTCGGCGGCGGCGCGCTGCTGGCACTGGCCGTGGCCATGAGCGCGGACCTGGTCAGCCCCCGCGAACTCGGCCGCTACCAGGGCTACTTCGGGGCGGCGTTCGGCGCGGCTTCGGTATTCGGTCCGCTGGTCGGCGGGTTCTTCACCGAAGAGCTGTCCTGGCGATGGATCTTCTACATCAACCTGCCGATCGGAGCCCTCTGCTTCGCGATCGTCGCCTACGCGTTCCGGGTACCCGTTCGACGCCAGGTCCGCCCCTTCGACTACGCCGGGACGATGCTGGTCGCGGTGGCCGTCGTCGCCGTTGTGCTGGTCCTGTCCTGGGGCGGCACGCAGTACCCGTGGCGGTCGTCGACGATTCTCGTCCTGGCCTTCGCTGGGCTGCTCGCCACGCTGCTGTTCATCGCCGTCGAACGCCGCGCGGCCGACCCGCTGCTGCCGCTCGGCCTGTACCGGGACTCGACCTTCACGCTCGCGAATGCCGCCAGCTTCTTCGTCGGGTTCGGCATGTTCGGAGCGATCGCCTTCCTACCCCTGTTCCTCCAGGTGGTCCGCGGGGCCAACCCGACCAACTCCGGATTGCTGCTCCTGCCGATGATGCTCGGGCTGATCGTGTCCGCCCTCGTCTCCGGCGCGCTGATCACCAAGACCGGCAAGTACAAGCTGTTCCCGATCGCCGGACCCGCGGTAGCCGGGTTTGGCATGTATCTGATGTCGACGATGGGACCAACCACGCCGCGGAGCGTGATAACGCTCTACATGGCGATCGTCGGCATCGGGGTCGGCCTGTGCCTGCAGGTGCTGGTGCTGATCGCGCAGAACACCGCTCAGCCAGAGGTGGTCGGTGTCGCCACCTCCTCGGTGGCGTTCATCCGCACGATCGGCGGTCTCGTCGGGGTGGCTGTGCTCGGCGCGGTGTTCACCCGTCGGCTGACCGCCGAGCTGGCCACCGTGGCGCCCGGAACACCGATCAACCTGCCCCGGCAGTCGGGCGCGACCGTACCCACGCAGGCCCTGGCTAACCTGCCACCGGATCTGCGTGCCGGCTACGTACAGGCGTTCGCGGACGCGCTCACCGAGGCGTACCTGTGGACCGTACCGGCGTTCGGTGCGGCCGCGGTACTCGCCGTCATGCTGCGTCAGGTGCCGATGCGTCAAGAGGTGATCACGGCAGAGCCGGCGTCGCAGTCGGGCTGACTGCGGTCGGGCTGACTGTGGTACGCGACGGGGCCGACAGCTAGGTCCGCGGCACCGCCTCGATGACGCTGAACCCATCCCCCATTTCCGACACCTGCGCGAGCCGCAGGTCCGCCTTTGCCAGCAAGGCCTCGTACTCGTCGCGGGTTCGCTCCCGCCCGTTCATCAGGACGAGCATGTTGAGGTCGCCCAGCGGGCCACGGATTGGCGCCTGCCGCTCGGGCAGGATCCGTTCGATCGCCAGCAGCCGACCGTGCTCCGGCATCGCCCGACGGCAGTTGGTCAGTATCGTCAGCGCCGCGTTGTCGTTCCAGTCGTGCAGCACCTGCGAGAGCAGGTAGGTGTCCGCACCAACCACGACCGATTCGAAGAAGTCGCCACCCACCAGGTCACACCGGTCGATCAGGCCAACCTCCGTGAGATGCTGGCGGGCGTGGGCGAGTACCACGGCGCGATCGAAGACGATGCCGCGAAGATGTTGGTACTTGCTGAGGATCGTGCCGAGCAGCGCACCTTGCCCGCCGGCGATGTCGGCCACGGTGGACGACTGAGAGAAGTCGTAGTGGTCGGCGAGCCCGGTACGGCGGCCGGAGCCGGCGAGTGCGGCCTGAAGTACGGTACGCGCCTGTTCGTTGCGCGTGAAGTAGTCGAAGAACGGCATCCCGTACTCGTCGGGGAAGACGCTGTTACCCGTCTTGACGGCGTCGAGCAGGCGGCCCCACGGCCTCCAGATCCACGGCTGTCCCTGCAGGGCGGCGAATGCGTGAACGGAGTCGGGAACGTCGGTGCGCAGCGGCTCGGCGAGCGGCGTGAGCGCGAAACGCCGCGGCTCGACCTCGGCGAAGATGCCAACCCCGGCGAGTGCTCTCAGCAGCCGGTACAGACCGTCGGGGTTGACATCGGCGAGCTGGGCGAGCAGATCGCTGTCCCGAGGCCCGTCCTTGAGGAGGTCTGCGATACCCAGCACCGCGGCGACGTGGATGGCCTGTGTCACCTGGTACGCCGCTATCATCTGTCGTAGCCGGAGGGCAGGATGGTCGCCGGACATGCCGGCATGTTAAGGCGGTATGGGGGATGGCCGCCCTAGGGTTTACCCGGGGCCTCGGTCCTTCTCAGCACCTCGCCGCGCCGTGTCGGCGGCCAGGATTCAGCACCGGCCGAATCGCCGGTGGAACTTTCGAACTGTCTACCGAATAGCACTCGATACGCGGAGATATCCGGTCAATGACCGGCCGCTGCCTCTACACTCTTGCCGAGGGTATCGGCCTCTGCCACCACTGTGTACACCTCCCATGGCTCACTTCCGGGCCCGTGGACCCACACCTTGTCCTGCAGTGCATAGCAGCACTCGGTGCCGGCCTCTGTCTCGGAGTCGAAGCCGATGGCGTCGAACCGTTGCGCGGCCTGGTCGACCTCCGCGGACGTGTCGACCTCGATGCCGACATGGTCCATAACCGTGGCCTGACCAGCTTCTCCAACGAGCAGCACGAGCTTGAGCGGCGGCTCTACGATCACGTAGTTGGCGTAGTCAGCCCGCCGCTTGGCCGGCTCCACCCCGAAGAGCTTGTTGTAGAAGGCGATCGATGCTTCCAGGTCGCCAACTCTGAGGGCCAGCTGAAATCGAGACATGCCGTTCTCTGTACCACACGGTGTCGATACCGACAAGTTTATTGGTCGGGCTGTTGAATATGATTCGTAAAGGCTTATGCGTTGACACTGCCAACGCCGATCATGATACTGAACCACATTAGGTAGCGTGGCTTGCATATATTAGCGCTACCTATCATTCTGCCAGCGAGACCTATCGATCGAGTTGCCCATGGATTTCGCGTACTCACCGCGTTTGCGTGACCTCAAAGAGAGAGCCGCCGGACTGACTGACCGGCTGATGGGCTACGAGGAGGCGTGCGAGTTCCGCGGCGGACCGTCCGCCGAGGAGCTCGCCAGCATGCGGAAGGACGTCCTGTTCTTCGGCCTGCAGGCGATCAACATGCCGGTCGAGTGGGGTGGGGCCGGGCTGTCTGTGCTGGAACAGGTCGTCGTCCAGGAGGAACTGGGCAAGCTCACCAACGGCCTGTGGGACGTGGTATGGCGGCCCGCCAACATTCTGACCGCGTGCACACCGGATCAGCGTGAACGTTGGCTCGAGCCGTGCATCCGCGGCAACCGTCGCGACGCGGTCGCGATCACCGAAGCGGAGTCGGGCTCCAGTCCCCAGCATCCCGCCACCACCGCGGAACGTGTCGGCGACCGGTTCCGCCTGAACGGCAACAAGTGGTTCGTGACCGTGGGCGATCACGCGGACTTCCTGCTCGTCCTGGCGACGGTGCCTGGTGGTGGCCCCACCATGTTCCTCGTGGACAAGGATCTGCCCGGCGTCGAGATCAAACGCAGTCCACAGTTCATGCACAACTTCGTCTTCGCGCACCCCGAGTTCAGCTTCCACGATGTCGACCTCGGTCCGGAGACCGTGCTCGGCCCGGTAGGCGGCGGCTACGAACTGACCCGGGCCTGGTTCACGGCCGAACGGATCTGGATCGGTGCCCGCGCGACTGGCGCCGCCGAGCGCGCTCTGAAGCTGGCCACGGATTGGGCACGGCAGCGCCGCCAGGGCCCTCAGCCCATCATCGAGTTCCAACTCGTCCAGGCGATGCTCGCCGACTCGGCAGTGGACATCGCCACCACCCGGGCGCTCGTGCATCAGGTCGCCTGGGAGTTCGACGCCGGCGGCGACCTCAAGACCCTGCACGCCAAGGCGGCGATGGTGAAGCTGGCTGCCGCCGAGGCCGCCGGCCGCGTCGTCGATCGCGCGGTCCAGATCTTCGGCGGCCGCGGATACATGCGCGAACAGCCTGTCGAGCGGCTCTACCGCGACGTGCGCCTGGATCGCATCTGGGAGGGCACATCGGAGATCCAACGGCTGATCATCGCGAACGAGCTCAACAAGCGGGGCCTGTCCGGCTTGCTCTCCTTCCACCACGAAGGCTAAGGAGCGAACGATGTCCACCACCACAATCGACGATGCGCCGGTGCGCGGGTTCCACTTCCGGATGTCCGCCTTCGTCGGCGGCGGGCAGTTCATCGACGGGTACATCCTCGGCGTCATCGCCATCGGCATGGTGCTGATCCCCGCCGACTTCGGCCTGACCCCCCTGTGGAAGGGTCTCATCGGCGCCTCTGCCCTGGTCGGAATCTTCGTCGGCGGCATCGCCTTCGGCTGGGTCACCGACCTCGTCGGCCGCAAGAACCTCTACACCATCGACCTGGTCGTCTTCTTCGCCGGATCGATCGCTCAGTTCTTCGTCCAAGAGCCGTGGCAGCTCTTCGCCGTGCGCCTCGTCATGGGCATCGCGATCGGCGCGGACTACGCGGTCGGCCCGACCTACCTGGCTGAGTTCGTCCCCCGGAAGATCCGTGGCCGCATCCTCGGCAGCCTCGTCGGCATGTGGACCCTCGGCTACGTGATCTCGCTCGCGATCGGCGTCCTCGGCAAGAACTGGGGGCCCGACGCCTGGCGCTGGGTTCTGGCCAGCAGCGCGGTGCCGGCCGCGATCGTGATGGTGCTCCGGCTCGGCAGCCCCGAGTCACCCCGCTGGCTGGTGCTCAAGGGACGCATCAAGGAGGCGGAGGAGGTCTGCCGCAAGTACCTCGGCGGGCAGGTGAGCATCGATGACTTGCTGGTCGAGGAGAACGTGCGGCCGTCGTACCGGAAGTTGCTCTCCGGAATGTGGCTCAAGCGTGCCCTCTTCGTCGGCGTGTTCTGGTCCGCGCTTGCCTGGCCGAGCTTCGCCATCTTCACTTTCCTGCCGCAGGTGCTCACCACGCTGGAGTTCCGCAACGCCGATGTCGGATCACTGGTCATCCGGTCGCTTTCCCTCCTGGGGTTCGCTGTCGGAGTCTTCATGCTGACGCGGATCGGCCGCCGCACGATGCTCGTCTGGGCGATGGTGGCCCAGACCGTCATCTTCCTTGCGCTCGGGGCGTTCTCGGCGCCTCCGAGCTGGCTCGTCGTCGCGCTGTTCGCGAGCTGGAGCCTGGTGCTCGGCTTCGTCAGCAACGTGGAGTTCCTGTATCCGCCGGAGCTGTTCCCGACCGACATCCGGGGCTCAGGCGTCGGCCTCGGTAGCGCGCTGAGCCGGGTCGGCGGCGCGGCCGGCACCTTCCTGCTGCCGCTCCTGCTCGCCGGGCCGGGTCTGCAGGTCGCGATGCTGGTTACCGCGCTGGTAGCCGTCGTCGGCGCGGTCGTGACGATCGCGTGGGCACCAGAGACCAAGGGGGTGACGCTACGAGAGGCGAGCACCGGGGACCAACGCGTTCCTGTCCAGGCGGTACCTGCCGAGCCCGCGAAGGTGACGGGTTGACATGGGTGCGTACCGGGACCGGCCGTGGCTGGCCACCTACCCTGCCAATGCGCCGGCAGACGTCGTGGCTGAGTTCACCGACGCCGTGTCAATGTGGCGGGCCAGCGTCGCACGCGCCGGCAACCGGCCGCTGTCCCACTACTTCGGATGTACGCACACCCTGACGGACATCGACACCGGCAGCGACGCGCTCGCCGCGGCCTTGTCGGACCGCGGGTTGGGCCGCGGTGACCGGGTGGCGTTGTTCCTGCAGAACGTCCCGCAGTTCCTCCTCGCCTTGCTCGCCACCTGGAAGCTCGGTGCGATCGTCGTTCCGATCAATCCGATGCTCAAGGAACGTGAGCTGGCGTATCTCCTGGACGACTCGGGCGCGACGGCACTCGTATGCCTGCAGGAGCTGTGGAACGCGGTGGCCGCGAAGGTGATCGAGAGCAGCGGCGTCGCGGTGGCGGTTACGACCAGCCCACTGGACGGACTGCGCGAGGTGCCGTCGGTGCTGCGCGGCGTGCAGGACCAGGAGACGCCCGGCGCGGAGGACCTGGCCACGCTCCTGAACTCCTACGCCGGGCAGCGCCCCGATCCGGTGCTCCTGTCCGCACCCGACATCGCCGCACTCACCTACACCTCTGGTACCACCGGTGACCCGAAGGGTGCGATGAACACGCACGGCAACGTGACCTTCAACGCACAGGTCTACCGCGACTGGGTCGGCCTGACCGACCAGGACGTCTGCCTGGCCGGTGCGCCGTTGTTCCACATCACCGGCCTGATCGGTCACGCGGCGGTGGCGATGCTCGTGCCGATGCCACTCGTGCTCGCCTACCGGTTCGATCCCGCCACGATGAACGACCTGACCGAACGCCACGGCGCCACGTTCACCGTCATGGCGATCACCGCCTTCGCCGCGATGATGGACCACCCCTCGGTACGCACCCGCGACCTAACCTCCCTGGCGAAGGTCTTCAGCTGCGGCGCACCGATCGCTCCGGCAACCGTCGAGCGCTTCGAGCGTGAGGTCGGGCCGTACATCCACAACCACTATGGCCTGACCGAGACCACAGCACCGTCGCACGCGGTGCCGTACGGTCGGCGGGCGCCCGTAGATCCAGCCACTGGTGCGCTGTCCATCGGGGTACCGGTGTACAACGGCGCGGCGCGGATCATCGACGAGCAGGGCGCTGACGTTCCGGTCGGCGAGATCGGCGAGATCGTCGTACGGGGTCCTGAGGTTGTGCCCGGTTACTGGCGGCGACCCGAGGCGACCGCCGCCGCTCTGCCTGATGGTGAGATGCGTACGGGAGACGTCGGCTTCATGGACGGGCACGGATGGTTCTACCTGACCGATCGAAAGAAGGATGTGATCAACGCCTCCGGCTACAAGGTGTGGCCCCGCGAAGTCGAGGATGTGCTGGTCGGCCACCCCGCGGTACGGGAGGCGGTGGTCGTCGGCGTGCCCGATGCGTACCGCGGGGAGACGGTCAAGGCGTTCGTCTCGCTGCGAAGCGGTAGTGCGGCCACGCCGGACGAACTCGTCGGGTTCTGCCGAGAGAGGCTCGCGGCCTACAAGTGCCCCCGCTTGATAGAGATCGTCGACGATCTGCCGAAGACAGCCACAGGCAAGCTGCTACGCCGGGCAATGCGGGAGGCCTAGATGTGTCGCTCCCGTACCGACCAGCCAACGAGCCTTTCGCGGAAAAGCTGCCCCGAGGACTTGATTCCTCGGTCGCCCCCGGAACACTATAGGTGGCGTACTACGCGGCAGAAGGACGATCGCGTGGAGCTCGCCACCACATTGCTGATCGGGGCCACTGTCACCAACGGAATGGCGACAGGTGCCTTGTTCGACCAGACGTTCAAGCAGCACCCGGCCCGGCACCGCCTCGGGTTCGGTGCCTACACCGCGTACCTGCAAGCGGCTGACCTGCGCGCTGGCCTCGTCTGGTATCCGATCCTCGGCGCATGTGCCGTACTCAGCACGCTCTCGGCGGTCGTGATGGGGCTGCTCGGCATTCCGACCTCGCACGAGGTCGTCGCTCTGATGACAATGGGTGCGGGGACAGTGGGGCTGCTCGCGACGGCCACATATACGGCTCGGACCTTACGCTCGCTACGCAGGCGTCGGGAAGCAGTGTCCCCGACTCTTGATCGGTTGGCCCGAACCAACGCGGCCGGCGCTACTGCGTCGGCGACGACGCTCGCGGCGACCGTCTGGGCGTTGGTACTCGCCGTCGGCCCGTAGCGGCCGCGGCGCTCGCGGATCATGAAACTGCGCGCCTGGACCAGCGACGCATTCTCATCACCCGAACGTATAGCTCTTCCTTATGGATGACGCCTTACGGGTGTCATCATCCCCGCTTATACATTGCGTCACTACAGATTAAACCGATAAGCTGCGGCTAAACGATCGGTACCATCCGTCGCGCGGCAGGCTTTGGAGCTATAGTGCCAATTCTCGACTCGCGGCTCAGTCTGGCCGTCGCCAGTACCTCGGTACTCTGGTTGCTAAGTGGACTCTTGGCGCTGGTGATGGGCATCACGCTGGCCGCGGGTGGGACGAGCAAGAACTTCTGGCTACGAAGCGGCTCCTGGCTGGCGATAAATATCGCCCGTGGAATACCGACGAGTATCGTAGTGATCGCCGCGGGCGTTGTGGGAATCCAACTTACCGCGCCGACCGGCCTTCCGTCATTGTTTCCAGGGACTGCGCCGGAGTTCCAGCACGTCGGACTCTTGATTTCCGCCGCGGTGGCCGCAGGATCAGGAGGCCACCTCGCGGTCATCTTCATCTCGGCTCGCCAGACGTTGGGCACGCATTTAATCGCCCAAGCCCGAGTCATGGGGCTGTCCCCGGCGAGACGGATGACACTATTGTTCCGGGAGAGTGCCAGAGCGGCAATGCCGGCAACCGGTGCACGTATGGTCCACCATCTCCATAACACGGCCTTCGCCGCGCTCTTTCCCGTGTTCGAGCTGTTCGGACTGCTGCAGGAGCGCATTACCCTGACCTTTCAGGTATGGGAGTACCTCCTGATGGGGGCGACCCTCTACGTGGGATTGAGCGGACTGATCTGGCTGGGCGCGCTTGGCATTGAGAAATGGCTCGGCGGAGGCCTACGGGAGCTGCGGACAGCGTTTGCGAAGTGGCCACCGATTGGTGGGTCATGGAAGATCAGGGCCGCTGGTCGTGTTGACTAACCTGCTGATCGGACT
>Ga0209481_10000475_pt1 | contig 15982 bp, 14 predicted proteins | sample SoiMetdeltSBSDD3_FD_187598 | JGI IMG/M metagenome (GOLD analysis project Ga0209481, IMG submission 187598) | Bulk soil microbial communities from a Populus tree surrounding site in Tennessee, USA - Soil MetaG P. deltoides SBSDD3 (SPAdes) (version 2) | ecosystem: Environmental > Terrestrial >...
TGCCCGTGGCTCCGGGATAGGCATCGAAGAACTGGGCGCAGGTCTCCGCCGCCGGGACCTGGTAGATGCCGAACAGCAGTCCCCGCGCGTGCAGGTAGTCGCCGAGGGCACGCATCCCGCTCGGGAACCGGCCCGGGTCTCCCTGCAGGTTCCCGGCCGAATCGCGGTTCGGGTTGAACCAGCAGTCGTCCACCACCACATAGCGGTAGCCCAGATCCCGCATGCCATTGGCGACGATGGCGTCGGCCATCTGGCGGATCAGCGTCTCGTTGATGTTGCAGCCAAAGGTGTTCCAGGTATTCCAGCCCATCGGCGGCGTCCTGGCCACCCCATTGTTCAGCGCCAGCGCGGGTGATGCCGTGTGAAGCACGGCCACGGAGCCGACCGCGGCGGTCAGCAGCGCCACCGCGCCCAGCACAACCCGTCGTACGGGTCGAGCGGGGGTCAGGCAGTGCGTTCGTCCCATCCGATCCTCCTCGGATTGAGTGCTTGCTTCGGCTACGGGCGCCGTCACCAGTACGATTGGCGTGCACCGCCGGTGGGTCGCCGACACACCACCGGGACCTGCGAGGTCGCCCTGTGGCCATCGGGTTGTGTGGATCTGCTCAAAGGCCACCCGTCGCGGTTCGGCTGGCCGGCATCAGCGCATACCCAGTTCCGGCAGGTGAGAGGTCTCGATGTTAACGCCAACATTCGTGGTGGGCCGATCAGTGATCAGGTAGATACGACGGTCGCGGGCGAGACAGCGTTCCAGCATGCGTACCCGGTTCACTGAGGTTGCCAGATTGTTTCGAAACGTTCAAGCGACAGACGTAAATCCGTGGTATCAGTGCAGGTCAGACCTCATGCGCTCACCAGCTCGGCGCCCTTGTAAGCTTCGCGGCAGCAGTGGTCGGGCACGCCATAACACTTTCAGCTCAACGTCTTTCTCACTATCCGCAAAGGATGTCGTCAGGCTTTTTGTTATGTCGACCGTTCGTCGTTTGTCGCCTCATTGCCCCCGTGGACAGCCATCAATGTCGACTCACCGCAGCAGCCGACGAGGACCCTTCGCGGCCGTCCCCCTCCGAGCGCGGTGAGGGTGGACAGGCTGACCGCCAGGCTCGCCCATGGCTCAAGGACGGGCCGGCGCTTGGCGGCCGGCATCTCGTCCGGGGCCGCCGCGGTGCATGGACCTTCGCCCACCGCGGGTACGAGCCAGTTCCTGTCGAATCGATTCGAGCCGCGTCAGGCACCGACGCGGCGTGACCGCAGCGGTGCCAGTCAATGCCCGATGGATAAGGGCCGGGCTCATCGTCCCTGGCCTGGTGAGCGCGTTCGGCATCTTCTGGATGCGCCAGCACATCGGCAGCGCCATCGACGACGAGCTGATACACGCCGCCCGCGTGGACGGCGCGACGACCGGGCAGATCTTCTGGCGCATCGCCTTCCCGCTGGTCCGCGCGGCGGCGTTCGTCCTGGGACTGTTCGGGTTCGTCAACGCCTGGAACGACTTCCTGTGGCCGTTCATCGTGCTGAAGTCCCCGGAGCGCTACACCGTCCAGATCGCCATCAAGGCGCTGCAGAACAACCGCGACATCGACCTGGGCCTGGCCATGTCCGGCTCGTTTCTGGCCACGCTGCCGCTGCTGGTGTTGTTCGTCTTCGTCGGCCGGCGCCTGGTGCAGGGGATCATGGAAGGTGCATTCAAGGGTTGACCAGCTTCACTCCTGGCTCCCGGGCCCGTGTGGTGCTGCCGCCGGTCCTCCGCTCGGGCACCGCGCTGCCGGCCGGCGTCCAGCTCACCACCGACCATCCCGAAATCGACATCACCACTGGCTTGATCACCAGCCGCGCGACGACTGCGGTCGCCGCCCGCATCACGGTGCCTGCCGCGACCGAGGTGATAGACACGTTCGACGTCACGGTGCTGCCGGCGGGCGCGCCGGTACTGCTGGCCGGCACGCGGCGTCCGGACGCCGATCCGGCCGTCTATGCACCACGAATGGCGTTCAGCCTCCACCTGGCGCTGGCAACGCCGGACGGCGCGGTCACCCGGCTCAACGACGACCGCGGGGTCCTGTTCCCCCGCGCGGTTCCCACCGAGCACGTCGACATCCATCGCGTGCGTACCCTCACCGATCCGTGGGTGTTCGCGGTCCCCGGTGGGTACGCCGTCGTCGCCTCGCCCGCCCTGCCGGACGGTACGCCGGAACCGTCGGCCCATTCGACCGTGCTGCTGTTTCAGTCGCCGGACCTCATCAGATATGACGAGATCGGGCTCGTCCGGGTGGCCGCCGGCGGCGGGGTGCTGCGGCCGCGCGGGGTATACGACCAGGCCCGCGCAGAGCACGTGTTGTGGTGGACGGATGACGAGGGCGGGACGTGGTCCTCCAGCGCGGCCGTACTGCGCGGACCGTGGGCACCTCCGGTCCCGGCGGCACCCCATGGTGCCCACGCTACCTGTACCCGACGGGACGCCCAGTCACGTCCTGACCTGTGCGCTGCCGCTCGGCGAGGCCGACGCCTTACGGCTGCGGCGCCGGTTCGGGCGCATCCGCAACGTCGCCGTCGAGGTCCCTCCGATCGAGGCCAGTATTGGGAAGGCCGCCCGCGAGCTGCCGTGGGCACGGCTGACCTACGACGACGGCTCCACCGCACAGCGCCCCGTCGACTGGGACCCGGACAGCCTGGCCGCTATCGAATGGGACCGGCCGGGCGAGTACGTGTTGACCGGTACGGTAAGGCAACGGGTCTATCCGTTCCCCTTCGTCCTCGGTCGTGCCGATCCCACCGTGCTCGCCTACCGGGGCCGGTACTACTTCATCGCGACGGACGACCCCGGCGGCAACTGCGTGGCCACGACCCGGCTGCTGATCCGCGTCGCGGACGGCATCGCGCCGCTTGAGGAGTCACAGTCCCGCGCGCCCCACATGGTGAGCCCGGTGCAGCGCGAGACCGCCGGGCGGGCGCGGGTGACCGTGGCGTAGATGTTTGGCCTGGTTGGCTCCCTGCGTGACGTCGAGGTGAAGTCGCTGAAGCAAGGGTTGACAGGCTCCGGTCCCGGCCCCCGGCATCGGCGAATCGACAACGCTCACTTGACGCATGGACAGCGGGCGCCTAAGGTGCGCCGTAGTGACGTCATACGTCATATGAATCTCCTTGACAAGTAGAACTGCAGCTCCGGTCCCCACCGGTCTCGGCGCCGACCGCAGTAGCCTCCGACGGTCGGCGGTCGGTGCCGACTGGAGCGGACCTCATGCCGCCGCCCCGACACCCCGCCACATCGAGGAACGGGCTTCGCCTCGATGCCGCCCTGGGGGATCACGCCATCCACCCACGTTCAGGAGGAATCCCGTGTTCGTATCGTCGCCCTTCGCGGTGCGAAGACTCCTGCTGACCGGAGTCGCCACGGCAGCGTTGGCCGCTGCCGCCGTGGTGGCTTTCGCTGCCCCAGTGTCGGCGGCCCCCACCACCCTCTACACGTCCCCGTCCGGCACTGGCACGGCCTGTTCCAGCGCGCAGCCGTGCTCGCTCACCGCGGTGCAGGTCGCGGTGCGGTCGCAAAACGACGCGATGTCCGACGACATTGTGGTGCAGATGGCTGACGGTGTGTACCGGCTGTCGGCGCCGTTGCGGCTGACCGCGGACGACTCCGGCTCCAACGGCCGCACGGTCGTGTGGCGGGCGGCCCCGTCGGCGCGCCCGGTGATCAGCGGCGCCCGGACGGTCACCGGATGGTCACTGGCCGACGCCGGCAGGAACATCTGGCGGGCCAGTGTCGCCACCGGGATCGACGCCCGACAGCTCTACGTCAACGGTGCCATCGCCACCCGGGCGCGCACGCAGGTGAACCGGGCCGACTTCACCTCCTCCAGCACCGGCATGAGGTTTTCCAACAGCGCCCTGAGCTATCTGAACAACCTGGCCAACCAGAGCCGGGTCGAGATGGAGAGCGTCAACTCGTTCACCGACCGGTACGCGCCGGTGCAGAGCATCAGTGGAAACCTCATCACGATGCAGCAGCCGGCGTGGAACAACAACAACTTCGGCTACGACACCTTCACCAGCCCGCACCGGGCCGGTCCGCTCTACCTGACCAACGCCTACGAGTTCCTCGACTCACCCGGCGAGTGGTACCTCAACCCGGCAACCGGGGTCCTGTCCTACATCCCGCTGGCAGGGCAGAACATGAGCAACGTCAGCGTGGAGCTGCCGACACTGCAGTCCCTGCTGAACGTCGGCGGCACCTACGGCGCGCCGGCGCACCACATCACGTTCAGCGGGATCACGTTTACCGGCACCAGCTGGCTTGGCCCCAGCAGCAACCAGGGTTACGTGGACCAGCAGACCGGCGCCTACATCGCCGGCAACTGGAGTTGGCCAAGCTTCACCTCCTGCCACAACGGCTGCTCGCAGTTCGAGGCCACCCGGCCGAACTGGTTCCAGATGCCCGCCGCCGTGCAGATCTCGGCCGCCAACACCATCACGTTCAGCGATTCCCAGTTCGTCAACCTGGGCCAGACGGCGATCGGCATCGGAAACGACGCCAACGCCCATGCCAGCGGCGTTGGCCTGGGCGCCAGCAACATCACCATCACCCGGTCCGAGATCGCCCGAAGCTCAGCCGGCGGCGTCGTGGTCGGCGGCGTGCGCGCCGACGCGCACCATCCGAGCGACCAACGGATGGTCAACCGGGACATCACCATTAGCGACAACCGCATCCACGACCTCGGGGCGAACCATCGGGGCATTGTCTCGGTCCTGAACACCTACGTCACCAACGCCACCGTTTCCCACAACGAGGTCTACAACATGCCGTACTCCGGCATGTCGATCGGCTACGGTTGGGGCGCCAACGACGCCGGTGGAAGCAACCACTACGCCAACCGCGGCCTGTACAACTACCAGCCGCGATACACGACGCCGACCACGGCGTCCAACAACCGGCTGATCGGCAACTACATCCACGACGTCATGCAGCAGATGAACGATGGTGGATGCATCTACACCCTCGCGTGGAACCCGAACGCGCTCATCAGCGAGAACTTCTGCCTGCGGACCAACGGCTACTTCGGTCTGTACTTCGACGAGGGCTCGAAGTACTACACCGCCACCAACAACGTCTTCTCGAACACCGGCACCTGGGCGACGGCCAACTACGGGGGTGGCGAGAACATGGGAAACTGGACCGTCACCAATAACTGGTCGACCAACGGCAGCAGCAATGTGACCAATGGCGACCGCGGCAACGTCGTCTTTGGCAACGTGACGGTCACCAACGGCAACTGGCCGTCGGGTGCTCAGGCCGTGATGGCGTCGGCTGGGCCTCAAGGTGGCAGCACTCCGCCGAGTGGGCGGATCGTTGGCGTGCAGTCGGGGCGATGCCTGGACGTGCCGGGCGCCACGACCAACAACGGCACCCAGGTCCAGCTGTGGGACTGCAACGGCCAAGCCAACCAGACGTGGACCTCCACGTCGAGCAGGCAGCTGATGGTTTACGGCACCAAGTGTCTGGACGCCAACGGGCAAGGCACCGGCAACGGCACAGCCGTCATCATCTGGGACTGTAACGGCCAAGCCAACCAGCAGTGGAACGTCAATACCAACGGCACTATCACCGGCGTCCAGTCGGGACTGTGCCTGGATGCCAGCGGCGCGGGCACCGCCAACGGCACCAAAATCCACCTCTGGTCCTGCCATGGAGGGAGCAACCAGCAATGGACCCGGCAATAGCCAGAGTCGACTGTGGCGTGCTGTTCGCGACCTCCCGCAACGGGTGGCGCGGCACCGCCCGGCCTACCGGATGAACGCGGCGCTGTTACCGTCGCAGCCGGGTCGGCTCACCCGGCCCGCTGCGGCGCACCACCCACGCCTCGGTGATGTGGGTGAACATCGCCTCGGCCGCGCCCTCGGGGTCGTGCGCGGCGATCCGCTCGTAGATGCGGCGATGGCCGCGGTTGGACGCCTCGCACAGGGCGCGCTCGGTGCGCCCCATGTAGCGGGCGGTGTTGACGACCTGGCTCTCCAGGGCGCGTACGACCGCGCGGGCGATGCGGTTTCCCGACGCCTGCATGACGGTGTCGTGGAACGTCCGGTCGTAGTCGTGGTAGGAATCCGGGTCGTCGACGAGCTCGTCCATCCCGTCGACCAGGCCGCGTAGCCGGCCGATGGCCTCGTCGTCGGCCAGGCGGGCGGCGACATTCGCCATGTCGGACTCCAGCACGCGACGGGTCACGACCAGGTCGTCGAGGATGGACAGGCTCTCGTCCTCGGCGATGGTGGCGCGCAGGACGAGCTCATCCAGCATGTTCCACATCGCCGGCGGGGTGACCGTGGTGCCGGTGCCTTGGCGGACCTGCACCAGCCCCTTTTCCTGAAGGATTTTCACCGCCTCGCGGACAACAGTGCGGCTGACCGAGAAGGTCGCGCAGAGCACCGGCTCGGGCGGTAGCGACGAACCCGGCGGATGGATCCCATGGACGATCCGCTCCACCAACTCGGCCGTGACCGCCGTGGCGAGGTTTGCCGGTCGCCGCGTCCAGGCAGGGGGCCCGGCGACGCCCGCGGCCGACTGCGTTGCTGCCGTCATATCACCCTCCGTGGGCCCGCGGGGCCACCACGAGCGCGTACTCACTATACGCCAGTGTATTGACGTCATACGTCATACGAGTTATGTTCCGGTAATCCTCCGCCAACGGCCGGCCAGCCGGCCACCCAGGAGAGTGAGCAGCAATGAAGCAGCGAGCACTGTGGTCGGCGGTCCTGGTCGCGGGGCTGGCCTTGACCGGCTGTGGACGCGCCTCGGACTCGAATTCCTCGCCCGGTGGTTCGGACGGCAAGCTCGTCGTCTGGGACTGGAAGTCCGGCGACACCTCCGCGGCCTCTTACATTAAGAAGGCGAAGGCCGACTTCGCCAGCAAGCACCCGGGCGTGACAGTCGAGTTCGTCGCGCAGCCGTTCGAGCAGTACTACACGCTGCTCGGTGCCGCCATCCAGGCCGGCAAAGGGCCGGACGTGATGCTGTTCAACGGCGGCGGACAGATCCGCGACCGGGTAGACGCGCTTCTGCCGTTGGACGAGTACGTCGGCCAGGACAAGCAACGGCTGGCCGGGTGGGAGGCCTTCACGAAGGACAGCAAGACCTACGCCGCCCCGGTGACCCTGCAGGGTCACCCGATCTATTACAACAAGTCCCTTTACCGGAAGGCGGGGCTCGATCCGGAGCGACCGGCCACCAGCTGGAACGAGTTCGTCGCCCACTGCCAGGCCATTACCGCAGCGACCGGAGCCAAATGCTTCGCGCAGGGCAACAAGGAAGGCATCGGCATTCAGTTCTTCATGTCCGGCCTCGGATCGGGCATCCTCTCGCCGCAAGAGTACGACGACTGGATCGCCGGCAAGCGAAACTGGACCTCGCCGGACGTTAAGCGGATCTTCTCGCTCTGGAAAGAGGTCAACGACAAGGGCCTCAACAACGACGGCGCCAACTCGACGGCGATGTTCAACGACGCGTTCGCGGTGTTCCAGTCCGGCAAGGCCTCGCATGTCATCGGGTTGATGTCGGACATCGGGCACTGGAAGGACTTTGCGGAGTTCCTGGACGCCGGCAACGTCGGCGTCATGAAGTCACCGGTGGTGACGGCCGGCACCACCCCGAGCCTTCCCTACGACGGGGGCATCGGCTACGCGGTCGCGAGACGGACCAAGGACCCGAGGGTCGCCGCCGATCTGGTCCGCTCGTTGACCTCCACTGACGCGCTGAAGGCGTTCCACGCCGACGCGGGGGCCATCGCGGCGGACGCCACGATCGACGTGTCCGGCGCCGGCCCCGCCGTCGCCACGATCGTGTCGGAGATCAAGGGCGGTCAGCCGGCCCTGCATGTGGCCCTGTCCTCCAAGACGGTGGAGCTGATGGGGCGCCTGTCCCAGCAGTTACTCAGCGGATCGGTCACGGTCGACAAGGCGGTGGAGCAGCTGGCCGCGTCCGACCAGGCAGGCTGATCTCGTGCCACTGGGCGTTTCGTCGTCGATCCGCCCTGCCGCCGAGTCAGGGCGGGCCGCCGCGACAAGGACCATGCGGCCGGTGGGCGGCCGGGGCCAACCGGAGAACAGGCCTCGACGGGTCCGGGGCGGTTGGCGCGCCGAACGACTCGCTCCCTACGTCCTGGTCGCGCCCGCTGTCCTGATCATCGTGGTGCTGCGGTTGTGGCCACTGGTGTTGGGCGTCAACTTCTCCTTCACCGGCGACGGTGAGCGCAACGGCACCACAGTGGGGCTCGACAACTACGTGGACCTGCTCGATGATCCACTGTTTCGTACCGCCCTGCGCAACGTGGCGCTGCTGGTCCTGCTGCTGCCAGTAGCAGTCGCGATCCCAGGACTGCTGGCCACGTTCATCTACCTGCGCGTGCCGGGGCATCGGCTCTTCCGCAGCGTCTACTTCTTCCCGGCGGTGCTCTCGCCGGTGATCGTCGGTGCGATCTTCAACCTGTTGCTGGCTTTCGACGGCCCGCTGAACGCTATCCTCGGCGGTCTCGGCATCGGGCCGTTCGATTGGCTCGGCAATCCCCATGTGGCCATCTTCGCCGTTGCCGGCGTGCACATCTGGGCGACGTTCGGGATGGCGCTGGTCGTGTTCCTGGCCGGGTTCGCGACCCTGGATGCCGCGCTCCTGGACGCGGCCCGGGTCGACGGCGCCTCGCTGGCGCAGACCATCTGGCACGTCATCATCCCCGGCCTGTCCCGCACCATCCAGTTCGTCTTCGTCACCACCCTGATCGGGATGCTGACCTCGATGTTCGGGTTGCTCTACGTCATGACCAGCGGTGGCCCGGAAGGCTCGACCTACCTGCCGGAGTACTACATCTGGGTGCAGCAGGGACAGATGAACCGCCCGGCACTCGCATCGGCCGCGTCCACAGCCCTGTTTATGATCATGCTGGTCGTCGGCCTATTGCAGATCAGCGTGCTGCGCCGCGCGGCAAGGGAAGACTGATGTCCCGCGTACGGCTGAGCGGATGGCTGGTCGCCGTGCCGATGGCGGTCCTCGCGATGGCCACGATCTACCCGCTGCTGTTCACCGCCAATGTCGCGATGAAAACCCGCCGCGAGTACATTCTCGACCGGTTCTCGCTGACCAGCACACTGCATGGGGAGAACCTCACCACCGCGTGGAGCAGCGTCGGCATGGCGCGGTACTTCCTGAACTCGCTTGTCGTGGTGACCTGCGCCGTAGCGTTGCTGCTGCTCATCGGATCCATGGCCGGGTTCGCGCTGAGCCAGGTGCGGTTCCGTGGCTCGTCGACCCTGTTCCTGGTCTGCCTCGCGGCGTTGTTCATCCCGTTCCAGGTGATCATGGTGCCATTGGCCAGGATCATGGCCGACGGCGGTCTCATCGACACCTATCCGGGCCTGATCCTCGCCTACGTCGCGCAGTTCCTGCCCTTCACCGTCTTCTTGATGACCAGCTACTACCGGGCGGTGCCGGCCGAGATCATTGACGCCGCCCGGATCGACGGAAATACCCTGTACGGGGTCTACCGGCGGATCATGCTGCCGATAGGCGCGCCAGCCCTACTGTCGGTGGGCATCCTCGACGCGCTGTTCTGCTGGAACGACGTGCTCATCTCTCTGCTGATGATGCCGTCGGCCGACCATCGCACCCTCATGGTGGGCGTCACCGCTCTGCGCGGCCAATACTCCGACGACATCCCCACCTTCGCGGCCGGCGTTCTGATCGCCGCGGTGCCCGTGTTGGTGACCTATCTGTTCCTGCAGCGCCAGATTGCCGACGGTGTGACCGCCGGTGCGACGAAGGGCTGACATGCGGATCACCGGATACCGGACTCTGACGACGGCACAGAAATGGGGCCGACCCGTAGGTGACGCCAACGGCGTCTACGCCGATGGCGTCATGCCAGTGCCGATAGTCATGGTCGATACCGACGAAGGGATCACCGGCACCGGCCTGGGACCGCACGTGCAAGCCGAGGCCATTTTCACCGCCATCGACGGTCAGGATCCGCGGGCGGTGACGGCACTCTACGACCGCATGCTGCGGCAGACCTTCAAGGCCGGCCACGCAGGCGTGGTGTTCGGCACGATCGGCGCGTTCGACACCGCGTTGTGGGATATCAAGGCGCAGGCCGCCGGCGAGCCGCTGTGGCGGCTGCTCGGCGGCGGTGACCGCAGGGTCCAGGCCTACGCCTCGGGCGTGGACATCGGCCTGACCGACGATGAGCTCGTTGCCACGTACGAGATCTACGCGAAGCGTGGGCTCAGAGCAGCGAAGCTCAAGGGCGGTCTGGACATCGAGCGGGATCGACACCGGCTGCTGCTGGTGCGCGAGGTGCTGACCGAGGCAGCGCACGGGATGCGGCCGGGGCTGATGCTGGACGCGAACGAGTGCTGGAGCCGCAAGCAGGCGGTCCGCCATGTCGGCGAACTCGAACGCACTCTCGACCTGACATGGATCGAGGAGCCGGTCCGGCGCTGGGACGCCGACGGCCTGGCCGCCGTTAGCCGTGGCGTACGTGCGGCGGTCGCCAGCGGGGAGAACCTGACCGGGCTTGAGCAGTTTCGTCCGCTGATCGCTGCTGGCGGCCTCGACATCGTCCAGACGGCCGCAGTCTGGGGAGTCACCCACTTCCTGCGCGTCGCCGCGCTGGCGCACGCCTACGACCTGCCGGTCAGCCCGATCGGCGACACGCCCGTCGGACTGCTGCATGCCGCGACCTCGGTGCCTAACCACATCGCCAGCGAACTGCAGGATCTCCGGCCGCCGATCGGCGTGGCCGTGGATTTGCACGTGGAGGACGGCGCCTTCGTCCTCGGCGACTCACCGGGCCTGGGCATCCGGGTGGACGAAACCGCGATCACCGCCGCCAACCACAGCAAGGCATCCGTGCCCAGCGGACCACATGTGCGACCGGAGCTGGCCGGCCGCCGGTTGCTCGCGGTCGCCGACCGCGGCGATGGCGCACACCAGCCGCATCCGGTGGGCGTCCGCTCCGTGCTGGCAAGTGCCGAGCTGCCGCGGGGCGCCCGAGGCTGACCAGTCCAACCCACGAAGGGAGATGAAGTCGCTGTGCGACTGTCGTTGGCCCACCACGCCCGAAGAGCCGCCGTGGCAACGGCCGCCATCCTGACCGCGACCGGAGTATTCGTGCCGTTCACATCCCCCGCACAAGCCGCCGCCAAAGAACACGTGATCGTGGTCGCGCCTCCCGGTACCAAGAACTCCAGCGACCGGGGTCCAGGCACCTTCGGACGACCCCTGGCCACCCTCCAGGAGGCGCAACGGCGAGCACGGCAGGAAGCCGCCAAAGGCGACCGTGACGTCGCCGTACATTTGCGCAGTGGCATCTACCGGTTAACTGAGCCGCTGCGGTTCGACGCCGCCGACTCCGGCCGCGGCGGCCGCACCGTCACCTGGCGGGGGTACGCGACGCTACCGTCCTCAGTGGATCCCGGCCGGTCACCGGTTGGGAGCTCGACCACACCGAGACCGGCATCTACAAGGCACACGTCGGCACCGGCTTCGACACCCGCCAGCTGTACGTCGACGGAGCTCTGGCACAGCGCGCCCGGATCCGGCTCGCCCGCACCGACATCACGCTGAACCCGACCGGCTTCACCCTCAACAACCCCGACCTGGCCTATCTGGCCACCCTGCCGGACCAGCAACGCATCGACTTCCAGGCGATGCAGTCCTTCACCAACCGGTTCGCGCCGGTGCAGAGTATCTCCGGCACCACCGTCGTCATGCAGCAGCCCGCGTGGGACAACAACACCTATGGGTACGACGCGCTCCAGGCACCGTTCCGAACGCCCACCTACTTCCTGCTGAACTCCCTGCACTTCCTCGATGAGCCTGGTGAGTGGTACCTCGACACCACGACCGGGACCTTGTACTACAAGCCGCTTCCAGGGCAGGACATCCAGCGCGCGCGAGTCGAGCTGCCGCGGCTGGAGTCATTGGTCCAGGTGGGCGGCACCTACGTGCGACCAGTCCATAGGCAGGCGGGTAGCACAGCGCCGGCCCCCGGCCGGACCTTCGCGTCAGCATGGTCATGCCCTGCGGCGGGTTGACCGCCACGCGGCTGATCGCACATCCGACGGCCGGGCCATCACTGGGCGCGCCACGCCGGTGTCCCCGGGGGGCAGCGCGCGAATAGGCGACACGTCGGTTGTGCCGGCCGTTCGGAACTGTTCGGCGTCGAACCGTTGCGGACACCGCAGCGAGCAAGCTGCGCGCGCGGCTGCCCGGTAGCCGCACACAGGCCCATCCACGATCTCCCGGACGCGGGTGATTCTCGACAACTCCACAACCGACCACCTGATGTATACGTCGGTCGCCCTGTGCCCGCCACGTAAGGCGTCCGTCACCCGCGACGCTCCAGCAAGAAGGGAATTGCTATGAAGAAAGTAGTACTCGCGCTCATCGCGTTCATCACGGCCGGCGGCGCCGTTCTGGCCGGCGCGCCGGCCGCGCACGCCTCACCGGCGTGTCTGGGAACACCATCCGGCCCGGTCTGCGACTGGGTACGCAACGGCAACTTCAGCCAGGGCGAAAGATACTGGAATTTCCAAAACGGTGCCGTAGTCATGCCGATCAGCGACGCCTGCCCGGCTCGCGGACCTTACGTCGCCGAACTGCAGCAGGCAACATCGATATCGCAGCAGATGAGTATAGAGACCGGCTACGGCTCGAAGTTCAGGGTCGAGTTCGACCTCTACCTGCGCAACGACCAAGAGAACTTCTGGGACGCCTTCAACGTCATTGTAAGAGACCTCACCACGGGCAGCGTGGAGAAGAAGCAGTACGTCGGAAGCAACTTCAACTCCCGCTGCGACATGTCGTTCGACCTGTCCAGAAACTACAGCGGCCACACCGTGGAGTTACAGTTCACCACCAACACGTACGGCATGATCGGCTACTTCCAGATTGACGATATCTTCTTCTTGTCCCTCCCATGACCACCCTATCGACAACGCCGGCGTAGCGATGGGCGGCACCCCCCCGAGCGTGTTCAACGACAAAACACAGACCAACTGCAAAACGAAACAGTCTGGCTGCCGTGGCACGTCGCGGCGTTGACCGCCTGACCGAGGAGACACCAGCCAACAGCGAACACGAGGCCGGCCACCACGTGAGACGTCAAGGCACCAGACCTTGAGGAATACACGGGCGGCCGGCCTCCCAAGCCGTGAGCGGTGATCGTCAGCTGCGATCGCAGATCGATTGGGTGAGCTGCCGCACCGACAAGGAAAGCCGATTGGAGGCTGCACGATCGCCGCGATACCCGACGACGCCCTGGGTGGGATATCTGGTACTCGAGGGCGGTCTGGGAGGCTGAAGTGCAGTCTCTAGGCAGCAGCGAGGAATCGCTCGATCGCCTTCCTGAGCTACCTGTCTTCAGGGAGTTACAGCGAGATATCAACAGCCAGCAGACGTTACTTGATCCCGGTGAACTGCCCCGCCCCTTCAGGAATGCACCCTACAGGCCCGGCAAGGGCTCTGTTCGCGTGCCTCGCTGCCAACACCGTCGAAACTCTTGACCAGCCACCCCGGAGCAGGCCGACAACGCGGGCGGCGCCCCGCGTCCCCCGGCGCCGGCGCCAACCGTCAATGACCACCATCAATCAGATCGGTGGATCCAAGCTGTACGCTCACGTGTCGGTAGGGGCATGATGACTTGCCGGTTGCCGTCTCAACCCCGCCGTCGCCGACGACATGCGCACCCTTGCACGGCGGAAAAGGTGGTTGATCAAGGAGGTTCGTCGCCTTTGATCCGGAGGAGCAAGGCAAGGCCTGCGACGACCGCCCCGCCGACGAGGACCGCCACCCCGATGCGGACCACGTTGGTCACGCCCATGACGAGACCGGTTACGCCCATGAACACTCCGACGAGACCGAACAGGGAGTCCTTGGTCAGCTGGCGGCGCCGGGCGGCCGGTGCCTCGACTGGCCTGGTGGTGTCTGGTCTGAGCTTGCTGTTGGCGGTGTCGCCGGGCAGCGCATCACTGGGCAGGGTGTTCCGCGACGGCTCGGCCTGCCGAATCCGCGACAGGTTGTAGATCAGCGTGGCCAGCCCGACACCAAGGACGCCGACGAGTGCGTAGCCGATGGTCCCGCCCAGGACCACCTCGTACCAGCGCCCGTAGTTGCGCTCGTACATCCAGCGTCCGGTGTAGAAGAAGCCGAGCAGCGAAGCCAGCCGGCCGGCCAGCACCAAGCGCCCGCCGCGGGCCACTGGCAGCAGGCGCCGTTCGGCCACCAGCGTCATCGAACGGAGAGCCACCACAACGATGAAGGGGACCAGTCCCTGAAGTTCCTGGATGTCCACGCCTTCCATGTTGAGGACGTGTTCTGGATCGATGGCGGCGGTGACCGCGAACACCACGACGACCAGCACATCGACAGCGACCATCAGCCGCCAGCCAACAGTGGTCCAGGTGGGGCGGAGACTTGCCACTTTGCTGGTGCTCCTCGCTGTCTGGTCTGATGTTGAAACCGCAAGTAGTGGCAACAATCCTCCTTTGGGAGTTGGGGTTCAAGGTAAGGTGCCCGGCGCCAGAGTCGCGGAAGGCGGTGCAGTTGATGACGCTCTCCGAAACTCCTCAGTTCTGTTTGGTTTAGCTCCCCACTTTGGGTGACCTTCCGGGCGGTCCCGTGTCGGGCGGTCTGGTGAGATCCGTTGTCTGGTTCCGGCTGGTGATCGTGCCGCCGGGGCGGGTCGGAGGGTCTCGAGGTTGCTGTCGTGGGAGGCAGATATGGAGATCCATGCGTTGCGGGGCGCAGGGGTGGACGATCTCGGCGATCACCCGGCATGTGGGCGCGGACCGGAAACGATCAGGGCGTATTTGTCCGGGGCACGAACGCCGGGAGTGCGGGTTCGGGGTACGCCGGATGAGTTCGCGCCGTTCGTTGAGTGCTGCCGGCTGGCCGACGAAGCGCACCTGTGGGCGGCGCCGCTATATGACGAGGTCGGCGAGCTGGGGTATCCGGGTAGGTACTCCGCGTTCACCAGGGCGCTGCGTCAGCGCGGGCTGCGGCCGCACTGCGAGCGGTGTGCCGCGGCGCGTGACCACGCGATCATCGACCATCCGCCGGGTGAGGAAACCCAGTGGGACTGGCTGGAGCTGCCCGACGCGCCACCAGCCTGGGGGTGGGCGGCACCGCGCACCTGTTGGTGGGTGCGCTGTCGCACTCGGGCTGCTGGCGGGGCGTCCTGGCCGACGCGGAGGATTTCCCGCATCTGGTCGAGGCGATCGACGCGGTGCTGCGTCGGCTGGGTGGGCTGACCCGGCGGTGGCGCTTCGATCGGATGGCCACGGTGTGCTCGCCGTCCTCGGGCCGGCTGACCGCGGGGTTCGCCGCGGTGGCCGAGTACTACGCGGTGGCGGTGGACGTGTGCCCGTCCCGGCACGGCAACCACAAGGGTGTGCGGCTCTGGTCTGCGGGTATATGCTCACCGGTCGCGGCGGTCGGCCGCTGCGGCCGGACACCGTGACGAGCCGGTTCAACCGACTCGCTGTCGCGGCCGGGGTCCGGCCGATCGGCCCGTACCAGGTGCGGCAGCTGCTCGTCTCCAGCTTGCTGGACGAGCCGCACGCCGCATCGGGGCGGGTGACGGCTTCACCCGATGCGACCAAATCCGCGATGTGATGGGCGGCTTGCCGGCGGCGTACCGCGTTGACCCGGGAGTAGTAGCGCATCAACGTCGCGGCATCGTGACCGAGCCGCTCGGCCACCTCGGCAATGCCGTACCCGGCGCGCTGTTACCAGCCTGTGGGTCAAGGGGTCGTGGGTTCAAATCCCGCCGTCCCGACGCAGACTAAAGGACGTCTCGTAACTCGCGTGTCGCACCTGCGTTGGACCGGTCATCGTCGATGATCCTGCGGTGCAGGTGATCTCGGCGGCACGTCCGGAGTGGATCCGCCCGTTCACCGGGCTGACGCCGGCCCAGTTCCGCCGCCTGGTGCGGGTGGTCGCGCA
>Ga0209481_10000519_pt1 | contig 15276 bp, 10 predicted proteins | sample SoiMetdeltSBSDD3_FD_187598 | JGI IMG/M metagenome (GOLD analysis project Ga0209481, IMG submission 187598) | Bulk soil microbial communities from a Populus tree surrounding site in Tennessee, USA - Soil MetaG P. deltoides SBSDD3 (SPAdes) (version 2) | ecosystem: Environmental > Terrestrial >...
AGACTCCCGGCGTGGACTCGACGACGGGGACCTGGTGGGTTCCGGCGCTGCTGCTGGCCACGACGCTGCCGGTCACTCCGGCCGCCGCGGCACCCGCGCCGGCCCCGGTCACGTCGGCCGCCGCGCCGCCGCCGGTCGGTTGGCAGACCTACCGGCGGCTCGACCTGTTGCCGTACCTGACGACCGGGGCGCAGACCCGGCAGTTCTCCAGCTTCGACCGCGGCGGCGGCAACGACCATGACGGGTTCGACGGGCTGTACACCTGCCGCCGGGTGATCGTGCCGGACGGCTGCGTGCTGGCCGAGGACTCCGGGGCGGGCGAGATCACCTCGATCTGGTTCACCCGCTTCGGCGGGGACGTCAGCACCTACGGCCTTCTCCGGATCGTGCTGGACGGGCAGGTCGTGCTGAACGCGAACGTGCAGGACGTGGTCAACGGGACGCTCGGACCGCCGTTCAGCCATCCACTGGTGGCGAACGCCGCGCAGAGCTCGGGCGGCGTGTACATCAAGGTGCCGATGCCGTACCGCTCCGCCATGCGCGTCACGGTGCAGAACAACCACGGCTTCTACCACCTCACCTACCGGCACTTCGCCGACCCCACCGGGATCGCCACCTTCGATCCGGCCGACCGCGCCGACGACGTGCTCGCCACGTTGCGGGCGGCCGGCACGGCGGATCCGAAGCCGGCCCTCCCCGGCTCCGTCGCGCTGCGCACGCTGAGCCTGGCGCCGGGCCAGACCTCGACCCCGACGCAGGTCACCGGGCCGGGCGTGATCACCGCTCTGGCCGTACGCGTACCGCAGGTCGCCGGTCAGGACGCCGCCTCGGACGAGGCGCTGGCCCTGACCCGGCTACGCATCTCGTTCGACGGCCGGCGCACGGTCGACGCCCCGCTCGGCGAGTTCTTCGGCTCCGGGCTCGGCGAATACCCGGTGCGGTCCCTGCTGTTCGCCATGGACCCGGCGGTCGACGGCTGGTACCGGGCCTGGTGGCCGATGCCGTTCGCGACGGGCGCGGCGGTCACGCTGTACAACGGCGGCTCGCGCCAACTGTCCACTGTCGACCTGTCGGTCAGCTACGCGGGCGATCCGCAGTGGACGGCCGCCCTGGCGCCGGGCGGCGATGCCGGATACTTCACCGCGCTGTCCCGGCGCGCCGACACCGCGGCGGGCGACGACTGGCTCTTCGCCGACGTGACCGGACGCGGCAAGTTCGTCGGCGTCTCGCACACGATGAACGGCCTGGACCCCGGCGGGTGGAGCCGAACCTACCTGGAGGGCGACGAGCGGGTGTACACCGACGGCGCGCTCAGTCCACAGTGGTACGGCACCGGCACCGAGGACTTCTACGAGGCCGGCTGGTACTTCGTCAACGGGCCGTTCAGCGCGCCGGTGACCGGGCACAGCGCGCACGAGGTGCTTGCGGACGGCTGCCAGTACGAGTGCGACGCCGCGTACCGCCTGACGCTCGCCGACGCGGTCGGCTACCGCACGTCGCTGCGGTTCGGCATCGAGCACGGCGGCACGAACATGGCGCCGGCGAGCTACGGCTCCACCGCGTTCCTGTACGCCCAACCGTCCCGGTCGGCCCGGGTGACGGACCTGGTGGACGTCGGCGACCCGCAGAGCCGCGCCGCGCACGGCTACGCCGAGTCCGGCACCGCCAGCCAGGCGGACCTCACCGGGGTGTTCGAGGGCGACAACGACCTCGCCACCACGATCGACCAGGTCCGGTCCACGACGGCCCCGGTCAGCTTCCGCCTGGCGATCGATCCGGCCAACCGCGGCGTGACCCTGCGGCGCATCGGCGACCAGGACCGCGGGTACCAGACCGCGCGGGTGTTCGTCGACGGCGCGAACGCAGGCACCTGGCTGCAGCCGCTGGGCAACCCGCACCAGCGCTGGCTGGAGGACGCCTTCCCGCTGCCGCCCGGCCTGACGGCCGGCAAGGCCGGCATCACCGTGCGGCTGGAGCCGCAGCCGGGCGCGCCGGCGTGGACGGCGGCCAGCTACGCGGCGCTGGCCGCCGGCCCGCCGGTACCCGAGCGCTCCGGCGGCCGGACCGACGTCGACGGCGACGGCCGCGACGACCTCGTCGCGTTCACCCAGGATGCCGACGCCGACGTCTTCGTGGCCCGGTCCACCGGCTCGGCGTTCGGGCCGCGGACGCGCTGGCACGACGCCTTCGCGCCGGCCGGCCGGTACCCGCTCACCGGTGACGTCGACGGCGACGGCCGCGACGACCTCGTCGCCTTCACCCGCGCCGACCAGATGGCGGACGTGCAGGTCGCGCTCTCCACCGGTACGTCGTTCGGCCCGGCCGCACGCTGGCACGACAACTTCGCCCCGGCCGGCTCGGTACCCGCGATCGGCGACCTCAACGGCGACGGCCGCGACGACATCGTGGTCTTCACCCAGGCCAGCCCGTGGGCGGTGGTGAACGTCGCGCTGTCCACCGGTACCTCCTTCGGGCCGGTCGTCCGCTGGCACGACTACTTCTCCGCCGCTGGCGAGACCCCGGCCGTCGGCGACGTCAACGGCGACGGCCGCGACGATGCGATGGCGAGACCCCGGCCGTCGGCGACGTCAACGGCGACGGCCGCGACGATGCGATCACGTTCACCCATGGTTCGCCCTGGGCGGTGGTGTACGTCGCGCTCTCCACCGGTGCCTCGTTCGGCCCCGGCCAGCAGTGGCACCCGTACTTCAGCGCGGCCGGGCAGACCCCGCGCGTCGGTGACGTCGACGGCGACGGGCTGGCCGACCTCGTGAACTTCACCGGGGGCACCGAGGCCGATGTCCACGTGGCGCTCTCCACCGGCACCGGGTTCGGCCCGGCCGCGTACTGGCACGGCTACTTCGCCCCGACCGGCGAGCTGCCCTACGCCCGCGACGTCGACGGCAACGGCCGCGACGACATCGTCACCTTCACCCGCAACGCCGCCGCCGACGTGTACGCCGCCGTCTCGACCGGGTGGGCGTTCGGCTGGGGCTACCTGTGGCACGACACCTTCGGCTTCCCGGGAGAGACGCTGCTATGACCGCATATCCGAATCGGGACCACCGGTACCGGCGCACGCTTGCCGTCCTGTCCACCTGTGCGCTGCTCACCGGGTTCGTGGCGGTGCTGTCGGTCGCATCCACGCCGCCCCCGGCGGCCGCGGCACCGCCACCCGGCGGGATGACCGCCGAGCAGGTCCGCGACATGTTCCGCGGGTACGGGGACGCGGGCGGGCACTGGACCGGCGGCGACAGCACGGTCTCGGTGCTCCTGCCGGACGGGCGGGTGGCGTGGCTGTTCTCGGACACGTTCCTGGGCACGGTCAACGCCGACGGCACCCGGCCGCGCGACGCACCGATGGTGAACAACACGATCGTGGTCCAGGACGGCACCGCGCTGGTCGACACCAGGCACGGTGGCACCGTCGACTGGCCGGAGGCGCTGGCGCGGCCGAACCAGGTCGGCGAGTTCTTCTGGGTGGGTGACGCGGTCGTCGAGTCGGGCGCGTTGAAGGTGCTCTGCAACCGGTACGGCCGGTTCGGCACCGGGGACCTGGACGTCGAGCTCAAGGGCACCTCGCTGGTGACGTTCGCGCTGCCGGAGCTGACGGTGAGCTCGGTGGTGGACCTGCCGGTCGGGTCCACCACCACGTGGGGGTCCGCGCTGCTGGTCGACGGGGGCTACACGTACGTCTACGGGTCGTCGGCGGCGCCGGGCGGGCTGCGGTTCGGTCACGTCGCCCGCGCTCCGGTCGGTGCGCTCGGTGGCGCCTGGCAGTACTGGACCGGCTCGGCGTGGTCGGGCACCGAGGCGGAGGCCGGGCGGTTGCTCAGCGGCGTCGGCACGGCGTACGCGGTGCAGCGGGTCGGCACCGGGTACGTGCTGGTCACCCAGGAGGCGAACCTGCTCTTCGACCCGCAGTTCGCCGCGTACACCTCGGCCTCGCCGACCGGTCCGTTCACCGGGCCGGCGTACCTGCTGGCCGCGCCCGAGCAGCAGCCGGGCACCAACCGGATCGTGTACCACGCCCGGCTGCACCCCGATCTGGCCCGGCCGGGCACGCTGCTGCTCTCGTACGACGTGAACAGCCTCGACAGCGACGACACGTACGCCGATGCCCGGCTCTACCGGCCGCGATTCGTCGAGATCGACTGGCCGCGCCCGGCACCCGGCCCGGTGCCCGCCGCACCCGGCGGGTTCACCGTCACCACCGATGCGGCGGGCGTGGCGCACCTGGGCTGGACCGCGGTGAGCGGGGCGACCGGTTACCGGATCTGGCGGCGCGACGTGACCGGTGGGCAGACCCACTTCGTGCGCCAGCTGTGGCCGGTGACCACCACGACCGCCGACGTGACCGGGCTGATCACCGGCCACCGGTACGAGTTCAGGGTGACCGCCGCGAACGCGGCCGGCGAGAGCGCGTTCTCCCCCACCATCGCGGTCACCTCGCGGATCGTGCGGGACGCCAGCGTCATCCACCTGGCGAACACGCCGGAGGCCGTGCCGAGCTCGTACCTGGTGCGGTTCAAGGAGACGCCGCACGCGCGCGGGGACGGCGTCGAAACCTTCGCCCGGCAGCTCGTGACGCAGGTGGGCGGCACCCTCAAGACCGTGTACGACGTGGTCGTCGGCGGCTTCTCCGCCACCCTCACCGAGGCCCAGGCGATCGACCTCGCCGGCCACCCCGACGTCCTCGACGTGGAGCAGGACCAGGTGGTCCGGGGAGCGGCCGAGCAGCACGACCCGCCGTCGTGGGGACTGGACCGCGTCGACCAGCGGACCCCGTCGCTGGACGACCTCTACCGCTACCCCAATGCCGGCGCCGGTGTCACCGCCTACGTCGTGGACAGCGGCATCCGGATCACGCACCCCTCGTTCGGCGGCCGGGCCGTGCACGGCACGAACACCGTCGACCCGCGACCCGTCGGGCAGCCGGCGCCCACCGCGGACGACTGCCACGGCCACGGCACCGAGGTCGCCGGGACCATCGGTGGGTACGACTACGGGGTCGCCAAAGGCATCCAGCTCGTCGCGGTCAAGGCGTTGGACTGCGCCATGCGTGGGACCAACGACTCCATCATGGACGGAGTGAGGTGGGCCGTGGCCGAGGCGATCGAACCGGAGAACCGCGACTCCCGCGCGATCATCAACCTCAGCCTCACCATGGAGCGGGTCTCGCGCTACCTCGACGAGGCGGTACACGACGCGGTCGCCAAAAAGATCACCGTGGTCGTGGCCGCCGGGAACCACAACAGCGACGCCCGGTCGTACTCGCCCTCGCGGTCGCCCGAAGCCATCGTGGTCGGCGCGACCGGCGTGAACGACGCACGGTGGACCGAGCCGGACCGCGGCAGCAACTACGGTCCGGCCGTCGACCTGTCGCGCCGGGGGTCAACATCAATACGGCCGGGATCGCCGATGACCCGCACGCGCCGGTCGGGGTCACCGCGACCGGTACCTCCATCGCCGCCCCGCACGTCTCGGGTGCGGCCGCGATGGTGCTGGCGGTGCACCCGTCGTTCACCCCGGCCCAGGTGGAGCGGGTACTCGTCGACGCGTCGACGAAGGACGCGGTGCTGAACCCGGGGGCCGGATCGCCGAACCGGTTGCTGTTCGTCGAACGGCCACCGACCCAGGCACCGGTCGGCCTGACCGCGAGCGCCAACGCCGACGGTACGATCGGCCTGTCGTGGTCGGCCGCGCCGGCCCACACCGGGCACTACCTCGTCTCCCAACGTGACGTCACCGCGGGCGAGGATCGCTTCACCCGGTGGACCGACCCCGTCTTCGGCACGACCACCGCGACCGCCCGGGGACTGCAGGAGGGCCACCGGTACGAGTTCACCGTCGCGCCGTCCAACGGTGCCGGCACCGGCCCGGAGTCCAATGTGGCCAGTGCGACCGGGCACACGGACCCGCCGGCCGCGCCGACCGGCCTGTCCGCGACCGCCAACACCAACGGCACCATCACGCTGCGGTGGACGGCACCGGGCCCCGGCCTCTGGTACTGGGTGTACCAGCGCAACGTGAGCAGGAACGAGGCCGACCCGACCAGGCTGCCGTTCCCGTTGACCACGTGCTGCACGTTCACGGCGGGCCTGCTCGACCACGACAACGAGTACGAGTTCACCGTCTCCGCGGTGAACATCGGCGGCGAAGGTCCACGGTCGGGCCCGGCCCGGGCCCGCGCGCGCTACCCGGTGACCGCGGCGCCGAGCGGCCTGTCCGCGACCGCCGGCAACGGCGAGGTCACCTTGCGCTGGACCGCGAGCCCCACCCCGAACGTGTGGTACTGGATCTACCAGCGCAACGTCAGCGACGAGGAGCCCGACTTCACCAGGCTGCCCCTTCCGATCACCACCTGTTGCACGATGACCGCCGGCTTGCTGACCAACGACGACGAGTACGAGTTCACGGTGACCGCGGTTGGCCCGGGTCCCGAGTCCGGCGCCTCGAACACGGTCCGTGCCACGCCGCAGCGGCCCGTGCCGGGACAGGTGACCGGGTTGACCGCGACCCCGAACGCGGACGGCACCATCACCCTGCGCTGGACCGAGCCGTCGACCGGCGGCCCGTTCTGGTTCGACGTCTACCAGCGCAACGTCACCAGGGGCGAAAGCCTGGCCCGGCTTCCGCTGCCGGTGACCGCCTGCTGCACGTTCACCGCGGGCCTGCTCGAGCACAACGAGGTGTACGAGTTCACCGTCGCGGCCACCAACGGGCGGGCCGGCCCGCAGTCCGAGCCGGCCCGTGCCACCGCGGCCCAGGCGCGGCCCGGCGCACCCGTCGCTCTGCGCGGCACGACCGCCGGCAGCGGCTACGTCGACCTGACCTGGAACGCCCCCGGACCCGGCGGCTTCTTCTACTGGGTGTACCACCGCAACGTGACCGCGAACCAGCAGACCTTCACCAGGAGCGCGCTGCCCACCGACCGGACCCTCGCGTCGATCGGCCCGCTGGTGCACAACAACGTCTACGAGTTCAGGGTGACGGCGGAGAACCGGGGCGGCGAGGGTCCGGCATCCAGCACGATCCAGGTCACCTCGCTCGGCGGGCTCCCCGCTGCGCCGTCCAACCTCGTCGCCACGGCCGGCGACGCCCGGGTGACGCTCACCTGGACCGCGAGCCCGAGCCCGAACGTCTGGTACTGGATCGAGTACCGGCCGGCCGGCGGCGCCTGGCAGGACCGGCTGCTGGACACCACCTGCTGCGACTTCACGGTCCTGCCGCTGGCCAACGGCACCACGTACGAGTTCCAGGTCCGCGCCACCAACCTGGCCGGGGACTCGGTGCTGCCGACGAACGCGGTCCTCGCCAGGCCGATGCCACCCACTCCGCAGCCGCCCAGCGGACTGACCGCGAGCCCGGGCGACCGATCGGTGACGTTGCGGTGGAGCGCCAGCCCCACGCCGAGCGTCTACTACTGGATCGAGTACCGGTGGTCCGGTGTGGACTGGCAGCGGGCGCAGTACCCGCTCTCGACCTGCTGCGCCTTCACGCTCTCCTACCTCATCAACGGCAGGGCGTACGAGTTCCGGCTGCGCGCGGCGAACCTGACCGGCACGTCAATACCGTCCAATGTGGCCGGTGCCACGCCGGCCATCCCGCCCGGGTCCTGCCGGGCGAGCGCCTTCCGGCCCTCGTTCATCGGGTACAAGGACTTGGACCTACCACCGCTGCAGTTCATGGTGACGCAGGGCGTGGCGTACGCGACCTGCACGGGCCCGGTCCACTCGGTGACCATCCGGGCGCGCCTGCACTCCATCGACGACGGCAGGGTGGTCGGGAACTCGATCACCTGGGGCTACGTCGGCGGGTTCCGGGACGGCTGGATCGACGGTACCGACACCGCCGTCGGTCCGCCGGTCGTGTACTGCCGGTCGTACGTGACGGAGGCGCGGGTGGACTGGACCACGCCGAGCGGCAGCCTACGCTCGTCGATCCAGTACTCGCCGGTGGTCGTGGTCGGTGACCGGTGCGGCCAGGCATGACCGGCTGGGCCGGTGACCGGCACGGATGGCCGCCGACCTGGGTACGGTCGAGGTATGAGCAGGTGGATGGATGACGCGGTCGAGCAGTACCTGACCGACCTGGCCGAGGTGGAACACCACGACCCGGTGCTGGAGGAGATGGAGGCGCGGGCGCGGGAGCACCGCTTCCCCATCATCGGCCGCGCGACCGGCCGCTACCTCGAGCTGGCGGCCCGGTCGGTCGGTGCCAGGCGGGTCATGGAGCTCGGTTCGGGCTACGGGTACTCGGCCTACTGGTTCGCCCGCGCGGTCGGGCCGGACGGCGAGGTGGTCTGTACCGACGGGGATCCGGCCAACGCCGAACTGGCCGGGGACTACCTCCGCACGGCGGGTGTCTGGGACCGGGTCCGGTTCCGCGTCGGTGACGCGGTCGAGTGCCTGGCCGCGGAGTCCGGCGAGTTCGATGTCGTCTACTGCGACGTCGACAAACACGGGTACCCGCAGGCCTGGCTCGCCGCCCGCGAACGGATCCGGGTCGGAGGGCTGTGGCTGTGCGACAACGTCATCTGGAGCGGGCACGTCGCCACCGGCACCGACCGCGAGGGTCTCGAGGGCTGGACGGCCGCGATCCGCGAGCACAACCGATTGGTGGCCGAGGACGATCGCTTCGTCGGCAGCATCGTCCCGATCCGCGACGGCGTGACGGTCGCGTTGCGAGTCGCTTAGCGTACCGCCCCGGCGGCCTGAGCCTGTTTCGCCAGAAGAGATCTCCACTCCGCCAGCAGGGCAGCGTGTTGGTCGAGCCAGGTCGACTGGGCGACCGCCAGCCTCGCATAAGCGGTGGTCAGGTAATCGGTGTCGCCCTTGCACCGGATGTCGGCCCGCGCCGCGAAATGGTTTCTGAGGACCGTACCGCGAGGAATACCACTCAACAGCGAGACCGGATCGTTCTGTTCGAATCCGCGGCGGTGCATGCATTGCCGCCAGCGTTCGTTCGCCTCGCGGAACACGGCGTCGCCTTCCAGCTGCTCCCTGGCTTCCCGTTCCCCATCGGCGACGTGGATGCGCACCTCGAGCCAGCGCAACCGATCGTCGCCGAGCAGGCGCTCCTCCGCCTCTGCCAGACAGCCGTTGGCGGGCCGACTGACCTGGACGTACCTCCCCTTGGCTCGAATGCGCTTGTTGGGATCGCCGTGGAGGGCCCGCATGAATGCCGTACCCTGGCGCTCTTCCGCGGGCGGCTGGTCGGGTTCGGGCGGCGTGCGCAACGACTCCAGGCCGAACGGCATCGGGCGGCTGGTGCTGGCTGCCGGCGCACCATCGGGGGCGGGCTCGTAGCGGAAACCCCGGCTCGCCATGCAGGCGATGGTCAGCCTCTCCTCGGTGCTGCGGATGAGCGACCGTGACTCGGAGGGTACGTAGAGCAGCTGGAAGAACGGAAGCTGTCGGTACGGTCCGGAGTCCTCGCCGGTCGCCTCGCCGGTCGCGGGGGCGTCCGGGCCGGCACGGCCGGTGTACGTCCATGCGGCGACACCGGCCGTCAGCGCAAGCGCCACCGTCGCCACGCACCAGGTTCGGAAGCGGGATCTGAACGGCTTCACCGTCGTCGTCGCCTTTCGAGTCGGCAGGCCGCTTGCGGGCCGGCGCAGCCGCGGGGTTGACGACCGCCCCGCCGGTCGCCAACCCCGTGTCGCAGCTCAGTAGCAGGGAGGCCAGTAGTTGTGGCTCAGCACGAAGGAGCTGGCCAGGTCCCGTTGCCCGTCGGGCAGGTTCTCCACCTGGCTGCCCGGCGCTATGCAGAACAGTGTCCGCCCCTGCAACTCAGGGTGCTCGTACCAGTAGCTGAAGTACCCCCTGCTGGAGGAGTTGCTGGCGGACCAGACCTCGTCATTGACGATCCAGTTCCGGCCCGTCACGCCACCTTCGTCGAAGCGGTCATTCCTGAAGTCCCGGTCGCCGTCGTAGAAGGAGTGCCTGGCGGAACTGAAGCCCAGGTAGAAGACGCAGTGGAAGCCACCGTTGCAGTTGGTGCCGGCCGACGCTGGGGAGGGGATGGCCAGCGTGGCGGCACTGATGAGGGTGGCCAGCCCGAGGGCGGTAGTAAGCCTTCTGCGCATGTCGATTTGCTTCCTCCCCGTGTGTGACGTGGCTTTTCGGGCTCCCGCAGGCAGCGCGGATGAGGCCGGCGATGTGTCAGGTGCCGGAAGCTGTTCGGCCCCTGAGCCCGTCCGTGCCGTAGCGTGCCAGGGCCCGCCCCTTCCCGCACCAACCTTCGAGCTACGTGAAAAGTGCCTGGTTACCGCGGTGGCTGTCGGTTGCCACGGTTTTCGGCCGGCAGTCGCGACAAGGCAATTTCAACGTAGCCCGAAGGTTGGTGCGGGAAGCGGGCAGGCCTGGCACGCTACGGCATGCCGGTACCCGGGGGGCCGGAACGCGACATCGTCTCGTTGTGCCAGCAGGTAGCGGAAGGGAAGGAACGAGTGAGAGAACACGCCATCACGGGGGTCGTTCGGCTGGGCAGAACGATCACTCGTCGGTCGGGCAGGATTGCCGTCGCGGTTGTTGTCGCCACCGTGGCCACCTTCTCGGTGGCGGCACCCGTGGCGGCGGCCGCCGACATCAGTGGAGAACCGGTGACCCTGGCAAAGCCGGGTCCGACCAAGCCGACCGGGCCAGACTCCGTTGGGACACAATCGGTTCTGAGTACCCACGTGACTTCTACGGGAGTCAATATCAGACCGTGCGCGTCGACCTCGTGCCCGAGTGTTGGCAAGGCCAACCCTACTGACAGTCTGCTGTCGTTCTGTTACCGGGGTGGAGACAGCATCAACGGGAACCCGCACTGGGACGTCATCTTCGATCAGGACACCGGGATCGGTGGCTTCGTCACCGAGTATTACCTGACCAACACCTCACAATCAGACCATTGCGCGATGCTCGAGGGCGGACTGGTAACCGGCGCCACCCAATCGGGCGTCAACATGCGCGCGTGCGCGTCGACATCCTGCACCATCATCGGAAGAGCTACCTCGGAGACTCTCCTGTCCGTCTGCTACACGCTCGGCACCTCAGTCAACGGCAATCCGTACTGGGACCTGGTGTACGCAGCCGGCTCTGGCCGCGCGGGGTTCATCACCGAGTACTACCTGCTCAACCAGAGTCAGTCGACATACTGTGGCTGAGTGGCGCCACCTGTGCGGACGCCCACGCCGAGCGCCTCGAGCGGTCTACGAGGCGCTCGGCGTCGCCACCCGCTCTCCAGGGTGCGCGGAGGCCGGCCGGCGCGCACGTCTCCGATGTGCGCCGGCATCCGTCTGTGACGGCTGCCGTACCTGATCGGGCGAACCTTCTCCGGTGTGCCGCAGGTCGGGGAACAACCCTGGTGGCTGTCCGGCCCGTTGGACCTGAGCAGGCGCGATGGGCCGTACCGGCCCGGCTCGATGGCCACGACAGTTGGCGATCCGCTCTACCTGCTTCGCGGCCTTCGCGGTCGGCGAAGTCGTGACCTGGACGCGTTCCGCCTACAGCTCGGTGTAGCGCCATCCGATCGGTCGGCCTCGGTCGTACGGCATGACACCGTGGAACTGCCGCGGCCGGTGAGCGAAGACGAGCGGCAGGTAGTGGCGGTCGCCCTCCCACATCGGCAACCGCCCGGTCAGCACATCGTCGACGGTCCGCCAGACGAGGCTCCCCTCCGGGTTCGCGGTCAACGGTTCGCCGCTCCAGGCCGGCACGCGGAAGAGGGTGACGAACCAAGCCTCGCCAGCGGAGCCGAAACCCGGCCAGGAGACGGTCCCGGCCAGCTCGAGCACCTCGCACTCGAGGCCGGCCTCCTCACGGATCTCGCGGCGCATCCCGGCCACCACATCCTCGTCCGGCTCAAGTTTGCCGCCCAGGCCGTTGTACTTTCCGAAGTGATGATCATCGGGTCGCGCGTCCCGCCGGATGAGGAGCACCCGCTCCCGGTCAGGGGACAGCACGTAACCGAGCGTCGCGACGATGGCCAGCACCCGCGCGACTCTAGCGGTAACCACGCACCACGCCGACGACCGCCCACGAGGTCGTGGCGACGGGAAACAACCTCTGTCGCTGGCCCTTGTTTCGCCACCGGAAAGGTGGGGTAGGCCGACAGGAATCACAGAGGAGGTCATCGATGAAAACTCCTGTGCGACCCCTGATCATCGGCGCGATCGTCGCTGTGGTCGCCTCGCTGGTGACGGCTCCCGCAGCAGCTCATCCCCCGACCAACCCTTATGACAGCACGATCTTCGCGCCCATCCGGGATGAGGCCGGATTCAAGATCGGGCTCGAGTCGGTCGCCGACGGGCTCACCGCACCGCTGCGCGGCGTAACCGCCCCGGGCGAGCCGCACCGCATGTACGTCGTGGACCAGGTCGGCAAGCTCTGGGCAGTCGACCTGGCCACCGGGGCCAAGACGGTGTTCCTGGACGTATCGAGCCGGCTGGTCGTGCTCGGCGTGGTCGGGCCCGGTAGCTTCGACGAACGCGGTTTCCTCGGCCTGGCCTTCCACCCGGACTACCGCAGCAACGGCAAGCTCTACACCTACACCTCCGAGCCCAACAGCGGCCCGCCGACCTTCACCACCACGCTTCCCGCGGGCGTGGCCGCGGATCACCAGAACGTGGTGGCCGAGTGGACCGCCAACCGCCCGGGCGACCCCGCCGCGGGCGTCAACCCGGCCAGCCGACGAGAGCTGATGCGAATCGACTGGCCACAGTTCAACCATGACGCCGGGGACATCGCCTTCGGTCCCGACGGCAAGCTCTACATCCCCACTGGAGACGGCGGGGGCGCCGACGACACGGACGTGGGCCACAGCGGGGACGGCAACGCGCAGCGACTCACCGTCCCCTTGGGAAAGATCCTTCGAGTCGACGTCGACGCGAGGAACTCCGCCAACGGCCAGTACGGCATCCCCTCGGACAATCCGTTCAGCGCCATCCCCGGCACGGTCAAGGAGATCTGGGCCTACGGATTCCGGAACCCGTTCCGGATGTCCTTCGACACCGTAACCGGGATCCTGATCGTCGGTGAGGTCGGCCAGAACGACATCGAGGAGGTCGATGTCATCGTCAAGGGCGGCAACTACGGCTGGAACCGCAAAGAGGGCACGCTGTGCTTCGACCCCAGGGGTGCCGGTCCCGGCGTGGCCACCGACGACTGCTCCACCGTGCCACCGCTGCCCGCCGGGCTGATCGACCCTGTCGCGCAGTACGACACCCACCACGAGGGACACTCGGTGATCGGCGGATTCGTCTATCACGGCGACGCGATCCGCTTCCTCCAGGACCGCTACGTATTCGGCGAGTGGTCGCGGCTCTTCGCCTTCCCGGCCGGCCCGGACAACTACGGGCGCCTGCTCTACATCCAGCAGCGGAACCTGACGGATGGCCGTTCGCTCAAGAAGATCGAGGAGTTCCGAAACTTCGCGCGGGAGGCGGCACGGCTGGGGCTGACCAACCCGGCGCAGCCCCCCGCGTTCTTCCAGCAGACCCTGTCCGTGCTCGGCCTGGGCCAGGACGCCCGCGGCGAGGTGTATGTCCTCGGCAACCGGACCGGCCGGCCGTTCGGTACCGGCGGTGTGATGCTCAAAATCGTCCCGCCTGAAGGGTAGCCGCCGGAGGCGGGGGTGCAGGCTCGTGTCGCGACGAACGAATGTGCCTGCACACCCCGCCACCCGGCATCGTCGGGCCCCCAGTCGTCCAGCTGCCCGGCTGCTGCCCGGCTGCTGCACGTCGCCGCCCGCGTCCGACCCGCAGCAGGCGACGAACCCGGCTCCTTATCGCCGAAGGACTCCATCGTGAATGGTCGTCACGCGGATCGGGGTGCTCCGGTTCCATCGATTCCAGTCATGAACCAGCCTGTCTACTGTCCGTCTCCGACTGGCGACCCTGCGTTTGTTCCGCCATGGTGGGTGCACCGTTTCGCCGGTTGGTCGATCGCGCAGCAAGAGGAGAACCGCCATGGTGGGCAGGGTCCGTGTTCGGCTCATGGTCGCCGCGGTCGTTGGGGTGGGAGTGTTCCTGCCTGCCGTGGCGATGGCCGACCCGAGCGCCGGGCCGGTACCGGATGCGTCGGGTTCGCCGTCGGCGCCGGCCGAACCCACATTGCCGGCCGAAACCACACCGCCGGCCGAAACCACACCGCCCGCAAGCGGTGCCGCGGCCGGGATGCCGAGGACCAACCTGCAGGCGGTGGTCGACCCGATCGCGGTGCAGGTTCGCGATGGTGTGCGCATCCGGGTCGGCATGCGCAACGCCGGCCCGCGTTCGATCACCGCGCCGGCGGGCACGCCGGCCACGACGTTCAACCTGTACATCGTCAGTTCGGCGTACATCAACCGGGTTCGCTCGGTGGGCGGATGCGGCTACCTCGCCGAGACACCGCCGCGCGGTGACCCGCCGGTCATCGACGTCCCGGTCTCGTTCTTCACCTGCGTCTCGGACCGCACGCTGCGGGTCGGTGAGACCTTCTGGCAGGCGTTCGTCTTCCCGGACCTGAGCGGCTTCGGCCTTGGCGTCACCATCATCGGCAGCGGCTACGCCGACGACCCCGTCCCCGGTGACAACAGCCGTAGGGTGCAGGTACGACTGGGTGGCACCGACGGCGACCCAGGGCTGCCGGTCACCGGTCCGGCGGTGGCGTCGCTGGCCGGCAGCGGACTGGCCTTGATCGCGGTTGGCGTGCTCGTCCTGCGGCTGACCCGGCGCCGCCGCGCTCCCGGCGGGTCAGACGGTCAACCGGCCGGCACAGCCGCCCACCACGATTCGGAGTGAGTATTCCGATGAGTCGACCGGGCAGGGCCAACGGACGACGGATCCAGGAGGTCCCCCTCGGATGGTGGGTCGTCATCGGTGCCCTGGCGTGCCTGGCCATCGGCGTACCACCGTTGGTGGACAGCCTGCGCTTCGTGGCCGCCGCCGAACGTGCCACCGGCGTGATCGTCGACGTGGTACCGGCCGACGGGAAGTTCCAACCCATCGTGCAGTACACCAGCGCCGACGGGCGGCAACGGCAGTTCGCGGCGAGCGAGACCGCCGGTGACCGGTCCTACTTCCAGGTGGGCCAAGCCATCGGCGTTCTCCACCCGCCGGGAGACCCCGCCGATGCCCGGCTCGACACCTGGCAGAGCCGCTGGGCACTCGACGCGATCCTTCCCGGACTGGGTCTGTTCCTCCTCGTACTGGGCATCCTCAGTGTCCGACAGAGCCGACGCCGCGAAGGTCCGTACCAGACCGACCAGCACTTCCCCGCCTCCGCCGCACGGACGTACGCCGCGCTG
>Ga0209481_10000523_pt1 | contig 15226 bp, 18 predicted proteins | sample SoiMetdeltSBSDD3_FD_187598 | JGI IMG/M metagenome (GOLD analysis project Ga0209481, IMG submission 187598) | Bulk soil microbial communities from a Populus tree surrounding site in Tennessee, USA - Soil MetaG P. deltoides SBSDD3 (SPAdes) (version 2) | ecosystem: Environmental > Terrestrial >...
CCGCGCGCACCACGGATTCGATCACTCGAGCGTCGCGATTTCCGCGGCGGTCCAGCAGATGGTGCGAAGCGACCTCGGTGCAAGCGGCGTCATGTTCACGCTCGACACGGAGTCCGGCTTCCGCGATGTGGTGTTCATCACTTCGTCGTACGGGCTTGGCGAGCTTCTCGTGCAGGGCGCGGTGAATCCGGACGAGTTCTACGTGCACAAGCCGATGCTCGAGAAGGGCCGCCCGGCCATCGTGCGCCGCGCCCTTGGCTCGAAGCTCGAGAAGATGGTGTTCGGACGTTCCGATCAGGCCGGCAAGTCGACGAAGACCATCGACGTACCGGAAGCGGAGCGTCATGCCTTCTCCCTCAGCGACAAGGAAGTCTTGGAGCTCGCCCGATACGCCGTGGCGATCGAGCGCCATTACGGTCGCCCGATGGACATTGAATGGGGCAAGGACGGCACCGACGGCCGTCTTTATGTGCTGCAGGCGCGGCCTGAAACCGTGAAGTCGCGGAGCAGCCGCGAGGTCGAGGAGCGTTACGCCCTGAAGGGCAGCTCGCGCGTTCTCGTACAGGGCAGGGCGATCGGCCACAAGATCGGCAGCGGCGCGGTGCGCGTCATCCCGGACGCTTCGCACATGGGCCGCGTGAAGAAGGGCGACGTGCTGGTCACCGACATGACCGACCCGAACTGGGAGCCCGTCATGAAGCTTGCCGCCGCGATCGTCACGAACCGCGGCGGCCGCACCTGCCACGCGGCGATCATCGCGCGGGAGCTTGGCATCCCGGCTGTCGTCGGTTGCGGCGATGCCACCGCTCGCCTGAAAGACGGGCAGCCGGTGACCGTGTCCTGCGCCGAAGGCGACACCGGCAACGTCTTCGAGGGGCTGCTGCGCTTCGAGGTCTCGACGCGCGAGCGCGGCGAGATGCCGCGCATCCCGGTGAAAATCGCGATGAACGTCGGCAACCCCCAGCTCGCCTTCGAGTTCGCGCAGCTGCCGAACGCCGGCGTCGGACTGGCGCGGCTCGAGTTCATCATCAACAACGAGATCGGTGTGCATCCGAAGGCCTGCCTCGAGTACGACGAGCTGCCAGCCGCGGTGAAGAAGAAGCTCGACGAGAAGATCCGCGGCTATCCCGACGCGCGCACCTTCTTCCGCGAAAAGCTGGCCTTGGGCGTGGCAACGATCGCCGCCGCCTTCTGGCCGAAACCTGTGATCGTGCGGCTCTCGGATTTCAAATCGAATGAATACAAGAAGCTTCTCGGCGGCGAGCGCTACGAGCCCGACGAGGAGAACCCGATGCTCGGCTGGCGCGGCGCTTCGCGCTACATCGCGCCGGATTTCAAGGCGTGCTTCGAGCTCGAGTGCGCGGCGCTGCGCGAGGTGCGCGAGGAGCTCGGCCTGACGAACGTGGAGCTCATGGTGCCATTCGTCAGGACGCTCGGCGAAGCCGAGCAGGTGTTGGAGCTGCTGAAGCAAAATGGCCTGGAGCGCGGCCGGAACGGCTTGAAGATCGTGATGATGTGCGAGCTGCCCTCGAACGCCATCCTCGCCGAGGAATTTCTCGAGCTCTTCGACGGTTTCTCGATCGGCTCCAACGACCTCACCCAGCTCACGCTGGGGCTCGACCGCGACTCCGGCCTTGTCGCCGGCAGCTTCGACGAGCGCGATGCCGCGGTGAAGACCATGCTGTCCATGGCGATCCGCGCGTGTCGCAAGCACGGCAAGTACGTCGGCATTTGCGGGCAAGGGCCGTCCGACCATCCCGATCTCGCGCGCTGGCTGATGGAGCAGGGCATCGACAGCATGTCGCTCAACCCGGATACGGTGGTGTCGACCTGGATGTCGCTCGCCGAGGCGCCGGCGACGAAAAAGTCAGCGGCCGCGTAGGAGCCGCTGCTTCTCGCGATTCCACTCCCGCTCGCGCTCGACCGCGCGCTTGTCATGCTTGAGCTTGCCGCGGCCCAGGCCGACCTCGAGCTTGATGCGTCCCTTGCTGTAGTGCAGGTTGAGCGGCACGAGCGTATAGCCGCGCTGCTCGACCTTTCCGATGAGGCGCTTGATTTCCTCCGCGCGCAGGAGGAGCTTCCGCGTGCGGATCGGATCGGGCTGGACATGCGTCGACGCCGTAGCGAGCGGGCTGATATTCGCGCCGATGAGGTAGATCTCTCCGCCGCGCACCATGACATAGGCCTCGCCGATCGTCGCGCGCCCCGCGCGGATAGCCTTCACCTCCCACCCCGCGAGCGCGATGCCCGCCTCGTAGCGCTCCTCGATGAAGTAATCGTGAAAGGCCTTTCGGTTCTCGACGATGGACATAACCAAAATCGCGGTCGGAGCCCGATTCTGGCATGAAGAAGATTGCGCGCTCAGCGATCGTCGAGCACTCGGCGTCCCAGATGTATGCGCTCGTGGAAGCGATCGAGGACTATCCGAGCTTTCTGCCCTGGTGCGCCGGCGCCGAGGTGCACGAGCGCCATCCAGGCCGTACGCGGGCCACCGTGACCGCGAGCCTCGGCGCCGTGAAGCAGTCGTTCACGACGGATAACCATAATCGGCCGGGCGAGGGGATCAAGATGCGCCTCGTCGCCGGGCCGTTCCGGCGCTTCGCCGGCGAATGGCGCTTCGTGCCGCTCGGCGAGCGCGCCTCGCGCATCGAGTTCACGCTGCAATACGAGTTCGCGGGCCGCGCGCTCGGCCAGCTGCTCGCGCCGCTTTTCGACCGGATCGCCGATTCGATGGTCGATGCCTTCGTCCGGCGTGCGGAGGAGGTTTATGCGCGTTGAGTTGGTCTACGCCCTGCCCGAGCGCGCCGAGCAGCGCACGCTCGAGTTACCGGCCGGCGCCACGGCGCGCGACGCGCTCGCCGCAGCGGGCTTTGCCGGGGTGCACGCGGTAGGGGTATTTGGCAAGCGGGTCGCGCTCGACCAAGCGTTGCGCGAAGGCGATCGTGTGGAGATCTACCGACCGCTCGCCGTCGATCCGAAGGAAGCGCGCCGCAGGCGAGCGCGCGCGTTGCCTGCTAAGAAACGCTGACTAAGCGCACCAGTGCTGGACCGCTTGCTGCGCCTTGGCCGTCTCCTGCGCGATCTGCGCGTCGTCCAGGTAGTAGCGCTCGCCCTTGGGGTCGATGCGCGAGATGCGCAGGCCGCTTTGCAACGTGCGCAGGCTCTCCTGCGCGCGTGCGCAGTTCTCACGCTTGATCTGCAGCTGCTCCTCGGTCATCGCCTGTTTCTCGGGTTCCTTCGTCTTCGGCGCGGTCTTCTTGGTATCGGGCGCCACCGCGGGCGGTGGGCTCGGCGCCTTGAGCTTGGTCGTGGTTACTCCCGGGGGCGGCACATCGCCGTAGCGCACCTTGCCGTCCTTGTCGGTCCACTTGTATTGCTGCGCGGATGCGGCCGCAGCGAAGAGCGCCATTGCGGCGAAGACGAATGTCGTTTTTCTCATAGTCGTCGGAACGTCCCTCCGGGCGAATGCGCGCGAAGTATCGCGTATAATGTCGCTTTGCGAGAGTAAATAATGCGGGTGATTCAGAAGGCGCTGACCTTCGACGACGTCCTTCTCCTTCCCGCCCACTCGCGCGTCCTGCCGCGCGAAGTTTCTCTCAAAAGCCGCCTCACCCGAACCCTGCAGCTCCATCTGCCGCTGGTCTCGGCGGCCATGGACACCGTGACGGAATCCCGCCTCGCCATCGCGATGGCGCAGGAAGGCGGCATCGGCATCATCCACAAGAACCTTCCGCCAAAGGCGCAGGCCGCCGAGGTCGCGAAGGTGAAGCGCTTCGAGTCCGGCGTGGTGCGCGACCCGATGACCGTTCGGCCCGAGGCGTCGGTGCGCGAAGTGATCGCGCTTCAGCGCAGCCACAGGATCTCCGGTTTCCCGGTGGTGACGAACGGCAAGGTTGTCGGCATCGTCACGAACCGCGACCTGCGCTTCGAGACGAACCTCGACCAGCCCGTCAAAGCGATCATGACGCCGCAGGCGAAGCTCGTCACGGTGCGCGAGGGCGCGACCCGGCAGGAGGCGATGGAACTCATGCACCGGCATCGCCTCGAGCGCGTGCTCGTCGTCGGCGAAGGCTTCGAGCTGAAGGGCCTTGTCACCGTTCAGGACATCCTGAAGGAGAGCGAGCATCCCAACGCAGCCAAGGACGCCCAGGGAAAACTGCGGGTCGGCGCGGCCGTGGGCGTGGGCGAGGGCACCGAGGAGCGCGTGGAAGCGCTCGTCGAAGCCGGCGTCGACGTCCTGATCGTAGACACGGCGCACGGGCACGCCCAGGGCGTGCTCGACCGCGTGGCGTGGATCAAGAAGAACTTCAAGATCGAAGTGATCGGCGGCAACGTCGGCACAGGCGACGGCGCGCGCGCGCTGGTCGACCACGGCGCCGACGGCGTGAAGGTGGGCATCGGCCCGGGCTCGATTTGCACCACGCGCATCGTCGCCGGCGTCGGCGTCCCGCAAATCACCGCGATCCAGAATGTTGCGGCGGCCTTGGCGCAGGCGGGTGTTCCGCTGATCGCCGACGGCGGCGTACGCTATTCAGGCGATGTGGCGAAGGCGCTCGCAGCCGGCGCGCATTCCGTGATGCTCGGCTCGCTTTTCGCCGGTACCGACGAGTCGCCCGGCGAGATCGAGCTCTACCAGGGGCGCTCGTACAAGTCCTACCGCGGCATGGGCTCGCTCGGCGCCATGCAGAAGGGCGCGGCCGACCGCTATTTCCAGGACTCGGAGATGAACGTCGACAAGCTGGTGCCCGAGGGCGTCGAAGGGCGCGTGCCATACAAGGGCAGCGCCATCTGGGTGATCCAGCAGCTTGCGGGCGGACTGCGCGCGAGCATGGGCTACACCGGCTGCGCGACCATCGACGAGCTTCGCAGCAAGACGCAATTCGTCGAGATCACCACCGCGGGAATCCGCGAATCGCACGTGCATGACGTGCAGATCGTGAAGGAGGCGCCGAATTACCGAGTCGAGTAAGCACCAGAAGATTCTCATCCTCGACTTCGGCGCTCAGTACACGCAACTCATCGCCCGACGCGTGCGCGAAGCGCGCGTCTACTGCGAGATTCACCCCTTTGACGTGGACGGCGCCTTTGTGCGCCGCTTCGGCGCGCAAGGGATCATCCTTTCCGGCAGTCACCTTTCGGCCTACGACGAATCGACCGCGAAGGCGCCGAAGGCGGTGTTCGACATGGGCGTGCCCGTACTCGGCATCTGCTACGGCATGCAAACCATGGCGCAGCAGCTCGGCGGCCGCGTTGAAGCGGGCAGCGTGCGCGAATTCGGCTACGCCGAAGTGCGCGCGCGCGGTCATACCAAGCTCCTCGACGGCATCGAGGACTACCGCACCGGCGACGGCCACGGGATGCTCAAGGTCTGGATGAGCCACGGCGACAAAGTGGTCGAGCTTCCTCCGGGTTTCAAGCTTATGGCATCGACCGAGGCGTGCCCGATCGCCGGCATGGCGGACGAAGCGCGACGCTTCTACGGCGTGCAGTTTCACCCCGAGGTCACGCACACTCGGCAGGGCGCGAAGCTCCTGCAACGCTTCGTGCGCGACATCTGCGGCTGCCGGGGCGACTGGAACATGCCCGACTACGTCTCGGAAGCCGGGAACCGCATCCGCGAAGCCGTCGGCAAAGAGGAGGTCATCCTCGGCCTCTCCGGCGGCGTCGATTCCTCCGTAGCCGCGGCGCTGATCCACAAGGCGATCGGTCAGCAGCTCACTTGCGTCTTCGTCGATCACGGCCTGTTGCGGCTGAACGAGGCCGCACAGGTGATGAAGACTTTTGCCGAGCACATGCACGTCAACATCGTGCACGTGGATGCGTCCGCGCAGTTCCTAAGCGCGCTGAACGGCGTCCCGGACCCCGAGGAGAAGCGCAAGATCATCGGCAGGCTTTTCGTGGAGATCTTTCAGGCCGAGGCCAAGAAGGTGCGGAACGCGAAGTGGCTTGCGCAGGGCACGATTTACCCGGACGTCGTCGAGTCCGCCGGTGCGAAAACCAAGAAAGCGCAGAACATCAAGTCGCACCACAATGTCGGCGGCTTGCCCGAAACGCTTCACCTCAAGCTTCTCGAGCCGCTGCGCGAGCTTTTCAAGGACGAGGTGCGCGAGCTGGGCATCGCGCTTGGGCTGCCGCGCGAGATGGTGTTCCGCCACCCATTCCCGGGTCCGGGGCTCGGCGTGCGCATTCTGGGCGAAATCGAGAGGCCTTACGTCGAGCTGCTGCAGCGGGCGGACGCGATTTTCATCGACGAGCTGCGCAAGAGTGGCTGGTACGACAAGACGGCCCAGGCGTTCGCCGTCTTTCTGCCGGTGCGCTCGGTCGGCGTGATGGGCGACGGCCGTACCTACGAGAACGTGGTGGCCCTGCGTGCAGTTCAGACCACGGATTTCATGACCGCGGACTGGGCGCCGCTGCCGCACGAGCTCCTCGCGCGGGTCTCGAACCGCATCATCAACGAGGTACGCGGCATCAACCGCGTTACATACGACATTTCTTCCAAGCCGCCCGCCACGATCGAGTGGGAGTAAGAGGTTTTCTAATTCTGCTCGCGCTCGTCTGCGGGAGTGCTGCCGGGCAGGCGCCGCAGATCGGCCAGGTGAGCCGCGATTCCGTGTGGGTGCCCACGCCCGAGCGCATGATCCGGCGGCTGCTCCAGCTCGCCGATACGACGAAGGACGACGTGGTCATCGATCTCGGCTCGGGCGACGGCCGCATTCCGATCTACGCGGCGAAGCACTTCGGTGCGTTCGGCATCGGCGTGGAGCTCGAGCGCAATCTCGTCGAGCTCTCGAACAAGAGCGCCGCGGCCGAAGGCGTGGCGAACCGCGTGCGCTTCCTGCAGCAGGATCTTTTCGAGGCCGATATTTCGGCCGCGACCGTGATCGCGCTCTACATCAGCCCGGGCGTGATGGAGCGCCTAAGACCGCGGCTGCTTGCGCTGAAGCCGGGCACGCGCGTCGTGTCGCACCATTTCACGCTCGGCGACTGGCAGCCCGACGAAGTGATCCAGGTGGAAGGCCGCACCGGCTATCTTTGGGTCGTGCCTGTTGCTGCCGCGGGCGAGTGGCGCGTGGGGACCTCGGACGATGAGTTTCTCGTGCGCATCGAGCAACGCCACCAGGCGATCACAACATCGGGTGAACGCGATGGCAAAGCGCTGCACGTGATCGGCGCCCGCCTGCGCGGTACGGAGATCCGCTTCACGTCATTCGATCGCGATGGTTCCACGCGGCATTTTGAGGGGCGCGTGGACGGGCGGCGAATGACCGGCGCCGGTTGGAGTGCTTCGCGTCAGTGAGATGAAAGGGCCGGGGCGGGCCGCCTGCGCGTTTTACAAGCCTTTCGAGGAGTTACAACCGCCGCGCAGGAGCCCGTCAGCCGGGGCGAGACTATCTACTGCGACTTGCCGGTGGAACTGCCGGAGCTCGAGCCGCCGGAGCTACCGCTGGTTGAGCCGGAACCCATGCCGCTGCTCGAGCTGCTGCTCGAGGGGGTGCTCGGCGAAGTCGTGGAGCTCGGCGAGGTGGTGCTGCTTCCGCTGGCGCCGGAACCCGCGCTCGAGCCGGACTTGCTGAAGTACGCATCCCACTCTTGCCGCGAGACCTGACCGTCGCTATTCGTATCGACGGAGGAGAAGCTCGGAGAAGAGCTGGAGCTGCTGGTACTGCCCGATAGCCCGCCGCTCGAGCCCGAGGTCGAGCTGCTCCCCGACGTGGCGCTGCCACCGGACGCCGCGCTGCCGCCGGAAGATGGGGTAGTGGAGCTGGCGCCGCTGGAGCCGCTGGCGCCGGAAGCGGCGGGCGACGACGACGACTTGTCCGCACCACCCGAGGTACTGGACGAGGAGCTTTGCGCGAGCGTGACGCCGGACAGCGCAAACAACGCCGCGGCGGTCGCCGCGCTGAGGACTTTCAGTTTCAACATCGGTGATACCTCCTTGCAAGGAAAGTGAAAGACTGCACCGATGTAGATGCAAGACATGTACCCTTACCGCGCGTACGCTGCGTTCGCGGCAGCCGAACGATGCCAGAGCGCTTTGCGCCAGCGATAGCCGATGGCGATCGTGGCGGCGAGCCCGAGCGTGGAATAAAAAACCGTCGTCGTGGAGTAACCAATCCATGCGATGAGCGGTCCGGCCGCGAGAAGTCCGAGCGGCAAACCCCAGATCGCGAGCATGCGCACGCCCATCACGCGTCCGCGCATCGCTTCATCGGAAGAGCGCAGCATCACCGCGGCGAGCGGCGTCATGCAGAAGCTGTGCACGAACCCCCCGGCGAAAAGAAGTGCGAGTCCGAAGGAGAAGGTGGTCGTCTGTCCGAAAACCAAGATAGAGGCGAACCAGAGGCCGGCACTCCAAAGCATCACGCGCGCGGCACGCAGCGGAAAATGGTTCGCACCGACCACCATCGAGCCGATCAGCGCCCCGAGCCAGAACGCGCCCGCCAGATAGCCGAGGCCTGCCTGCCCAACGGCGTAAACATCCTTGGCTACGTAGGGCAGGAGGCCAAGGAAAAAGGGATACGCGAGCAGGTTGACGAGGAAAGCCACCGCGAACGCGCCGAGCAGATCAGCCTTCTGCCACACGTAAGCAAACCCCTGTTTCAAGTCGGCCAGCGGATGCGCCGGCGCCGCAGCGCTGTGGATCTTCGCGACGCCGAGGGAAAGCAGGAACGCCACGACGTACATCATTGTCACGACGGCATACGCCGCGCCCATGCCGACGAGTGCAACGCCGCCGGTGCCGGCAATGGCACCGAACACGCGCGCGATATCGGAAGTCGTGCGAGAGATACCGAGGGCGCCGAGCAGCATACCCGGCTGCATGGTCTGACCGACGATCACATGGCGCATCACCATGTCGGACGGACGCATCAGCCCGCCAATCCCCGCCAGAGCGAAGACATGCCATGGGCGCAGCGCGTCGGTGAGCGTGAGAACGGTGAGGATGGCGGCGAGAACCGCGTAGATCGCGCGCGTCAGGCAAAGAAGCGTGCGGTGGCCGATCCGGTCGCCGACGAGGCCGAAGAACGGCGAGAAGAGAGACCCGAGCCACGCCAGCGCCGCAACGATCACGAGCTGCTGCACCGAGCCCGTTGCGGCGAGCACATACCAGCCGAGGATTAGCGCCTCCATCTCGAAGGCCCACGAGGTAGCGAGATCCGCCGGCCACTGGAAGCGGAAGCTGCGGACCGAGAAAGCTGAGGCCATGGATGCGACAATCGTAAGCCAATGAGGGACGAAGAATTCATGCGACGGGCGCTCGAGCTTGCGAAACAGGCTCAGGCGGAGGGCGAAGTGCCAATCGGCGCGCTTGTCGTGCTTGAGGATGAGATCGTCGGCGAAGGCTGGAACCGGCCGATCGCCTCCGCCGACCCGACCGCGCATGCCGAAATCCAGGCGATGCGCGCCGCCGCGAAGAAGCTCGACAACTACCGGCTGACCGGCGCGACGCTCTACGTAACGCTGGAACCTTGCGATATGTGCGTGGGTGCCATGTTCCATGCACGCATCGCACGCGCGGTTTACGGTGCCACCGATCCCAAAAAGCTCGTCCTCAAGAACAAGGTTGCGCAGCAGGGGGGCGTGTTGGCCGCTGAGTGTGGCGCGATGCTCACGGAGTTTTTCGCCGACAAGCGATGACGATCGAGATCGATATCCCAAAGCAGGAGCTGCGCTTCGGCCGGCGAGAATACGTGGTTTCGACTTCGAAGTTCGGCGTCGGTGAGAAGAACGGCAGCTTCTGCACGCCGCGCGGTGCGCACATCGTGCGGGCGAAGATCGGCGCCGGGCTGCCGCTCGGCGCGGTGTTCGTGCGCCGGCGTCCCACCGGCGAGGTGTGGACGCCCGAGATGCACGAGCGCTACCCGGGTCGCGACTGGATCCTCACGCGCATCCTGTGGCTTTCGGGCTGCGAGCCGGGCAAGAACCGCCTGGGCGATGTCGACACGATGCGCCGCTACATCTATATCCACGGCTGCCCCGATATGGCCGAGTTGGGCAAGCCCGGGTCGATCGGCTGCGTGCGCATGCGAAACCGCGATGTGGCCGAGCTCTTCGACCTCGTGCCGCCTTACACGCCGGTCGAGATCAGGGCCTGAAGCTTCTCGCGGTTGGGGGAGAGGACCACTCCCTTCTCGCAGATGATGCCGGTGATGAGCTCGGCAGGGGTGACGTCGAACGCCGGATTGCGCACCGCCACGCCCTCGGGTGCCCAGCGCGTCTCGCCGTAACCGGTGACCTCCGCCGCCGGACGCTCCTCGATCGAAATATGCGAGCCGTCGGGGATGCTGGCATCGAAGGTGGAGAGCGGGGCGGCGACGTAGAACGGTATGCCGTGCCGCTTCGCGAGTACGGCGAGCGTGTAGGTGCCGATCTTGTTCGCGACATCGCCGTTCGCCGCAATGCGGTCGGCGCCGACCACAATGACGTCCACCTCGCCCTTGCTCATGAGGTGACCCGCCATGCTGTCCGTGATCAGCGTACAGGGAATCCCTTCCTGCACGAGCTCCCACGCCGTGAGCCGTGCGCCCTGCAGATACGGGCGTGTCTCGTTCGCGATGACCGAGATGTTCTTGTCCTTCGCCGAGCGGATCACGCCGAGCGCGGTCCCGAATCCCGCGGTCGCGAGCGCTCCGGTGTTGCAATGGGTCATGACGCGGGCGCGCTCGGGAATCAGGTTGGCGCCCCGGCTGCCCATCGCGCGGTTCGCCGCCAGGTCTTCGTCGAAGATGGCCCGCGCCTCGGACTCGAGGTCCTTGGCCTTCTTCATGCGCTCGAGTGCCCAGAAGAGATTCACCGCCGTAGGCCGGCTTTTCGCTAGTACTTCGTAACTCTCGGGGGAACCGTTGGAGAGCACCACCCCGAAGGCAGCGGCGCAGCCGATCGCCGGCGCGCCGCGCACCACCATGTCGCGAATTGCCTGCGCCACCTCGCCGGCGCTGCGGCAGGTCACGTAGGCGGTTTTTTGCGGAAGAAGCCGTTGATCGAGAAGCTCGAGCCGATCGCCTTTCCAGCGGATCGGCTCTACCGCCGAACTCATACGACGCGCTCGTTGCCGCCGTCGACGGGGACCTGCGCCGCCGTAGTTTTGGCGAAAAGCGGGCCGCACATTTCCGCAGCGAGCTCGGCGACGTCCTTGGATGAAACCTCGGTCTTGAGCAGGTTGCGCTTTTTGTATTGCTCGACCGACATGCTGTAGGCCTTGGCGCGCGCGTTGAGGAGGTCTTCGGTCCAGAGACCCGTGTCGTAGACGGCGTCGGGATGGAGCGAGTTGATACGGATGCCGTCCTTCGCCCACTCCAGGGCGGCCACGCGCGCGAGCTGGTTGAGCGCCGCCTTGGAGGCCGAGTAGGCCGCCGCGCCCGGCCCGGGCGCCGAAACATTGCGTGAGCCGATCACCGCGATGCGCCCGCCGCGCGGCGCGAGGCGGAGGAGGGGATGCGCGAGCTGCATGAGCTGGAGCGGCGCATCGACGTTGACCGTCATCGCCTGCTTCCACGCATCGACGCCGATGCTGGCGAGCGGCTGCGAAGCCGGAAAGATGCCGGCGTTCAATACAAGCATGTCGATGCCGCCGAATCGCTTCACCGCTTTGTCGAACGCCTCATCGACCGCTTTCGTATCCGTGAGGTCAACGGTGAGGCCGAGCACATCCAGGCGCTTCCAGAGCGACTCGATTGCCGGGTTCCGGTCCAAGGCGACAACCGCCGCGCCACGCTTGAGGAACGCGTCGACGCACGCCTTGCCGATTCCCGACGCGGCACCGGTGACGACCGCCACCTCGCCGGTGAACGCGGGCGGCGAGCCGGCCTTGCGCAGCTTGGCTTGCTCGAGGTCCCAGTATTCGATATCGAAGGTGTGGCGCTGGTCGAGCGCGCGCCAGCCGCCGAGCGCTTCCGCGCGCAGGATGACGTCGATGGTGTGGTCGTAAAGCTCCTCGACGATCGCCGCGTCCTTGGCCGAGCGCCCCGCAGCGACGAAGCCGATCTCCGCATCGAGCACCATGCGGGGCGCGACGTCAAGCATGGTTTTCTTCTCCGCGGCCTTCGGTGCCCACTTCTCGAAGTACTCGCGGTACTTGCGGGCGTACGCGGCGACGTCGCGACCGAGCATCGGGTAGGGCTTCGTGCGGATCACGTGGTCCGGCGTCGCAGGGCCCTGCTGCGACAGCTTCTCCACATCCGGCCGGCGCGCGAAGCCCAGAAATTTGTCGACCTGAGTGGTCTTCAGAACCATCGGAAAGCCAGCTTGGTCGGACATCGCGCGCCGCAGGCTCGCGATGTCCTCGCGCTTGACTCGCGATGGCTCCGTCTTCGGAACGGGAACGTGCCAGGCCTTTTTCTTCTGCAGGTATTCCTCTGCCATCGAGACGAGCTCGATCATGCGCTCGTACGACTCGCGCGCGTCTTCTGCAAACGAGAAGACGCCGTGCGAGAGCAGCACCATGCCGATCGTGTTCCTTCCCGCCCGCTTGGGAAACTCGCGCGCGCAGTAAGTGGCGAGGTCGAATCCCGCCATGATGTAAGGAATGACCACCACGCGATCGCCGTAAATCTCGCGGATGCGCTTGTCACCCTCGGGCGCGTTGGAGACCGCCAGCACCGCGTCGGCGTGCGTGTGGTCCACATACGTGTGCGGCAGGATGGCGTGCAGGATGGTCTCTACCGAAGGTGAAGGCGCGCCGGCGCGCAGCATGTGCGTGTTGAGCTCGTTCACCATCTGCGGATCGGGCAAGCGCTCGAGCACGGCGAGGCGGCGTACATAAGAGAGCGTCACCGGCGTGAAGCCCGCGGCCTCGATGGTCTCCAGATCCCAGCCGCTGCCCTTCACGTAGAGGACGTCCTCGTCCTCGCCGAAGAGGTTTTTCTCGCGCAGCTTGACCGAGGTGTTGCCACCTCCGTGCAGGACCAGCGTCTTGTCGCGGCCGAGCAGGCGCGAAGTGTAGACGCGCAACCCGAGAGCGCCTTGATACGTCGCCGCCTCGGCATCGCTCCAAAGACTTTTCATGCCGCGATTATACTTTTCGCGACATGCCGAGAATCGAGCTCATGAGCTGGGAACGCGCGCGCCAGCTCGCTTCGCCGATCCGCTTCCAGGTATTCGTGCGCGAGCAGCGCGTGCCCGCGGAGATCGAGCTCGACGACATGGATGCGCCCTCGCTGCACGCAATCGCGTTCGAGAACGAAAAGCCGATCGGCACCGGGCGTCTGCTGCCCGACGGGCACATCGGCCGCATGGCGATTCTGAAAGAGTGGCGCCGGCGCGGCATCGGCGCGGCGATCCTCAAAGCGCTCATCGACGCTGCCGAGCGCCGCGGCGACCGCGAGATCGCGCTATCGGCACAGCTTCATGCGGTGGAGTTTTACCGCACGCACGGTTTTGAGCCGGTCGGCGATGTCTACGAGGAGGCGGGAATCCCGCACCAGGCGATGGTCAGGGCGCTCGCTTGAACTCGAAGTGCAGCGTCTCGCCGGCTTCGCCGTCCGGCGCGAACGCGCGCTCGGCGTAGCGCACAGAAGTTGTTTTCAGGATCAAACCGGTCGAGCAGCGCGTGCCATACACCGGATCGACGATGCGCGCCTCGGCGAGCGTCCCGAACAAACTCTCGACGGAGGGAGCAGGCGAGATCGCTTCGCGAAAGCGCGTCTTCGCCGGCTCGACTTCCGGCGAATCGAGAAGCAGGTTGCCCAGGCCGTAGATGCCGGGCTCGAGCGCGCGCGGCGCGCCGTCGCGGTTTGAGAGCCACCACAGCTCGGTGCCGTCGTAGGCGAGCAAGTTAAAGCCGCTATATTCGTTCTTGTCCAAGCCCGAAACATAGGCGCCGGCCGGTTTCGTTGAAGTGAGAAAACCGGTGACCAGGGCGCCGCGGGAATGCGGCGCAGACGGCTCGCGCGCGCCACGGTAGTTCGTCACCGCGGCGAACCTGCCGTTTCGTGCCACGCCCATCCAGGTGCCCATGGCCTGGAGGTCGCGGCCAGCAAGGATCGCGGGTATGTCTTCCCAGAATTGCGCCGGCGCGGCGGGTCGGGCGTGGAACTCGTCCCGGTTCGCCGCGACGACAAGTGGAACGCCCTCGACCGCCCGCCACGCGGCGAGGATCAGGCACATACGAAGCGCTCGACCTTGCGCGCGACACCAAGCGTCCGGCTCTCGCGCTCGAGAAGCGCCTCGAAACCGCGCTCGTCGTTCACGCCTTCGTAGACTTCCATGTACGTTGTCGGATCGTCGCGCCGGTGCATCCAGCGGCCGCGCACGCCGAACTGTTTTTCTACGACCTCGAAAAGCGCTTCGACCTGGGATTTCAGCGTCGCGACCTGGGCGGGCGCGACCTTGTAGTACACGTAATAGTTCAAACCGGCATCACGGCGAGCGCTTCACCCGCCGCGCTGTCCACCACCACGCCGCCGTCGAACTCCTGACCGGGCTTGAGCTGCGTGCCCGCCGGTAATTGCACACGTTTCAGGCGGCGCTTCACTTCGCCGCGGTACTGCGCGCGCGCGACGATCTCCTGGCCGGGATAGCAGCCTTTCTGGAAGTTCACGGCGCCGAGCGTTTCAAAATTGACCATCTGTGGTACGAACTGGTCCTGCGTGGCAGCGCTGATCAACGGTCTTCCGGCGCGGATCTCATCGAGCGTCCAGGCCTCCTCGGCTTTGGTCTCGGCAAGTGAAAGGCCGCGCCCCATGCGCAGGAAGCGGCCTTCATCCACGCGCGCGGTCACGACGCCGCCGTCCCACGCGACCCCGACGACTCTCGCGCTCTTGTCCCAGATGCCGTACTGCGCCCAGGCGTCGCTTTCGTCGGCGATGCTCACTTTCGAGCGCAGGACGAACATGGAGAGCCGCCTGGCCACCGACGGCGCCAGGTCGCGCGCGAGCTGAAGCAGAAAGCCATCGCTCGACGGAATGACGAGAAAGCTCGCGAGCAAACGTCCCTTGGCGGTGCACCAGCCGGCGAGGGCGGCGCGATCGGCGGGCAGGTTCTGGATGTCGTTGGTGAGCTGCGCGTGCAGGAAATCGCGCGCATCAGCGCCCGTGACGACGAGCAATCCGTACCGGTTTAGCCGCGCGCACTCCATCGTAGATCCATTTTAAGGTAACCAACTTTAGAGAGGCGATTCCTGGAGCCGCCGCGTCACGGAGTACATCCGAAGTCCAGGGGGCGGGCAGGGCTGCGGTTACAAGAATGCCGCCGCAAGCGTGCGGTCACCGCGACAGAGATTGGG
>Ga0209481_10000525_pt1 | contig 15188 bp, 17 predicted proteins | sample SoiMetdeltSBSDD3_FD_187598 | JGI IMG/M metagenome (GOLD analysis project Ga0209481, IMG submission 187598) | Bulk soil microbial communities from a Populus tree surrounding site in Tennessee, USA - Soil MetaG P. deltoides SBSDD3 (SPAdes) (version 2) | ecosystem: Environmental > Terrestrial >...
GGTATGTTCGACCGTCGCGAGGCGCCGCAATACTATCCGCCGGTCGAGCGAGAGTAGTGCAAGGGGGTCGGATGTCCGCTTTTGGCCCAAAGCAGACATGAGCCGTTGCACTGCACATGTCTGCTTTCGGGGGTAAAGCAGACACGATCAACTTTCGCGGACATCGCCTGCACGGTGCTGTCAGGGTGCTGTCAGGCGCGGCTTCAATTTGAGATGTGGCAAGCTAAACGTTGCCGCCAGCTATAAACGGGACTCACGACCTCTCCCTTGCGGAGGGTAAGACGTCACGGCACAGATTTAATCCGCAATCCTTGCACCATGTCCGCTTTACCCCCCAAAGCGGACATGTGCAGTGCAGCTAGGGTATATGCGTTGCACTAGCTAATGTCTGCTTGGGCCAATAGCGGACATGATGACCTATATCCGATGTCGGCGTTACTGCGGGTGGGCACGACGTTTTACGGCACCTGTACTCTGTAGGCGCGGCGACGAAGTTCGGACTGACGGATGGTTACTGTCCGCGTGGAATGGGACGGGTGCGGATAATCCACCACAATGCTACGATTGCAGCCAGTATCGCTGCTCTGGCGTCGCGGCATGTGGGAGCACTTCCATGGAGATGCACCAGGTCCGCTATTTCCTTGCGGTGGCAGATGAACTGAACTTCACGCGCGCGGCGGAGAAGTGCAACGTGTCACAGCCCTCGCTGTCCCGCGCCATAAAAATGCTTGAGTTCGAATTCGGTGGCGAGCTTTTTCGGAGGGAGCATAGTCACACGCATTTATCGGATCTTGGCCAAATGATCCGACCCCACCTCGAAACACTCTATCAAGCTGCCGCAAAAGCAAAGTTAGTATCGAATGACCTCACGCAAATGAAGAAGATACCACCGCTTAAACTCGGTATCATGAGCACCATCTCACCGGACGAAATCGTTGATCTTATTGCGCCGCTCGAAAAGCAACATAAGGGCTTGGAACTGCGACTCTGCGATGCAAGCGCCCGGGAATTACACGACCGTCTGCTCGATGGCGACCTCGAGGTCGTCATCTATGCGTTGCCTGGCAAAAAATTTGATGATCGCACACATGTTATGCCGCTTTTCAAGGAGCGAATGGTGATTGCGGTCAATCGGAAGCACAGGCTTGCAAATCAGGCCGGATTCCCGGTGAAGGAAATGGATGGCGAACGCTATATCCATCGCGTCAATTGCGAGTTTGCCGGTTATGCAGATCACATCCTCCAGGAAAAAGGCGTAACCTGCACGCCGAGCTATTGGAGCGAACGTGACGATTGGACGTTGGCCATGGTCGCTGCTGGGCTAGGCTTCGCATTCATGCCAAAAAACGCGATCAAACATCCCGATGTGGTCGGAATCCCAATTGTGGATCCGGAGTTTTGGCGTGAGGTCAATCTTGTGACCGTGAGGGGTCGTCCCTTTTCACCCGGCGTTGGCGCACTTGTCCGGGAAGCGATGCGAAAAAAATGGTTCGGCCAACATGCGATTGCTGCTCGTTCCACAAAGGAAAAACTCCACACGTCAGGCTTGACGTAGCCCGGCAGCATTAGCGCACGGTATGGCCAAAAGCTTTCAGTTCACGTGGCCGATGATGCGAGGCTGAAAAAATGGCAGCGCCTCGTGCCAAGACGCTGCCTGTCGCGTCGATTATCTGGACTTCAGGGTCCGGCTGTCGTCCTTGTCAACACCGATTCCGGGCACCGACGTGTTGCCGGTGCCATAAAATTCAAAGGTTCGGTCTCTTGAGACTTGGGTTTTAGCTGTGTTGTGACGTGTCACTTTGTCCATGACATCTTGTGCACGCGTTTCTAGCGCCCAGGTTTTAGTCTGGTCTACAAAATATGCTGCGTGGGAGAGGCTCGGCGCGACGACCGAAAGCATTAGCGCGGAAGCGAAGATAACTTTGGTGGCGGTCTTCATCTTTTAACTCCGTTAGGTTGATGCAAGATGATTTCTTGCTGGCCGCTCTTGTCGCGCGCCGACGCCTCACCCTCAATCCCCCAAATGGCAATGGATTCGATAGCTTTTTACTATCTGCTCCCCGCAAACGAGGAAAGGAGCCGCATTACGCCATGCATGCGCCCCACATTGCGTCGCTTCCGGTTTAGGCCGAACACGCACTTGCAAGTGACGCGGATCAATGTCCGCTTTGGGTCAGAAGCAGGCATTTGCGCCGCAAAAAGTCATGTCCGCTTTACCCGCGAACGCGACATCAGATGCGTTTTAAATTGTCTGCTTTGGGCCATAAGCGGACATCAAGAGCGTCCCACATCATCATTTCGAGAGCTGTACGCGCTATGTCTCGAAACCGGGAGGAAGGTGGGAGGGTTGGCGTACTTATTACGTCAGGGTTACGATGTCGCTCAGCGGCATTGGTTTACCGAAGAGGGACCATGAATAAAGGGACAATGAATCATGACGCGGCAGTTTCAACCGCCAGAGAGATTGCCGACCGCGTTCTTGCTCCGGCGGCCAGTCAAAACGACAAACAGGGGCGATTTTCTACCGAAGCAGTTGAGGCGCTTGGTAAGGGTGGTCTACTAGGATTGATCCTGCCGATTGAGTTTGGCGGCGCAGCGCTCGGGCCACGGACGTTCGCCGGCGTGACCGCAACACTGGCGGAGGCGGATGCATCGGCGGCGATGGTCTACCTCATGCATGTCTGCGCAGCGGCGACCATTGCGGCAGCTCGGTCGGGGGCTTCAGTCGGAACAACGCTCAAAGAGATCGCGGCCGGGCAGATTCTGGCTACGCTTGCATTCAGTGAAGCGGGCTCGCGTAGTCATTTCTGGGCACCGGTCTCGCGGGCAGCCCGCGACGGAGCGGGCGTGAGGCTGACGGCAAAGAAATCGTGGGTAACAAGTGCGGGTCATGCTCAATGCTACGTGGTGAGCTCGCTTGCTCCTGACGGCAAGGGCCCAACGGAGTCCACGCTCTACCTCGTCCCGGCACAAACGCCGGGCCTTTCGGTCGCCGGGCCATGGGACGGTCTGGGGCTGCGGGCGAACGCCTCTGCGCCCATGATGCTGGAGGCATGCGCGATTCCGCCGGATCTTCAGCTCACCGAAGATGGCGCGGGATTCCCGGCCATGATGAACGTCGTTCTACCGCTATTTAATCTGGGTGCGGCTGCTGTTGCACTCGGCCTCAGTCGGGCCGCGATTGTCGCTACGGCAAAGCACCTCAACACCGCGCGCTTCGAGCATCTCGGCCAGAGCTTGGGCGAAAGTCTCCCGACATTGCGCGCACAAATCGCCGAGATGCAGATCGACACAGACGGGCTTGCCGCCCGCATCGATGATTTGATCGATTATCTCGAACAACCGCGCGACACGACCCTGCTGCGCGTGCTTGAGACCAAGGCTGCGGCGGGCGACGTCGCAATAAAAGTCACTTCGACCGCGATGCGCGTCTGTGGCGGCGCCGCGTTCTCGAAGCATACCGGCGTCGAGCGGCTGTTTCGTGACGCCCATGCCGGTGCCGTCATGGCGCCGACGGGAGACGTGCTGCGCGAATTCATTGGACGCGCTGTACTCGGACTGCCGCTGTTCTGATTATGAACTGAGGCGACCGGGGAGGAAAATTGCAACCTTGTCCTGCCTGCTAGCACCTGAGGAGCCGAAATGAGTCGAACAGTTTGGGTTGGCGCCGTAGCTTATGACCCAAAGGTGGTAACGATCTGGGAAGGTATGCGCAGCTATTTTCATGAAGAAGCGCGGCTTTCCGTCGAAGTTGCTCTCTTCCAAAACTATGAGGCGCAGGTGAGCGCACTTTTGGAGCCGCTTGGCAAACGCGTGCCTTACATCGATATCGCCTGGAACACCAATCTCGCTTATCTGCAGGCCGACGTATGGAGCGGCCAGCGCTGCCGGCCAATTGCCATGCGTGACACCGATATCGGCTGGATGACAAAGATTGTCGCGGCGACCGGTGGCTCAGTTACCACGCTTGCGGACGTCAGAGGTCGTACGCTTGCACTGGGCAGCCGCGATAGCGGGCACGCAGCAATTCTACCGGTACACTTCCTGGAGAAAGAAGGTCTGCAAGAGGGAAAAGACTATCGTGCTCTGCGCTTCAACAGCGACGTCGGCAAGCACGGCGATACCGGGGCCAGTGAAGTGGAGGTCGTTCGCGCTATTCTCGACGGTCGCGCCGACGCCGGGGCAATCGGCAGTCCGTTCTGGAAAGCAGTGCAAATCGAGCGTCTCGTCCCCCAAGGTGCGCTCACCGAAATCTGGACCTCACCACCGTATAATCACTGCATGTTCACGGCGCGAGCAGATCTTGAACCGGCGTTGCAGCAGCGGTTTGCCGAAGCATTGTCCGGGATGAGCTACGATAATCCGAAACATCGCGCCGTGCTCGAAGCCGAGGGGCTTCGGCGCTGGGTAGAGCCGCATCTCGATGGGTATAAGTCTTTGCGCGAGGCCTCTGCGCGGCAGGGATTTTTCAAGTCATCAGTCCAGGCGTGACCGGCGCTATGCGCAGTTGAATATCTTCGCCAGCCGGCGTTCATGGTCTTTTTCTTGATCGAACGCGCGCCGCACAGCGTCGAAGGCTTCTGCCAGGGGAAAAATGTCGCGCGATACCAAGAGATCTTTATCCTCCGCTCCGACCGGATGCCAATAAACACCATCTGCAGTGATGGTGATCTCCGGCACCAGGTCGGCGCGCGCGAGTGCAATGCCGTCACTGGCAAAACCGCGCAGCGCAATGCGGCGAATTACTCGGTCTTCAATCGCGACATTGCGGTGGTCCAGGAACACGCGAAACGCATCGGCCTCTGCATCTGTGGACACCGTTGCCGCCAGCCGTACTCGAAAGCCCGCCGATCGAGCATTCTCAATTCCCCTCAGAGTGCGCGCCCACGTACCCTCACCCCGATGGCGGTCGTGAAGCTCGGGCGTCGGGCTGTCGAGACTGATCTGCAAGGTGATCCGATCGCGTGGCAGGGTCCGAAGCATACCCAGCCGCCGACCTACGAACAGCATCCCATTAGTGAGCACGGTTGTGGGGGCTGCCGCGGCACACGCCAACAGAATCTCGTCGATGTTGGGGAGAAGAAAGGGCTCGCCGCCGGTAACGAAGAGGTCTCTGACGCCCAACTCGGCTGCTTCCTTTGCAATTTGTTTTATACGCTCAAGGGCGAGCGCCCGCCGTGGCGCCTTTGGCGAGGAGCGCACGCAACAATAGTCGCAGCGCAAATTGCAGTCGAAGTTGGTATAGAGCCACAGCCGCGACCCGACAGGACGATCGGCTTCGCTTTCCGCCGGAGCCTCGCCGCAGCGGATCACCCAGCGGGTCTGATTTGCCTGCTTGGTCGTCTCAACCAGGGTGTTCCGGGTGAAGCGACACCAGGTTGCAAGGTCCTCGCTCAACTCGGGATCGTTGCCAACGATAGTGAAGAGGTTACCGGGGCGACTGCGGCGCACCGCGTCGATCAAATCTGGAAGCAGCCCCGACGCAAACGTTTTTGAACCGGCCTCGATCTCAATCTCGACTCTCATTCAAGTTCTATTGCGCCTTCATCCAACTGTCCGATCCTGTCACCTTGACAGAAACATCCGAAAAGAAAACTCGCGCCGGCTTGCCGTCCGCCGTGCCCCGGTGATCGGTTGAGATAAAGAGAGGTCCGGCCTTCTTGTAGTCATCCCACGTCACGACCAGGAGTTTGGGCCTTTTTTGTGTACCTGGCCCGCCCCCGTGATAGGCAAGTTCCTGAATTCGATGGTCTGCACCGACATAGAGTTCCCAGGTGTCACCGGGTGCGTAGCCGCCCTCGGAGGGATATTTCACCACGACCCGCTGCGCTGAGCCGTTCCCCAGCGGCAGTTTCTGCATGCCCTCATCGGTGATTGTGGCGCTGCCATCCCAGGACACACGAAGCACGAAGAGCAGCCAATAATTGTCGTTGCTGAAAGCCGGATCGATTTCATTTTTCACTAGGTCGGATTGGTTGCTGAGCTGCGAACGCGGGTACGTCACTTTCACCGGCGCGCCGTCTTTATCTTTGCCTTCGTAGGTAATCACGTCTGTCTTCGGCTCCCATTCCCAGCTGCGAGAAAGGAGTCCTTCGACATTAAAGGTGTAGCGGATTTTCTCGACTTGGCCGAATGAGTCAAATCCATAGGCCTTGAACATCTGTTGGAAAATCGGCGGGCGCTCTTGCGCGTGCGAGGTTGCCGCGAAAACCAGTACGGACACCGTGAATGCGAAAAGACGGATCATGTGGAGACAACCCGAGTTTGTGATTAAAGACCGTTCCTCAACGAATTTTTCAAGACTACGTGCGAAACATGTCGGATACAACACGGGCGCAGCGCACTACCGCATCATTGCGTGCGCATGCGTAACCCGCTACCGAACGCTGCGGGCCAAACTGGTTCAATGACCAGATCTCGAGAGCTCCTAGCCCGTTCGTACCACCAGGCGTGTGAGGGCATTGTCGGGCGCGCGACGGCGGAGCAGCGCGTCGAGGCCAAGGCTGCGGCCGGCGGCGTACACCGCAAACTGCACGTGCACGATCGCGAGAAACATGTAGTTCCACGGCCATTCGGCGGGGTGGCGGTAGAGGCCGAGCCAGAGGTGCAGTGAGTAGATCGCGGCAATAGTCGCGACGAGGCGCACGCCGACGCCGAGCATCAGCGACACTGCGAAGGCAAGCTCAGCCAGGAAGACGAGCGGATCGATGATGTTGAGGAACGGAAGATATACGTCCTTTACCAGCTCGCGGTGAAAAGCGAACGCGGCATGCTCGCCCATCTGACCAGTCCAATACTGAAAGCCGCCGGAGACCGGCAACGGCAACTTCCAGAGGCAGCCCTGGAACCACTGCGCGCCAATCAGCAGCCGGCAAATCCAGGTGATCGCATTACCGGCACTGCGCTGCTCTGAATTTTCCGACCAGTTCTTGAACGCTATCCACACGCTCGCAATGATCAATGCCCAGAACAGCGCCACCATGACGTATTGGAAGACGCCCAGTGCGCGATGATCGTCGGTCGCTCCGATCAGAAACAACCAGGCGTCAGAGAACGGGTTCGTGCGCATCGTTGTCTCCCCGCTGACAGCAGATCGCCGCAGTCCTTTGGCGCGGCATCGACATCCGCGCTCAGTGCAAGACGTAGAAATTCCTGTCGATTATTGCACCCCCAGCAAGACCTGAATGCAGCATGAGGTTAGCTTATTTGCTCCTGCCATGTTGGCCAAGCGCTCATACCGAATGCCAGCTATCCAGCGAACCCAATCGCGAAAATCACAAAGCCGTGTACTTTCTGCCCGAAGACGGATACCGCCTCCTGTCATCGGCAGACCCAGCCGAAGCTTGTCGGGCATCGGTAAGAACCGCTACCAATGCCGCCGATCAAAGGGTTCAACAGGTCAGGCGCTAATGTCGGTTCACCACAGCGAAGTCCCGCCGATTCTCGCTCAAAAACACCACAACACGCTGTGGGCATTTACGCCGGAAAGTCTGTTGGGTGAGGCGCGCCGGCAGAAGCGAATTACCGGCACCAGCCTTCGCTCACGACTCTGGCCGTGAACGTTGCCGCGATCGGAATCATGTGCAAAGCGCCCCAGCCGGGCAGCGCCAAAACACGACTTGCGAAGGCCATTGGAGCGTTTGCCGCCTCCGAACTGTCAGCCTGCTTTTTGCGCGACGTTGCCGCCGCGATCGAGGCGGTACCCGAAGTACTCGGCAGGCAAGGCTACGGCGTCTATGCCCCGGCAGGGACTGAACAAGTGTTGCGCGAGTTGTTTCCGCCAAAATTCGAACTATTGCTGCAGGCGGGCGACAACCTTGGAGACGCATTGTTTGGCGCCACGCGCGATCTATTACTTGCAGGACACGACTGTGTGCTGTTGGTCAACGGCGATAGTCCAACGCTACCTTCGCATTTCTTGGTGCAAGCAATTGAAACGCTGCGCGACCCGGGCGATCGGATGGTGCTTGGGCCAGCGAGCGATGGCGGTTACTACCTCATCGGTTTGAAACACCCACACAGGCATTTGTTTTCGCAAATTGAATGGGGAACCGAAACCGTAGCTCGCCGCACCCGCGAGCGTGCAGCAGAAATTGGACTAGCGACTACGCTGCTCCCGGAATGGTATGACGTCGATGACTTTGAAACGCTGGGTTGGCTGCGCGACGAACTAGCAGGCAATTCGACTCGATTTTGGGAAGGCAGCCCCGCTTCAGCTACTCGAGCGTTTCTTGCGACCGCGCGGCCAGCGGGCCCGTGATCCATTTCGAGATTTTTTATGGGTCAACTCGCTCAACCAGGACTATCCGCGAGAAATGAGTCGCCGCTTTATGTATTGGCCGGCGCCGGCGCGATTCTAGCAGGTTTGACCTTGGCGACACCCTTTGCCTTCCAGGCCAGCGGCGATAATGCCTTTATTGCTTTGACCGTTCCTGCGTGCGTGTTGGCGTTTGCAGCGACGCAGGTAGCCGAGCGCGCACCGACAAAACGCGCACTTTGGCTGATTTTCGGCATCGGGATAGCGCTGCGGATCTATGTGCTGTTGTTTGACCCGCTCCTGTCCAGCGACATTTTTCGCTATGTCTGGGATGGTAGGGTTCAAGCTGCCGGCATCAACCCTTACCGCTATTTTCCCGCGCACGATGCCGTAGCGCATTTGCGCGACGCGACGATCTTTCCCGGGATCAATCGGCCGGACTATGCCGTGACGATCTATCCGCCGTTCGCCGAATTCTTCTTTCTTATCGTCACGCGCATCGGCGAAAACGTCAACGTCATGCGTCTGGCTTTGCTCGCTTGCGAGGCCGTGAGCGTTACCTTGATCGTGCTGTTCCTGCGTCGCTTGGAACGACCAACGACTCGGGTGGTTGCATATTTCTGGCACCCTCTTCCGATTTGGGAGATTGCCAATGGCGGCCATGTTGATGCGTTGGCGGTGGCGCTGATGTTGCTCGGACTGTGGGTCGCACTGGCGGGTCGTGCAATGCACGGCGCGGCCTTGATCACACTCGGGATGCTCGTGAAGCCATATGTGGCGCCGGCGCTCGCTCCGCTCTGGCGCCCATGGGACTGGAAGATGCCCCTCGTTGTGATCGCAATAATTGGGCTCTGTTATTTTCCCTATCTTTCCGTCGGCTGGGGAGTCTTCGGTTTCTTGACCAAAGGGTATCTGACGGAAGAAGGCATTATTTCAGGCGACGATCTCTGGCTACTATCTGTCTGGCGCCTCGTTTTTGGCGCACATCGCGGCGATGTTGTCGCCTATGCTGGGGTGGCAGCCTCGATCTTGCTGTTTATGGCGTTTTCAGCGGCCCGTCGCCCGAACCGGACAATCGCATCCAGTCTTACGGACACCAATATGTTGATGCTGGTCGTCCTGCTGCTGCTGTCGCCCAACTATCCTTGGTATTTTCTGGCAATCGTGCCGTTTGTCGCACTTTGCGGCAATGCACCAACCTGGGTGGTTTCAATCGGAGCGCTCTTGCTGACTGACGAAGTCCGCGGGGATTTCCAAATTCCAAAGCTGGTCGTCAAGTCTATTCTATTTGGAGGATGTCTTTTGGCGTACGTCTGGTCGGCTCAGGTGGCATATCAAAAGCAGACCGCAGACACGGGACGATCGCAATGAGCATGCCCAGTCGCGGTCCGCTTGTTGACGTGCGCATCGATCCCCGCCGCTACCACGAATCGGTACAAAGCGAGCGCACCGAGGTCGCCGCCCGTTCGCCGGTATGCGTTTATCTGGAAGTGACTAATCGTTGCAATTTGCTGTGCACCACGTGCCCTCGCACCTACGAGGAACTCGAGCCTCCGGCAGACATGAGTTGGGATTTGTTCAGATCGATTGTCGATCAAGTGCCCGATCTTGTGCGAGCGGTGCTGCATGGTGTCGGCGAGCCTATGTTGGTCCCGAACCTGCCGCGCATGGTGAGATACCTGAAGGACCGCGGAATCTACGTTCTGTTCAACACCAACGGGACTGTGCTCAGTGAACGCAATGGACGCGCGCTGATCGCGGCCGAGCTCGATGAGCTTCGCGTATCGCTCGATGCGTCAAATCGCGAGACCTTCAAAGCCATTCGGGGCAAAGATTATTTCGGCCGCATTGTACGTAACGTGCGTGCGTTTCGCGAACTGCAAAAGCGAGAGGGTTACACTAGGCCGCAGGTCTCCATTTGGCTAACCGGCTTGAAGGAAACCGTCAAAGAGCTGCCGGCATTTGTGAAGCTTGCGGCGGACATCGGCGTTCAGGAAGTCTATCTGCAAAGACTCGTGTTCTTCGATCAATCAGCTGTTGGCAAAGCACGTCCAGATCAAGCTCTGTTCGAGCGCCTAACGCGCGAAGATGCAGCCTATCTCAGTCAAGCAGAGGATCTTGCGCGCTCGCTTGGCATCACCTTCAGCGCGTCCGGCGCAGCGTCCGAGCCTGGCTTGAGCCTGAAAAGAACAGGCGCCGGTTCGCCTTGGTCGCTCTGCCGGCGGCCCTGGTCACTGATGTATTTTACAGCCAATGGCCGCGCGTTGCCGTGCTGCATTGCGCCCTTTTCGCAGCATGGCTACGACAACTATACGTTGGGGGACGCGACTCAGCAGACCTTGCGGGAAATCTGGAACGGATCCGCGTATCGAGAATTTCGGAGAGCTCTGCTTTCCGACAAGCCGCCCGTGGCCTGCGCCAATTGTGGACTGCGCTGGAGCCTGTGAGTGACGTCGCGCACGAGAGCGGTGCCCGGCGGCCCATCGCCTGTCGCCCGGCTAATGTCTCAGCAATCATTCCATGCCTCGACGAGGAAGCGGCAATTGCAGGGGTCGTGACAGCTGTGTTTGCGCAGGGTGTGAGCGAAGTCATTGTCGTGGATGGCGGCTCGCAGGACAAAACGGTCGAGAGGGCAACTGCTGTCGGCGCTCGCGTCATTGTCGAGCCGCAACGCGGCTACGGGCGCGCCATCCAGACTGGTATCGCCGCTGTGCACAAGGACGCAGAAATCCTGGTCTTTCTCGATGGCGATGGCAGCGATCCCGTGGAATTTATCCCCGACCTCATATCGCCAATTAACGCAGGGCAAGCCGTCTTCGTCCTCGGCTCGCGCGTTCGCGGTGCGCGCGAGCGCGGCAGCTTGACGCCCCAACAGGTCGTCGCCGCCCACGTCGGGCGCCTGCTCCTGCGCCTCGTTTATGGCGCGCGCTTCAGCGACCTCTCGCCGTTTCGCGCAATCCGGCGTGATGTGCTGGATCGCCTCGGCATGAGTGATATGAAATACGGCTGGAACCTGGAAATGTTGATGCGGGTTGCCGCGGCCGATTTGCCTGCACAAGAGATCGCTGTCGGCCAACGTCGCCGGGTTGGCGGCGTCTCGAAAGTTTCCGGCAACTTTATTGTCGGAATAAACGCGGCCTACTCCATGGCGGCAACTTTCGTCCGGCTCGCGCTTCGGCTACGGCGCCAGACACATCTTTGAAAACTCGCTCACCTGGCCCGCGACATCCGAGACCAACCCGAGTAAGCAAGACTCAAGGTCGTCGATTGCAAGAGTCACGAGCGGACTGGAAGGCCCGGAGACATCACGTTGGCAATGTCATGCGAATGACGATTGCCACCGTCTTTGCGGCCACGTTCACGATATCTGTTTCCGCCAGGGAATTCCTGGCGGAATCGGGTACGCCGGCTGCCGCCTTTCCAAATCCTGATCGCCCAGTCGCCGACATTGTCAGCCCAATCTGGCACAACGAAAAGGAGCGCGACGCTGCCGGCGAAGCACGCCAGCTCGTGCGTCTGCTCGGCATCAAATCCGGGATGACCGTCGCGGATATTGGCGCGGGCAGCGGCTATTACGTCGTACGGCTGTCCCCGATCGTGGGTCCCCACGGCCGCATCATAGCTGAAGATGTCGTACCCCAATATTTGCGGGGCCTGCGCCGTCGCGTGCGCGACCTCGGATTGCGAAACGTTGTGATCAGCCTTGGCGAGCCGCACGATCCAAGGTTGCCAGCCAATTCGCTCGACATTGCAATTCTGGTGCACATGTATCACGAAATCACCCAGCCCTACGGCCTGCTTTACAATCTCGTTCCCGCGCTTAAGCCAGGCGCGCGTGTCGGCATTGTCGACGCCTACGCACCAACCTCCGCGCATGGCACTCCGCCGGATCTACTGCGCTGTGAGCTTGCAGCCGTAGGATACCGTCAGATCAACGTCGATCGGCTCACGGGCAGCAACGCTTATCTCGCGATCTTTGCACCGCCGTCTGTTGCGAGCCGGACCCCACCGGAAGCAATGGTTGCGTGCAAGGCGCCATAGCCGATTGACATTGCTGGACACAACCGTTGCGATCCGATTTGGGGCGTGGTCTGCTTGAGGATGTAGTGCAATCAGTCGATTCCGCGTGATCGCGTTGCGTCAAGATGTCGTTTCGGAGGGTGGTATGACCGTTGAAACTCTCGCGCGAGAAGAACGTCAGCACAGTCAATACATCGAATTCTGGAATAACATACTGGTGCCGAAATTCATCCGCTGGAAACACATTCTGGTGGATGGTTTGACCCTTCATAGTGAGGCGATCTTCCCGAACTTGCCGGTGAAGGAGGGCGATAAGGTAGTGGATGCGGGTTGTGGCTTTGGCGATACCGCGATCAAGCTGGCCCGCCTCGTGGGTCCTTCGGGATCGGTCCGGGCCGTTGATTGCTGTGACGCGTTTCTCGAATTCGGGCGCAAGGATGCCAAGACCGCGGGCGTTACTAACGTCACCTTCCTAGCGGAGGACGTGCAGACATATCCGTTTGAACCCGTTCATGATTTTTGCTTTTCCAGATTTGGCACGCAGTTCTTCGAAAACCCCGTGGCGGGCTTGCGCAACATGCGTAAAAGCCTCAAGCCCGGCGGCATCATGACAATGATTGTCTGGCGCGGCATCAAGGATAACCCGTGGCTGGGTTCGGCTAAGGATGTTGTGCTGCGCTATTTGCCACCACCCGGCGAGAATGCGCAGACGTGCGGTCCTGGACCGTTCTCGATGGCTGACACTGGAGTTGTCACAAAACAACTTGAGATCGCCGGGTATACGGACATCAAGTTTGAGCAGGTTGATGCTCAGGTATTCGTAGGCAAAGATTTGGACGACGCCATAGGGTTTCAGCTTGCAATCGGGCCGGCTGGTGAGGTGTACCGCGAAGCCGGAAAATTGGCCGAAGAGCGGCACGACGAAATCGCCGCAGCCCTTCGCGCCCAACTCGCAAAATATAAAGGTCCTACCGGCGTAATGATGGATTCGAGTTCCTGGAAAGTGACAGCGCTTAATCCCGGTTAGCTCTCCAGTGCAACTCACGAATGTCTGCTTTACCCTTGAAAGCGGAAATCTTGCGCTGCGAATGGAATGTCCGCTAAGGGCCAAAAGCGAACATTAGGGTCAATCGCTAACGTTGATCTCTTTCGCCACGCACAGCATCTTTTGCAGCGCGTTGCCATGGCCAACAACCCTCAATCTCCGTTTCAAGCGAGAAACTGAGGAAGGTTCGGATCAGCACAATTCCAGCCAGCAACCCGACGCTCAAGATCGTAAGCGGGGCGGTAATCGTGGCGATAATGTCTGCGCCCACGAGCAGCTCGAGCCCAAGTAAGATACCGCGTCCAATATTCGAACGGTAATTAGGATAAGCAGATTGCCAGTCACCTGTGCGGCTCCCATCGCGGATAAACCACCAACTTGCGAGGACAATCCCCCCAACAATGATTGCGACGCCCGCGAGCTCCAGCGCCTTGGCAAGTTGATCAACGTAGGCATGGATCTGCTCAGTCAATTTCTTAATCCCCCCGGAAGCGCAATCAATTAAGCGACCATAGCAGTGTCCGCTTGACCGCAAAAAGCGGACATTAAATCGGTTATTCAATCACCTCATCGGCGAATGAGATTAAGCCAGACGGTATGGCCAACCCCAGGGCTTTGGCGGTTTTTAGGTTTATCACAAAATCGAAATTCGTCGGTTGAAGAACAGGCAAATCGCTTGGCTTGGCACCATTGAGAATCCGACCAACGTAACCTCCTGCCTGCCGATAGGATTCAGTGATGCGCGGGCCGTAACTAATCAGGCCACCGTCGACTGCGTACTCACGAAAGTGATAAATGGCCGGAAGTTTATTTTCTGCGGCAAACTCGATAATCCGGCTCCTTCGGGTGTCGAGGTAAGGGGCACCGACCACGAGCAGTGCACCGACACGATGCTCGAGAAGCGACCGCAAGCTAGCGGTCAAATCAGCGTCGTTTCCCGCTCTGAACACATCGAGCCGTAGCGCGATCGTCTCTGCGGCCTTCTCAAGAGCTGCGAGCTGATCGACAGCCGCAGGAAAATTCGGATCGTAGAGAACTCCGACTAGATCGACCTTTGGCAAGAGATCATGCAATAAGCCTAATCGCTTCGGCTCCAAGTCGTTCGTCAATAAGGTAAAGCCTGTCGCGTTGCCTTCGGGCTTGCTCAAACTTCTAACAAGTTGCGCTTTTACCGGATCCGAACCGGATGAAAATACGATTGGAATTGTTGATGTAGCCTGCAATGCAGCTCTGGAGGAAACATCACCTCCGACCGCAGCTATGACGGCAACACGACGCTTTACGAGGTCGGCTGCCAGTGCAGGCAATTTCTCATATTCGCCGAGCGCCCATCGATATTCGACAACTATGTTCGTTCCTTCGACGAATCCCACCTCGCCCAGACCTTTATGGAAAGCGGCTAGTAAGTGCTTGGACTCGTCCGGCGACCGGCTACTTAGGAAGCCAATAACTGGCATTGTCGGCGGCTGCGCGCGCGGCGCGACTGGCCAGAGCACTGCGCCACTAAGAACGATGACGAACTCGCGCCGTTTCATTGCGCCCCCACGGGGCTCACGACAAGGTATGATACCGCTTGAATTTAAGTCGGTTAAGGGACCATCCGATGTCCGCTTTGGGTCATAAGCGGACATCTCGCAGTGCAAACGCCATGTCCGCTTTACCCCCGAAAGCGGACAAAAGCGGGCGTGTGCGGTGCACTAGCCAATGTCTGCTTTGGGCCAATAGCGGACATTGATGCAGCAAGAAGCCCGGGCGACAACCCGGGCCTCAAAGAACGCTGAAGTTTGGAGCGGGTCAGCTCAAGTAGGCTGGCCGAATGCCTTGGCAACACCCGTCTTGAGAGGCTCTACGGTCGCGAGCGTGACC
>Ga0209481_10000527_pt1 | contig 15147 bp, 13 predicted proteins | sample SoiMetdeltSBSDD3_FD_187598 | JGI IMG/M metagenome (GOLD analysis project Ga0209481, IMG submission 187598) | Bulk soil microbial communities from a Populus tree surrounding site in Tennessee, USA - Soil MetaG P. deltoides SBSDD3 (SPAdes) (version 2) | ecosystem: Environmental > Terrestrial >...
CGGCCGGCCTTTTGTTCTGAGGGCTGGCGGTCGCCGGCAACCAGTTGGATCACGCGCCGCACCTCGCTGCGATCGAACGGCTTGCTCAATCCCGGCACACCCGTCTGCTCGAGAAAGGTCTGGATCTCGGCGCTCAGCACGTCGCCGGTCATGAGTACGAACCGCCGGCAGAGCTCGGGCCGCCGGCGCTCGAGCGCGCGATAGAGACCGGGACCGTCGAGGTACGGCATCCGCACGTCGCTCAGGATCAGATCGTAGGAGGCCCGCCGGAGCTGCTCGAGGGCCTGCGTGCCGTCGGCGACGGTGTCGACCGTGTGATGATCGGCGCCCAGCATCTCGCCGAGCAGCTGGAGCACGAGCCGCTCGTCGTCCACCACGAGGATGCGCTTGCCCTTGACCACCGAGGGCGCCTCGGCCCCGCGCTTGCCCGGCGTCGACGGCGGCGCGACGACCGGCAGCTCGACGCGGAAGATCGCGCCGTGCCCCGGGTCGCTGACGAGCGAGAGCGAGCCGCCGTGGCTCTCGACGATCCCGTGGCAGAGCGAGAGGCCGAGACCGGTCCCCTGCCCGACCGGCTTGGTCGTGAAGAACGGCTCGAAGATGCGGTCGCGGATCTCCGGCGCGATGCCCGGGCCCGTGTCCTCGACGTCGAGCGAGACGCGCCCGCGGGCCGCATCGGCGCGCGTGCGCAGGGTGAGCAGGCGCGGCGCCGGCGACTTGCGGAGCTCGTCGCGGGCGTTGGTGATCAGGTTGACGACGACCTGATGGAGCTGATGCGGATCGGCCCACAGCACCGGGAGTCCTTCCGTCAGGTCGAGGATCACCTCGATGCGGTCGACCCGCAGGTGATACGCCAGGAGCTCGGCGGCGTCGCGCGCAATGTCGTTCAGACGCACGAGCTGCCGCTCGGGCGGGTGGCGCCGCGCGAGCGCCAGGAAGTTGCGCACGATCGACGCGCATCGATCGGCGGCGTGGGCGATGGCCTCCGCGCGCGTCGCCGACGGCGTACCGGCCAGCTCCTGCCGGAGCAAGTTCGCGTAGCCGGTGACGGCGGTGAGCGGATTGTTGAGCTCGTGCGCGACACCCGCGAGCACCGTGCCCATCGTCGCGAGCTTCTCGGTCTGGTAGAGCGCCTCGCGCTGACGGCGGAGCTCGGCGTCGATGCGCTTGCGCTCGGTCAGATCGCGCACGATCGCCGACAGGAACTCGACCGTTCCGTCGGCGCCGCGATGGGCGACGGCGACAACCGACACGGGAACCTCGCGTCCGTCGCGCGCGAGCAGCACCGCCTCACCCGTCCAGAGGCTGTCGCGAATGAGCGCCGGCCAGATCTCGTCGTGCACGACGGGCCGCAGCCGCTCGGGCGCCAGACCCGCGATCGGATGGCCGATCGCGTCTTCGGCCGATAGACCGAGCAGCGCCTGGCCCGCCACGTTGAGGTAGAGCAGCCGTCCCGAGAGGTCGGCGATCGCGACCAGGTCGGTCGTCGCCTCGAGGATCGCGGTGAGCCGCTCGCGCGCCTCGAGCTCGAGCCGCAGCCGGCGATAGAGTCGCGCGTTCTCGACGGCCACCGCGGCGTGGTCGGCCAGCGCGAGCAGGAGGCGCTCCTCCATCGCGGTGAACTCGCGCGGCCGCTGGCTGCCGACGGCCAGCACCGCCACCAGACCCTCCGGGCCGACGAAGGACGCCGCCAGGGTCTGGCCCGAGCTGCCGAACACCGCCGTCGGATCGGGCCCGCCGCTCTGCGCCAGCAGATGGCGCAGCGAGATCTTGCGCTCGTGCGCCAGCCGCTCGGCGAGGTTCGGCGTCACCGTGAAGCGCAGCGGCTCGGCGGCGCGATCGGCGATCCCTTCCCAGGCGACCGGCCACAGCACACCGGCCTCGAAGAGCCAGAGCACGCTCGCCTCGGCCTTGATGAGCTCGCGCGCCGCGTTGACGACCCGGCGCAGGACCTCGTCGAGGTCCTTGGTGGTGATGAGCGACTTGGCCAGGTCGTTCAGCACGGTCAGGCCGTCCTTCTCGTCGGCCAGACGGCGCTGCGCCAGCACGTTCTCGATCGTCGACGGCAGCTTGGCCAGATAGCCGTCGCGCTTGATCAGATAATCCGCGACGCCCAGCTTGAAGGCCTGCACCGCCAGGTCCTCGTCGCCCTCGCCGGCGACCATCACCACGGGGAGCCGCAGGCCCTCGGCCTGCAGCTCCTTGAGCACCTCGATCCCGGAGAGATCCGGCATCCGGTTGTCGAGCAGGAGCACGTCGTAGTGAATGGTCTTGAGCTTGGTGAGCGCCTCGCGCGCGCGCGTGACCGTCTCGACGCGCGCGCGGCGATCGTGATCCTCGAAGGCGCGCAGGGTGAGCGCCATGTCCTCGGGATGGTGCTCGGCGTAGAGCACGCGAATCGGCGCGCGCCGCCGCTCGCTGGCGGCCCGGAACCAGCGGAACGCGCTCTCGAGCACGACCGGCAAGGTCGCCAGATAGTCCGGACGCTTCACCAGATAGTCGGTCGCGCCCGCCTTGAGGAGCCGCACCGTGATATCGGCGTCGCCGGCGCCGGTCGCGAGCACGACCGGCACCTCGAGGCCGCGCGACTTGACCGCGTCGAGCAGATCCAGACCGGTGCCGTCCGGCAGGCGGTAGTCCGCGAGCATCACGTCCATGTCGCCGATCGTGAGCCGCTCGAGCGCCTCGGCCACCGTTCCCACGACGGTCAGCTTGATGTGGGGCGCGTGGCGGGTCAGATGGCGGTGCGTCCGCTCCTGATCTTTAAAATCGCCTTCGACATAGAGCACACGGATGGAATCCATGGAGTCGTTCAGCCCTCTCGTCCCGTGAGGGAATGGGAGACCGCCAGTCGCTCGATCTCGCGGCACACCACGTCCAGATCCAATGGCTTCGTCACGCACGCATCCGCCCCGGCCCCGAGCAGCACAGGCACCATGGACGGATGCCCGGTCATGCCGAGAATCCGCACGTCACGCGTCTCGGGCATCCGGCGCAGGCAGCGGCACGCCTCGATGCCGTCGAGCCCGGCCAGCACCACGTCGAGGATGATCAGCGCGGGGCGGAACGTACCGACCTTGACGAGCGCCTCGTAGCCGTCGGTCGCGGTCTCGATCGCGAACGCGCCGTCGAGCAAGAGGTCGTGCAGCATCTGGACGACGAGCGGCTCGTCGTCCACGAGCAACACGCGCGTCTTGGGCTCAGGGCCGACGGGATACGGCGGACGACCCTGGACGCGCAGGAAGCGCTGGAACTCGCCGAGGTCGATTCGTCGATGACCGCCGGGGGTGAGATGCGCGCGCAGCGCACCTGCGCGAATCCAGCGCCGCAAGGTGGGAATCGAAACTCTGCAGTGAGCCGCCGCCTGCCGGGTCGTGAGATGCTCGCGACCGCGAGCGGACGGGCGTTTCACTTTTTGCACATTTGATTCCTAGCACGGACGTTCCCGAAGTCGGCACGAAATAGTGCGTTTGTCGTGCGCGCCGCAGGTCGTCGCGGGGCTGGGGGCCACGCCGACCGAGCGCGCTGATGAACGAAAACTAAACGGGGTAGACGCCGTTGCGGCGGGGCGGGAACTCGTGCGCCTTGGTGTCTGTGTACGCGAGCCGCTTGATCAGCTCGACGCGGAGCGCGCTGCCGGGCACGATGTCGTCGATCAGCATCTCGGAGGCGAGCTTGTAGGTGTCGACGTCCTGCGCGTACTCGTCGCGCTTCTGCTTCACCCACGCGGCGCGCTCGCTCTCGGGCAGCTCCATGATCTTGTTGTAGTAGACGGCGTTCACTGCGGGCTCGGGGCCCATGATCGCGATCTGCCCCTGCGGCAGCGAGATCGCGGCGTCGGGCTCGAACGCCGGGCCGCACATCGCGTAGAGGCCGGCGCCGTAGCACTTGCGCACGATCACCGAGATCTTCGGTACCGTCGCCTGCGACGTGGCGAAGATCATCTTGGCGCCGTGGCGGATGATCCCCTGCTGCTCGACCTTGGTGCCGACCATGAAGCCCGCGATGTCGGCGAGATAGATCAGCGGGATGTTGAAGGCGTTGCAGAGCCAGATGAAGCGGGCCGCCTTGTCCGACGAGTCGACCATCAGCACGCCGCCCTTGACCTTCGGCTGATTGGCCACGATCCCGACCGCCCGGCCCCCGATGCGGGCGAAGCCGACGATGATCTCCTGCGCGAACAGGCGCTTGATCTCGAACCAGGAGTCGGCGTCGATCACCCGGTCGATCACCTCGTACATGTCGAAGTACTTCCGCTGGTCGTACGGCACGATCTCGTCGATGGGCCGCCCGGCCTTGGGCTCGGCCGCGGCCGCGGCGGGCGGCAGGTCGCGGTACGACTGGGGCATGTACGTCAAGTACCGGCGCGCGAGCGCGATCGCGTCCTCGTCCGACGCGGCGAGCACGTCGCCACAGCCGGAGATCTTGCAGTGCATCAAGGCGCCGCCGAGCTCCTCGAGCGTGGTCTTCTCGCCGATGGCCATCTCGACCATGCGCGGGCTGCCGACGTAGAGCGAGGCCTTGCCCTCGACCATGATGACCACGTCGGTCAGCGAGGGCAGATAGGCCGAGCCCGCCGGCGAGGGCCCGAAGAGCACGCACACCTGCGGCACGACGCCCGAGAGCTGGACCTCGTTGTAGAAGATGCGCCCGGCGTGAAAGCGCCCCGGAAAGATCTTGATCTGCTCGGAGATGCGCCCGCCGGCGGCGTCGACCATATAGAGGAGGGGCACGCGCAGCCGGGCGGCCTTCTCCTGGATGCGGATGATCTTCTGGATCGTCTTCTCGCCCCAGGAGCCGGCCTTGACCGTGTAGTCGTTGGCCATGACGCAGACGGGCCGGCCGCCGACCTTGCCGACGCCGGTGACGACGCCGTCCGCCGGCGTATCGGCCTCGTTCGAGCGCGCGAACAGCCAGTCCTCCTGGAACTCGGCGTCGGGATCGAAGAGAAGCTTCAGCCGGTCGCGGACGAACAGCTTGCCCTCGGCGCGGAGCTTGTCGCGGTATTTCGTGTGGCCCTGCTCGATCCGCGCCCGCTCGCGGAAGTAGCGGTCTTCGCCCTCGCTCACGATTGCCCGCCGATCACTTCGGATTGGTCCAGAGAATGATAATGAGCGTCCCCGAGCCGTGCTTGGGGCCGCCGATCACCGCCGGGTTGCCCGATTGCGCCTGGATGTTCGTCGACAGCTCGGTCACCGAACCGCGCGCGAGCCGGACGTTGAAGCTCACCGCGCCGCCCTTCACGTTCTGGGGCGTGACCTCGAGCTTCCGGTCGCCCGGCACCGCCCAGCGCTGGGTCGTTCCCACCGGCACCTCGGCGCGATAGCGCTCGAGCGAGGTGTAGTTGTTGTACCGGAACAGCTGGCGGAGCTTCGGCAGCACGGTCTCGAGCCGCTCGTCGGGCGGGTCGGGCGCCTTGCTCGTCGTCTCGGGCGGCGGCCCATCGGTGGCGAGCACGATTCGCGTGCCGAACCTCACGACCGACTGCGCGTCGGCGACGGCGGCAGCCAGGGCCAGCAGCAACGCCAGGATCACGACCAGGAGCGGCCCGAGGGCGTCCCGTAGACGCCGCCGGGCATTGTGCAGCCGCGACATCACGGTTCCCATCGGTATGTTCAACACCTCCGCGATCTCGCGGTACGAGAGACCTTCGAGATCACTCAACATGATAATGGCCCGGTGCGGCTCCGACAAAGTGGCGAGCGCGCGCGCGATCCGATCGCGCTCCTCGACCTGCGTGGCGTGCGCGTCGGGACTGGTCGCCTGGTCGACCAGCACGCGGTCCCAGTCCTTCTCGTCGACGCGCTCGGTGCCGAACGCGCGGCCGCGCGCCGCATGCTGTCGGGCGCGGTCGCGCGCGACGTTCATCACGATCCGAAAGAGCCAGGTGTAGAAGGCGGAGTCCCCGCGGAACGACGGCAGCGCCTTGAACGCGCGGATGAACGCGTCCTGCGCGACGTCCCAAGCCTCGTCGGGGTCGCGCAGGACGTTGTAGGCGAGGCGATAGACGCGCTGGCGATACTTCTCGACCAGCGGCTCGAAGGCCGCCAGATCGCCGGCGCGGCACCGCTCGATCAGTATCGCTTCGTCCGTATCCACCCGGATTCACTCGCTCGCCCTCCCGACGCCGTTAGACGCCGCGCGGGCGATGGCGATTCACCGTCGTCGAATCGGCCGGCGCGAATCCGCCGTGAGCGCGTCGAAGCCCAGCAGATAGCTGCGCGGGCCGAATCCCGAGATCTGTCCGCGCGCGACCGCGGCGATCACCGAGTGGCGCCGGAACTCCTCGCGCCCGTGCACGTTCGAGAGATGCACCTCGACGACCGGCAGGGCGATCGCCGCGACTGCGTCGCGCAGCGCGAACGAGTAGTGCGTGAACGCGCCCGGGTTGAAGACGACGCCCGCGAAGCCCTCGCGCTGAGCCGCCTGGAGCCAGTCGACGAGCTGGCCTTCGTGATTGGATTGACGACACTCGACCCGGTGGCCGCCGCGACGGGCGTGATCGCGCAGCATCGCGTCGACCTGCGCCAAGGTGGTGCGTCCGTACACGCCGGGCTCGCGCGTGCCGAGCAGATTCAGATTCGGGCCGTGTAGGACCAGGATCTTCACGACGCGCGCGAGCTTAGCATGCGGATCACAGGAACGTCGCGGGGTTCCGGACCTTGTCGCGCAGCATGCCGGGGACGCTCGGCTCCTTCCACCACTCGTCCCAGAGCTCGTCGCCCGTCACCTGGCCCATCGCCACGTTGAGCATCACCATTGTCCACACGAAGCCGTTGGGCGACAGCTGCAGCCCGTTCCGGACCCTGTCGACGACGCCGTCGCGGAGGACGGGCCTGCCGATGTTGTGCAGATGGTTCTGGAAGGCGCCGATCCAGGCCGCGGTGGTCTCGCCGTAGATGCCGTCGACTTTCATCGTCGGGAATTTCGCGGGCGGCCGGAACGGCTTTTTGAACTTCGTCGGGTTCGCGGCGACGATCTTCAAGAAGTGCTGCACCAGCATCACGTCGTCCGTGATGTTCCGGGTTCCGCGGTGAATGCCCTGCGGGTCGGGCGGACCGACGAAGCCGTCCGCGTTGTAGAAGATGTTGTCCCGGTGCTTGGGAAGCTTGTCTACGAAGTCTTTCGCGGTGTCACGGAAGGCCATCCGAACCCTCTCTCTACTCGTCCGTGTCGAGACGTATGGTCAGTGGGCGCCGAGCGGAGACACGAGCCAGTCGGCGAGCGCGAAGAGAAGGAGTCCCGCGAACACCGTCCAGCCGAGGGCAGGTCCGCCTTCGCGATTCACTTCGGGAATCAGATCCGACGCGGCCACGTAGATCGTGACGCCCGCCGAGAGCGCGAGCGCGTAGCCGACGTGATGCTCGGCGATGAAGCGCGTGGCCACCGCACCGACGACCGTCAAGGCACCCAGCAGCGCGCCGGCGCCGATCGCGGTCGCGCGCGACTGGCCACCCGCCAGCATGATCGACGCAATGGTGACGCCCTCGGGGACCTTGTGCACGCACACTGCGATCGACAGCAGCACGCCGAGCGCGGGCCCGATCATGAAGCCGGCGGCGATCGCGACGCCGTCGAAAAGCGTGTGGACGCCGAGTCCGAGCAGCGCCAGATACCCGGCCGACGGACGGAGCAGCGCTTCGGGATGGCTCTCCTCGCCGAAGTGGAAGTGAGGCGCGACCGTGTGCTCGAAGAGGTGCACGCCGAAGTAACCGATGAGCACGAACAGGAACGCGTGCGGGACCTGCGCGCTCTCCGGCAGCATGCGGACGAACGCGGCCGCCAGCATGAACCCGGCGCCGCCCGCGACGAAATAGCGCAGCGGCGCCAAGCCCTTCCGGTGCACCGTCGTCAGGAGGATCGCGCCGGCGAGATCGGCGGTCGCTGCGGCGGCCACGAAGGCCAGGTATGCTAACATGCTCGGGAGCATAGCATGGGCATCACAGGGCTTTTCCGCCGGCTCGGTGAGATCCTCGTCCGTGAACGGCTGACCACCCCCGACGTCGTGGAGCAGGCGCTCGTACGCCAACGATCTACGGGCGAACGGATCGGCGAGGCGCTCGTCTCGCTCGGCGCCGTGAAGGACGACGACGTGCTGCGCGCGCTCGCGCAGCAGCAGGGTCTGTCCTATCTTACCCGCGACGAGCTGCCGGCGCCGCTGCCGATCGTCAAGAACCTGTCGCCGAAGTACCTGCGCCAGTACGCGGTCTGCCCGGTAAGCGTCGAGGGTAGCCTGCTGACGATCGCGACGGCCGATCCACTGAACCCGATCATCGTCGACGACCTCGCGCAATCGACCGGGCTCACCGTCCGGGTCGTGGTGTCGTCGGCCGACGCGATCGTCGAGGCGATCGACCGCACCTACGACGGCGTGGCGACGCCGCTGCAGCGGATCGTCGAGGGCATGGACGACGACCGCGGCGGCGAGGGCGACGAGGACGTCAATCAGCTGCGCGACATGGCCTTCGAGGCGCCGGTGGTCCGGCTCGTGAATCTGCTCATCGAGAACGCGATCACCTCCGAGGCCTCGGACATCCACATCGAGCCGTTCGAGGACACGCTGCGGATCCGCTATCGCATCGACGGCGTGCTCTTCGACCAGGAAGCGCCGCCGCGCCGCCTGCAAGCCGCGGTGACCTCACGCGTGAAGCTGATGGCCGAGATGAACATCGCCGAGCGGCGGCTGCCGCAGGACGGCCGGATCCGGGTCACCCTGCACAACCGCCGAGTCGACATCCGCACCTCGACGATCCCGACCGTCCACGGCGAGTCGATCGTCATGCGCTTGCTCGACCGGCAAAGCGTGTTCCTGCCCCTCGAGAAGCTCGGTTTCTCGCCGGCGATGCTCCCCCGCTTCGAAGGCCTGATCCGGCGGCCCCACGGCATTCTGCTGGTCACCGGGCCGACCGGCTCGGGCAAGACGACCACGCTCTACGGCGCGCTCGACAAGATCAACTCGCCGGACAGAAAGATCATCACCGTCGAGGATCCGGTCGAGTATCAGCTGAAGGGCGTGAACCAGATCGCCGTGAAGCCGAAGATCGGCCTGACCTTCGCGACCGGTCTCCGACACATCGTCCGGCAGGATCCGGACGTGATCCTGATCGGCGAGATCCGCGACCTCGAGACCGCCGAGATCGCGATCCAGGCCTCCCTCACCGGGCACCTCGTCTTCTCCACCCTGCACACCAACGACGCGCCCGGTGCGATCACGCGACTGCAAGACATGGGCGTCGAGCCCTACCTGGTCGCCTCGGTGCTGGAGGGCGTGCTCGCCCAGCGCCTGGTGCGCCGCATCTGCGCGACGTGCCGCGTGGCGGACACCCCCGCGCCGGCCGACCTGGGTGCCTTGGGCATCGCCGGCGCCGACGGCACGCGACTCTACCGGGGCAGCGGCTGCGACGAGTGTCGCGGTACAGGCTACCGCGGGCGTACCGGCATCTACGAGCTGTTCCCGATCACGGAGGACGCGCGCAGTCTGATTCTCCGGCGGGCGCCGACGCGCGAGATCCGGCGCGTCGCGCTCGAGGCGGGGATGGTCACCCTGCGGCTCGATGGTTGGGCCAAGGCGTGCGCCGGCGTTACCACCGTCGAGGAAATTCTCCGAGTCACGCAGGAAGACGCGTAGTCCGCCATGCCCGTCTTTGTATATCGGGCGGCCGACCGGCGCGGCCAGACGATCGATGGCGTGATGGAAGCGCCCGACGCTCGTGCCGTGGTCGAGCGCCTCCAGCGTGATTCGTACTTCCCGATCAAGGTCGCGCCCCACACCGACCGCGGCAGCTGGCTCACGCTCGGCGGCTCCGGCCGGATCAGCCAGGGCGACGTCCTGGCGTTCACCCAGCAGCTCGCCACCCTGTTCGAGGCGACCCTGCCGCTCGACCGCGCGCTGTCGATCCTCGAGGAGCTGGCGCCCAACGGCCGCGTGAAGGCGATCGTCGCGGACCTCTCGGCCAGCGTGCGCGGCGGCGCCTCCCTGAGCGAGGCGCTCGCCAAGCACCACCCGCGGCCGTTCTCGCGCCTGTACATCAACATGATCCGCGCCGGCGAGCGCGGCGGCGTGCTCGAGATCGCGCTGCGGCGCCTCGCCGAGTTTCTCGAGGCGCGCGCCGCCTTCAGCGAGGCGGTCATCACCGCGGTCGCCTATCCGGCCGTCGTCTTCACGTTCGGCATCGGCGCCATCATCTTCCTAATGACGTTCGTGATCCCGCGGTTCGCGACGATCTTCGCCGACCTCGGCCAAGCGATCCCGCTGCCGACCCAGATCCTCCTGACGGTGAGCGCGGTGTTTTCGTCCTACTGGTGGGTCGCCGTTCTCCTGGCTCTCGCAGCGATGCTCGCCTGGCGGATGTGGACCGGCAGCCCGCAGGGGCGGCTGCAGTGGGACCAGACCATCCTCGGCGTGCCGATGATCGGACCGCTCATCATGAAGATCGAGACTGCGCGGTTCGCCCGCACGCTGGGCACCATGCTCAAGAGCGGCGTGCCGGTGATGAGCGCCCTCGCGGTGGTCGGTGACACCATGACCAACCAGGTGATCGGACAGGCGGTGGCTCGGCTCTCCGACGGCGTCAAGCGCGGCGGCACCATCGCGGCCGGCATGCAGGAGCAGGCGCCGTTTCCGGTGCTGTCGATCCACATGGTGCGCGTGGGCGAGGAGACGGGCCGGCTCGAGGACATGCTCCTCAAGGTCGCCGAGACGTTCGAGAACGAGGTCGGCACCGACCTCAAGCGCGTGCTGCGACTGCTCGAGCCCGTGATCATCTTCGCCATGGGGGTGCTCGTGGCTTTCATCGTCGTCGCCATGATGCTGGCTATTTTTTCTATCAACGAGATACCGCTTTGAGGCGGGCGGGGTGGCGGGGGTGGGGGAGCCCCTGCGCGCCGACGACTGCTCTCATGGGCTGGGCGGTACATACGCTGCGCTGTGGCGCCCGCGCGCTGACTACACGCGTCGCGCAGGGGCTCCCCCACCCCCGCCACCCCGCCCGGTCATGCGTTCTGCGTGACGGAACACGTGCGGCTCGGGCATCATGGCGAGGACTTTTGGGGAGTAGGACACGATTCTCAGGGTGTACGCGTCTAAGTGGTTTCCAAAGGCGACGAGTGATGGGACGGAGCCGCCGATTTGTCGGGTCTTATGTTCTTGATCAGCGGGGGTTTACGTTGATCGAGCTGCTAGTTGTCATCATCGTGCTGGGGTTGCTGGTTGGGCTCGTGGGGCCGCGGTTGTTTGGGAGGGTTGGGCAGTCGAAGCAGGCGGCGGCGCGGGCGCAGATCGAGCTGCTGGGGGCGGGGCTCGATCAGTATCGGCTCGATGTCGGGTCGTATCCAAATGCGGGCCAGGGTCTCGACGCGCTCCAGCGCAATCCGAACGTCAACAACTGGAACGGGCCCTATCTGAAGAAGGCCGTGCCCAAGGATCCGTGGGGCAATCAGTACAAGTACCGCTGCTGTCCGGGCCAGAATGGTGAGTACGACCTCTGGTCCGAAGGCGCCGACGGGGCGCCGGGTGGCGAAGGCGAAAACGCGGACATCACCTCATGGGACAGCAGTCAAAAATAGATGCCCGGGGCTTCACCCTCCTCGAGCTGATCGTCACCTTGGTGGTCGTCGCGGTCGCGGTGGGCCTCGTCGCGCCCACGATCGGGCGCAGCACCGAAGCACTCCGCGTTCGCGCCGAGGTGGCCGGGTTCTCGGCCACGCTCCGTCACGCGCGCGAGCAAGCGATCACGACGCGGCAGCCGTTCACGGTGGCAGTCAACCCGACGACTCACCTGCTCACGGTGACCACCGGTGAGGACGAGGTGCGGTGGACGAAAGCGCTCTCGAGCAAGGTCGGGATCGAGGCCCAGTCGCTGAGCGCCCTGACCGTTCGGTTCGAGCCGCAGGGCACGTCGAGCGGCGGCGAGTTTCGTCTGATCTCGGGCAAGATCGGCTATCGCGTCAGCGTCGACCAGGTCACCGGCCGCGTGCGGAGCCAGCGCGAATGAGCCGCCGGCTCGACCAGCGGGGCTTCACGCTCCTCGAGGTGCTGATCGCGTTCGCGATCCTGAGCGTGGCGGTCGTCGCCGTGATCCAGGGCTTCGCGCAGGGCCTCAGGCTCTTGAAGACGGCCGGCGATCACCAGCAGGCGGTGCTGCTCGCCGATCAGAAGACGCGTGAGCTCGTGATCCCGGTCGAGGGGCGCGAACAGGGCAAGGAAGGCAATTACGACTGGGAGCGCGTCGTCACCGTCGTCCCGGCGCCCGATCTCGCGCGCACGCAGGCGACCAACAAGTGGCGCATCTATCGGATCGACGTGAAGGTGAACTGGGGCGACAAGCGCGGCGTCGAGATCGTGAGCCTCCGGACGTCGGCCGAGACGCCGAACACGGGGGCGCCGACGTCGACGGTCGTGACGACGCCGTCGGGAGCGCCGCGCACACCGGGCGTGCTGCCGCAGACACCCGGCATGCAAACACCCGGCACGTCGACCCCGGGGATGCGGCGGCGATGAAGCGCGACCAGCGCGGCTTCACCTTGCTCGAGCTTCTGCTGGCGCTCGCCATCGTCGGCGCGCTCGTCGTGATCGCCTTCAGCGGCGTCCGGATCGCGCTGGCGTCCTGGCGGCAGGGCGAGGATCGCGCCGAGGCGTACCAGCACCTGCGCGGAGTCGCGCTGACCCTGGCGCGCGCGCTCGGCTCGACCTATCCCTACAACGCGCCGCGCGGCGACACGCCGACCGCGGTGCTCCTGTTCGCCGGTGCCCCGTCGAGCCTCGAGTTCGTGACGCAGAACGCGCCGTATCCGGCGTCGGTCCCGGTCGCGTTCACCGCGGTCGTGATCGAGCTCTCCACCACCGGCGAGCGACAGGGGCTCGTCATCCGGCAGCGCGTGCTGCCCAACCGCAACCCGTTCACCGACGCGAAGGTCGCGTTCAACGATCCGACCCTGACCGAGCTCTCGTTCAGCTATCTCGACGAGAACGGCGCCTGGCAGGACACGTGGGTCGTCGATACCCAGAAGCGCCTGCCGCGCGCGATCCGCATCAACGTGGGCGGAACGCTCAACGGCCGGCCGCAGGCGCTCTTGCCCTTGACCGTGCCGCTGCGCGTGGGGATCGAGCAGCAATGAGGCGCCGAGGAATCGTGCGCGACGAGCGCGGGTTCGCCTTGCTGATCGTGCTGCTCGTGCTGGCGCTGGTGGCCGTCGTCGGCGCCGAGTTCTCGTACTCGATGCGGCTCGAGGCCTCGGCGGTGCGCGCGTATAAGAACGGCATCATCGGCGGCCACCTGGCCGAGACCGCCCTCGAGCAGGCGATTCGCGAGATCGTGGCCGACGCCCCGCTCGTCGTCGAGGAGGACGACGGCCTGCTCAGCTTCTACACCGCCGATCGGCGTCCCCTGCCGCGCCTGCCACGCAGCAAGTCGCAGCTCGTCGGCGGCTACTACTCGTATCGCATCACCGACGAGGAAGCCCGGCTCAACCTGAACACGTCGCCACCCGATCGCGTCGATCGCCTCCTGCTGACGCTCGGGATCGAGAAGGAGGACCGCGACACGATCACCGACTCGCTCCAGGACTGGCGCGATCCCAACGAGGAGCACCGGGCCAACGGCGCCGAGAGCGACGACTATTATCTGAAGCTCCCGGTTCCGTACCGGGCACGCAACGCGAACATCGAGTCGGTCGCCGAGCTCCAGCAGATCAAGGGCATCACCCCGGCGGTCTACAACGGGACCAAGGACCGCCCGGGGCTCGCCACGCTCGTCACCGTTCGCAGCAGCGGCACGGTGAACATGAACACCGCCGCGCCTGCGGTGCTGACCGCGCTCGGGCTCTCGACCGCCGAGATCTCGGAGATCCGCCAGGGCCGACACAACAACGGGCCCTACGCGAACGTGCCGGGCAAGTTCGGCGGCCGCAACCTCGGCGTCAGCACGCGCACGTTCCGGATCGAGACGGAGGGCATCGTTGACGATCGTGTGACGGCTCGGCTGACGGCGATCGTTCAGAAACGCACCGACGTCGACCCGCCGTCGGTCGTGGTCCTCGAGTGGTCGGGGGGCCGTTGACTCTTTCCTTACGATCGGTTAGGGGTGTTACCCTACCTTGATGAAATTGGCGGTACCTAGATTCTCGCCGCTCCGGCTCGCGGTCGTGATGCTCGGCGACCGGCTCGGGGTCGCGGCGATCCAGCGCGATCGGGTGGAGACCTTCTCCGTCGAGGCGGAGAACCCCGGCGCCGCGCTGCGCGCGGAGCTCGACGCGCGTTCGCTACCGGCGCGCACGGTGGCGATCGGCCTCGCGCGCTCGACCGTCACCGTGAAGCCGATCGATCTTCCAGCCGTGGCCGGCTCGACGCAGGACATGGTGAAGTTCGAGCTCGAGCGCCATCTGCCGATTCCGGCCGACGACGCGGCGTTCGACTTCGCAGAGCTTCCGCCCGAGCCCGACATCGAGAGCACGAGCGAGGGCAAGCGCGTCCTGATCGCGGCGGCCGACCGCCGGCTGATCGAGGCTGCGCTGCGCGTCGCCGACGAGGCGAAGCTGCGTCCGGTGTCGATCACGGTCGCGGCGCACAATCTGGTCGCCCTGGTCGACACCGATCGGCAGCAGCGCGTCGCGTGGCTGCACCGTAACGGCGACACGGCGGACCTGCTGTTGCTCCACGGCGACACGGTCGTGTTCAGCCGAAGCTTCGCCGCCGCCGACGACGAGACGCTCAACACCGAGACGCGCCGAAGCTTCGCCGGCGCGCGGTGGCGCGGCTGCAACGCGATCTGGGTCTCGGGCGACGGTGCTGCCGCCGCGCCGCTGCTCGACCTCGGCGTGCCGATCTCCGATCCGCCGTGGTCGTCGCGCGCCGAGCGGCGTCTGGCGCAGGTCGCCGAGCCGCGCGGCGCCCTGGAGCTCGCGCTGGCGACGGCGTCCAACCGGGGTATTCGCGCGCTCGACCTGATCCCGCCGGCGATCAAGCCGCGCCGGTTCACCAAGCAGGAAATGCTGACGGCCGGCGCGCTGGCGGCGACGGCGGTACTGGCGCTGGCGGCGCTCCTGGTGCCGGGCATCGTCGAGAACCGCCGGCTCGCGCGGCTGAACGGCGAGATCGCACGCATCGAGCCGGACGTGCGCGCGGTCGAGCGCGTCGCGCGCGAGCTCGAC
>Ga0209481_10000534_pt1 | contig 15061 bp, 15 predicted proteins | sample SoiMetdeltSBSDD3_FD_187598 | JGI IMG/M metagenome (GOLD analysis project Ga0209481, IMG submission 187598) | Bulk soil microbial communities from a Populus tree surrounding site in Tennessee, USA - Soil MetaG P. deltoides SBSDD3 (SPAdes) (version 2) | ecosystem: Environmental > Terrestrial >...
GGAGTTCCTCGAGCGCCATAAGCCCCGACGCGAATCGGGACGTTCGAAAGCGGCGGGAGAAAGCCCGCGATCGGCCGTAGGTTGAGGTAACCGCCTCCGCCGCCCGTCACGCGATACTCGTAGACGCCGTGATACCAGTGCGGGCGCACGATCTGCAGAACGAGCCGCGCGATCGCTTGCCAGAAGCGATCGGAGAGCGAGACGCCGACCGTTCCCCAGATGTGCGTGCGCATCGTGTCGGAAGTGATCTCGTGACGAATCGTCGCCGCCTCGAGCCCATGAAGCTTCGCGCCCGGAAGGAGCCCGGTGAGGTCCTCCGTCGAAACAAGGATGCGATTGTGCTCGGGCCTCGAGTCGAGAAGCGTGTGCGGTTTCGTGTATGTCTTCGCCGTGCGAACGCCGATCCGCGTGACGCCGTCTTCGCCGACGTACCAATTCTCGGGCGCGATCGCGTCGAGCGTGCGGGCGGCGTGGTCTTCCGGATATTCCCACGCCGGACCGATGCGCGTGTCGTTCGCCGGTAGCTCGAGGGCCTCGCCTGCGTCGCGCGCCACATCGATCAAAATGTTCGAGCGCTTGACGCCGGCCGCGCTCCGATACGCGCGTGGCTTTACGACGTTTCTCCAGCCCGCTTTTCCGCCGTCGATCTGATAGAAGCTTCGCCCCTCGTAGGGAGCGCCGTGAACGATTGTGCCCTTGAGGGAGAGTCCGCCGATCTCGAGCTTCGCGGCGCCGGCGAGGGCATGATCGCCGGCGAGCTCGACGTCGGCCGTCCACACACCCCAGCGGGGGAGCACAACGCTCGCGCGGAGCACCTTTTCCCCATTAAGGACGGCGTCCGTCATTACCCGGCCCTTTTGTAGGCTTCGGTGAGCTTCTTCACCTCGGCCTTGAGATCTGCGTTGGGATCGCTCTTCTTTCCGGCGAGCTCGTCGGTCGAGAACCAGGAATCGCTCCCCTTCGGCGTCTTCGCTTTCTTTGGGACGATCGGCCGAAACTCGAGGAGCGTGATCTTCGCGGTGCCTCCGCCCTTTCCGTCCGGCTGCGGCTCGCAATACGACTGCACAACAACAGAGCGAACGGGCGGCTTGAGCCCCTCGAGCTGCGGATGAAAGATGTCGAGAGCCTTCGGATCTGTCGGTTTGATCGGCTTATCGAGGACGGCTTTCCACGCGTCCCAGCGCGCGAAGTGATCGACGGGCGCGCCGAACTCGTCATCGCCGTCCCAGACGTAGATCTCGACCTCGAACTGCATCGGCTTCGTGTTGTTGAGGACGGTGTTTCCACCCGTCGAGCCCTTCGGGACCTGAACGTCCCAGCCGAGCTCGCGCTTCGGGAAGTTGAACTTGCACCGACCCGGCGAGCGCCGGCCGGCGAGCTTGAAGGAGTCATAGAGGCGCGGGTTGCGGACGGGATTCGTCATGTCGCAACCTGGCGAGCTCGCCGCTCGAAGAACTCCGTGAGTACGAGCTCGATGTCGTTTGCGACGCTCTTCGAGTCCTGTGCGCCGTTGATCTGAAAAATAAATGGCCCGATCGGCGCGCTCGCTGTCTCGCCCTTGCCCTCGCTCTTTACCGCGGGGATCGAGACGAGGTCGGTGACGGCCGCGGCAACGTCGGGGGCACCGTCGTCGATGCCTCCAGCCATGCCCGCCGGCGCGCTCTCGCCGATGTCGTAGAAGACCTCGGAAGGAGAGTGGCTCTTGAGCACGGCCTTCGCGGCATCGACGGCGGCCGAGGCCATGCTCGTGATCGATTGGATCACCTTCGGAGCGCCGCCCGTGATGCCTTCGATGAGCCCCTGGACGATGTCACTGCCGAGCGTCATGAACGCTTTTTGTGTTTCGACGACGCCAGCGCCGAGATCCTTGAAAAACTGGAGCATGCGGCTCGAGAGGTTGATGGTGTCGACGATGAAACCAACGACCATGAGCCCGAAAAGCGCCATCCCGCGTAGACCGATCCCGATGGTGTCGAGCGCGATGCCGAACATCGTCCACGCCGGATCCTTCGTGAGGTCGTAGAGCTCCTTTAGCGGCTTGAGATCGAGACCGCTCGTTCCGTCCTTGAGCGCCTCTTTCACCATGATGCCGAACTTGAGCGCGACGATCTCGAGCTGGAGAAACCCGCGCTCGATGAACGTGAAGACGTCGCCCGACGAAGAAAAGAGCGGCTGAAAGAGCGACTCGAAGATTGTCTTTAGGGCCTGGCCGCTCGCGGTCGACGTATCGAAGAGAGCGACGAGCTTCGAGAGGCCTTCGAGGAATTCCTCGAGATCGAGGCCGCCGAAGATGCTCGCGATGTTGCGCTTGAACTGCGCGAACTGTTGATCGAGGCCGAGGATCTTCTTCGAGACGACGCCGCCATATTTCTGATCCATCTCGTCGGCCAAGTCGCCCGCTGTCTTCGTTCCGTCTTTGAGCGCCTTTACGAGATCGCTCGTTCCGCTCGTGTCGCCGAGGGCGCTCTCTTGCTCCGCGATCGCGCGAAGGGCCGTCGAGAGATCGTCTCCCTCGAGCCCGGCCTTCTTGAGATCTCGCGTGATGTCGAGCAGGCGTTCGGAGCCGACGGCCGTCGATCTCGAGATGTCGTCGAACGTCTCCGAGAGAATGCGCCCTTCTGCATCGGTGCCGGCGATCGCCTCGAGGGTGAGCTCTTGCTCGCGACGAATGTTCGATGTCTCCGCGCCGAACTTGGCGAGGGCTGCGATGCCGCCCAGAGCCGCGGCGCCGACGGCGAGAAGGCCGACGGCGAGTGCCGCGAGGGCAGCTACGCCGATGGCTGCGATCGCGCCCATGGCGCCGAGGCTCTCTTCGAGAAAGCCGAAGCCTTCGGTGACATCCTCGACGAGGTTTCCGACTTGCCCGAGGGGGCCCCCGAGCTTCTTGAAGCCCTTGGCCGCGCCCTCCACCTGTTCGGAGCCTCCTTTCTCCGCTTCCTTCATTTCGCCGATCTGATCGGCCATGCCCGAGATCGCTTCGGCTTCCTTTCTCATCGCGGCATCTGCCGCGGCCGCTTCCTTCGTGAGCCGGGCTTCCTTCTGCGCGAGCTCCTGGAGAGAAGCGGCGAGCTTCGTTACCTTCGCGTCGTCGCCGGCGTTCATCGCGGCTTGCATCTTCGTTCGCGCGATCTCGGCATCCGCGCCGACCTTCTCGAGGGCCTTCGCCGCTCTCAGCGACTCCTTTTCGAAGTCGGCATAGCGGGACTGCGCGTCTTCGAACGCGGCCTCGAGGCGCTCGAGCTCCGTTACGGCATCGCCGCCCCGCAAGCGCTGTTCGATGTCGAGCTGGAAATCGAGTCCGTCCACGTCTGGGTCCTCACTTCTTTTGGAACATCACGGAGTGGATCAGGTCGGCGATTGCGTGAGCTCCGGCGATGCCTTCCGGGGATTCGCATGCGAAGAGCGCGGCGATGTTGATGGCCATCGCACCGGGCGATCCTCGTCCCGCGAGGACCCGATCCTCTATTCTTTTGAGAGGTCTCTCATCCCCCCTTCGGCGAGCTTGATGCACTCGCGGGCGACGGCGTCGGGAACCATCGAGACCTTGTCGACGAGCTGGTCGTACTTCCCCTTCTCGGGGTAAAGCACGCACCCTCGCGCGAGCTGCGGGGCGGCTTTCGCCTTGGCCTCCGTCGCCCCGCGCTCGTCCTTGTTGCGCCAGATGATCGCGCGGTAGCGATCTATCTCGTCGCGGTTCGGCCGGCGCACGATGACAACACACGGGAGATCTTCCGGGACGTTGTCGAAAATGCAGAATCCGTTGTCCGGATTCTCGAGCAGATCAGTTTGCGTCTCGAGCTCGGCTTCTGCCCGAGCAGAGCGGCTCGCCCTCGCGTCCGCGCGTTTCTTGAGGATGTCTTCGATCGACATAGGACTTCCTTTCAGGCGAGCGACATGCCGTCGAGCTCGACACGCACGATCGAAAGCGGCATCTCGATCGTGAGGGCATCCGGGCCGGGCGCCGACTTGAACGTTCGCGTCATGATCCGCGCGGCGACGAGCTTGAGGCGAATCACTTCGCCTTCGCCGTCACGCGGCTCGAGCGCGACGAAGAGATCGAAGGGAACGGAGCCGATGGCTTGGTGCCCTTTGAGCGCAGCCGCCGCGAGGAGGCGTCGTTGGAATTCGACGGCCTTCTGGACATACATCGTCATCGACGCGTTGGCGTCGTGCTCGCCGAAGGTTCGCCCGATGATGATCGCGCCTACGCCCTTTACCTTGCCTGGCGTCAGCGAATCGTCCCAGTCGACCGCCGACCAGTCCGCGGTTTGGAAGGTGTCGCCGTCGAAAATGTCGGCGCTCGGCCGGACGTTCGCCCAGCTAAAGTGCTGGCCCTGGATTGTCGGAAACGCTTGCTGGACCATCGTCAGGCCGCCTTTCGAACGCGAACCGTGTTGGAGATCTTTTCGACCGTGCCGCGCGGAACGACGACCGTTTCGGTGAGGACCTCGGCGCCCGGTTCGGAAATGTCTACGTCGCCGGCCATCGTGAACGTGACGTTGCTGGCGCGCTGACCCTCACGCTTCTCCGAGAGGAGCTCCTTCTTGAGCGCGGTGAGCACCGACTCCTCGATGCGCATTCGCTCGGCCGTCGTGATCGTGCCGTCGTCGTTCAGGAGCGGCGAGGCGTTGAGCTTCTTCGTTGTCTCGCGCTGCACGATCGTGCATGCGATGTCAGCGACACCACCCACCGGCAAGCGCGAGAGGTTCGCGTTGTCGTTGTCGAGCGTGATCGGAAGCGCGATGAAGACGCCCGGGATCTCCGCGTACGTGCGGAGGCACCCGATGCGATTCGCGAGCAGGCCCCCGACCGCGCGCTCGTCGAAGTCCTCGAGGTTTCCGTCCTCGTCGGTGATCGTCCAGCCGTCGAGCTCGCCGGCGCCCTCTGGGTAGGCCGGCGAGACTTGGACGTCGTGCTGCATCCACTTGCAGGCGAGCGCCCAGGACGAAGGCCGTCGCTTTCGCGAGGAGTCGATGGGGCTCTTTCGGCGAGCTCGGCCGCCCCACACCGATGTCCGGTGCGAGATCTTGAGCGACGGGACGGAGTTTCCGACGATGTCGGCCGCGAGGGCGTTCTTCCACGCGGTGAACGTTTCGACGGGCGCCGTACACGTCACGTCGGCGACGACAGCTTCGTCGACGAGGTTCTCCGATACTGTCATCACGGTCGCCGTCAGCGTCACGATCGTCTTTTGGCCGTTGTTTCCGCCGCTCGAGAAGCCAGCGAATACGGGCTTCATGCCGACCTTGAAACCTTCGGTGATCCAAGATCCGCCAGAGCGCGTGTACGTATCGCCGGCCGTGAGGACCGAAATCGTGACGCCTCCTTGAAAGACGGCTTGGTGGTAGCGATCGCGTACGGCGCAGATGACGCGCGTGAAGCGGTTCGCGGCTTCGAAGGCTTCGATCTCATCGATGACGTCCTGGAGCTGGTCGTCGTCGGCGAGCTCGCCCATGATGATGACGAAGCGCGGAAGGTGAACCGTCTGGAGGAGCGCCGCGAAGGCTGCGGTGAGCCCGGCCGCGTCCCACATCGGGGCTTTCGCAACGACGCTCGCGTAGTCGCCCTCGACGAGCGTGCCCGCGGCGAAGTTCACGGTGACGCCCGTGTTCGGGATGACATACGTCGTCGCCGTGCCGAGCGGGATGTTTCGTTTGAAGGTGCGGCCGCCGTCGACCGAGACGTCGATCTTGCAGCCGAGCGTTCCGATCGTGCCGCCGCCGTCTTCCGGCACCTCGACGCGAATCTCCGCGTCATCGTAGGGCGTTCCCGTGAAGGTAACGACGCTCGTTCCCGTCACGTTCGTTTGATCGGCGTTTGAGAGCGCACCGGCCGTTGCCTCCGCGAGCTTTCCGAAGACGACCGGCTTTCGCGTCGTCTCGATGTAGTGAGCGACGAAGTCGACGCCTTCGCCGAAGCCGAACTCGTCGAGGATGTCTTGCGTGCGAGAGAATCGGGTATAGACGTCGTCCGTCCCGCTCTGCATGCACGACATGACCGCGATGAGCTCGGTACCATTGCCGATGCCTCCGCCTTCGGAGACGAGATTCGTGTTCGCACTCGGAAGTTCAGCCATCGCTCAATCTCCTCCGCAGGACGATTCTTCCGTCCCGCCCTGGTCAATCGTCGTCACGTTCTTCACAACCAGATCGGCCGCCGCGGTCGCCGCGACCTTTCGGAGCACGGAGCGTCCGATCTGAAATACGAGCTCGTAGCGGGCGCCGACTTCCGTCATGTCCTCTTGCCCGGGCACCGACGGCGCCGGCACGAGAAACGTCCCGCTCATTTGCCTCCAGACGTTCGAGCGCTTCTCGAGCACGAGCTCGAGCGCGAGAATGAACTGATCGACGAGCCCCTCGACGGCCCGCTTGTGATCGATTTCGCTCGCACCCGTCTTGCTCGAGCTCCCCGAGAGAAGAACGCGAACGCCGACCCACTTCGTCGACGCCGATCCCATCGTCGGACCGCGCACGGTTCCAGCGACGTCGTATGCGTCGCGGCCGGCGTAGAGGACTTGCACGAACGGCTCCTCGCCGATCTCGCGCTCGATGCCGTCGTCTTTGCCGAAGACGACCGTTGCCGGAATCTTTTGCTGGGCGAGCTCGGCGCCGATCTCTTTGGTGATCTCGGCAATCACGACGCGCCTCGCATGTGCCGGTCGATCTCTTCGCGCGCGATCTGGCGGGCGACCTCGGCCCATTCTGCCGGGAGCGTCTTCGTGGGGAGAAAACCTCGACGTGCCTGATAGCGCGCGTAGGGCACGCTCCCGACGCTCGCGCGCACCGTCGAGCCGACGGCTTCGAAGCGTGTCGCGGCCGCGCGCAGCCGTCCCGTTCGATTGAGCTTCGGGGTCCCGTTCTCGCCGGCTTCCCATGCGCCGCCGTCGGGGCGGCGCTGCGCATCGAACGCTTGCTCGGAAAGGCGCGTGAATGCCTCGGCGACGCGCTTCGCGATTTTCGCCGTCACCTCGGGGAGCGAGCCGATGCGGCGGCGGATTTCGCGGAGCTCGGAGACGTTCGCGATCTTCATGGGATCGTGTCCGTCCTGTCTGCGCTCGAGCGCGAGCTCCCGCTGACAGCGCGATTCGTCGACGCTGTCGCGCGCTCGTCGCGAAGAGGCGTGGCGGCGAACGCTAGAAAATCGGCGATCGCGTCCCTCTCTCGGCCCGCGAGATGTGCGAAGCCTCCGAGGTTGAGGTCGGCGATGACCTGCAGCGTCGTTCGGAGCCGGACGATGTAGACGATCTCGTCCGGATAAGGCTCCTCGAAGGGAACCTTGTGCGCGATGCACTTCCGATCCGCCCATCGCGAGAATTGCGCGAGGTAGCGATCGATCGTCGGCCCGAGAGGAACGGCAACACGAAACGGCGCAGTTCCCTCGTCTGAAAGGTCGACGGCCGATCCGCCGAGCGTCGCCGAGACTTGGAACCGGTTCTCGTCGTTCTCGCCACCGACGTCGATGAGCTTCGCGAAGTACGGAGTTAGAAGTGCGAGAGGCGTGGGGAGCTCCCCGCCGGCGTCGGCCGTGAACTGAATGGCGTCATCGTCCTTGAGGCCGTGTCCGGCGAGCTCGAGCGCGTTCGCCCCAATGTCGACGCTCGCGATGAGGCGTGCCTTTCGGATGAGCGCGCCACGCGGCACGCCCATGCCGAAAACATCCTCTCGTGCGGCGTACGACGGCGTCGACATCTACTTTCACCTCATGCTCACGCGTTGGGAATCTTGCGGATCGCGTGCGGGAACACGGCCTTGTGCCCGTTCCAGATGTGTTTCGAGAGCGCGATCTTTCCGGTGTTGCGCGCCCAATCGGAGTTTCCGGCGGTGTACTCGCGGAGGTTGAGCTCGGGGCCCGGGTCGTAGACGCCGACGAGCCACGGCGGCATGGCCGCGCGAAGCAGGTTCTTCTCGACGATGTACCAAGCCGTTGTGTTCGTGAATTCCGGCACGTGCACGACCTCGACGCGCCCCTTGAAGGGATTGTCGATGGCGGCGTTGCCGCTCACGATCAAAGCCTGCGAGAACAGATTCACCGCCGGCTGGTAGAGCTCCGTCGGCGCCAAGATCGCCCAGTCCGGATTCCGGATCATCTTCTGGCCGTTCTCGTCCAACACCTGCCCCATCATGACGGTCGTCTCGGCCTCGAAGTTGGCGATGGTGATCGCGAAGGCGCCGGCCGCGTGGAGGTTGTCGAAGGTACTGCTCGATCGATTGCGGACTTTGTGCGTGTCGTGGAAGAGCGCGAGCCCGTCCCATCCGCACGCGGCGTTCGCCTCGATGATGTCGACAGCGACAGTGCGCGCGATGTGTTGCTGCTCGGCAAGCTGCAGGCGCGACGGGCCATCAACCCATTTCCTGTACGCGAAGACGTTCGTTTTCAGCGAGAGAAGGTCGGCCTCGATGCCCTCGTCGTACTCGAGGACGAGCAGCTCGAACGAGTCCTCCTTCATGTCGGCGAACCGGTGCTCGCCCTTCGTCTCTTGGAAGAGCAACGAAAGAAGCGAGACGGGGAACTTCGCAGTCGGTGACGAAAGGGGAATCACGTCGCCGAACTGATTCGCCCATGTCGACGGAGGCGCGAGCTGCGTTCCGTTCAGATAATTTTCCATGAAGATCTGAATCGCCTCTTGCGACGTCTGCGGAAGCTGCTCGGTGGTGTACAGCACCGCGAACGCCGCTCCTCCAGCCGCAAAGGCGTCTCGATCGACGAGCGCAATCCCAGCGAGCGCCGCGACGCATGCGAAGGAGGCGAACGTTATCGCCTTCGCAACCGAGGACGAAGCCGATCGCAGGATGGTTCCCCTCGTAACCATGATCACGAGCAGGACGAGCGATAGAACGGTGACGATCATGTTGATCTCCTCACAGCCCGAAAGCCCCGGCCGCTCTCGCGAGCAGTGCGGGGCCGATCGGACGAGCGATCTCTTAGGACATGAGCCCGGCCGCCTGCAGCGCGGCGCGCATGTCGTTGATTGCGTCGGCGAGGTCGGCGAAGTTGTTTCGGATCGCCGGAAACGCGTTGGCGACGAGATCGTCGCGGAGGATGTCGGCGGTGCCGGGCGCGTCGGCCGGGCTGGGAACCGCCTCGAGGGTGTCATTCGCAGCGCCACCCGTGTTGTCTGTGAGGGCGCCGATATCGGCTGCCTGGTTCGTCACTTGGCTGCCGAGCGGGATATAGACCTTCACCGTTCCGTCGGGATCGAGCCCGCGGAAGAAGCCGGCGAAGGTATAGGCGCCCGCGTTCGAGTTGTCGGCGATCGTGTGATCGTCCTTCGCGTAGACGGCTGCGCCGAGCGGCGTTGCCGCGCTGCATGCGTCGCCGGCGGTCGCGTTGGAGAATCGAAAGATCCGGTCGTATTCGACCTTGACCTCGAGATCGCCATCGGCTCCGGCGGTGTTGTCTTGCTCATGCGTGGCGACGCCGATCACCGGCCCGGCGGCCGCCGTCGTAGCCGGAACGAGCATTCCCGTCGCGGTGAGCTGCGTCACCATGATGCCCCGCCGAATATGCGAGGCCCCATCGACGCCGACGTGAATGTGGCGGCCTTCCTTGCCAACCGGCAGGAGATCGAGATTTTCGGTGCTGTTCGCCATGGTCTTTTCTCCGTCAGGTGGTCGAGGTGGCCGTCTTCTTCGAATGCGCGAGCTTGTCGGCCGCGTAGCGTTGCTTGTCGCTCTTCGTCCGAACGATCATGTCGAGCTCGCGCTTGCTCAGCGCGACAGACTCGCCGCTGACAATGACGATCTCCCCGTCGGCTGTCGTGCCCGAATTCGCTACGTGAGGCTGAATTCCGCCGACGGCGCCCTTGCCTTTCACGGCGAGGAGCTGCGCGTGCCGTGCACGAAGTTCCGCGATTGGTTCCTTGAGAAGGCGCTCGCAGAGCTTTCCGTTCGTGAGGCCCGATGTCGCCGGCGTCTCGACACCAAGCGCTTGAAGGCTCTTCGTGATCGCGATGCGCTCGTCGAGCTCGAGCGTTTCTCGATCTCGCGCAAGACCGGCTTCGCGCTCCTCGACGTCGACGGCGATCTTCGAACGCCGCGCGAGCTCGGCCATCGCCTCGCCGATCGTGGGCTTCCCGGTCGTCGACATCGCGACGCGCGCCGCGGCCGCCGCTTCATCGCCACCACCGGCATCCGGTGCAGGCGTTTCGACGTCGCCGCCGACGAGCGCGGCAAGGATTTGCTTGAGCAAGTCGAGAGCCGCGTTCTTGTCGCCGTTCGCGACTGCCTCGAGTGCTGCGCTCGAGAGCTCCTTCGGGAGCGCGGGCGTGGCGCCGGCCGCCAGGGCGGTCGCCTGCGAGAGGCAGCTAAGGCCGGCCGCTTGATCGTTGGCGGCGAGGGCGGCGAGCATCGCGAAAACGAGAGCCTTCGGGAGTTTCATGACGATCCTTTTTGCGGCGGCTGGGGTTTCTTCCGGCGGCGCCGGCGGAGGTGTCTCGGGTTGCGGAGTCGGTGCGGGTGCGCCCGAAACAGGCGCGAAGGTTTGAATGACTTCGACGGGCTCGCCGCTCAGCGCGACGTCGCCGCCGTTGCGCGTGTATGGGATCTCGAAATATTTTCCGTCATTCATGTAGACGACGCTCGCATCGTAAACGGCCACGATCCACGGGCCGGCGCCCACGGCGGGATCGGCCGCCGGATATTTCTCGACGAGCGCAGCATTCAGCACGGTCCGCACGTCATCAAACGAGGGCCCAACGGCGAGCTTGCGAAAGTCGAAGGCGACACGCTGCGCGGCGACGAGCGCTGGCGTCTCGAGGGTTGCAGGCATCGCGACCATCGCGATGTTCATAATTTCCAGTACGCGGTTCGTCTTCGTGTCGAACGCGAACGCCGGCGAGATGTAGCGCTGTCGTTTTTCCGAGAGGCGAGCGGCGCCGTCTTCGGTCCAGCGCACGTTGATCGCCCAAAGCGAGCCGTCCTCGCGCACTTCAAGGTTGCACCACCCGCGCGCGTCCTTCGCCGTCGGGTCGGGTGACGGTTCCTCGTCGAGCATTTGGTGGTTGAGATCGATCGCGAGGTCGACGCCCCACTTCTTGTAGGCGGCCATCACCGCCTTCGCCGCTTTCTCGTCGAAGAGGAATTTGCCCTTGTGCGTCTCGTTCCACCCGGCTTTGAAGATGCGGAACTCGGACGGCGCCGCCTCGTCAACAGCCAGCGTGATCACTCCAAAGGCCGCGAGCTTCTTGCTCGCGAGCATCGCCACACTCAACTGTGCGGTGCGCCTCACAGATCGACGCGTATCACCGGTTTCACAAAAGTCTTCTGCAACAAATCTAGGTAGATGAAAAAGTGCTTAGGTAGAAAGTCCGGCGCCGTAAACTCCCCGAATGAGCATCTCGGACGTCCTCAAGCAAGTGATCGATCGCGGGCTGTCAGTGATGCAGCTCGGCCGAGCATCGAAGAGAGCGCGGATCATTCGCGAAGCGAGCGAGTTTTCTCCGGCTCGGCTTCGCGCGAATCTCATGATGCAGCGGACCGAGGGGACTCCGCAGCCGATGACGCTCGAGCAGATCGTCGCTGCGCGTGCGGCGCAAATGCGGGGACAATTCGCGCTCGCATGCCGCATGGCAGAGAACATGCGGACCGACGACGCGCTCTTCGTCGCGTACTCGAACCGACTCGCTCCCCAAAAGTGCACGCGCGTAGAAATCCTTCCGTCGAGCGACAAGCCAAAAGCGAAATCGATCGCTGGCGAGGCCGATGCCCTTTATGGGCCCCGCGCCGTCGGCATCGCACCCGGCGCGCTCACCGATATACACGGATCTCTCGTGAACCACGGCGTCGCGATCGGCGTAAACTCGCTCACGCAACGTGAGGACGGTTCGCGTTTCGATCTCCTTCATCGATTCTGGCCGCTCGACGATGTTAGATGGGACCCGTATCGGCGCTTGCTTCTCACGCGCATCGATCCGGACAGCGTGGCGGCGGGAGATCTGACGCTCCCCGAGCCGGAGCTCGGAAGCTTCGGCCCCTATGAAGTCCCGATCATCCACGGCGATGGGCGCTGGACGATCTATTCGAGCAATTCATACCTCCCATGGCGCTGCGATGCGGCGCTTCTTCCGGCGGCGCTCGTGTGGGCTCGGCACGCGTTTGCGATCCGCGATTGGGGCAAAGGCAGCAAGGCGCACGGAAATAGCAAATACGTCGGCCAGCTCCCGCCAGGTGTCGCGCTCCAAGACGACGAGGAGTCTCTCACGGCGGAGGCAGCGGACATGATCGCGGCGATGGCGGACCTCGCGAGCGGCGAATCCACCGTTGCCCTAACGCCAGCTGGCAGCAAAGTCGAAACGCTCGCGAACACGAGCACCGCTTGGCAGGTGTGGAACGAGCTCGTCATGAATGCTGAGAAGGCCGCGGCGAGAATTTATCTCGGGACGGATGGGACGCTCGGATCGACGGGCGGCGCACCCGGTGTCGACATCGAGCAGCTCTTCGGCGTCGCGACGACAAAAGTGCAGGGCGATCTCGAGACCATCACCCGCTGCTTTCAGGAAGGCGTCATCGAGCCCTGGACCGCCATCAACTTTGGCGACTCGTCGCTCGCGCCGACGCGGCGCTACCTCATTCCCGACGCGGACGCGGATGCTGCGCGTGAGGCCAGCGGCAAACGACGCATGGCGTTCTTTGCGGACTTGCAGGCAGCTCGCGACGGCGGTTTCGTCGTCAATCAGCAGCATGTCGACGCGACCGCGCTCGTCTACGACGTTGCAGCCCCTACACTCCCCGCCGAAGGCGACGCGAAGGCACCAACGATCCAGCTCGCTCCGACCGATCTCGCGCGTGTCATCTCCGTCAACGAGGCTCGGGCCTCTGCGGGGCTCGGCGCACTCTTGCTGCCAGACGGAACACCTGATCCCGACGGACTCCTCACCGTCGAGCAATTCGGTGCAAAGAAAACCGCGGCGCTTGAGGCCGGGCCACCGGGTCCGACGCCGGCGACGAACGGCAAGCCCGCTCCCGCTGTGCCGACCGCTTAGATTCTTCCGCCGCCGTCTCGCGGCACAAAGCGCGAGGGCTTCTGCCGTGGCTTCGAGAGCTCCTCGCGCATTTTCCTGAAGCCCCGGAAGTCTGCCTTGGGATTCGGGGCGAGTCGGGCGAGCTCGTCGAGCTCGGTCACCACCTGTACGAGTGCGTCGAGCTCGTCGGGCGATCGCGCGCCGACCTCTGGCTCCCATGTCGTGATGACGTCCTCGAGATCGTCGAGGCCCTCTCCACCTTCGACGTGTGAGACGCGGCCGGCCTTGTATGCCGTCGCCGTCGGCTCCGCGCGATCCTCCTTCGTCCCCTTCGAGTAAATCTCGCGAACGAAGACGATCCCGGCTTGCCGGCGAGGCACCCACTTCTCTTCGACGACGATGACTTGAAGACCGCGCTCCTTCGCGGCTGCGCGGAGATTTTGCACGAGGAGGTTACCACCCTTGTTCGTTTCGACGACGACGAGATCGCAGCCCTTCTCGTATTCGTCGAGCACGATGTCGGCCCATCGATGCGCCGCGTAGATCCCGGAGCGATTCGCGATCACGTAAATCTGTTTGTCGGCGCCGCGGCCACCGACGATGATGCCCGTCTTGTCGCTCCCTTGCCGTTCCGTCACCGACGGATCTACGCCGATGACTTTCCGCTCGAGCACTGGCGGTAGGGGCCGCCGATGGTTGTCGATCCAATCTTCCTCGATGAGCGCTCCCTCCGAGTCGTCGAGCATTTCGCCGAGCATCTCCTCGCGTCCGCGCCGCGTGCCAGCGAGCCGGCTTTCCTGGTCCTCGATGTAGCCCGGCCCGAGTTCGTCGGCGTTTTCGTACATCGAGCCTCGCACGATCCGATGGCTGCGAGGGTTACCCTCGTGCTCGGCGAGCAGTTGCCTCAAGATCGGGTGTCGCCTCTTCGGCGTCGCGTCCCAAAGGATTCGCCCGTAGCCGATGCGCGTCGAGATTCGAAAGTTGCTGAACGCCTCGTCGCGCTTCATCCTCGGCCACGACTGGAGCTCGCTCAGCCACGAAAGCTGATACTCGAGGCCTCGAATCTTTCCCGGCGACTCCGGCGTCCTCACGATCGCGCGCGCGCCGTTCGGCCAGACGAGTTGCTTTGCGCCCGTCTCCCAACGCGGGCGAAACCACGGACGCGCAACCGCCTGGAGCCCCGCCGGCCCAAGCACTTGCACCGCGATCGAATTCTCCTCGTCTTGCGCCGCGAGCCCGATGAGCGATGCGCGTCCGGTGAACACCTCGTCGTCAATGTGATGCGCGATCGCAAGCGTCTTGCCGAAGCCTCGGCCCGTAAGAAATCCCCACGTGCGCCAATCGTCGTTGGGGGCGAGCTGTTTCGACCGAGCCCAGAGCGGCCAGTGAACAGCGAGCGCCGCTCGCTCGAGGACGGAAAGCCGCGCGAGCATCGCGTCGACGGCTTGGTGCGCGCCGTTCCGTCCAAGGTCAGCAACGAGGCGCCGAACGAGCTTTCGCGCCATCGACGGATCGTCGACGACGTGTTCTCTCACGGCTTCGCTCCGAGCACCTGGTCGACCATGCGGTGAAGCTTCGTCGTCGTTTCGGCCGCGAGCGCGCGGAGATCCGGATCGTCTTCGGGATTTTCTTCGGGTGGTGGCAGCGCCTTTCGACGTGCTTCCGAAATCTGCACCGCGAGCCGGCCCATGGCTCCCACCATCGGCAGATTTCCGTCGTCGGCCGCTTGCTTCGCTGCTCGCTCCGCCCATTTGAGCCACTGCTCGAGCGTCATGGGATCGGCCTTGTCGAGATTCTCGAGATCGACGGACGTCGGACGCTTCGCCGGTGGGGAGCCCTTCGCCGTCTTGCTCGAGCTCTTGCGATCGACGCGCGGCGTTCGCTGCCTGCCGCGTTTTTCGGAGAGTCGGAAGCCGGCCGTTCGAACGGACATCGTCACGCCGACGGCCTTCAACCTCGCTACGAGCTGCTCGGCGGTGAGTCCTTGTTCGATTGCTTTTGCGAGGATTGCTTCGCCTTTCGTACCGAGCGCAATCCGTTCCCGTCCGCGAGGCATTAGAACCTCCTACCTAACCCGCTTTTTGGGTGATTTTTCCGACACGG
>Ga0209481_10000543_pt1 | contig 14980 bp, 11 predicted proteins | sample SoiMetdeltSBSDD3_FD_187598 | JGI IMG/M metagenome (GOLD analysis project Ga0209481, IMG submission 187598) | Bulk soil microbial communities from a Populus tree surrounding site in Tennessee, USA - Soil MetaG P. deltoides SBSDD3 (SPAdes) (version 2) | ecosystem: Environmental > Terrestrial >...
GCACCTACGACCATGTCGTAGCCCTCATCGAGCTTGTCGAGCAGGCGCGGAATCAGCTCGGGGTCGTGCTGACCGTCGGCGTCCATGAAGGCGAGCACTTCGCCGCGCGCCGCGCGCGCGCCAGTCTTCACGGCCGCGCCGTTGCCGCTGGAATAGGGATGCGAGATCACGCGAACGCCATGCGCCTCGCATACCTGGCGCGTACCGTCGGTCGAGCCGTCGTCGACCACGATGATTTCGGCATCGCGGTTCACGCCCGTGAGCATCGCCTGCACACGGGGAAGCAGCGCCTGGAGGTTATGAGCCTCGTTCTTCGCCGGCAGGATGACCGACAGGCTCAAGGTCTTGCTCATCGCTCGGCCCGGATCAGAACCCCTTTGCCCCGCGCCGCTTCGCGTACCTGTCGCTCCCACGAATCGAAAAAACTCGGGTACAGCATGCGCTGCCACGGCCGCCAGCGCGGATCGCGCCGGCCCTTTTCGATGAATTCGAGCGCCTCTTTGTAGAGCTCGGCAGAGACAAGCCAACTCACCTGCAGATTGAGCACGCCCAGATTTGGCAGCACCTCGTCAGCGCCCTCCAGGGCGCGAACCGCCGGATCGAGCTCGCCGCGCACGGCGTGCAAGCGGCCCTTCACATACAGGGCCGCCCATTCATGCTGGCCGCCGACCGCTCTGGGATTCGCGGCCAGCCCTTCGGCCACGGCGAGCGCACCTTCGACGCTGACCCGGCGACACTTGCCGCGTTCGAACTGAAGCGCCAGGTTATCGAGCAGCTCGATCGTGACCGAGCGCAGCGGCGCCTGGGCGAGGCGCAGCGCGACTCGGCTTGGCTCGGGCACCGGCACCTCTTCCGCAAGGCAGGCGAGTAACAGGCGCGCGAGATCAAAGTAACCTTCCTCCGGCGCCATCGACTGCGCGCGCGCCCACGCATCGCTCGCATCGGCATAGCGGCCCGCGTAGAGATATTGGACGCCGAGCGCGTATTGAGCGCGCTGCGAACCGGTTCGTTCGTTCGCCCACACCGCCACTTGGCCCACAGGGTCGGCCCATGTCCTCGCCTCGACCCATGTCACGCCCGCCAACGCCACGCCGACGCCGATGCCGAGCGAAGCGTACACGCGTCGCATACCCGGCGTACTGGCGGCGTCCCAGAGGTGCTTCGCGCCCCACACCAACGCGAGGACCGGGCCGAGCAGCGGCAGGTAGTTGCGATGCTCGAAATAAAGCTCGAGCGGAATTACGGTGCTCTCGAGCAGGTGGCCGGCAAGAAACCATAGGATCGCGAAGGCGAGGAACGGCAACCTTGTTCTCCACGCGAACGCAACGGCAAGGGCTGCGCACCACCCCGCAAGCGCGGCCGCGGTCGCCGCCGAGGTCCAGGGCGGGCCCGCCACCGGGTAGTCGTCGAAGTAGATGCCAAAAGCGCGCGGCCTGGGCAAAGTGATCTTGGAGATGTAGTCCCAGAGAATGATCGCTTCGGTGTAGATCCGCTCGGGAAGCGTGAAATCACGGATGGCGTAGCCGTCGAGCCAGCCGCGCGAAAGCGCAAGGTAAGCCGCCAGCGCAAGGGGAGGAAAAGCAAGAAATACGGCCGCCCATAGCTTCCACCGCGGCGGGCGCGGAACGCCGGAAAGCAATGTCAGCTCGATGACTGCGATGTACACCGGCAGAAGGGCACCATTTTCTTTCGCGAGCACCGCGAGCGGTGTGCCGAGCGCCAGCCCGGCACTCATCCACGCGTACCCCGCTTCGACCCGTCCGGAGCGAGCGAGAACTCGACCTCTGAGGTACGCGAGCATGCCGACCAGGCAAAAGAAGGCTGCCAGCTCGGTCATGCGCTGCACGACATACAGTACGGTGGAAACCTGAATCGGGTGAACGAGCCAAGCTGCCGCCGCTAGAACACCGAGGACGGCGGCATCGCCGCGCCCGAGCAGCACAAGCGTCCGCCTTACGACGGCGTAGACGAGCGCCCCGTTCGCCACATGAAGGGCGATGTTGACGAGCTTGAATGCGAGCGGATCGTGGGGCCAGCTTCCGCTCTGCAGGAGGAACGACAGGTACGAGATCGGGCGGCCTGGCGACCCCACGCCTTCGGTGAGGTAGATCGCGCCGTAGATCGACCCCTCGCGGACCTGGCCGAGGTTCGACAGATTGCCGAAATCGTCGAGCAGGAAACCCCCGGGCAGTCCAAAGGAGAAGAGGACGGCGACAGCGGCCAGCACAACTAAGAGCGCGACTCGCGCGTACTCGAAGCGCACTTGGGAATCCACAAAAAAGAACCCCGCCTTGCGGCGGGGTTCGTTCAAACGGTCAGACTCAGTTACTTGCAGGCGCCCGGGACGTACTTGGCGGCCAGGGTACCGACCTTACAAGTCCAGATCTTGCCGCCGTCGTTGGTCTCCAGAGTGACCGTGCCGCCGGCGATGTTCTTGTTGACGCTGCCCGCCGCCTTCATCGTGGCAGTCAGTATCAGGTTCTGGGCCGTCGCGCCGTCACCAAAGGTGATCGCCACGGTCGACGTGTACTTGCCCGTCGTGTTACCCATCACCGAGGTGGCAAAAAGCGGCCACTGGCCCTTGTCAGCGTAGTACTCAGCCAAAGGAGTCTTGCCACCGGCCAGAAGGTTCACCGCCTCGCCGACTTGTGCGCGCGCGATGTAGTCCTGGTACGCCGGAATGGCCACGGCGGCGAGAATACCGATGATCGCAACTACGATCATCAGTTCGATCAGCGTAAAGCCCTTCTGCAACTGTTTCATTTGTCTCACTCCCTTAAAGAGCCGGAGCCCGGCTTGCGAAGCTACCTGCAACCTGCGTGCCACCCGCTCGAGCCCGGAAAGGCACGCAATTGGTCACGGTTATTGCGCATCTGAGAACGGCGGCAGCCCAAAAGCGGCAGTTCAGGTGCCGAGATTCGTCAGTTACCGGCAGGCGGCAGGAAGAAAGCGCGGGCTGACGGTCCCTGCGCTGCAGAGCCAGGTCTTGCCCATGTCGGTGGTCGTTAGCGTGACCGTCCGCCCTTGGATGGGTTGGCTTACCTCCGTTGGCTTCATCGTCGCGGTAAGCACTAGGTTGCTCACCGTGCCGGTCAGGACCATGCTCTCCACATATTTGCCCTGGCGAACCGGCACAAGATCGTTGAACGTCGCCGCATCAGGCTCCGCGCCCTTGTCATTGATGTATTCGGTAAGCGGGGCCTTCGCACCGCTCAGTAGCAACACAGCCTCGCTCAGCTGCGAGCGAGTCGTGTAATCCTGGTAGGCGGGCAATGCGAGCGACGCGAGAATGCCGATGGTGGCCACGACGATCATGAGCTCGATCAGCGTGAAACCTTCCGTGCGTTTTTTCATGGTCTAAGCCGCTTATTTGAGGCACTGCCGGTTTCTACGCAAATCACATGCCAGAGCTGCGCGGATTAGTTCACACGCCGCCGTCGGTGGTTCAAGTGCGCTCGGCGTGCGCGATTAGGAAGCGGAAAACCGGGCGCCACTCCGGCGCCATGCGCGTGAATACCTCACGGTGCCGCATGAATGCGGCGAGTGCCGCCTCACCCTCGCGCGAAAGAATGCTTGCGGCCATGGAAGCGGCGAGCGCGTGCGCGACAAGCTCGGGCGTCAGATTCGAGTCTGCGTCGAGGATGGCCTGCGCAGCTCGCGCCATCTCGCTCGGACGAGCGCCGGCCACCGCGGCGTGAAGCCGCAGCCAGCGCCGATCGGCTTCGGAAAGATGTGCCCCGCATGGGGTCGAGGCGAGGCCGGTCCAGAGAGAAACCGCGGCGGCGCGCGGAAGCTGCGCGCCGACTAGTCGCGCGAGCGCCGCGAGCTCGTGTGGCAGCACACCTTGGGGAGGTCGTACGCGGCATTCGACGAGCGCCGCGCGCAATAGGACGAGGCTTGCGGCCGGCTGCGCCTCAAGGCCAGTGAGGAATTGCGCGGTACCGGAGGCAAGGAAATGCTGCGCGGCATGCGCTTCCCGCACGGATGCGGCGCGCGGCAGCCAGGGGCGCTCGCCGGAAGTCAGGCGCTGCGGATCGGGCTGGCGCCGCGCGCGCTCGTCGAACAGTGCGAGCAGGGGCAACGGCGCGTGCGAAAGCATGGCGAAATCCGGCGCGGCGCTTTGCATGTAGCGTGCGAGCGGCGCCTTCATGGCGAGCGCGGGGAAGTAATCGGAATTGGGCGGCACGCGGAAGTTCGCGAAATACGGCGCGAGCGCGGCGCGGCCGGCCACGCGGTGCAGCGCCAGATCTTCCAGGCTCGCGATACTGAAGCGCTCGAGCTCGGCGCGCAGCGCGGGGTGCGCCAGCGCGCGCGCATCCGGCGCCGGCACCGACCCGTTGTGCGCGGCGACGATGACGAGGTCCGCGCTGCCCGGAAGCCAGAATTCGTAGTCGCTGAAATTCGCGTGCAGCGCAGTCACGATGGTGGCGAGGAGCTCGGGCGTGATCTCATAGAGCTGCACCCATTGCAAAAGCAGGCCGCCGTCTTTGAGATGGCGCCGAACGTCGCGATAGAACTCGGCCGAGAACAGGCTCGCGACCCCGCTCACCCAGGGGTTGGATGGCTCGGACACGATCACGTCGTAGCGCTCGCGCCGTACGGAGAAGAACGTCTTCGCGTCCTCGTAGTGGATGTGGCTGCGCGGGTCCTCGTAGGCGCGGCCGTTGGCCCGGCGGAACGCCGACACCGCCTCGACCATGGCCGGCTCGATCTCGATGGAGTCAACGCGCTCGAGCTGCGGCGAGGCGAGCAGCACGTGCGTCGTCATGCCGGTGCCGAATCCGATGTTGGCGACGCGACGCGCCTCGGGTGCGAGCACCAGCGGCAGCGCGCCGAGTATGGTCATCGTCACCTCGTCCGGCGCCGGCGCGCCGCCGTCCAGGCGCAGCGCGCCGTCGGGCTTGCCGTTCGTTCGCACGGAGTACGTTCCGCGCGACTCGGTGATACTCACGGTGGCGGTCTTGCCGTGCAGCTGCCGGTGCAGCGCATGGTGCTCGGGCAGCAGGCCGCCCATCCGGTATACCCCCGACGCCATCAGGCGCGCGTCGAGCGGGACGAGGAGCGCGGCGCCCAGCGCGGCGGCCGCAACACCCGCTGCCACAAGCGGCACGCGGCGGAAGCCGGCCGGCGCCGCCGCGCGCAGCAGCACCACACCGAGCGCGAGATCGATGGCCGCGCCGGCCGCGATCAGGCCTTCCAAACCGAGGACCGTGAAGCCAACATGCACCGCGAGGAGCACGCCGACGATCGCGCCGGCGGTGTTCGCCGCGTACACCTGCCCGATGGCGCGCTCGCCCGCACCTTGGCGCAGCAGGGAGACCGTGATGAGCGGCAGGGTCATGCCGGCGCAGAATGCCGCCGGAAACATCACCGCCAGGCAGAGCGCGTGGCTCACGACGTTGAACACCAGATAGCCGGATTCGGTGCGCGCGAGCGCGTCCAGCGTTCTCGCCATGGCATGGAACGTCCAGCCGTAGACCGGAATGGTGGCGAGGGCGGCCACGCCCATGGCGAGCTGAACCCACGCGAGGAGGCGCACCGTGCTCCCTGCGGCGTCGATCCGGCGCCGCACCCAGAGGCCGCCAAAGGCAATGCCGAGGATGAATGCGGAGAGCATGAGCTCGAAGGCGTGCGTCGAGCTGCCGAGCACGAGCGAGAGCATCCGGATCCAGCCGATCTCGTACATGAAGGACGACATGCCGGTCAGCGCGGCGACCGCGAGTAATAGCCTAAGGTCGGCGACGGAAATGCGCGCCGTTGTCGGCGTCGGTTCCCTGCCGAGCGCGGCTTTTCGCCCCGGCAACAACATGACCGCCCCGGCGACGGCGAGGTTGATGACCCCCGCTGCGACGAGCGTGCCCGGTAGTCCGACCGCCGAAATGAAGTAGAAGCCGCTCGCCAGTACACCAACCGCCGCGCCCAGGCTGTTGGTGAAGTAAAGCATCGCGACGGCATAGCCAGGGCGCGCCGGGCCGAGGCGCAGCACGCCGCCCGTCATGAGCGGGAACGTCATGCCGAGGAGCACCGACTGCGGGAGAACGAGCGCGGCGCCGAGCGCCCATTTGAAGGCGTGCGCGGCCGCGGGCGAGCCGAGCGCCGGAATCACGTGGTCGAAAGCGGCGCCGGTCGCGGCGACGAACAGCGGGTGGAAGACGATCGCTGCAATGCCGACGACCAGCTCGATGAGGGCGTAGGCAAGCAGAAGATCGCGCAGGCGGTGGGAGACCCGGCTCGCGGCCCAGGCACCGAGCGCCATGCCGCCCATGAAGATGGCGAGCACGAGAGGTTGCGCGAACGCGGAGTGGCCGAGGAACAGCTTGAGATAGTGCGTCCAGACGGACTCGTACATCAGGCCGGCGAAGCCGGAGGCCGTGAACACCGCGAGCGCGAGCGGCAAAAACGCGCGCGCGCCGTTCATGGCTGGTAGCCGGGAATGCGCGATTCGTCGACCTCGTCGATCTGCTCCGGCTCGAGAAACATTTCGGCGTAGCGCCGGTAAACCTTCTTGCGGACGAAGATGTCGAAGAGGTCGGGATCGACGTGGTGGTTGAGCTTCATGCGTCCGAGGATCTCGAGCGACTCGGAGAGCGTCTTGCCTTTCTTGTAGGGACGGTCGCGCGCGGTGAGCGCCTCGAAGATGTCGGCAATGCCCATGCAGCGCGCCTGCACCGACATCTGCTCCCGCTTGAGGCCCCTGGGATAGCCTCTGCCGTCCATGCGCTCGTGGTGGCCGCCCGCGTATTCCGGCACGTTCGCGAGGTGCTTGGGCCACGGCAGCGCCTCGAGCATCTTGATCGTGGCGACGATGTGGTGGTTGATGATCTTGCGCTCCTCCTCCGTGAGCGTGCCGGCGCGGATCGTGAGGTTCTTCACTTCGTCGTCCGAGAGGAAGTTCGCTTCGTGTCCCGCCACGTCGCACCAGCGGTAGGCGGCGATCCGCTTCACCCGCGCGATATCCTCATCCTTCATGCGCTCGCTGCCCATGTTGCAGGCGTGCAGGAAGCGCCGGTCGTCGTCCAGCTCGCGCAGCCGCACGCGCAATTTGCGCTCATCGAGCTCGCCGCGCAGCGCCTGGATCTCCAGATCGCGCTTGAGCACTTCGAACCGCGTGTCGATGAGCGTGATGCGGTCGTAGATCGTCTCGAGCTTGGTCGCCTTGTCCACCACGTGCACCGGCGTCGTGACCTTGCCGCAGTCGTGCAGGAGGCCCGCGATCTTGAGCTCGTAGCGGTCCTTGTCGGTCATCTGAAACTTGGCGAGCGGACCCTCGTGCGTGTCGTTCACTGCTTCGGCGAGCATCATGGTGAGCTGCGGCACGCGCTGGCAATGCGCGCCGGTGTACGGCGACTTTTCGTCGATCGCCGAGTTGATCAGATTGATGAAGGACTCGAACAGCTGCTCGAGCTGGTTGATGAGCTGCCGGTTGCTGAGCACGATTGCCGCCTGCGAGGCGAGCGACTCGGCGAGGCGCTGGTCGGAAGCGGAAAAGGCGACGATCTCGCCGCTGCGCGGGTCGGCCGCGTTGATGAGCTGGAGCACGCCGATCGTCTCGTGCTCGTGGTTGCGCATCGGCACGGTGAGGAATGACTTCGAGCGGTAGCCGGTCTTCGCATCGAAGGCGCGCGTGCCGGAGAAATCGAAGCCCTCGGCACCGTAGGCATCGGCGATATTGACCGTCTTGCCGGTGAGCGCCGCGTGCGCGGCGACCATGCTGTGGTTCGGCTCCCCATCGCGGTAGAGCTGGATCGGATAGAACGGCACCGGGTTGCCACTCGTGCCGCCGAGGTAGTATCGCAGCGAGGTGGTGCGCACGATCTCGAAACGCAGCGTCTTGTCGTCGGCGACGCGATACAGCGTGCCGCCGTCGGCGCCCGTGATCGACTTGGCGGCCGCGAGAATGAGCTCGAGCAGCCGGTTGATGTCGCGCTCCGCCGACAGCGAGGCACCGATCAGGTTCAGCTTCTCGAGACGCTCCCCGAGGTCGGCGTCGCGGTTGGCCGCCGCGCGCAGGCGAAGGCCGTGTGTGTTATCAGCGGGTTTCAACGCTCGTCATTGTTCTTCTTATTTGATGCACACTGCGCGCACTTCCTTGATGTGGGTGATGCCGGCCAGGCATTTTTCCAAGCCGTCCTGCTTGAGCGTGCGCATGCCCTCCTCCAGCGCAATCGCCAGGACTTCGGCCACGCGCGCATGCTCCTGGATCGCCTTCTTCAGGCGATCGGAGGCGATCAGAAGCTCGTGCAGGCCGCAGCGCCCTTTGAAGCCTGAGCCGCCGCAGCGGTCACACCCGACCGGCTTGTAGAAGGTGAGCTGACCCTTGTCGTTGCCGTAGACCTTCACCCACTCGCGGTAGACGGCCTCCATGGCGCCCTTGGGGTCGGCCTTAAAGCGGGGCGTGTTCATCAGCTCCTCGCAGTACTCGCGCAGGAACGAGGTGAGCTCGGCGGCCTCGGGCGTGTAGGTCTGCTTGCACCCGCACAGGCGCTTCGCCAGCCGCTGCGCCAGGATGCCGAGCAAAGCATCGGAGAAGTTGAAAGGGTCCATCCCCATGTCGAGCAGGCGCGTGATGGATTCCGGTGCCGAGTTCGTGTGCAGCGTCGCGAACACCAGGTGGCCGGTCAGCGAGGCTTCGATGCCGATGCCGGTGGTCTCCTTATCGCGCATCTCGCCGACCATGATGATGTCCGGGTCGGCGCGCAGGAAAGCCTTCATGACGGTCGCGAAGTCCAGCCCCGCCTTCTTGTTCACCTGCACCTGGCGCAGGCCTTTCTGCGTGATTTCCACCGGGTCTTCGGCGGTCCAGATCTTGGTGTCCGGGGTATTCAGGAACTTCAGCACCGAATGCAGCGTCGTGGTCTTTCCCGAGCCGGTGGGCCCGCAGCAGAAAAACAGCCCGTAAGGCTTGGACACGGCGCTCTTGAGATGCTGGAGGTTGCGCTCGCTGAAGCCCATCTTGTCCAACGGGATCGGCTCGCCGGCGGCGAGAATCCGCATCACGATATCCTCGATGCCGCCGGCGGTCGGAATGGTCGCAACGCGCAGCTCGATATCGAGCGGGCCGAATTTCTTGAACTTGATCTTGCCGTCCTGGGGTTTTCTCTTCTCGGAGATGTCCAGGTCGCACATGATCTTGATGCGTGCCACGATCGCCGCGCGGTAGCTTGCCGGTACCTCGATGTACGGCCCGAGCGAGCCGTCCTTGCGGAAGCGAATCTCCGTCTTCGCCTTGCCGGGATAGGGCTCGATATGGATGTCGGAAGCGCCCTGGTTATAGGCGTCGACGATCACCTTATTGACGAGCTTGACGAGCTCGTTATCTGCGGCGGCAGACGCTTCGTCGCTCAAGACCTCCAGCAGGTCGCCTGCATCGTCGGCCATCGCGCCCAGCAGGTCCTGGACGTTGCCCAGGTCCGCGGCGCCCGACTCCGGGCCGTAGAACTGGTTCACCGTGTCCTTGAAATCCTTCTGCGTGGTGACCTTGTAGAGGATGCGCGCCTTCGGAAACACGTTCGCCGCGATGCGCGAGGAGCGGATGCGCTCGGGGTCGAGGCAGAGCACCACCAACCCCTCCTTGCTGTCGTCGATCGGCACCCACTGGTTCGCCTCGACGTACTCGCGCTTGAGGTTCTTCAGAAGATCGGTCGGCTTCACGCGATCGGGCTTGAAGGCCTCGTAGGGCACGCTGAAGAACTTGGCGAGCGCCGCCCCGATCGCCGCGTTCTTGACCTGGAACTCGTCGACCAGGATCTGTTCGATGTCGACCGCTTTTTTGCGGGCCTTGCGTGCGGCGAGCTCGAACTCGCCCGCCGAGATGACCGCCTCGGCGATCAGGTAGTCGTACTTGCTTTTCGCCGTGTGCGGTTTCTGGCGCTGCTTGAAGGCGATGGCGAGCGTCTGCGCGAGCTCGCTCACCCCCTCCTCGGCGAGCCCGCCGAACGGCACGCCGGCCTTGTTGTTGATGATCTGGATGACGCCGATGAGCTCGTTCGTTCCGGCTTCGAGGATCGGCGCCACGAGCATCTGCTTGGTCCGGTAACCGGTGCGCTTGTCCACTTCCTGCAGGAAGCGCAGGTTTGGGTTAAGCCCGCGCAGCTCGTTCTCGTCGTAGACGTCCCTGAGGTTCGCCGTCCTTTTCGCCAGCGCCACGTAACCGGCGATCGAGTGCTCGGCGATCGGCAGCTTGAGGTCCTTGAACGAATTCAAGCCCGTCTTCACCTTGCTGACGATGGACTGCTTGTCCTCGCCTACCGAGTAGATGGTGAGGCGATCGGCGTGGAACAGCTGACAGACGTCCGCGCTCACCTCGAGCATGATCTCGTCGATGTTGCTGGTGGCGTGGATCTTGTTCGTCACCGCCTGCAACTGCTTCTGAAACGCGAGACGCGCGCCGACGTCAGTGTGCGCGGGCGCGTGGTTCAGAACAGCGCTCATCTCCACCCCTCCCGAACCTACTTGTGATTAGACTTGATATGTTACGGCTAGGTCTCTGGATTCTCAAGAAAATCCAAGGTTTACGAGCGTGCGTTTTGCCCGCTTTCGCGGCTCTTTTTCAAGCCGCCCTGCAGAAGCCATACCTTGAAGCCGCGCTGCGCGAAGAGAAATGCCGCCGCCGCGCTGCGGCGTCCGCTCTGGCAGTAGGCGACGTACTCCTTGCTCCTGTCGAGCACGGCGAACATATTTCTCACTTCGGCGAGCGGCACGTTGATCGCCCCGGCAAGCTTGTCGTACTGGTACTCCGAGGGATATCTCACATCGAGCCAGAGCGCGCCGCGGCGCACCTTGTCGAGCGCTTCGGCGTAGTCGAGGCCCCGCAGCAGCGGTTCGCGCAGGAGTTCGTCGAAATGCCGGCGATCGAGCCGCAGAAGCCGCGCGTCGGTGAGCGCAGTGACAGTGGCGTTGCGCTTGGCTTCCGAAACCAGCGCTTCTTCGCCGAAGGCATCCCCCGTCTTCAGCTCCGCCAGCACCACCTCGGCGCCCCCGACGGTGCGGCTGACCTGAAAGCGGCCCGATTCGATGACGTAGTAGTAATCGCCTTCGTCGCCCTCGCGGATGACGACCTCGCCGCGCGCGCACGGGCGGCGCTCGAAGCGGCGGAAAAGCTCGTCGATGCGCGCCGCGGGCAGGGGCGCGAATACCCCGGTACGCAGGTTCGATAACGAGAACGCGCCGCTCGCCGCCATCTCGCGCCCGCCGCTCGCCGCCACCTGGTCCCAGGTCGCGAGGATGTCGAGCAGGTCGTCCTCCAGTACCAGGAGATCGACGTCGGTAATGGCGCGCGCCCGGGCGACGGCCTCCTTGCGCCGATTGAGCGCGTGGCGCGTCTCGTCGCTGCCGCCGACTACCACGAGCGTTCCGCCGGCCTCGAAGGAAAGCAGCACCTCTCCGGCAAGCAGGAACACTGACTGCTTCGTCAGCGCCCGATCTCTGAACGGATCGGCGCCGCGCGCTGCGCGCTCGATCCCCGCGACCTCGGCGAGCTCGGCGAGACGCTCGCGCGAAAGCCCGGCCAGGGGCGCAAGCGCAGCGAGCTGGTCCGGGCTGGCGTTCAGAATTCCAGGACGAGGTTGTTTTGCAGCATGCGCGGCCGGAACGCGCCGGCGCATTCCTCGATCTCGAGCATCGTCGGCTCGATCTCGCCGGGCTTGAGATGGGTGATGTAGATCTCGGCGTTGCGCTCGAGCTTGGCGAGCTCCTCGGCGAGCGTGGCGGGGCACAGGTGGCGCGAGATCTCGGCGAGCTGGCGCTCCTTGTTCGAGAACGCGGTCTCGATGATGAGGAACTTCAGATTGGCGATGCGGTTGACGATGCGCCACAGCGCATCGTTGGGCCCCGTGTCCCCGGTAAACACCAGGCTGGCTGCGCCGCTGTCGAGGTGATAGCCGACCGCCGGCACCGTATGACGCGCGGGAATCGGCGTAATCGAGCGCCCGGCGAGCGTGATGGTGGCGCCCACCTCGATCTCGCTGTAGCGCATGAAGGGCGCTTCGGCGCTCGGGATTTCGCTGAAATCCGGCCAGATCGCCCAGTTGAACAAGTGGTTCTTCAGGATCTCGATGGTGGCGCGCGTGGCGTACAGCGTGATCGGCTTGGAGCGCATGCCCCCGACCGTGTCGACGAGAAACGGGATCGAGGTGACGTGGTCGAGGTGCGAATGCGTGACGAAGATGTGGTCGATCTGCGAAAGCTCCGCGAGCGTGAGATCGCCCACGCCGCTTCCCGCGTCGATCAGAATGTCGCTGTCGAGAAGGAAGGACGTTGTGCGCAAATGGCGTCCGCCGATCCCTCCCGAGCAACCGAGCACACGAAGGCGCACTTGAGGCGTCTTCCTATTTCTCGTCGAATTTCGTGATGCCGTCCCAGTCGGACGGCGGCGGGTCGCGGAGGACGTCGTGTACCCATTGCCGCGCGCGGTAAGCGCGCAGTGCCTCCCCCCCACGACTCGAGCTCCGCGCTCTCTTTTTCCAGAGGCTCATAGATGGCAATGGCCTCCTCCTTGCCCTTGACCCGGATGCGGTCGATCTCCCTGAATACCACATCTTGGATCCGGCTGCGCGTAGCCCCGCCGACAAGGATGCCGACACCGTAAGTTTTGTCCGGCCCTCCAGCCGTGAGGCGACGTTTACGGCGTCGCCGGCGCACGCGCGAGCCCATGTCGCCACGCGCACCATGCCGGAATTCACGCCGATGCCGATGGCGGTGAGGTACTCGTCGATGTAGTCGCGCAGGGCTTCGGGGCTCAGGCTTTCGGAAATGCCGGTGAAGCCGCGGATATCGGCGAACAGAATCGTGAGCTCGGCGCTCTTAGGCTTGTCGTAGCGTTCGGGATCGAGCTCCATGCGCGCGACCACTTCCGGCGGCACGTATGCGTGAAGAACGACGAGAAGCGTGATCGCGACCGAGCGCGACCTCAGGACCTAAACCTTGAGAAAGAACTCCATCTTGACGCCGGCAAGCTCGATCACGTCGTGGTCCTTGAGCGCGTGCGGCGCCGCGCCGATCGCCTGTCCGTTTACGATGGGCCGGTTCGCGCCCTCGACGTGGGTAATGAAATAGCCCTGCGGCCGCCGCGTAAGCACCGCCACCTGCACGCTGGGCTTGCCGAGCGTGGTGAGGGGTTTGGTGAGCTCGAGCTCCCGGCCGGCATTGGCCCCGGAAAGAAGCTGGATCGCGCCGAGCGGCTGCGCCGGGCGCGCAGGGGCAGCGGGTGCAGCGGCGGGAGGCGGCGGCGCAGGCTTGACCGCGTCCTTTTCGGCGGGCTGCGGCGCCGGCGCGCTCACCGGCGCGGCCGCGCGTAAAGCGACCGCCGCGGCAGCGACGCCGCCGCCGGGATTGGCGGCGGGCGCCTTGACTTCGGCTGCGGCTCTCGCCGCCGCCGGACGCAGCACCATCGTCTTCTCGAAGTCGGCCTTGTCGGCGGCGGCGGCGGGCGCCGCCTCGCCGACGAACTTGAGCTTGTACTTGCCGAGCTCGATGACGTCGTTGTTCTGCAGGAAGTGCTTCTTGATCGGGTTGCCGTTCACCACGGTCCCGTTGGTACTGCCCAGGTCCTCGAGGAAAGAATCGTTGAGGATAGTGACGATTACGGCGTGCTCGCCGCTCACCGCGAGGTTGTCGATCTGGATGTCGTTATGGGGCTTTCGGCCGATGCTGGTGCGCTCCCTGGTCAAGGGAATCTCCTTGAGCACCAGGCCATCCATGCTGAGTATCAGTTTAGCCATAGCCGATCCCGGGGGGGTTATTTTAGCCAGCCGAACACCTTGGCTATGACGCCGCGGGGCCCGGGGTATTCCCGTAGAACGCGCACGAGTATAACCGAAACGTTATCCCGGCCGCCGTGGTCGTTGGCCATCTGCACCAGCTGCTGCGCGGCGAGCTTGAGATTTCCACCGAGCGTCTGCATGGTCATGCCGATGTCCTCGTCATCGACCATGTCGCAGAGGCCGTCGGAGCAGAGCAGGTAGATGTCCCCCGTCTTCGTCGAATACTCGCGAATCTCGGGCTCGACGGTCGGATCGATGCCGAGCGCCTTGGTCACGAGGTTCTTGTGCTGCGCCTTCTTTGCCTGCTCCGGAGTGATGATGCCCGAGTCAATCTGCTCCTGCAGCAAAGAATGGTCGCGGGTCACCTGGCTGAAGCGGCCTTCGCGCAACATGTAGACGCGCGAATCGCCGAGGTGCGCGACCAGCACGCGGTTGTCGTAGAAGAGGCACACCACAAGCGTGGTACCCATGCCGGCATACTGGGGCTGGCTTTGCGCGGCATGGTAGATGGAGCTATTCGCTTTCAGGACCTGCTCGCGCACCAGTCGCGCGGCGAGCTGCTGGTTCGTGCGCGAGTCGATGTCGTAGGGCTTGGCGCTTTGCAGGATCTGGCGCATCTCGGAGATGATCACCGTGGTCGCCATGCCGCTCGCCACCTCGCCGGCGTTGTACCCGCCCATGCCGTCGGCGAGCACCACCAGCCCGTTCGCGGGATCGGCGGCAATCGAATCTTCGTTATGCGAACGCACCATGCCCGGGTCGGTGCACGATGCGATTTCCAGGCTCTGGCTGAGATCCATCCGTCCCCGGGTCGTCGTCCCCGGGGCGCATTGTTGCAGCCCTATGCTAAGAGCGTCAACGATTTAGCTGAGGATCTGCCCCGCACGCAGCGCTCCGCCGGCGAGCAATTCGGTCGCCGCGACTTTCTTCCCGTCGGCGAGCTTTGCGCGCATCACTTCGATGCGACCGCCCTGCGCGGTGACCTGAAAAGAATTGTCGGTGACCTCGACGATTTCCCCGATCTTGCCCTTGACCGCGCCAAACGTGCGCACCGGGTGCTTGCGCGCGTCGTAGATCTGAAGCTCCTTGCCCTCGAGCGTGCACCACGCCCCCGGCGCCGGATTGCACCCGCGGATCACGTTGTAGACGAAATCGACGTGGTTCGCCCAGTTGATGCGCGCCTCCTGCCGGCGGCACCAGCCTTCGTAGGTCGCCCGCGA
>Ga0209481_10000563_pt1 | contig 14789 bp, 16 predicted proteins | sample SoiMetdeltSBSDD3_FD_187598 | JGI IMG/M metagenome (GOLD analysis project Ga0209481, IMG submission 187598) | Bulk soil microbial communities from a Populus tree surrounding site in Tennessee, USA - Soil MetaG P. deltoides SBSDD3 (SPAdes) (version 2) | ecosystem: Environmental > Terrestrial >...
CTCGACTACATCACATTCGACGGCATCGACTACATCCGCTTCGCGGACGAGCCCGGCCGGCCGCTCGACCGCGGCGATCTCGGCGCCGAGTTCGCCGTGATCGAATGCTCGTTCGGCGAGGACACGCGCGCCTGCTCGTACGGCGTCGACGCTGCCGCGGCGTTCCTGCCGTCGCGCACGCGCGTGTACGCGGTGCGCGGCTATCCGACCAACTTCCGCCTGGCGGCCGTCTGGAAGGATCGGATCTTTCTCTATCAAGTGTGGCGCAACCCTCGCGCGAAGGTCGGCGCCGACCTCTATGACATTGCCGGCAAGGTTCGCGCGATCGACGTCCAGCGCGGCGAGCCGCCGTTGCTGACGGCCAAGCCCGCGTCGGTCACGTCGGCCGCGGACGTCTCGAGCCTGGTCGAGATGATCGCCACGAGTGCTGTGCGTGCGCCCAAGGCCCACGCGCTCGCCGAGCCGCGCTACTGGCTGACGCTCTGGCTCACCGACGGCACCGCGCTCGGCCGCATCTTCTTTCCGGAGACGAACGAGCTCATGGGCGGCGTGAGCGTGCCGCCCGAGTTCGCGCGAATTCTCGAACGTTATCTGGGACCAAGGTCCGATTGAGTCCCCACGCGCTCACCTTAAAGGTAGAGCGCCGTGGAGGCCCGTCCGATGAGATTCGCCTGGATGGCCCTGCTCGGGCTATTGCTGCTCGTTCCCGCCGCCATCGCGAGCGCTCAGCCGTACGACGTCCCGCCCACGTGGGGTGGCGATCTCTGGTCGCGGCCGCGGCTGACCGGAAGCTGGTTCGGCCTGCGTGACGAGCTTGGCAAGAAGGGCGTGGTCTTCGACGTCGATCTGCTCCTCACGCCCCAGAGCGTGATGACGGGCGGCCACGACACCGGCTCCGAGTTCTGGGGCAACGCCGACTACACGCTCAACGTCGACACCGGCAAGCTCGGGCTCTGGCCGGGTGGTTTCCTGAAGGTGACCGCAGACAGTGGATTTGGTCACAGCGTGCTCCGCGAGTCAGGGGCGATCGTGCCGGTGAACACGCCGGCCATCGTGCCGGCGCCCGGCGAGCAGACCACGGCGCTCACGAACGCGACGTTGATGCAGTTTCTCAGCACCAAGTTCGGCCTGATGGTCGGCAAGGTCTATACGCTCGACGGTTTCCAGGGCGAGTTTGCCGGCAACTACCGCACACAGTTCTTGAACACCGGGCTGGTGTTCCCGACGTCGATGGATCTCGTGCCGATCTCGGCCTTCGGCGGCGGGATCATCGTGCTTCCGTTCGAGAACGTCCTCATGTCGGTGCTGGTGCTCGATCCAAGCGGCACGCCGACCGACAACGACTTGACTGACGCGTTCGAGGACGGCATCACCCTGGTCGCGGGCGGTAAGGTGACGATCAACCCGTTCGGGCTCGTCGGCCATCAGCAGCTCGGGGGCATGTGGAGCAACAAGACGCGGCTGAACCTCAGCCAGGATCCGTCGAACATCTCGCGCATGCTGCTCACCGAGCGGTTTCCGGGGCTCGGCAATCCCGGCCCGCTCCTCGAGCGCTTCCTCGAGCGCTTCTTTCCGCAGCTTCTGACGCCGGTCCAGCCGGCGCGGAAGCTGGACAGCACCTGGGCCATCTACTATGGGTTCGACCAGTACCTCTGGCAGCTGGGCGGCGATCCCAAGCGGGGCATCGGGCTCTTCTTCACGTTCGGGGCCTCCGACGGCGTCGTGAACCCGGTCAAGTACTCGTACAACGTCGGCATCGGCGGCAACGGCGTCGTGCCCGGGCGGCCACGCGACAATTTCGGGATCGGGTGGGCGCGAGCCGACCTCACCTCGAACTTTGCGCCATTTCTAAGGAAGCAGCTCAACCTCGGGCTCGACCACGACGATGCGATCGAGATGTACTACAACGCCGCGCTCACCGGGTGGCTCGGCGCGACCATCGATCTTCAAATCGTCAATCCGGCCCTCACGAAGCGGATCAGCTCGTCCGGCACCGGCCTCAGCGAGGTCGAGACCGCCGTCATCGGCGGTCTGCGGCTCTACGTGCGCTTCTAGCCCCCTGCGCACGAAGCCACTCGCGCGATAGTGCCCGATGAGAGACAATCGCGGACCATCCCTGCTCGATGAGGAGGAGCGCCAGATGGCGGCGTACGATCAACGTGGCATCGGCAAGCTGCGCGTCCTGGTCGCTTTGCTGGTGGTCGTGGCGCTGGCGGCCGGCTACTTCTGGGCCGCGATGCGCTGGAGCTACTCGTCCGGCGAGCGGGCGGGCTGGGTGCAGAAGTTCTCCCGCAAAGGTTGGATCTGCAAGACGTGGGAAGGCGAGATGGCGATGGTGTCGATGCCGGGCTCGACGACCGAGAAGTTCATATTCACGGTGTGGCGTGACGACGCGGTAGAGCAGATCAACAAGAACATGGGCCGTCGCGTGACCCTGCACTACGAGCAGCACGTCGGCCTTCCGACGTCGTGCTTTGGTGAGACCCGCTACTACGTCACCGGCGTGACGCGGGTCGAGGAGATCCCGCTCGCCCCGGGTGTCGTGGTGCCGACGCCGGCGCCGCCCGGCGGAGCCGCGGCGCCGCCGAAGTGAGAGGATAGGGGACGAGCATGCAGAGCTTCAATCCGATGGACCCGGAGTTCCTGGCGGACCCGTATCCGACCTATCATCGGCTCCGCGCCGAGGATCCGGTCCATCACAGCCCGCTCGGGTTCTGGGTGCTCACCCGCTACGAGGACGTGTCGTCGGTCCTGCGCGATCCGCGCTTCGTCAAGGAGCCCTTGGCCGCGCTCGTCGCCGCGCGCTTCGGCGCCGAGGTGCCGCGGGGCGTCGGGCTCTCGATGCTGGACCGCGATCCGCCGGACCACACGCGCCTGCGGAGCCTCGTCAGCACCGCATTCACACCGCGAGTCGTCGAGGGACTGCGCCCGCGCATCCAGCAGATCGTGGACGATCTCATCACCCGCGCCGAGGCTGCGGGTGGGATGGACGTGATCGAGGAGTTCGCGTACCCGATCCCGGTCAACGTCATCTGCGAGATGCTGGGCGTTCCGGTCGCCGATCACGAGCGCTTCAGGGGCTGGAGTCTCGACATCGCGCGCGGGCTCGACTCGATCTGGCTGCCGCCAGATTCCGAGATTCCGCGGCGCAGCGCCGCCTCGCGCCACGCGATCAGCGACTACTTCCGTGGCCTGATCGTCCAGCGGCGCGCCTCACCGCGAAACGATCTCCTGTCGGCCCTCATCGCCGCCGAGGCAGCGGGCGACAAGCTCAGCGAGGAGGAGCTGGTCGCCACCTGCATCCTGCTGCTCATCGCCGGCCACGAGACGACGGTGAACCTGATCGGCAACGGGATGCTGGCGCTCTTGCGCCATCCGGCCGAGCTGCGCCGGCTGCGGGAATCGCCCGGACTGATCACGAGCGCGGTCGAGGAGCTGTTGCGCTACGACGGGCCCGTACAGCGCACGGCGCGCGTGGCGAGCGCCGACGCCACGATCGGCGGCCGCACGATCGCCAAGGGCGACATGGTGATGCCGTTCATCGCCGCCGCGGACCGCGATCCGGCGCAGTTCCCCGAGCCGGACCGGCTGGATCTGTCGCGCAGCGACAACCGGCACATCGCGTTCGGCTGGGGCATCCACTTTTGCCTCGGGGCTCCGCTGGCCAGGATCGAAGGGCAGATCGCGATCGACGCGCTCGTGCGCCGCCTGCCCGGGCTCGAGCTGGCCACGCACGCGCCGGAGTACCGGCAGAGCCTGACCTTGCGCGGGCTCAAGACCTTGCCGGTCAAGTTCTGATGGATCGAGTCCGCCTCGCGATCGTCGGCTGCGGCAACATCTCTCAGCTCAACGCGCCCGGGTATCTCCAGCACCCCCGGTGCGACGTCGTCGCGCTCTGCGACACGGTGCCCGAGCGCGCGACGCGGCGCGCCCGCGAATGGGGCATCACGCCGCGGATCTACTCCGACTTCAAGCAGGTCCTGAACGACTCCGCGGTCGACGCGGTCGAGCTGCTCACGCCCACCTGGCTGCACGCCGACCAGATCGTGGCCGCGCTCGCGGCGGGCAAGCACGTCTCGGTCCAGAAGCCGCTGGCGGTCTCGGTCGCCGAGGCCGATCGCATCGCCGAGGCCGTCGCCCGGGCGCGCACGACCTTTCGGGTGACCGAGAACTTCCTGTATTACCCGCCGATCCTCAAGGCCAAGCAGCTCCTCGACTCGGGCGCGATCGGCGAGCCCTCGCTGGTGCGGATCCACACGACGCGTGCCGTCCAGATCGCGGGGCAGGCGATGGAGCTCGATCCCGACGCGATGGTGTGGCGGCGCGACCGCGGCCGCAACCCGGGAGGCGCGCTCTACGACGACGGCGTGCACAAGTACGCCACGGCCGTGCTGTGGATCGGCGAGATCGGCGACATCTCAGCGATCGTGACGCGCGGCGACGATTTCCTGACCGAGACGCCGGCCGCGGCGATGTGGCGATTCAAGGGGCGCGAGTGCCTGGGCATCATCGACTACACGGCGGCGCCCGAGATGACGATCCGCGCCAAGTACTACCAGGCCGACGAGTTCTTCGAGATCCACGGCAGCCGCGGGATCATCTGGGTCACGCGCGGCACGGGCGAGATGCTCGATATGCCGCCGGTGGTGCTGATCCGTGGCACGGAGACCGTGAGCTTCCCGGTGCCGGCCGACTGGCGTCTGGGCTTCGACGGCGCGGCGGTCGACTTCATCGACAGCCTGCTGGCTGGGCGGCAGCCGGCGCAGGACATCCGCACCGCGAAGCACGTCCTTCAAGTGCCGCTGGCGATCTACGAAGCTTCGCGCCTCAATCGCCCGGTGTCGCCCGACTCGATCACGTAGAACCCCATCGACCCTGACCTCCGCCGCCTGTCGAGGCGTTGACAGGCGTGGCGCCTTCATCGATTATGCATGCCTGAACATCATCAAATCCGGAACGTTACGAAAGGCGAGACCCAGCACATGCGCTACGAGGCACCGGATTCGGTAGAGGGGGCAGTCGCCCTGTTGTCGGCGGCGACGGGGGAGGCTCGCGTGCTGGCCGGCGGCACCGATCTCCTCGTCCAGATGCGCGCCGACGTCGTCGATCCCGAGCTCATCGTCGATATCAAGAAGATCGCGGAGACCCGCGCCGTCACTGAAGAAAAGGGCGGATGGCGGATCGGCGCCGCGGTCACCGGCGCCGAGCTCAAGGAGCACGCGCGACTCAAGAAGGCCTGGCCGGGCGTGGTCGAGGCCGCGAACCTGATCGGCTCGACTCAGGTCCAGGGGCGGGCGACCCTCGGCGGCAATCTCTGCAACGGATCACCGGCTGCCGACAGCGTCCCGGCGCTCATCGCCGCGGACGCGGTCGCGACCCTCGCCGGGCCTCAAGGCCGGCGCGATTTGCCGGTCGAGGACGTCATGCTCGGCCCGCGGAAGCTGGCGCTCAAGAAGGGTGAGATCGTTGTTTCCTTTCTGTTGCCGCCGCGGCCCCCGAGATCGTCTGATGCCTACTTGCGCTTCATCCCGCGGACGGAAATGGACATCGCGGTGGTCGGGGCGGGAGTAAGCTTGACCCTCGACGGCTCCGGCACGATTTCCGCCGCGCGGGTTTCGCTCGGCGCGGTGGCCGCCCGTGTGTTGCTCGTTCAGGAGGCCGCGCAAGCGATCATCGGTAGCCGGCTCGACGAGCCAGCGCAGCGGCGGCTCGAGGCCGCGGCGCGGGCGGCGTGCCGTCCGATCGACGACAAGCGGGGAACGATCGAGTTTCGTACCGACGTGGCCGCGGTGCTGGCGCGCCGTACGGCCCTGATTGCGCTGGACCGAGCGAGGACGAGCTAATGGCCAAACATCACATCGAAGCGGTCGTGAACGGTGACGCGGTCGAGTTCCTGTGCGAGACCGAAGACACGCTCCTCGACGTCCTGCGCGATACCCTGAGCCTCACCGGCAGCAAAGAAGGCTGCGCCAGTGGTGACTGCGGCGCCTGCAGCGTGACGCTCGACGGCCGGCTCGTGTGCTCGTGCCTCGTGCTCGGCTGTGAGGTTGCCGGCCGGCGCATCGAGACGATCGAGGGCCTGGCCAAGGGCGAGAAGCTCCATCCGCTACAGCAGAAGTTCCTCGAGCATGCCGCTCTCCAGTGCGGCATCTGCACGCCGGGCTTTCTGGTCGCGAGCAAGGCGCTGCTCGAGCGCTCGCCGGACCCGAGTGACCACGAGATCCGATTCTGGCTGGCCGGGAACCTCTGCCGGTGCACGGGGTACGACAAAATCGTGAGCGCGGTGAAGGACGCGGCCGCGTCGTTGAGAAAGGGATAGTCATGGCCGAGAACGGCACGAACGGGACCAACGGGCAGGGCTACGTCGGCACGCGCACGATCCGCCCGGACGGCGTCGACAAGGTGACCGGACGCGCGCGCTTCGGCGCCGACTTCAATCTGCCGGGCCAGCTCATCGGTAAGGTGCTGCGGAGCCCGCACCCGCACGCGCGCATCGTCTCGATCGACACCTCGAAGGCCGAGGCGCTCGCCGGCGTGAAGGCCGTCATCACGCGCGACGACTTCGCCGACCAGTCCTCGGAGTTCATCCCGGCCGGCGAGATGATGATGAACTACCGGGACGTCGTCCGGAACGTCATGGCGCGTGAGAAGGCGCTCTACGAGGGCCACGCGGTGGCCGCCGTCGCCGCCACCAGCATGGCGATCGCCCGGCGCGCGCTGAAGCTGATCGACGTCAAGTACGAGGTGCTGCCGCACGTGATCGACGTCGTCGACGCCATGAAGCCGGGCGCACCGGTTCTGCACGACGATCTCTTCACCGCCGGCGTCGAGCCCAAGCCCGACAAGCCCTCGAACGTGGCCAAGCGCATCGAGATCAACCTGGGCGACATCGAGGCCGGCTTCAAGAAAGCCGACATCGTCATCGAGCGCGAGTTCAAGACCGCGCCGGTGCACCAGGGCTACATCGAGCCGCACGCGGCGCTGGCGAGCGTGTCCGAGGACGGATCGTCCGAGCTCTGGTGCTGCACGCAGGGCCACTTCATCGTGCGCGCCCACTGCGCGCGGCTGCTGGGTCTCGATATCGCCAAGATCCGCGTGACCGCCTCCGAGATCGGCGGCGGCTTTGGCGGTAAGACCGTCGTCTACCTCGAGCCGCTGGCGCTCGCGCTCTCGAAGAAGGCCAAGCGCCCGGTGAAGATGGTCATGTCGCGCGAGGAAGTGTTCAAGGCCTCTGGCCCGACGTCGGGCGCGGTGGTGAAGGTGAAGATGGGCGCGACGAAGGACGGAAAGTTCGTCGCCGGCTTCGCCGAGCTCAAGTACCAGGCCGGCGCCTTCCAGGGCTCACCGGTTCAGCCCGGCGTCTTCTGCGCCTATGCGCCGTACGACATGGAGAACGTCAAGGTCATCGGCTACGACGTGGTCTCGAACCGGCCGAAGGTGGCGGCCTACCGGGCGCCCGGCGCGCCGATCTCCGAGTTCGCGGTCGAGAGCGTGGTCGACGAGATCGCCAAGAAGCTCGGGATCGACGGGATCCAGCTCCGCATGATGAACGCTGCGCGCGAGGGCACCAAGGCCGCCTACGGCCCGAAGTTCGGCCCGCTCGGTCTGGAGGAGACGCTCAACTCGATCAAGAAGACTGAGCACTGGAACACGCCGCTCCGTAAGTGGCAGGGCCGCGGCGTGGCCTCGGGCTTCTGGTTCAACATCGGCGGCGAGACGTGCGCGTCGCTGACGATCAACGAGGACGGCACTGTGTCGCTGATGGCCGGCACGCCGGACATCGGCGGGCTGCGCGCCGCGCTCACCAACGTGGCCGCCGACGAGCTCGGGATCCCCTACGAGAAGGTGCGCCCGATCATCGGCGACACCGGCTCGCTCGGGTTCACGTTCCTCACCGGCGGTAGCCGCTCGGCGTTCTCGGGCTCGATGGCCATCGTCGAGGCCGCCAAGCAGATCAAGACCGAGCTCTGCGCCCGCGCGGCGAAGCTCTGGGAGGCCAAGCCGGACCAGGTCGAGTTCAAGGATGGCGCGGTCCGGCCGCTCGGCGCGCTCGCCGAGAAGGTGAAGCCGATGACCATCGCCGACTTCGCGAAGATCGCCGGCAAGCTCGGTGGACCGATCGGCGGCTACGGGCGCATCAACGCCCAGGGCGCGGGCCCGAGCCTCGGCACCCACCTGGTCGATCTGGAAGTCGATCCGGAGACCGGGCGCGTGACGATCCTGCGCTACACGGTCGCCCAGGACGCGGGCAAGGCGCTGCATCCGGCGTACGTCGAGGGCCAGTTCCAGGGCGGCGCCGTGCAGGGCATCGGCTGGGCGCTGAACGAGGAGTACATCTACGGCGACGACGGCAAGCTGCAGAACGCGGGCTTCCTCGACTACCGCATGCCCGTGGCCTCTGACGTGCCGATGATCGATGCGATCCTGGTCGAGGTCGCGAATCCCAAGCACCCGTACGGCGTGCGCGGCGTCGGCGAGACGCCGATCATCCCGCCGCTCGGGGCGATCGCCAACGCGATGGAGCAGGCGACGGGCATCCGCTTCACCGAGCTTCCGATGTCGCCGCCGAAGGTGCTGAAGGCGCTCAAGGAGAAGGCGGCGAAGAGCTGACGAGGCGAAAATGGCGCGGGTTGTTCTGATCGGCAACCTCGCGCAGCTGACGGGGGGCGTCGCCGAGTTCAACGTCTCGGCGACGTCCGTCAAGCAGCTCTTCGACAAACTCGCCGAGCTCCATCCCGAGCTCGGCCCCCACCTGCAGGAAGGCGTGGCCGTCGCGATCGACGGCCAGATCTATCAAGACACGCTGCTCGAGCCGATCGGTCCCGACAGCGAAGTGTTCATCCTCCCGCAGATCGCGGGAGGATGCCGGATCGGCCCCTAGCTTTCCTTCCAGGCGCTCGCGCTGTCGAGCGCGGCGCGGGCCTCGGTGTCGAGCTTCAGCTCGATCCCGCCGAGCAGCTCCTTCAGCTGTGTCACCGACGTCGCGCTGGCGATCGGCGCCGTGATGCCCGGGCGATGCGCGAGCCAGGAGAGCGCGACCTGCGCCGGGGTCGCTCCGGCGCCGGCGGCGACCTTCTCCATCGCCTCCAGCACGGTGAACCCGCGGTCGGTCATGTAGATCTTCTCTACGTTGCCGGCCCGCGCGGTCTTCGGCAGCTCGCGCCCGCGGCGATACTTGCCCGAGAGGAAGCCGCTGCCGAGCGAGGAGTAAGGGATCACGCCGATCGACTGCTCGAGGCAGAGCGGCTCGAGCTCGCGCTCGTACTCGTCGCGGAACACCAGGTTGTACTTCGGCTGGATCGACTCGTAGCGGACGTAGGCGCGCCGGTCGCTCTCCCAGAGCGCGCGCGTGAGCCGCCACGACTGATAGTTCGAGGCGCCGATGTAGCGCACCTTGCCCTGGCGCACCAGATCGTCGAACGCGCGCAAGGTTTCCTCGAGGGGCGTGTCGCGGTCGTCCCAGTGGGCCTGGTAGAGGTCGATGAAGTCGGTCTGAAGCCGACGCAGCGAATCCTCCACGCCCTCGACGATGTGCTGGCGCGAGAGGCCGGTGTCGTTCGGGCCGGGACCCATCGGGCCCATGACCTTGGTGGCGATGATTACCGCGCGCCGGTTGCCACGCGCCTTCATCCACTTGCCGAGGACGTCCTCGGACTCGCCGCCCTTGTGCCCCGGCACCCACCGCGAATAGACGTCCGCGGTGTCGATGAAGTTACCGCCGGCCTCGACATAGGCGTCGAGCACGGCTTCCGAGGCCTTCTGGTCCGTCGTCCAGCCAAACGTGTTGCCGCCCAGGCACAGCGCAGCGACTCGCAGTCCCGTGCGACCCAACCGTCGCATCAACATGTCAGGAATCTCCTTTGGGCGTTCCGGGCCGTGGCGGTCCGGCGCCGGGATCGAGTATACGGACAACCGCGACGACGCGCGCCGCTCTACAATGCGCCGGCCTACCACGCCCGGACGGAGGAGTCGCATGGCGCTCGATCGCTCGATCCTGCAGCGCGTGCTCCTGACCGTCGGCCTCGGCCTCGCCGCCGCCTGCGCGACGGCGTCCGCGTCGTTTCGATGGCCGGACGGCGCCGTCCTCAGCTACGTGATCGAGACGTCCATCGAGACCGCGGTCGCCGAGCGCGTGAAGACGACGCGCGAGCGCCAGCGGTTCCGGATGTCGTTGATGGGCTCCGTGGTGAGCGGAGTACGACGTGTGCGAATCGCGTTCGACGACGTGGACATCGCCGACGCCCTGCTCGTGAAGACGGTCATCTCAAGGACATCTTCGTGTCGGTCGGCGGCGCCGAGCCCATGATCGAAGAGCTCCGCGCGGGCGTGGTGCGCACGGCCCAGCATCCGCTGCAGAAACGGCTGGAGAGCGCGACGCTCAGGATCGGGGAGCCCTTCACGGGCGACGTCCTGTTGTCCGAGATCCTCGGCCCGCTCATGACGCCAACGCGTACGCCGGAATCAGCGACGCGCCTGGCCGTGACCTACACGGGCCGAAAGCGCGTGAACGGCGGCGTGGCGGCCGAGCTCCTCATGTCCTATACGCTCGCGCCGAACACCTCCTATCGGTTCGTCGTTCGGGAGAGCAAGGTGCAGATCGAGGTGAGCTCGATCAGCGGTGAGTCTCGCGACTACCTGGATCCCGATCGGTACTACCGAATCCTCGGGTACGACGTGATCACGACGGGCGGCGTCGGCGTAGGCAAGCGCTGGACGGCGAAGCAGGTGACGGTCACGACCCTGGATCGAGCGGCCAGTCGCGGGATCTGATCGCCGCCGACCTGACCACCGCATCAACATGTAAGGCCCATCCGTTCGTCGCGCCGCGGATCATCGAGCCGGCCAATACCAAAGCGAGTTATAGTTTGTGGTGTCAATGAAGACGGATCGGGTGTTCTACGGCTGGTGGGTCGTCGCCGGATTCTCCTTCATGACGTTCATCTCGACCGGCATCCGCCACGCGGTCGGCCCGTTCCTCAAGCCGATCGTCGCCGATCTCAACCTCGACCGCGCGAGCTTCTCCGCCGTGATCGCGGTGAGCCTCTTCCTCTACGGCGTGTTCGGTCCGCTCGTCGGCCTGGCGCTCGATCGATTCGGCGCGCGGCTCACCGCGTCGGTCGGGACGATCCTGCTCGTCGGTTCGCTCGTCCTGACTGCGCAGGTCCGCACCTTCTGGGAATTCGCGTTCGTTTACGGAGTGATTTTGCCGCTCGGGCTCGCCGTGACCGGCCCGGTGATGGCCTCCGGCGTGGTCGCGCGCTGGTTCAACAAGCGCCGCGGCACCGCGCTCTCGCTGCTCGGCAGCGCGTCGATGACCGGCATGAGCCTGCTGGTGCCGCTGGTGACATGGCTCATTCTCACCGGCGGCTGGCGGACTGCCTATGTCGCGATCGCAGGACTCGTCCTCGTCGCGATCTTGCCCGTCGCGCTGTGGGTGATTCGTGAGTCGCCGGAGCAGATGGGGCTCACGCCCGACGGCGTGCCGGTCGACGCGCAGACGGCCCGCGCCGAATCGCGCGAGCGGGTGACGGCCACCACGGCCATGCAGACGCTCGCGTTCTGGCAGCTCGCGGGCTCGTTCTTCACCTGCGGCTTCTCGATGAGCCTGCTCTCGGCGCACGGAATCCCGATGCTCACCGACCACGGCTACACGCCGATGTTCGCCTCGTGGGCGTTCGGCGTGCTCGGCGGCTCGGCGATCGGCTGTACCGTCATGCTGGGCACGCTGTCCGACCGGTTCGGGCGCCGCCCGGTTCTGGCCGCCATCTACGCGGGCCGGGTGCTGATCTTCTCCGGCTTCTTCCTGATCCGCGACAACCCGGCCGCGATCATCATGGTCGCGGTGCTGGGCGGCATCACGATGGCCGGGACCGGCTCGATGACCTCCGCGCTCACCGCGGACATCTGGGGCCGCTTCTCGGTGAGCCCGGTGCTCGGCGTGATCTTCCTCGTGCACCAGACCGGCGCGGCGATCGGGTCATCGCTGGCCGGCGCGCTGTTCGAGGCGACCGGCGGCTACGGCGCCGCGTTCGCGGTGGCCTGCGTGTTCCTGATGTGCGCCTCGGTCGTCGCGCTCAGGGTCGACACGGGCGAGCGCAAGATATGGCGCGCCGAGCCCGTGCCCGCGAAGTAGCTCTCCGAGCTCCGCGCTACTTCTTCTCTGCCGGCGTCGACGTCGCCGGGCCCATACCCCAGACCTGGATGATCGTCTCCTCGTTCTTCGCGCCGTCGTAGTGGACCTTCCCGGCGTAGTGGATCACGTAGCTGCCCGCGGGCGCCGGCACCGTGCTCTCCGGATCGAACTTCTCGCCAGTACCCATCCACCACGTGCCCGAGAGCACCGCGAAGAAGCGGTCGTTGGGATGGAAATGCGGCCGGCTCATGTTGCCCGGAAGCCACTTCACGCGCATGACGTACGGGCCCGGCTTGGTCGGGTCGCCGAAGAGCACAACCGACTCGTTCGTGCCGGCGGCGTTCCTGGTCCACTTGATGTCCGACGGCGTCTTGAAGTCGACCGCGGTGCGGTCGATGTCGCCGGCGCCGTGACCCGAGGGCACTCCGAGGAGCAGGGCGAAGGTGGCGGCGACGATGGCGATCGTGCGAGTGCGGATCATGCGCTCTCCTTGAGAGGTGAGGGATCAGTCTTCACTGCGAAGACGGGGACCGAGCGGCTTCATCACGCGCACACCGGGCGTGCCGACGAACCGGTGCGCGGCGGCGGCCTCGACCACCGCCAGCCCGCGCCGCGGCACGCTGCGATCGAGCCCGACGGCCGTCATCCACGCGACCTTCACGCCGCCGGGCAGTGCTACGCCGCCGTGGGCCTCGACCACCAGCAGGCGCGAGTCGTTCGAGACCTCGGGGGTGTGAGCCAGGCCATCGAACACGTTGCGGTGCCAGTTGTTCATCTTGGCTTGCCACTCGCCGGTGTTGGTCGGGCCCGCCTGGGCCCGATAGCTCGGGCTCGTGAAGATGTCGGGCGAGTCCACCTCGTGCAGCGCCACGAACGGCGACTCGGCACGGTGCATCGCCTCGAAGCGCTGGCTGGCGTGGATGCCGGGAATCGAGAGGAGCTTCTTCTGGTGGGCTGCGTACCATGCCTCCCACGCCGCGCGCCGCGCGGTGTCGAGCAACGCCATCTCGACCATGTAGATCACGGTGCGGGCTCCGGCTATGTGCGCTCGAGCAGCTCGATGCGCACGTTGTCGGGCGCCTCGATGAACGCGATCTTCACGCCCGGCCGGATCGTGCGAGGCTCCATCTTGAAGTGGGCGCCGCGCCGTTTGAGCTCGGTCACGGCCTCGTCCATGTTGTCCACGCGCAGCCCGAAGTGATCGAGCCCGACGTAAGGCTCGGTCGGCGCCGACGGGATCGCGGCTTCCGGCGCAACCGGCGCGATGAAGATCGTGAGCCCGTCGAGATCGAGGTCGGTGCGGGGCTTGCCGTCGGACTGGATCGACTCGACGATCTTCGCGCCGAAGACGCGATGGTAGTACTCGGCCGTCTTCTTCACGTCGCGGCTGCGCAGGTGCATGTGGTCGTAGCGGTAGGCCATTAGAGTCTCCTCAGCTGAGCGTTATCCAAGATGCGCGACCCGCGGCGCCACGTCCTCCATCAGGAGGCGCAGGCTCTCGTGGTCCCACCCGGCATCGTCCGAGTCGGTCGTGATCGAGAGCAGGGCGCCGAAGCCGCCGCTGACCTCGTAGAGCTCGTGGATCTTCTCCGTGCATTCGGCGGGGTCGCCGACGATCCACACGTTCTCCATCAGATAGTCCACCGTCACCGCGTCGTCGGGGATCGACGGATCGAGCTTCGTCGACGCCATCTGCACGGTGCCGATACGGTTAGGGTGCTGGTGCTCGACGTAGTTCCGTCCGAGCACCGCGCGCGCCCGCTCGCGCGCCATCGCCGAGGTGGGCGCGACGAGCACGTCGCGCGCGACGCGCCAGTTGCTTCGATCGGCTCGACGGCCCGCGCCCGCCGCGCCCGACTCGACCAGCCGCCAGTGGGCGGCCAGATGCGAGCGCGAGAGCAGCGAGCTCGACATCGGGATCCAGCCGCGCTCGCCGGCCATGCGCATCGAGCTCGAGTCGGGCGTGCTGGCGGCCACCGCGATCGGCGGATGCGGCTGCTGGAGAGGCTTCATGTAGTAGCCGCGGCCCTTGACCGGATCGAGCACGGGCGTGTCGATGTCGAAGAACTTGCCGCGATACGTGAATCGTCCCTCGGAGGCCCAGAGCTTGAGCACCACGTCGAGCACCTCGGCCGAGCGCGCGCGCACGCTGGACGGGTCGAGCCCGAAGAGCGAGAGGTCGGTCGGGATCCCGCCGCCGCCGATGCCCCACTGAAAGCGGCCCCGCGACATGTGGTCGAGCATGGCCAGGCGGTGCGCGAGATAGACCGGATTGTGTAGCGCCAGCAAGGTCACGCCGGTTCCGAGCCGGACATTCTTCGTGAGCGCCAGCGCCTGGGCGAGCAAGAGATCCGGGGCCGGCGCGTTCTCCCACCGTTCGGTCAGATGCTCGCCGACCCACGCCTCGCGGAAGCCGAGCTGATCGGCGAGCACGATCTGCGCGATGTCGCGGTCGTAGCAGTCGGCAAACGCGCGATGCGGCGGGTGCAGCGGCATCATGAACAGGCCGAACTGCATGCGGGCTCCTTCTTCTCTATGAGCGAATTGCTTGCACCATGCGCTGCGCCGCGCCGGAGATCAAGCCGGCGTCGCTGCCGAGGACGACGAAGCGGTGGCCGCGGGCAATCATCGCGCGCGCGTCGTCGGGCGAGAACGC
>Ga0209481_10000565_pt1 | contig 14725 bp, 14 predicted proteins | sample SoiMetdeltSBSDD3_FD_187598 | JGI IMG/M metagenome (GOLD analysis project Ga0209481, IMG submission 187598) | Bulk soil microbial communities from a Populus tree surrounding site in Tennessee, USA - Soil MetaG P. deltoides SBSDD3 (SPAdes) (version 2) | ecosystem: Environmental > Terrestrial >...
TGCTCCGGGCTGCCGGCAACCGCACGCACCAGCCATTCGCGCCAGGCGCGCGCTTCCTCGAAGTAACCCGCTCCCATGAGGGCGAGCAGCGTGAGCGTCGCGTCGCGCAGCCAGCAGTAGCGGTAATCCCAGTTGCGCACCCCGCCGATGCTCTCGGGGAGCGAGGTCGTTGGCGCGGCGACGATGCCGCCGGTCGGCGCGTAAGTGAGCGCCTTCAGGGTGATGAGCGAGCGGCAAACCGGAGCGGCGTACTCACCGCCCACCGCGCAGCGGCGGCTCCAGCGCTTCCAGTATGCCTCGGTCTCGGCGAGCGCGTGGCGTGCGTCGAGCCGGTGCGAGAGCTCCAGGTGCGAGGCCACATGGGTGAGCACGAATGCGAGCGTTTCGCCGGCCTTCACTTCGAAGCGTGCGCAGGTCTTGCGCTCGCGGTTCTCGAGGGGCACGGGTGAAGAGAGCACCGCGAGATCGGGGCCGGCGACGGCGCGCAGCACTTTCTTGTCGTCGCTCAGCGTGAACCAGGGCACTGACGCGCCGTAGTCGAAGCGCAGCACGCCCTCCGATTCCATCGTCACGCATCCGCGCAGGCCGACTACCATGCGGACGAGGTCCGACTGCGCGCTGCCCACCGGCATGAAGTCGACGACGTCGACAGCGCCTTCGGCCGCCTCGAACCGCGTCTCGAGGATCAGCGTGCCGGGCATGTACCGGCGCGTCGCCGTGAATTCGCCCACGGGCGCGATGCGCCAATAGCCGTTTTCCGGAGTGCCCAGCAGCGCGGCGAAGCAGGCCGGCGAGTCGAAGCGCGGCCAGCACAGCCAGTCGATCGAGCCGTTACGGCCGACGAGCGCCGCGGTGCGGCAGTCGCCCACCAGCGCGTAGTCCTCGATCCTCATCCTTAGGATCCGGCCTTGAGAGTGGCGCTAAGTTCCGCGCTCCTGCCTTCGCGCTGCACCGTGAGCTTGATCGTGTCGCCGACCTTGTGCTCGTCCAGCCGATTCAGCAAGCGCGCGACGCTATCCACCGGCTTCCCGTCCACGGCGACGATGATGTCGCCGGGGGCGATGCTGCCGTCGGCGCCCGGACGCGCCGGGCGCAGCCCCGCGGCCTCGGCCGGAGAGCCCGGCTCGACCTTGAGCACCGCCACGCCCTTCACTCCGAGCTGCTTCGCGATGAGCTGGTTCAGCTGCTCATCGGTGGAGATGCCGAGGACAGGCCGCGTGTACTTGCCCTTGGCGATCAACTGCGGCACCACGCGGTTCACCGTGTCCACGGGCACGGCGAAGCCGACGCCGGCGTACGCACCCGACGGGCTGAAGATCGCGGTATTGATGCCGATCAGCCGGCCGCTCGAATCGAGAAGCGGCCCGCCCGAGTTGCCGGGATTGATGGCTGCGTCGGTCTGAATCAAGTGTTCAATAACGCCATTCTCGGCCGGCAGCGAGCGATCGAGCGCGGAGACCACGCCCGTGGTGAGCGACCAGTCGAGGCCGAACGGATTGCCGATGGCGAACACCTTCTGCCCGACCTTGAGATCGCTGGAGGTCCCGATGGGCAGCGCGGCGGGCTGGCGCTCCGGCACGCGGATGCGCAGCACGGCGATGTCGTGCGCCGGACTCGCCCCGACCAGTCGCGCGCTGTAGTCGCGCCCGTCGTTCAGCCGCACTTTGGCCTCGGCGGCGCCCTGCACCACGTGGTTGTTGGTGATGACATGCCCGTCGGCGTCCCACACGAAGCCGGAGCCGGCGCCGCGCGGGATGCTGAACATGTTGCGCGACCAGAAGTCGCGCACGAGCTGCGTCGTGGTGATGAATACGACCGAGCCCTTCGCGCGCTCGAAGAGCTCGATCGTGCTCTTCTCGTCGGCCGCCAGGTCGCCGCGCGGCGCAACCATGCGCGGCTCCGCGGTGACGACCGGGGCCTGAGCCTGAAATCGCGGCATGAACTGCCAAGTGAGCAGGCCGCCGAGAGCCACGGCCAGCACGAGCGCTAGCGCTCTCATGGCCAAATTCTAGCTGTACCATCCGCGCGGAACTCATGCGCGACCCGGTCGATCTCGCCTTTGGCGCAGCGGTGCTCGTCGCCGCGCTGTTCGCTTCCGGCCACGCCATCATCTACAAGCGCGAGTCGCGCTCGGCATCGCTCTGGGTAATTCTCATCTGGGTAATGCCGGCGCTCGGGCCGATCCTGTACCTGCTCATGGGTGTGAACCGCGTTCAGCGCCGCGCCGCGCGCCTGCGCAGCTCCATGGTGCGGCACCGCGCCGAACCGCTCGCCGTGGCGGACGAGCCTTCGGGCACGCACCTCGCCCCGCTCGCGCGCATGCTGAACAACGTGATGGACCGGCCGCTCGTCGCGGGCAACTCCATCGAGGCGCTGGTCGACGGCGTGCAGGCCTACCCGGCGATGCTCGAGGCGATCGAAGCGGCGCGCGGCTCCATCATGCTCGCCTCCTACATCTTCAACGGCGACGGCATCGGCGCGCAGTTCGTCGATGCGCTCGCGCGCGCTGCGCAGCGCGGGGTGGAGGTGCGGGTGCTGATCGACGATGTCGACGTGCGCTTCACGCGAAGGTCCGCGGCGAAGCCGCTCTCGCGCGCCGGGGTGCGCGTGGGCATCTTCAACCCGCCGATCGTGCCGGCGCGCATGAATGCCGTTCATTTGCGCAACCACCGCAAGATCCTTGTCGTCGACGGCGCGCTCGGCTTCACCGGCGGCATGAACATCGACCGGCGCTACTGGAACTCACAGGCGCCGGCCGAGGCCTACCGCGATCTCCACTTCCGCATGCGCGGCCCGGTCGTGGCGCAGCTCGGCGAGGTGTTTGCCGACGACTGGCAGTTCGCCACCGGCGAGGCGCTGCGCGGCGCGCCCTGGTTCGTGCCGCTGGAGGCCGCCGGCGATGTCCTCGCGCGCTGCATCGACGACGGTCCCGACGACAGCGCCGAGCCGCTGCGCTGGTCGATCGTCGGCGGACTGAACCAGGCGCAGCGCTCCGTGCGCGTGCTCACGCCCTACTTCGTGCCCGACGCTGCGCTGATCACCGCGGTGGACGTTGCCGCGATGCGCGGCGTCGAGGTGGATATCGTGCTTCCGGCGCGCAGCGATCTGCCGCACGTGCACTGGGCCGCTTGGGGGCAGCTCTGGCAGGTGCTCGAGCGCGGCTGCCGCATCTGGTCGAGCGCCGGCCCGTTCGACCACTCCAAGCTCATGGTGGTCGACGGCGCGTGGACGCTGCTCGGCTCCGCGAACTGGGACGCGCGCAGCCTGCGCCTCAACTTCGAGCTGAACGTGGAGTGCTACAGCGTCGAATTCGGCGCGCGCATGGACGGCCTGGTGCAAGCGCGGATCAACGCCGCGCAGCGGGTCACCATGGACCAGGTCAACGCACGCTCGCTGCCGGTCAAGCTGCGCGACGGCGTCGCGCGCCTCTTCGCCCCGTTCCTGTAAACCCTAGGGGTTCTGGCTTTCCTTGAGCTGTGTTCTGCCGCCTGAAACGCCGATCCTAGCAACGACCTTGGTTTCGGCCTGCACGGCGGCAGCGCGCTCCGCCTTTCGTTGTTCGCGCCGAATCCGCTGGAACGTCAGCCGCACATCGGTCATATCGGCGCTGCGGTACTTGAACTGCGGATCGAAGACATGCTTAAAGGCCATCTACTCCCTCCACCAGCGGTTTACTTTGTGCGAACTAGTTTGCAATTGAGTCAGCCTTGGCTGTGCAAAGAGTTGTCAGAAGCGCGGGTGTCCTTTTGAAGAATCCTCTTCTTATTTGAGCGCCTTGTACTTGATGCGCTTGGGCTTTGCCGCCTCTTCGCCGAGGCGCTTTTTCTTGTCGGCCTCGTATTCCTGGTAGTTCCCGTTGAAGAAGACGACCTGGGAATCGCCTTCGAAGGCGACGATGTGCGTGGCAATGCGGTCGAGGAACCAGCGGTCGTGCGAGATGACGAGCACGCAGCCGGCGAATTCCAGCAGCGCCTCTTCCAGCGCGCGCAGGGTTTCCACATCGAGGTCGTTCGAGGGCTCATCCAGCAGCAGCACGTTCGCGCCGGACATGAGCATGCGCGCGAGGTGCAGCCGGCCGCGCTCGCCGCCGGAGAGCTCCCCGACCGGCTTCTGCTGGTCGGCGCCGCGGAAGTTGAAGCGCGCGAGATAGGCGCGCGCCGGCATCTCGAACCGCCCCACTTTGAGGATGTCCTGCCCGCCCGAGATGTCCTCGAATACGGTTTTTTCGGCGGCGAGCTCGTCGCGCGACTGCTCGACGTGGGCGAGCTTCACGGTCTTGCCGATCAATATCTTGCCGGAATCGGGCTTCTCCCTTCCCGTGATCATGCGAAAGAGCGTCGACTTGCCGGCGCCGTTCGGACCGATGATGCCGACGATGGCGCCGGGCGGCACCTGGAACGAAAGCTTGTCGATGAGCAGCCGATCGCCGTAGCCCTTCGACACGTTCTTGAACTCGATGACCTCGTTGCCGAGGCGCTCGGCGACGGGGATGAAGATCTCCTGGGTTTCATTACGCTGCTGGTGCTCGTACTGGGAGAGCTCCTCGAAGCGCGCAAGCCGCGCCTTGGACTTCGTGCCGCGGCCCTTGGGGTTCTGGCGCACCCATTCGAGCTCGGCCTGCATGGCCTTGATGCGCGCCGCCTCCTGGCTGGCCTCCACCGCGAGGCGTTTTTCTTTCTGCTCCAGCCAACTGGAGTAGTTGCCCTGCCACGGAATGCCGTAGCCGCGGTCGAGCTCGAGGATCCAGCCCGCGGCATTGTCGAGGAAGTAGCGATCGTGCGTCACGGCGACCACCGTACCCGGGAAGCGCTGGAGGAACTGCTCGAGCCACTCCACGCTCTCGGCGTCGAGATGGTTCGTCGGCTCATCGAGCAAAAGCAGGTCGGGCTTCGATAAAAGCAAACGACAGAGCGCGACGCGGCGCTTTTCGCCGCCGGAAAGCACATCGACCTTCTGCTCCCACGGCGGAAGACGCAGGGCATCGGCGGCGACTTCCATCTCGTCGGCGCCGCCGGCGTTCACGATCGCCTCGAGCCTCGCCTGCTCCTCCGCCAGCTTCTCGAAGTCGGCGTCGGGCTCGGAGTACGCCGCGTAGATCTCGTCGAGCCGCTTCTTCGCCGCGGCGGTGCCGCCCATCGATTCCTCGACGCTTTCGCGCACCGTCTGTCCGGTGGAAAGGCGCGGCTCCTGCTCGAGATAGCCGACGCGGATGTTCGGCATGCGGATCACTTCGCCTTCGTAGTTGTCGTCCACCCCCGCCATGATCTTGAGGAGCGACGACTTTCCCGAGCCGTTCAGCCCGAGCACGCCGATCTTCGCGCCCGGGAAGAAGTTGAGCGAGATGTTCTTGAGGATCGTTCTCTTGGGCGGCACGGTCTTGGACACGCGCCGCATGGTGTAAACGTACTGTGCCATGATGAATTGAATGATACGAAAAAAAATCGCCGCGGCGGCCGCCGCTTGGGTCTGCGCCTTTCCGAGTTACGCCATCGACGCGCTCGCGCTCGAAGTTGGATACGGCGAGGACCGCACCAGCATCTTGCGCTTCGCCGTGGTCGAGCGCTGGAACCGCGAGCCGCGCCCACTCGGGCGCAAATGGCAGATCACCGGTTACTGGGACTTCTCGGCCGCCTTGTGGGACAACGCCGTGGAAAGCACCGCGGATCTCGGCATCACACCGGTGTTTCGCTTCGAACGCGGCGCGCTCTACCTCGAGGCGGCGATCGGCTTACATCTCGTGCAGACGCGCATCAGCGCATCGCGCGTGTTCAGCACCGCATTCCAGTTCGGCGACCACGTCGGCATCGGCTGGCATTCCGGACGTTGGGACTTCGCCGCTCGCCTCCAGCACATTTCCAATGCGGGCATCGACCACCCGAACCCCGGAATCAACTTCGCACTGCTTCGGGCGCAGTACGAGCTGAACTGAGCGTGCGCCAGTCGGTGCTTTTCGGCACGATGCCCTCGAACGAAGCGAGCTCGACGTAGCGCACGCGCTTCTCGGTGCCGAACGCCGGAGCGCCCTGCTCGTATTTCTTCGCCGCCGCGACCATCATGCGCCGGAACTGCGCCACCGCGAGGTCGCTCGAGCCGTAGTGGTCCTGCGAGCGATCGGTGATCGGCCCCATCGATTCCCACATCGCCATGTCCTGCGCCGGGATACCGACGATGCCGGTCCAGTCGCCGCGCTTCATCGCCGCGCGGTCCTGAAGGTAGTCGTTGCGCAGGTTGCGCTTCTTGCGGTAGTTCGCGTCGAGGTCGACGCCGACCTCGGCGGCGCAGAAGCGCCGCCACGCCTCCTGCGAGATGCCCTTCGCCGGATCGGGATGCCAGGCGATCCAGTAGAACATCGTGTTGACGTCGTCGATCGGCACCAGCATCTGCGCCAGGTTGTACTGGTTGTTCGGCGGGATAAGGACGGTGAAAGGCGCGATGTAGAGCGTGGTGCGCACGTACTGGTCATGCTCGGGATTCTTGATGGGCTTGCGGATCGCGGCGTAGCGAAAGCCATAGTCAGTGGGCTCGAACTGCAGGCGCGGCGCCTTGTCGTTCGACGGGCGCAGCCAGGCGTTGTCGGTCGCGGTCGAGCCGTACACGTCCTGCGCCGCCGGCATGTTGGTCGAGTGCAGCACCGAGCTGTGCGCCGAATCGATCGAGCCTTCGAGCACCTGCGCCCAGTTGCACTCGGTCCAGATCTTCACGATGGCATAGCGCATCCCCGGGTGCGGCGCCCAGGCGGGAGGCTCGAATTCGCGCATCTCCTGCGGTGGCCCCATCCAGATCCACACGAAGCCGCCGCTCTCGCGCACGGGATAGGCGGTGGTCTTCTTGCCGAGGCGCTGCGCGGCGCCGGGCGCCTCGGAGGGCATGTCGACTACATTGCCTTCCACATCGAATTTCCAGCCGTGATAGAGGCAGCGCAGGCCGCATTCCTCGTTGCGCGCGTAGACGAGCGAGGCGCGGCGGTGCAGGCAGTATTCGGACAGCACGCCGAGCCTGCCCTCGGTGTCGCGGAACACCACCAGATCCTCGCCGAGGAGCCGCGCGCGCACGGGCTTACCGTCGGCCTCGGCGGCCTCCTCCGCCATGCACACCGGCAGCCAATGGCGCCGCATGATGCCGCCCATCGGCGCGGCGCCTTCCACGCGACACAGCAGATCGTTATCGCCGGGCGTCAGCATGGCATACTTAGCCTCCTAAGCATTTCAGCATACATGAAAAAGCTGCGCCTCGGTATCGCCGGGCTGGGCCGCGCCTTCACGGTCAGCGCGCCCGCATTTCGCGATCCGCGTATCGAGGTCGTCGCGGCCGCGGATCCGCGGGTGGAGGCGCGCGCGAAGTTCGCCGACGAGTACCACGGTCGTGCTTACGCGACAGTGGAAGAGCTCTGCGCCGATCGTGACGTCGACGTGGTGTACGTCGCCACGCCGCACGAATTTCATGCACAGCACACCCGCTTCGCGGCCAGCGCAGGCAAGCACGTGCTGTGCGAGAAACCCATGGCGCTGACGCTCGAGGATTGCCGCTCGATGATCGACGCGGCGCGGCAGGCGGGCGTGCGCCTCGTGGTGGGTCACAGCCACAGCTTTGACTTACCCATCGCGAGAACGGCCGAGTTGGCGAAGGCGTACGGCCCGGTGCGTATGATCACGGCGCTCGATTACACCGACTGGGTCTACCGGCCGCGCCGCCCGGAAGAGCTCGCCGCGGCGCTGCAGAACCAGGCGTCGCACCAGGTCAGCATCGCGCGCCGGCTCGCCGGCGCTCGTGTGAGGACGGTGCGCGGCTACACCGCAAGCCTCGATCCCGCGCGCGCGGCGCAGGCCGCGTGGTCGTGCCAGCTGGGCTTCGACAACGGCGTCTTCGCGAGCCTGGTCTACAGCGGCTTCGCGCATTTCGACTCCGACGAGCTCATGGACTGGATCGGCGAAATGGGCCAGAAAAAAGACGCCGCTGCCTACTGGACGAGCCGCATGGCGTTGCAAGGCGATGAGCTCAAGCTCAAGAACGCGCGCAACGATGGCGCCGAGAGATTCTCCTCTCCCCGACCGGCTGCGCATCAGCACTTCGGCTTTTTTCTCGTCTCCTGTGAAAAGGCGGACCTGCGGCCGATGCCGCACGGCGTCATGATCTACGCGCACGCGGAGCGCCGCTTGGAACCGCTGCCTGCGCCGGCGATTCCAAGAGCGGAGGTGATCGACGAGCTGTACGCAGCGATCGTCGAAGGCCGCGAGCCTTTGCATAGCGGCGAATGGGCGATGGCCACCGTGGAAGTCTGTCTTGCGCTCCTGCGCTCCTCGCGCGAAGGAAGAGAGGTCGTCCTTTGAACCGCGAGGAGCGCCTCGCGCATCTCACCAAAGAAGCGTGGCGGGCGTTCGTTCGCGCGCTGCAGACGCGGCTCGCCGCGCACGGCGTGCCGTTCGGCCACTGGACGTTCCTGCGCGTGCTTTGGGATGAAGACGGCATTACGCAGCGCGCGCTGTCGGAAGCGGCCGGTGTGGCCGAACCCTCCACCGCGACCGCGATCCGCGCGATGGAAAAGCTCGGCTACGTCACTCGGCGCCAGATGCGTGGCAATCGCAAGAACGTGTACGTGCACTTGACCGCCAGAGGTCGCGCGCTCAAGGCGAAGCTCGAGCCGCTCGCCGAAGAAGTGAACGCGATTGCCGTGCGTGGCGCACGCGGCGCCGATATCGCGGCCACGCGCCGCATCCTGCTTCTCATCGTGGAGAACCTGGGCTGATGGGCCGGCTTCGCCTCACCCTCGCCTGCTGGGACTACGACCGTACACGCGCGCTCATGGATGGAACCGTGACCGCGGAGGGAATTGAACTTCTGTACCTCAACCAGCCGGTGGAAGAAACGTTCTTCCGCATGCTGCGTTACCGCGAGTACGACGCGGCCGAGATGTCGCTTTCCTCCTACGTTGCTTCCTTGCAGAAAGCCGATCCGCCGTTCATCGCGATCCCGACATTCCCGTCGCGCTTCTTCCGCCATTCGTGCATCTTCGTCTCCGCGAAGAGCGGCATCGCGAGGCCCGAGGACCTGAAAGGCAAGCGCGTCGGCGTGCCGGAGTACCAGATGACCGCGCCGGTGTGGATCCGCGGCATCCTTTCCGACGATTACGGCGTGAAGGCGACCGAGGTCGAGCACCTCTCGGGCGGCGAAGAAGAACCGGGCCGCGATGAAAAGCTCAAGCTCGATCTTCCGCCCGAGATACGGCTTCGCCCCATCCCGGGCGACAAGACGCTCTCGCGCATGCTCGCCGACGGCGAGCTCGACGCGCTCGTCACGGCGCGCGCGCCTTCGACCTTCCACACGCAGCCCGACAAGGTGACGCGCCTTTTTCCGAACTACGAGGAAGTCGAGAAGGACTACTACCGCCGCACCAGGATCTTCCCGATCATGCATACCGTTGTGATCCGCCGCGACGTATACGAGAAGAACCGCTGGGTCGCGCAAACTCTCTACAAGGCTTTTCTCGCGGCGAAAGAAAAGGCTTACGCGCTGTACAACCAGACCGCGGCGCTGCCGACGATGGTGCCGTGGCTCCTTGCGCAGGTCGAGGAGACGCGCCGCGAGATGGGCGAGGACTGGTGGCCCTACGGTATCGAGCCAAACCGCAGCACGCTCGAGACGTTCCTGCGCTATCACCACGAGCAACGGCTGTCGAAGCGCCGCTTCAAGCCCGAGGAGCTGTTCGCGCCCGAAACCCTTACCTCCTTCAAAGTCTGATGGCCGACGCCGACTGGAACAACGCCGCCGCGGTGGCGAATAGCGCCGAGATTGTGGCCGGCTGGGAAGCGCGCAGCGCGCGCCTGCGCGCGCAGCACAAGACGAGCATGGACCGGCGCTACGGACCGGCCGAGCGCAACCGCATCGACCTTTTTCCGGGGCGCGAGGATGCTCCGCTTCTCGCTTTCATCCATGGTGGCTACTGGCAGGCGCGCTCCAAGGAAGTCTTCTCGTTCATCGCTGAAGGGCCGCTCGCCTGGGGCATGAACGTCGCGCTCATCGGCTACACACTCGCGCCGCAAAAGCGGCTCGACGGCATCGTCGCCGAGATACGGGCCGCGCTCGACTGGCTCGATGAAAAATATGGGAACAAGCTGCTCGTGTCCGGCTGGTCTGCGGGCGGCCATCTCACCGCGATGGCGATGAATCATCCGGCGGTCGAGGCCGGCCTCGCGATCAGCGGCATCTACGATCTGGAGCCGATTCGCCACTGCTACGTGAACGACAAGCTCGGGCTGGATGAAGCCGAAGCGCGCCGCAACAGTCCCGGCCCAATTGCGAAGCCGCTCGTCCTCGCCTACGGCGCCGACGAGCTCCCGAACCTTCGCGACCAGTCCGAGAACTACGCGCGGCGCCTCGGCCGCGAGGCGATGGCCCTGCCGCGCCACAACCACTTCACGATCCTCGAGGAACTCGCGTCGCCGCAGGGCGCGCTCACCGGAGTGGTACGGACGCTTTAAAATCGGCGGCGAGGAGGAGTTCTCGCATGCGCCTGGTTGCCTGCATTGCGGCGGCGATCGCCGCCTTTTCGGTTCACGCGCAGTATCCGGACAAGCCCATCCGGCTCGTCGTGCCCTTTCCGCCCGGCGGCGCCGCCGAGCTCGGCGCGCGCATCTTCACCGCGCCGCTCAGCCAGGCGCTCGGGCAGCCGATCGTCATCGAAACGAAACCGGGCGCCGACGGCGCCATCGCCGCCGACTTCGTCATGAAGGCGCCCGCCGACGGCTACACGCTCTTCTATGCGACGAACACCGCGTTCAACTGGGTGCTCGCGACGCGCAAGCAACCGCCCTACGACCCGATGCGCGACTTCACGCCGGTATCGCTCGTCGGCTACTTCGGCTTTTTCCTGTTCACTCACCCGAGCGTGCCGGCGAAAAATGTCGCTGAGCTCATCTCCTACGCGCGCGCCAACCCGGGCCAGCTGAATTACGGTTCCGGCAACAGCACGAGCCAGCTCTTCGGCGCGCAGCTGAAGAAACTGGAGAACCTCGACATGGTGCACGTGCCCTACAAGGGGGACGGCCCGCTCACGATCGATCTGGTCGGCGGACGCGTGCAGTTGGCGTTCGCCACGCCCGGCAGCGCCGCGCCTCAGGTGAAGGAAGGGAAGCTGCGCGCGCTTGCGGCGATGTTCCCGAGCCGTTCGAGCCTCCTGCCCGACGTTCCAACGGCGCGCGAAGCCGGCCTCGGCAGGATGTCGCTCACGCCGTGGGGCGGCGTGTTCGGGCCGAAGGGCCTGCCCAAGGAGGTGGTCGACCGCCTCGCGCGCGAGCTCGCCGTCGTGCTCAAGCGGCCCGAGGTACACGAGGCCTTCGGCAAGCTCGCCTTCGAGCCGAAGAGCTCCACGCCCGAGGAGCTCTCCGGAATTCTCAAGCAGCAGATCGAAGCCTGGACGAGCGCTGCCCGCGAAGCGGGTATTCAGCCCGAATAACGGGTCGGGACCCTTTCGTCGAAAAGGGGCCGGACTCCCTCGTTGCTAAGCGTGGCGCCAGCGCCGCTGGTGCGTGAAGTGCGCGGCGAGCTTGCGGCGCTGCTGCGGGTTCAGGACTTCGGACGCATCGACGAGCGCGCGCGTGACTCTGCGCGACGCTTCGTCGGCGAGCTGGATCTGGCGCGCGCGCAGCGTCTCGAGCGCCCCCGCGTCCACCGTATCCTGCGACAGCAGCTTGAGCGCCTCGCCGCGCGCGGCGTGCAGGTTGCGGCGCACCGGCGCGAGCTCTCGCAAGGTGTCCTTGATGATCGGCTCGAGGCGCTGCTTCTGCTCCTCGGTGGCGTCGATCTCGACGTAGAGGTGCTTGAGCCTGCGCTCGAGGTGCTGCTCGAACTGCGCGGGATCCATCGGGTCATGAGGTCGGCCGTGGCCGCGCTGCGCGAATGCGCCGAAGCTCGTGGCAGCGGCCGCGCCGCCGATAAGGGCTGCAAGGGTAAAGCGCCTGGACTCGTTCATGGTCACTCCTGATAGTAGGTACCGGCGCAGTGTAGGAACCCTGCAGCGCGCCGACCTGCATGTTTGGTAACACGATGTAACCGGGACATCCGGCCCCTTTTTCGCGAAAAGGGTCCTGACCCCTTTTCTGCTAGGGCAGCGGCTCCAGGCGCGCGAGCACGCCCTGCGCTTCGTCGGTGAGGAGGTAGATGAACCCGTCGGGGCCGACGCGCACGTCGCGGATGCGGCCGAGCGCGCCCTTGAGCAGCCGCTCTTCGCTCACCACTTTCTCGCCATCGAGCTTCAGGCGCACGAGCATCCGGTCGCGCAACGCGCCGACGAAGAGGTCGCCTTTCCAGCGCGGAAACTTGTCGCCCGCGTAAAACGCCATCCCTGACGGGGCGATGGAAGGAACCCAGTAATGGAGCGGCTGTTGCATCCCGGGTTTCTGCGTGCCCTCGCCGATCTTGGTCCCGAAGCCGTAGTTCACGCCGTACGTAATCACCGGCCACCCGTAGTTCAGGCCTGAGCGCATCACGTTCACTTCGTCGCCGCCCTGCGGGCCATGCTCGTGCGTCCAGAGCGCGCCGGTTTGCGGGTGAAGCGCCGCGCCCTGCATGTTGCGGTTGCCGAGCGTGAACTTCTCGGGCTTCCAGCCCGCGCGGCCGACGAACGGATTGTCCTTCGGCACGCGACCGTCGTCGTGCAGCCGGATCACCGAGCCCGCGTGATCATCCGGGCGCTGCGCGCGCTCGCGCTCGCCGCGGTCGCCGAGCGTGAGATAAACGAAGCCCTCGCGATCGAACACGATGCGCCCGCCGAAATGCTGGCCTGCGCGGCCCTTGGGGCTTTGCTTGAAAAGCACTTCGACGCCTTCGAGGCGATGACCGACAAGGCGCCCGCGTGCGAGCTCGGTGCCTGCACCATCGTTGCCGCGCGCCGCATACGCGAGATAAACGAGCTGGTTTTTCTCGAACTGCGGATGCAGCGCCACGTCGTGCAACCCGCCCTGGCCGTGCACGGTGACTTGAGGCAGCCCTTCCACGGACCGTGGATCGAGCTTGCCTTGGGCAATAACGCGTAGACGTCCAGCCTTTTCGGTGACCAGCATGCGCCCGTCGGGTAGGAACGCGAGCGACCACGGCTGCTCCAGCCCCTCCACTACCTTTCTTACATGGAAGGCGTGCTCGTCCGAGCGATACGTTTGCGCCGCGGCAGCAAGCGGCAGCAGTGCGGCGACGGCAATCAGGTAGACCATGCGCGAAGTTATACAGCAGGTACCAAAGTAGGATTTCTCCAGCGCAGCGCACCGGATAGGTTCTGTACAAGTCCAGACAAATGACCTCCATCCGGCCGAAGGCCGCGCGCGCAGCCGCGCGCGCCCTCTACATCGTCGATGCCGACGCCTCCGTACGCGAGGGGCTTACGCGGCTCGCCGTCTCCGCGGGGTTCGAAGCCCACCCCTGCGCGTCCGCCGAGGCATTCCTCGGCGAAGCCAACTCGGCCCAGGCCGCCTGCGCGGTTGTCGACGTCTGCGACGCAGGCTTGAAGGATCCGGCGGTCCGGGCTCGACTTTCGCTCATGGCGACGCTCCTGCCGATGATCGCCCTCTCGGCCCGGGACGATCGCCAAACGCAGCGCACGGCGCAGGAGCTCGGCGCCAAGGCGTTCTTTAGAAAGCCGGTTGACGGCAGCGCGCTCCTCGACTCGATCGAATGGCTGATCGGGAAGGACAAGTAGTCGACGACGATGCTAGGGTTTTCAGAGCGCTCGCCGAGCACGGGCGCATCGGTCGCGGGCGCTCGAGCGCCGACGCCGGTGACGAAGGCGCGCACGAAGGCGCCGACCACGTCGTAGCCGCCAGCAAGAACGAGACGCCTGCCACGCGCTAACGCCTGGCCGCGGCAAGACCTCCCTTGTCGAACGCGAAATTGAGTGCGCCGCGAACGATGAGCAGGTTGCGCTGCATGAGGCACGGCCTCCTGGCCTTCATCTTGGCGCATGCGGGCGCGGGTTCTGATCGGACCAAGGTCCAATTGCTCTGCTGCGCCGGCCCCCCCTCTAATAGGGCATGACCCCCATCGGGCGTGCTGCGGCCGCGCTCCTCGCCGCGGTGCTGTGCGCCTGCGCCAGCGCGCCCGAGCGGCAGGCGCGCAACCAGGACGATCTCTTCGCCGAGCGCCAGGCCACCGACGACGCGCGCACGGAGGCCATGAAGCGCTTGGCCGCGATGCTGCTGGCGCGCGTGGAGGCGAAGGCGCGTTCGCCGCAGGCGACGATGGACTTCCTGATCCTCTCCGGCGGGGGCGACTGGGGCGCGTTCGGCGCAGGTGTGCTGAAGGGCTGGGGCCGCGTCACCGGCGAGATGGCGCGGCCGCAGTTCGATGTGGTTACCGGCGTGAGCACCGGCGCGCTGATCGCGCCGTTCGCCTTTCTCGGCGACGACGAGTCGATCGAGCGCATCGTGCGGTTGTACCGCAATCCGCAGGCGGACTGGACCAAATCGCGCGGGCTGTTCTTCTTCTTGCCGAACAATCCGTCCTTCTACGCGCTGCCGGGCCTGGAGCGCGAGATGCGCGCCACGCTCGACCGCGGCATGCTCGAGCGGATCGCCGCTCAGGAGGCGAGCGGCCGCGTGCTGCTGGTCAATACCACTAACATCGATCTGGGCGACTCGCGCCCCTGGGACGTGGTGGCGCAAGCGAAGGCTTCGCTCGCCGAAGGCGACCCCGAGCGCGTGCATCGCATCCTCCTAGCGAGCGCCGGCATCCCGGCGATCTT
>Ga0209481_10000575_pt1 | contig 14642 bp, 16 predicted proteins | sample SoiMetdeltSBSDD3_FD_187598 | JGI IMG/M metagenome (GOLD analysis project Ga0209481, IMG submission 187598) | Bulk soil microbial communities from a Populus tree surrounding site in Tennessee, USA - Soil MetaG P. deltoides SBSDD3 (SPAdes) (version 2) | ecosystem: Environmental > Terrestrial >...
CCTAATGAATAGTGAATCATAGTAGCGTATATCATCACGATGGACGTCATTCCCCTGGCGGCGTATATCAATACTAATTTTATTTTTGTGTCAGTTTCCTATCTACCATTAGTAACGATAACCTATATTATGGTCTCAAAATATACCAATAGATAGTTAAAGATGTGAATTGTCATGCACCTGAAATGCCATTTGCAACTAATACCGAATAGCAACCAAGTCCACAATCCTCACAGATTGGCTTTAGTGACTTTGTATCAGCACTACCAATGCAACAGGGCTGCTTGACTCTTCCCATATGATCCAAAGAAAGTATGGCCCATGTAGGACATTGCACAGGTGTTGTCCCGTTACCTCCCCAATTTCCTTTCATCAAGGATAGTTGTTTCTCACTGTTAATTACAAAATCCGGATATTTTCTTCTTAGGTCTATGAGTCGGTCTACCAGATCGTTACGCAATTTTCCAAATTCTATCCACAGAGGATCTCCTTTCATAAATGGTGTGTGAAACTGAAATCCTATCTTGTTGACTTTTCCAACCCATTCTTCAGCCAAGTCAATAGCTGTAGAGTAATTCACCGAATTGATAGTCATTGTGATCCAAATATCCTTCCAAGCAGGTTTGCCATTCCGAGGAGGTCCTTTGATATACTCTATAATGTTACTTTTGGTTTTGGCATACGAACCTTTTCCTCTAATAGCATCGTGAGCTTTTTCAGTCCCATCTAATGATATCCAATAAAAGTAAAGATTTTTGATCCTTTTCAGGGGAAAATAGCCATTTGTGACCACACATATCCTTCTTGGCATCTCTTCACAAAATACATCTATAATCTCGGGCCTCATAGTTGGTTCTCCTCCGACCAGTGTGACAACAAAGAGATCCTGCTTCTTGAATGTTTTTCTGATTGTTTCTCTCCAGTCCTCAACGCTTAAATCTTGATTTTCCTCCTTTCTATTTAGCCACCAGTAGCAGTGTGAGCAGTGGAGGTTACAAACATTAATTATGTCGGCTGAGCCGTACAGTGCTGGCTTTGTATGAAATAGCTTGATACCAACAAACTTCCTGAAAATGCTGACGTAAAGTGGTATCTCTCGAACAATGTCGGTTATTCCGCGACCATAAACTAGATCTACCATATATAATTCTAATATTATGCTTAATTTATAAAGTTAGATGATCTGACTGATAGGAGGGGTTTTGGTCAACCTAGATTCCTAATCCTGTCAGCTGCATCGGTGGATAATTTGCTTACTAATTAAGGATTAGCAATCACCAATTAGTCAAGTTACTTGACAGAACCAATTTGGATTACTTAAATCATAAACTATGTAAATTACAACATCGTATTGACGTTAATTGTGGTAATCAATCCTATTCAGACAAAATGATATTTCGATGTTTGTATATATTCAGGTAAATATGAAGTTCTATAACTCTTCATAATGGTCTACTATAATTATTAAGTTGATTATGGGTTCTCTAATTACTGATTATTTGCAGCCTTCATCCTACTGACTAGCTTATACATATTGTCATGACATTGACATTCACAAATTCGTGTTACGTTTGAGTTATTGATCATTTCTACTATGTCTCCATCACACAAATCATGCTGCTGTTGAATACATTTTGCGGATTTATTCAATAGATATTATTATGTCCACACCAATTAATGGTTATCTTTCTTATTTTTCGAAATCTGCCAAATATGATTGAAAAATTAGTTGGCTGATTTTTCCGATGATCAGTATTATTTTTGGATTTTGGATTAAGTAAACTGGACGGTTATGTGCTCACTTAAGCATCAGTTTTTTAGAGGGAGTTAGGACGGCGGATTGACTTTAGTGCTTTTTTTAAGGTTGTTTCCAGCAGTTAGTTGCATTATTTTTATAGTCTAATTAAGGCATGAGATTTATCAGTTAATCACTTATGTTGCCAATTATAGGATTGATCGCTCAATCCATAGCAGGTATATTTTAGTTAGAATTTTGTCCTAATTTTTGGATTGTTGCACTGATTTCAAAACTTTTGCGATCCTACCGCAATGCATTGATCAGTCATAGTCGTTCTCTTTCATCTTAGATAACACTATCATAAAGGAACCGGTATTAGTCCAAACAGAGGTTTAAACCTAGAGGTTTTTCTTGAGGTAATCTCTGCAACATTCATCTGAACAGGACTCTAGCTTACCCTTTACTGTGCTTAAATAAATCACACCGCTAAGTAAATTGTTGAATTCCTTTCCACAAATAGAACAGGAGATATACAAATGCTCATTATATCGCTCGTTCTTTAATAAGTGTTATAATGCCATTACCGAACAACATATCGAATCGAAACCTGCGTAAACTAGATACTCAAGAAACTCAACATAACTTCGAGAATAAGGTGTAACGTGTGCAAACAGGGAAATGTTATATTGTACTTCGCGGTATATAGGAACGAAGACATTTTACCATGGCAACTATTATGGTCTACAAGAGGAATTCTAAGTTTGTTGATTTGTCTGAATTAGTTGAAGATCTTAGTAGTCTGGGCCTAACAGGCACCCTACAAGAATACTACAATAAACCACTCGAAAAGCCAGTCAAGAGCATAGTGGCAGGACCAAGTTTCTTGCAATTCTTGAACAGGTTATTTCAAATTCAAATTACAGCCGGAGATATTATACATTTAGAATCTGGAAATCTTGGTAAATACTATATGCTATCAGCAACTGGAACTTGGGATGAAATAATCAAATTACAATAATACACGTGTCCAGAGTAATCGCCCATGGCTGTTCTTGATGTGATGTGAGGTATTCCTACGTCGCTGTAATATGTGATTCAGTTCTTGTAACCTGGGACATATCTTGCTCCATTACATTTTTTTCATAATTCTTGGGATAGCCAATGCTCTCTGATCTCAAGATCCAGCGTCTCGTTACAATCATGTCGTTTGCCCGAATTCCAATCCAGTGGAATATACTTTCCCGAAATTGACCTGTAATTTTTATCAAAATGTATGACTTGTCCACATCTGAAACATTTTTGACTTGGAAATCCAGGCTTTCGTTTTTTATGTCTGCAACTGTGAAGATTACCATAATCATCCACTGGAATTGCCACACCATTTCTATTTCTGGTTGCATTGTCGAAGGATATTTGTTGTTGGCAGTTATAACACCATGTTATCATTTTCATTTCATGCTATCCTAATAGTTTTGTTTCAGTTTGAGAACGTACAATTATTATTTACTAATCAAGATAACGTCTTTGACTCATATAAGCCTTTAAAAATTATCAGTAGACTGTGGGAGTCGATACAGTGTATGAATAAGCTTCTCTTAAAGAATGGATCGCGTGGTCTAAGTTAACAATTTCCTGCTGTCAGTAACAAGAAAATGTAATTAAAGCTAACTACAAAGTTAAACCCATAATTCCCAAGAATAGGAAACTTTCGTAGATTATTAAGTAAAACAATAGTTATTATGTTATGTTTGTCTGTTATATCGACAATACTCGTAATATTCTACTAGTTTATTCGTATTTTCTGAGCCATTCTGTTACTTGTTCCTAACACAAATATTAGATATGCTTAAATGCATCAAAACTGAATATGATTGATGTTAAATAAAGTTAATATGCTAAAAGCGTACGGATATGGTTCATTATTGTGACGTCTTCCAACATTTACCCGTTGCTCTATGAAAGCAAAGATAAGTTTATTGACAAGAGAAATTTCTTGATTTGCAAATCATGTCATTGGTGTGCTACATGCTTTACCAACTTTAACATTCCCAATACTTGTCCTTTGTGTGGTAATAATCAAATAGAATCGATGCCTGTATCAGCTCATGAGTCATACAGACTAGTTTATGATTATATTCATGGTTTGACCCTAGAATTCTGGTTTGATTCGAATGACGGTGTCTTTGTAAATTGAATATTTCCGAAGCAGAATCACCCTATGGGATTATGGCAAAAACTTGTGGATGTGAAAATAAGAAAAGAAAAGTGACGTATTCGTTGATTGATAGTTACCATAGTTTATGTCATGATAAGAGGGATCTAATATTAGGACAGATTGAAGCATGCCAAAGGTTGGTAAAGTACACAGCACAGTACGATAGAGATGAGATTGACAAACAAGCCATAGAGAGGGAAATAGATGAGTTGAAAATGGTCTTGGACCTAATTCAATAAATTCATGATTTGGTCATTAAGGCTCTGTGGATACTAGAACTTGGAACATTCAATTCTTGTTAGTGTTCATTAAACCATTAAACTATGTCAGGTTTTAGTAATTAATACCCCGTAAATGTGACGTAGACATATTCTATTTCTGATGATTAGAGACAGTTAGTTCATTTATTTGAAAATTACCATAGGTAGATATTAATAGTATGAAGCCGTATATGAATTAGTTTAAACAAAATGCCTATGCTGATGTTAAAGTGCAAGAACTGTGGCGAAGTGTTTCCCGGTGTCTACATATCTGAAGATACCATAAAAGTTTCCAAAATAAAGACTGATTCTACAACTTCACATGTGTGTTCTAGGGGACACAAAAACGATTATTTAGCTGACGATTTTATGGACTGGTCGGGACCTGAGACATTCTGACAACTAAACAAAATGTCATACTGGTAACATATCCTGATGATTTCAGCATACAGGAAGTAAAAGGTTTGGTGGAATCATTAGGCAATTTTAATATTGTAAAGTGTTTTACGCAAAAAGATCTGAGGCATACGCGATATGGTCTAGGATCTGGCAAGGTCGAAGAAATTAAAGAATATCTACATCATGCTAAATCTGACCAGATTATTGTTGATGAACATATGACACCCAAGCAGATCTACAATTTAGAAAAGGCAACAGGTATAAAGGTAGTAGATAGGGAAAGGCTAATCCTCGACTTGTTTTACATTAGATCTACTACGTCGGAAGCAAAATTACAGATTCAGCTCGCAGAAATTAAATACGAGTTACCGCGGATAAAAGAAAATGCGAGGCTGTTGACAGGCAAAGAAAGACCAGGAAAAGGTGGAAGTGGAGAATACATAGTTGACGTAAAATTTAGGGATCTGAAGAGGAGGATGGGGTTCATTTTAGAAAAGTTGGCAGAATCCAGAAAAAAACGTGAGCTTTACCATGATCAGAGAGTAGAGAACAGAATGCCTATAGTTTCTCTAGTAGGGTATACAAGTTCGGGCAAAACTACCCTATTCAACCTGCTAACTCTGGAAAGTAAAGAAACATCTGAAAATTTATTTACCACACTCTCAACTACTACAAGATCCTTTATTATTAATGGACAGAAAATTTTGCTTACTGATACAGTTGGATTCATTAGAAGACTCCCTACTTATATGATTGAGGCCTTTAAGTCGACTCTGGAAGAGTCTCTTCAGGCAGACATGATTCTACTTCTTATTGATTCATCAGATCCGGCGGATGAAATAAAAACAAAGTATTACAGCTGCATGAGCACCTTACAAGAGCTGAATGTAAATAAAGAAAAAATTGTAATTGTTTTTTCAAAAATAGACAAAGCTGAATTTGATGATGTTAGCAGAACCTTCAAAGAATTAAACATAGAGCGTCCAATATTTGTATCACCCAAGTCTGGATATGGTATAAGTAAACTTACAAAATCAATATCGCAAAAAATTTCAATATCGCAAAAAATTTCAATATCGCAAAAAATTATGTCATAGAATAGAAAGATACTTACTCTATATCATTCTATTCTAGACCCTATCATGTACCTCAATTTCTGGTCATCTACATTATCTTAACTTTGGGTTTGATAGGAGTGGATCAAAAAAGTTTGATACTGTCAAAAATTAATTGACATTTGACTTCCAACCACGATAGTCCTAATAATATTTCTTTTTAATTTATTATTTAACTATTATCTGGTAACAGCGTTACTCCAGTTAAAAGCTAACGGTGGTGATTCTTCATAATATGACTGTATTTCATTCAACCTTTCCATTGAACCTTCACAAGCCCTAACTTCGACGTAAATGGAATCGGTCCTCATTAATTGCAAAAATGAAAAGACTTCCTCATTCGTAACACCATGCTTTATGTCATATTCAATTCTTTTAAGTACTTTGCCTATTTTCCCATACTTGTTATTCAATCTAATCTCCCATCGCGTCGCATTTTCAGATAAACCTCTCACAAATCTAACAACTGTCTGTTCCATATGTTTAACATGCCAATCGCGCAAAGGGAAACTATTTTGCTTCAAATAACTCAACATATTATACTCTAATGCCCTATATAATGTAGCGTATTGACTCATGTGAGTTGAGATCATCCTCGGTTAGGAAGAATTGAATCAAGTTTGTTTCTTGGTTATGATTTTTGGGAACATGTTGTCAACATCATTACAATTTATGGTAATTTACGAATCCTAAAAAACTTTGAGTATGAGATAAATATCAGCTTATCGTAATTGTTGTCGCGACTCAGTTCTACTTTTGGTCTTGGTCATTGTCATTCGTTGAGCTACATAGGTTATTCCATGATCTAACTCTAGGTGGCTAAGGAATGCTATCCCGTTATTTACAGTATCTTTAACTATCAAATTTCTTCCACACTCACTACATCGAATTATGTGTTCATCCGAAAATATCATAATTATGATATATTCAGAGCCCAATATAAGTAAACCGTAGCTGCTTTCTTTCATTTAGAAGTTAAAATTAGTAACCAAGCTAAACGGGCGCACCCATTGTGGTTAAGCATTTATCACTAATATGTGCAAGACAGTAGAACCCTACTAGGTAAAGGGCACTAATGCCGATGAACCCTTGAGAATTAAATTGAATAAAAATACAATAACATCCTATTTCCCAAAAAAATGAAAATACTCGAGCTTCGTAAGCCCTAGCATTTGTAATACTATAATTATGCAAAATTTCTCTAACTTTTTTCAATTAAATAGTATAACATAAGATTTTTTCCATATGAAGCAATAATGGTGCGTTTTACAGTTTTTCAGCTTTTAAAACAATATAATCTATTAATCCTTTTTTAGATACAGTCATCATCTTGACTAATGATTTACAAAGGATCTTCTCAATATATGATGGATAGTGTGCCGTAATTTTTTGCCCTAGGTCTTTCCTGTTTTGAATATAGTAAAGAGCAAGTGGTTCATATACTTGTTTACCAATCATAGTTTCATTCGTTATTTTGAATCTGCATTTTCTAATAGCTGACTTGACATATTCTAATCCATAATGCTCTGATGACCAAGTCAGGTTGAGAATTCCGAGCTTAAACAGTTTTTTCAAGACATTATCTAACGAAACTATCACAGGCATGGCTACTACCATTATGCCTTTGGGATTCAATATTCTGTAACTTTCGGCAATAAAGCTGTCAAAAGGTTTGAAATGTTGGGCAGATTCTAATGCAATGATTCTGTCAACAGTACCAGTTGCGAATGGCAAGCATAAAGAAGTGCTATTAATGCAAGTAATACCGGCTCGTAGACAGCGAGTATGAAATGCTTGTGCATTTTCAATCTTATTTAAGGCGAGCTTGAATTCATTAGCCAGCTGATGAGAATTAATATTCACACAGACTATATTCCTGAGCCTATATTCTCTACTCCATTCAAGAGCAGGTGCTCCGTAACCGCTTCCAACATCAATTAGAGTTCTAGAAGAGCGAAGGTCTGCGAGATTTCCTACGAGGGTACATAAATTAGATTGGGCCTTAACGGGACTGTTTACGTCTCCTTGCCAATATCCAAAATTGAGCATAGTAGCGCCAGTGGCAGCTTGCATTATAGGTGATAAGGAATCATATAGCTTGATTACATCTATCTCGTTTCGTCTCAGTGTCCATAGGGTCGCATCAATTGGATTAATGGTGAGCAATCGACAAATTATTCTTACAAAAGCCTTTAATTAATTAATGCAATATCTATCAGATGTATTGGAAACAGGAACATCCCAATTTTTTATCGTCAATAGTAACTGTAGTTGACAGATTTATTTGAATAAATTAAGTTTAATTACATGATATTATGTATATAATACACATAATCAGTTGGAACTTATTATACTATCTTCATTAATTTTTTCTATAGTTGCAATGGGATTGTCACTGGCTAGAATAGTAAGATCATATAGAGAAGGCAAACGCAAGAGACAATCTGATCTTTTTTCGAATGTTACAAATATCACCAGAATAATAGAAGATGAAAAATTTGTTCAATCTAGAAGGGCGCTCAGAAAAAATAAACTCCTAAATCAGTTAAGGGAAGGTAATGGAAACGATAATTTAGTTTTTGAGCTTGATATGGCAACAGAAGATGCAGCTAGAAACGTAGCATCTACTTACGATAGACTAGGTTTTATATTAAAACATGATAAAGAATTGGAAGATGAATTTATCCAGTGGCAGAGTTATGTTATTGCAGATATGTGGTTACTAACAAAAGAGCTCGTAATCAAAAAGTGGCGGTCAAAAAACCAATCCTATTTGAAGGAATTTGAACGAATAGGCAAAAAAGCATTAGATATTGAGACATAAGTAAATCATGAAATGATCTTTCTTGAACGTCATAATGTATGTGATCTTTCTTGAACGTCATAATGTATGTAAAGCCTATTTTATCTATTTTACATCATGCGAATTAATATATAGGATTATCTTAAGTTCATTAAATCAGAGATTATTTAGCTAGAGTTACTTTACAACAATTCTCTAATTCATTACATCAAAATAACTTTACCATTCATTCTAATCGATGGCATTTCTATATAATGATAAAGCAAGAAATAAACAGGTACCGAGAAACGTGTACCTGATGAATTTAAATGTGACAATTTTATGGAAACGGCTATCAGCTCACTTAAATATCTAGGCGAAACTAAGATATTTATGAGTTCAAGGCTAGTTATCTTGTCGTTATCAATCTCTTTGCTACTTAATTATGGCTTTGGAATTATAGATTTTACTAGTGGTCAAATCAACACCACACAGCAGCTGCAGCAACTACAGATGAATCAGAATGATATTGATTTTACTAGTGGTCAAGTAAATGCAAGCCAGATACAGGGTAATGGATCAGCTGGTAATTTGAGCAGTGCCTGTGACACTTCATATCCAGATTTTTGTGTTACCACGTATTCTGCAAACTTGACTTGTATGGATATCCCCCACAGAAATTTTACAGTATTGGGACCAGACACTTATGGATTAGATTCTGATGGTGACGGCCTGGGTTGTGAAAATTCTAATGTTGCCTACGTGAATTCTAATGTCACAAACAAATCGAGTAACCTTAATACTACTCTTCCCTAACCATTGCCTCCTGAGTCACTAAATGATATTAAAATTGGTAAAAGAGTGGAGTAAAGAAACAGTAAAAAAAATCACATCTTGTTATTCATTCATAAACTATTTATTTTGCAGGTTAATTGTTTAAATTTTAAGAATTATTTTCTCTAATTTGAAAATCTGGAAAAGCCTTAAATTAGACTATCCTTTTACATAATCGGTCATCATTGAGAAGTTTTAACTCAAATATTACAAAATCTAATCTATTTGTTCTGTCGTGCAATGTTGTACTTCTGGTTGTAGTCCTACAATTCTCACCATTTAATTCGGTCGCGGGTCAAATGCCCAACCAAATAGAATATGTGTATAATATTGAACAGATGAAAGGTCACCTTGAACAGGCCGTTGAAAACAAAGAAAATGGAAACAATTCATTAACACAAGCACATATTCTACATCCCATTGTAGAAATATATGATTTTATAGAAGCTCCTCTTGTTACCGTTGATAGTAATCTTAATCACTCCCTATATACTTCATTGAATGAGCTGTCACAAAATGTAGAAAAATTAGACTTGTCTCAATTTAAGGAAGAAACAAATAAAGCGAATCAAATGCTAAACAATGCGATAGAACTAATTGTTCCACAAGATAATAGTACCCTGAACCTGATAGTAGCCTCATGGCTACTTGACGTTGCAAATAAAGAATATGAGTCAGGTGTGAGAGATGGGAAGGTGGCTGAAATTGTTGAATATCAGGATGCAAGTGGTTTTATATCAAGAGCAGAGTCCTTGGTTAATGACTCATTGCCCATTCTAGATCAATCAATGAAAGCTTCAGCAGATGAAGTCCTGAGCTTGATCTCACCTCTGAAATTGAAGGTTCAAAGTAAGGCCGATATCCGGACATCAATCAGTGAGATAACGCAAAAAATATCTAATATGACTGGGATCTAGTAACCAGAAGAGACAGTAAGCGATGATATCTATCATAATAGCGGTCTTGACTGATTGAGTATATCGCTAGCCATGTTGCTTTTCAATTATGAACTTGGACTGAATGTTCTAATCAGCAGGAATCTGATGCGGGAGAAAGCCAGGGGAAATAATCAGAGATAAGATCGTTACTTAAATAAACTAATATAGAATTTCTGAACAAGAATCATGATAGCCCTACACTTCTGGTTGACGAATCCTATTTGGAAAATTATGATTCATAAAACCTCCATTGACGGAAAAGATGAGACTCTAATGAGGAAACAGAAGTAATTCATAGAAGGGAGTTACTAGTTCAACTTTATGAATATGACCAACACTTAGATATCCAAACGTTAGTTAACCGATAAATAACAACACAACACATACCAATTCCAAGAATATAGATATATGAGGAGGTATAAAATATTACAATGAGAATCTCACCGAAAACCGCAAAGGCAATCAATGATCAAATTGCTTATGAAGCATCTGCAACTCAAGCATACGTTGCAATCGGATCGTGGTGTGAAAGAACTGGATATGATGGAAGTGCAACTTTCTTTTTTGAACAAGCTGCTGAGGAGAATACACATATGTTGAAATTCGTTCATTATCTTAATAATGCGGGGGCTAAAGCGATAATTCCAGCGACAGAAAAGCCTCAAGGTAATTTCGATTCATTAGAATCTACATTCCAGGTAGGTTTAAAAAGTGAACAGACAGTTACAAAACTCATTAACAATCTAGTAGAGATTGTTGAAAGAGAAAAAGATCGCGCTACATATTCTTTCTTACAATGGTTTGTAAATGAACAAATAGAAGAAGAAACATTGTTTGAAATTATCCTTCAAAAATTCGAGATAATTGGGAGAGACAAACTAGCGATATATCAAATCGACCAATCTTTGGCCTCAATTAGATCGGAAATAATGGCTAAAGGGGATTCTCAACAGCAACAATCCGCTAATTAGCTACTGAGCGATGCTTTAAACATTTTTTGACACTATTTCTTTTCGAATGAGGAAGATCTCCTTATTGGATACGATAAGTTGCAGATTTATAGGCCTGTATTTAATAATTGCGTTCCTTGTCTTGGATCAACAAGGATTTGCCTTACAAAAGTTTTTAGATTACTATGAATTAAATAATGAACATCAATTTACTATAAAAAGGGATTTCGTGACATAATATAATTGATAAAGTGTATATATGCCATACTGGGAACTTATTTAATTAAATTTGCATCATGTAATGCATGGAGAGGCAATCAATTGAAGCTTTGTGTTTTTCTTGTAACATTCCTGGTTCTTATTTTCTCAAGTGCCCTTGTTCAATCTCCACATGTGTATGGACAATCTGATTCATTTAGCTCGTCTAATACTTGTTCAAAGCTTCCAGTTAATGGCATTACTGCTAGCGGAGCTGATAATTTGCACCCGCCATCTCATGCAATTGATCAGAATCTCAATACACGGTGGTCTAACTTGGGTTTGGGCTCATGGATACAGATCGACTTAGGCCGAGAGAACGTAATCTGCGGTGTGGGTATTAACTGGCATAGGGGAAATGAACGGGTAAACACATTTGTAATATCAATATCAAAAGATGGCAAATCATTTACCAATGTTTACTCAGGAAAAAGTGACGGTAAATCATTAACTGAACAGAACTATGATCTTCAATCCAAGGTAGGTAGGTTCATTAGAGTTATGGTTAGTGGTAACACCCAGAGCAACTGGATTAGTATCAGCGAATCTAAAATTTATGGTTACAAGGCCTTGTCTGAATCATGCGTGAACAGTCAGGTCTCACAGATAACTGCAGCTGCACCAAGTAGCCAAATAGGATTTCCATCTTCAAACGTAGCTGATAATAATCTTAACACTATTTGGTCCAATTATGGTGTAGGCTCATCCATACAGCTAGATTTAGGATCAAGTAAGAACATTTGTAGTCTAGATATAGCATGGCATAAAGGAAATGAGAGACAGAATAATTTTGTAGTTTCAACTTCTCAAGATGGAAAATCATACAAGACTGTATTATCAAGTACTAGTAGTGGAAAGTCACTATCATATGAAAAATATAATATTGCTGATACTAATGCAAGATACATAAGAATAACTGTAAATGGAAATACTCAAAATAATTACGCAAGTATAGCCGAGATCAGGGCGCTGGTACCATCATCAAGTCAATCGCAAATCCAATGCACTGATGGTCATATTCAGAATGCTAAAACTTCAGCTAGTCAAAGTGGATTTCCTGGTACTAATGTCCTTGATGATAATTTAGATACCCGGTGGTCCAATAATGGTGTAGGTTCATGGATACAACTTGATTTAGGGACAGTCAACAAGGTTTGTGACATCAGTATTGCTTGGTACAAAGGAAATGAGAGACAGAATAATTTTGTCATATCGACCTCAAATGACGGAGTAGCTTTTACAAATGTATTGAGCTCCAAGAGTACTGGCTCTACACTGAACGCCGAAAAATACAATATTGTTGATACTAATGCAAGATACATAAGAATAACTGTCAATGGAAATACTCAAAATACCTATGCTAGCTTAACAGAAGTATCCATAAATATATTCTCAACTCCAGGATCAAACTATTACATAGGAGCAGCAGGGGACTGGGGTTCAGCCGTTAATGATAACTGGGAAGAAACTGTGGATCTCATGATAAATAATAAAATAAACTTGGCCCTAGGACTAGGTGATTACTCTTATGGGTCCGTAAATGAGTTTCGACCTGTGGTCGACGAATTAAAGAATGCTGGAATTCCAATGAAAGGTGCGCACGGTGATCATGATTCATATTCTTACGCTGAATTGTTCGGACAGCCATCTATGGTTTACGCATTTGATGCAGGATTGGCTAGAATAATAATGTTAGACTCATATAAATCGACATCGTCAAATACCGAATTCCTTGAAAAAGAACTTACCGCAACAAAACAACCATGGAAGATCGTGGTAGTCACAACTCCGTTATATACAAGCCCATCAAGACATGATCCGGATGACGATCAAACCGATACGTTACAACCACTATTAGATAAATATGGAGTAGATCTGGTGATGTGGGGAGACAACCATAATTACGAAAGGATAAAGTTCCCGAGCAAGCATACAGTCTACATACAGTCAGGTACCGCCGGAAGATCTCATTATGAATTTGAGGGACAGATAAATGAATCGATATATCAAAATGATAATGACTACGGCTTTACAAAAATAGTAATTGGTAAAAACTCTCTAATGGGACAATTCATATCCCACAGCGGAATGATTTTGGATAATTTCAGTATTGTAAAGTAACCATCCCATTCAGAATCGCGTAAATTTGATGTCAATGATGGTGACAACAAGGTAAAAATAGAAATATTCAGATTTTGTATGTAGATTTGGACCTAATCTGGATAAATATTTTTAAAAGAAATGCACGTTGATCAAATGAAAGTAATTTGAAAAAAACTACAATCATGATAAGCGTGATGATCATTGCAAGTCTAGTCTCTTCAGTGACGTTAGTAACAACCAAATCGCAGATATCCTTTGCAGCTTTGTCCAATATCCAGAACTTCATGAACATGACAGAGGAACAAAGAATTCAGGCGGCCCAAAACATGACTCAGAATGAAAAGGAGATGGTAATGAATGAGTTTTCAAAACAAAATTCTAATGTTGACGAAAATATGTCTGATACCACAACACCAGCAGATGTCAAGCCCTTAATGGGTAATTTTGTAGATGTAGGAGATGGTTTTCATAAGGTTGAGGGTGTTGCTAAAGTAATAGATCTTCCAGATGGAAGAACCTTCCTAAGATTGGAAAATCTAAAAGCTACTAATGGACCAGATCTATATGTTTATCTTTCTGCCGACAACGACGCATCGGACATTGTAAATCTTGGAAGATTAAAAGGCAATATTGGAAATCAAAATTATGAAATTCCTGCTGGGACTGATCTCTCAAAATACAATACAGTACTAATTTGGTGTAAGGCCTTTTCGACTCTATTCGGCAGCGCAAAACTATCTACTTAATAACTAGATAGAGGTTTAAAATCTATGAATAAAAAAAAGATTATCATAATAATCATAATAGCCGTGGTTGCGATATCAATTGGGTTATATACGATTTTACCCCTCTTTACTAACACCGTGATCGATGAACCATTGCCAACAGCATCAGGAATGAGTTTAAGTGCACTTGGTATTAAGAATTTTTTTTAAACAAATTGATTAATCGCAAAATACATTTATTTTTTCTTTCTCCAATTAGCGGTTAAAGTTGTAAAACCTAAGCGTTACTAAAAATGAAAGGATTCTACTAAATGTATAATTGAAT
>Ga0209481_10000578_pt1 | contig 14600 bp, 13 predicted proteins | sample SoiMetdeltSBSDD3_FD_187598 | JGI IMG/M metagenome (GOLD analysis project Ga0209481, IMG submission 187598) | Bulk soil microbial communities from a Populus tree surrounding site in Tennessee, USA - Soil MetaG P. deltoides SBSDD3 (SPAdes) (version 2) | ecosystem: Environmental > Terrestrial >...
AAGGGGCGGTCGCCGCCGCGGTCCGCCGCACGGCCACGCCAGTCGCGTGCCCCGCCGTGTGGCCCGCTGACGACGTGCGTCAATGCACCGGTGGCCCGGGCCACACGTCGTTCTTCGGCGCCGGGATGGTCAACGCGCTGGCCGCATCCTCGGTCTGACGCCCGACCGGCCGGCGGCCTCACCCGGCCGCCGGCCGGCCACCTCATACCCGGGTGAGCTTGAGATCGCCGTGATGCACTCCCTGGCAACAGCCTCCCGATAGAGGCATTACCTCTACCGGTCCTCACCTACGAGCGGCTCCGTCGGCACCCGGCTCCACCGAAGGTCGGAGACGCGCCGCGGTGGTCTCCGCCCAGGGTCGAGGACGAAGTTCGCTCCGCCGGGCGATGACCGCGACGCCGGCGTTGCGGATCATGGCGTCATGCAGCGACTCGCACGCCCCCTCGCCGCCATCGCCTACCGCGACGACCCGCCGGCGGCGGCTCCACCCCCCGCCATCGTGGTCGAGGGCCTGACCAAGCGCTATGGCGATGTGACCGCGGTGGACAACCTGTCCTTCACCGCGCGGCGGGGCGCGGTCACCGGCTTTCTCGGACCCAACGGGGCGGGCAAGACCACCGCGCTCAAGACGATCGTCGGGCTCGCCCGTCCGACCGCCGGGCGTGCGCTGATCGGCGGCGTGCCGATCGGTCCGACGGCACCGGACGCCCGCGAGCTCGGTGCACACATCGAGCCGTGCGGCGCCCATCCCGGCCGCTCGGGCCGCGACCACCTGCGCTCGCTGGCGGCCCTGGCCGGGCTGCCGCGCCAACGGGTCGACGAGCTGCTGGCGACGGTCGGGCTGGAGCAGGCGGCGCGCCGCCGGGTCGGGACGTACTCGATGGGCATGCGCCAGCGGCTCGGCCTGGCGTCGGCGCTGCTCGGCGATCCGGACATCCTGGTCCTGGACGAGCCGCTCAACGGCCTGGACCCGCAGGGCATCCGCTGGGTCCGTACGTTCCTGCGGGAGCGGGCCGCGGGCGGTAGGACGGTTCTGCTCTCCAGCCACATCCTGTCCGAGGCCGCCCAGACGGTCGACGACGTCGTGGTCATCCACCAGGGCCGGCTCGTCCGGCAGGGATCGATCGACGAGCTTCAGCGACTCGGCCGGGGTGGCGTCCTCGTCACCACGCCGACCCGCGAGCGGCTCGCCGCCGCCGTGCGGCACGCGGGCGGGCGGGCCGAGCTCCAGGAGGCATGGGATCGGATGCTCATCGACGGGTTGGACGCGGCCCAGGTGGGCGAGCTGGCGCACGACGAGCGCGTCGTCTTGCACGAGCTGTGCCCGAGCGGTGTCTCGCTCGAGGACGTGTTCTTCGACCTGACCACGGAGGACGACCGATGACCGCGCTGATGACCGGCGAGCTGATCAAGACACGGACCACCCGCACCCTCTTCGCCTACGCGGCGAGCGCGGTGGCGCTGGCAGTCGGCAACGCCCTCATCCTGATCCTGTCGAAGGACCTGGTGACGACAGCCGACAAGCAGGAGGCGATCGCGGGCCTGCCGGTCATGCTCCTGCTCCTCGGGCTCGTCGGTGCGGCCGGCGAGTACCGCCATCGCACGGCCGCCCCGGCGGTGCTGGCGGCGGGACGGGGCCGCGGCCGGCTCCTGCTGGCGCGGGCGGGCGCCTACGCCGTCGTAGGGCTGGCGGTCGGGGCGCTGACGAGCGCGGCGTCGTTGGTCGTCGGCCTCCCGCTGCTGGGCCACGAGCCGGGCCCCGGCGTGGGCATCGGCGTGATCTTGTCCGTGGCGGCCGGGAACATCCTGGGCTCGGCGTTGTGCGCGATCATGGGCGTGGCGGCCGGCGCGCTCGTCCGCAACCAGGTCGTCGGCGTGGTCGGTGCGCTGATCCTGATGTTCGTCGTGACGCCGCTGCTCAACCTCGTCAACGAGACTGCCGTCGCCTACTCGCCGCTCGGCGCCGCAGTCGTGCTGGCCGGGGACCCCAGCGTGGCCTCCCTCTCACGGGGCGGGGCGGCGTTGGTGCTCACGGCATGGGTGGCCGCGGCCCTGCTCGCCGCCCTCCTCGCCGAGCAACGGCGCGACCTGGCGTGACCGATCCGGCAGCACCGTCCGTCGACGAACGCCGGCCGCGCAGCCGGCGTTCGCTCGCGTTCGACGTCACAGTCGCGCTGGCGGCCGCCGGCCTGGAGATCGCCATGGCCTCGGAGGCAGGTGCCGCCGCGGTGGTCATGGCGGCGATCGCCGGTGGCGTGCTCGCGGTGCGCCGGTTCGCTCCGGTCGCAGTGTTCGCCACGACGCTCGCGGCCGGAGCGGGAATCGTGGCCGTCGGCGGCGCCCCCAGCGGCCTGACCGCAGGCATCGGCCTCTACACGGTCGCCTCACTGTGCGAGCTCCGCGTGTCGCTGGCCGTCCTCGTGCCGGCGGCGGCGGTCACGGCGGGCCTGTCCGCCGCGACCGCCGACCGCAAGGGCCGGCAGGCGTCCGCCGCGTTCGGCGCGACCGTCGCGGTGCTGCTCGTGGTCGGCATCTGGGCGCTCGGCGCCTACGTCCAGACCCGGCGTCGCTACAGCCGTGCGCTCGCACAGCGTGCCGCCCAGGCCGAACGCGAACGCGAGCAGCTGGCCCGGATCGCGCTCCACGAGGAGCGGGCGGAGATCGCCCGCGAGCTGCACGACATCGTCGCCCACTCGGTCACGGTGATGCTGGTGGGCGTGCGGGGGGCGCGTGACGTGTTGCGTACGGCGCCCGCCGTGGCCGACGACACCCTTGCCCGCGTCGAGACGAGCGGTGAGCAGAGCCTCGCCGAGCTACGACGGATCCTGACGCTCCTGCGTAGCCCTGACCAGGGCGCCGAGTCGCGGCCGCAGCCGTCGCTGGCGGACCTCGACGACCTCGTCGCCGACTACCGCGCCGCGGGGCTGCCGGTCCGGCTGGAGGTGACGGGCCAGCGGCGTCGACTGCCCGGCGGCGTCGAGCTGTCGGTCTACCGCGTCGTGCAGGAAGCGCTCACCAACGTGCTGCGGCATTCGCATCCGTCGCGGGTCACCGTGACGCTCTCGTTCCGGAGCTCGCGGCTCGAGGTCGAGGTCGTCGACGATGCCGCGACGCCGACCGATCAGGGCAACCGAACCAGTGGCCACGGCATCCTCGGCATGCGCGAGCGCGTCGTCCTGCTCGGTGGGGAGCTCGAGACAGGGCGGCGGGTCGGCGGCGGCTACCGCGTCGCGGCGTGGCTGCCGGTGGGCGGTGACGCGTGACGATCCGGCTGCTGCTCGTCGACGACCAGGAGCTCGTCCGGATCGGCCTGCGGCTCTTCCTCGAGACGCAGGACGACCTCGCGGTCGTCGGTGAGGCGGCGGACGGCGCCGACGCGGTCGAGCGCGCTCGCGAGCTGCGACCGGACGTGGTGCTGATGGACATACGCATGCCCCGCGTCGACGGAGTCGAGGCGACGGCACGGCTGACCGACGCCGGCATCGAGCCGCCGCCCCGGGTGATCGTTCTCACGACCTTCGACCTCGACGAGTATGTCTTCGGCGCGCTCCGCGCCGGCGCCGCCGGGTTCCTCCTCAAGGACGCCCCCCGCGAGCGACTGCTCGAGGCCATCCACGTCGTACACGGCGGCGACGCCCTGCTCTCACCGTCGATCACGCGCCGGCTGGTCGAGGACTTCGCCACCCGCACCGATCCGCTCGAGCCGCCGGCCGCGGTGCTGGCGCTCCTCACCCCTCGCGAGCGCGAGGTGCTCACGCTCGTCGCCCGCGGCCATGCCAACCACGAGATCGCGGACCGGTTGGTCGTGACCGAAGCGACGGTGAAGAGCCATGTCGGCGCCATCCTGTCGAAGCTCAACCTGCGCGACCGGGTCCAGGCCGTCGTGTTCGCCTACGAACACGGGGTCGTCGTCGCCGGTGAACCCGACTAGGTGTGGAAGATGACGGAGGTAGTTCCCGGGGCGGCGGGCCGGACATCGCGGTCGCCTTGGATTGATGCGGATCCGGCGAAGAACGCGAATCCGACCATCCTCCAGGTCTCGACCGCCTCGGTCGCCGACCCGGCGTCGGAGACCGTTGCGACCGCGCTGATGGCGGCCACGATCGCACCGACGGCACAGATGGACAACAACGACGCCCCAAGGCGATCTCGCCACGCCGGCGGGCCATACACGGTGTCCATCGAGGACGACGTCCTGTCTCCCGGCAGTCGGGATTCCATCGGGTTGCTCCTCTCATCGCTCGTCCGTCGGCCACGAAGGTCAGATGCCAGCGCCTCAGCGCTTGGCCTGCCCGATGCCGAGGAGGTTGCCCTCGCTGTCACGGAACCAGACGGCCCGCTCGCCGATACCTACGTCGGAGGGGTCGCCGGACGCCGGCAGCATGCTGATCGTGAGCCTCCCCGGGTTCGCTCGGGTGAGGTCACCGTAGGGCTGGTCACAACTGATCTCGACCGACGCAGGGCTGCGGCGTCGTGGCGGGCCTGAAACGGCCCGTGGGTCGCGGGTGCGGCGGCGGCCGTGGCGCAGGTAGCGCCCGGTGATCACGCTCGGAAAGCATGGTCCCCCGGGGGTGGGAGGGCACACTGGTCCACACGCGGGCACTGTGGCTGTCCACGATGCTCCCGTGCCCGGCGTCTGGGACCATGGTGAACGGTGCGGCCGACCGTCCTGATCGTCGATGACCATGCTGGGTTCCGTGATGCCGCGCGCGCCCTGCTCCAGGCGGAAGGGTTCGAGGTCGTCGGCGAGGCGGCCGGCGGAGTGGCGGCGCTCGAGGAGGTGGCGCGGCTCACCCCCGACGTCGTGCTGCTCGACGTCCAGTTGCCCGATCTGGACGGGTTCGCGGTCGCCGAGCGACTGGCCGCCACCGGTGCGACGACCGAGGTGGTGCTCATCTCCAGCCGGGAGGCGGCGTCGTACGGGCCCCGGCTGACCACGGCGGCCGCCCGGGGGTTCCTGGCCAAGGGGGACCTGAGCGGTGCGGCGCTGGCTCGCCTCATCGCCTAGCAATGGCGACGCCGCCTGGGCACGGGCGCTGCTGCCCGTGGGCGTCGTCCTCGGACTCGCGTCGGAGGGCGCGGGCTTCTCCTGGGACGAGCCGGAGCGCTGGCTGCCCGACCTGGTGGTGGGCCTCACGTTCATCGGGGCGGGGGCGTACGCCCTGCCGCGCCAGCCCGGCTGCGGGGCACTGCTGACGGCGACGGGCCTCACCTGGTTCGCCGGCACCGTCGACGCCTCGGCGCTCTACCTGCACCGGGGCCCGCTGGTGCAGCTTCTCGTCGCGTACCCGGGGTGGCGGCCCCGCACGCGCACCGGCCTCGTCGCCGTAGCGGCAGGCTACGCGGCAGCGCTGGCGAGGCCGGTGTGGGGCGACGACTCCGCCGCCGTCGTCCTGGTGGTCCTGCTGGTGGGGGCGGTGGCGCACGACTGCCTGATCGCGTCGGGCCGGGTCCGGCGAGACGGGCTGGTTGCCCTCAAGGCCGCGACCGCCCTGGCGGGCGCCGTCGCCGTCGGCGCGGCGGTCCGGATGGTGGTCCCGTCCGGCGAAGCGGGCGAGCTGGTACTGCTCGGCTACGAGGCGGTGCTGTGCGGCGTGGCGGTTTACCTCGCGGCCCACGTCCGCCCGCCCCCGGTGTCCACGGTCGCCGACCTCGTGGTCGAGCTGAGCGAGGGCCGGTCGGGGCCTCTTCGCGATGCGTTGGCCGCCACGCTCGGCGATCCGACCCTCGAGGTCGGCTACCGGGTCGCAGGCGGCGACTACCGAGACTCGGCCGGCCGCACCGTCGCCCTTCCCCCGCCCGGCGAGAACCGTGTGGCCACGTTCGTCACCCGCGACGGCCGGCCGTTCGCGGTCCTGGTCCACGACATCGGCGTGCTCGACGAGCCCGCGCTGGTCGAGGCCGTGGCGGCGGCCACCCGGCTCACGGCGGCGAACGCCTCCCTCCAGGGCGAGCTGCGTGACCAGCTCGCCGAGCTGGAGGCGTCCCGCCGGCGGCTGGTCCTGGCGGCCGATGAGGAGCGGCGCCGGCTGGAGGGCGAGCTGCGTCGAGGCGCCCTGCAGCGGGTGTCTGCGCTGATCGACGTGGTGCGCAGCGCGCGGCCGGCGGCCGGACCGGCGGCCCGCGAGCATCTCGCACGCACGGAGGAGCACCTCGTCTGCGCCGCTGAAGACCTGGCCCGGCTGGCGCAGGGCCTGCACCCCGGCGACCTGCGCGACGGCCTGCCCCATGCTCTGGCCGCGCTCGCCGGCCGGGGCCCGGTGCCGGTCGAGGTCACGGTGGCCGAGGGCTGCCCCCTGGCCGGCGAGACCGCCGTCGCCGCCTACTACGTGTGCGCCGAGGCCCTGGCCAACGTGGCCAAGCACGCCGGCGGCGCGTGTGCCCGCGTCGAGGTCGTGCCCGCCGGCGCCGGCATCCGGGTCGTGGTGGTCGACGACGGCCCGGGCGGCGCGGACCCGGCCCGGGGCAGCGGCTTGCGCGGGCTCGCCGACAGGGTCGAGGCGCTGGGCGGCACGCTGCACATCGCCAGCCCGTCCGGCGGAGGCACGCGCCTCACCGCCGTGCTCGCACCGGCCTCCGGGGCGGACCGACCGACCTGATCCGCCGGCGGTGCCCGCGCGCGGCCGACGGGCGGCCGCTGGCGCCGCCCGCCGGCGATGACCGGTCAGCCGTCGCCGGTCAACCGATCCACTCCCACGCCTGGCCGCCGAGGATGATCTCCATCTCGGGATACGGGATGCCCGGTCCCCTCCGGAAGTCGGACAGCACCTCGTGACCCTCGGCGTCGACTGTCCAGGCGGCGTCGACCGCGACCTCGCCGTCGGCGGTGTTCGCGCATATCCCCTCCGCGATGAACCGCACCCGGCCGCCGTAGACCTCGTAGGGGCCCTCGCAGGTCGGCTCCTCCTGGCCGGCGAACTCCACCCTCCACCTGCCGTCCTTGATCGTGATGGTGACGAGGCCGTCCCACCCGGAGGCGACCTGGCGGGGCACGCCCTGGTCGACCAGATCCTCGGTGTGCAACTCGGCCCGGATGACGCCACCCTGGTAGGTGACGCCTTCCGGGGGCGGGACGTTGATCACAGGCTGGGTCGGCGGATCACAGGGTGCCGGCGGGGTGGGCGCCGGTAGCCCGTCTGTCGCCCGGCGGATGGCGGCGATCGTCGCCTTGGTGCCCGGGTCCGCCTCGAGCTGGTCGTACACCGGTGCTGCGGCGCGCTCCAGCGCCTCGACCTGGGCGTCCGAGGCCCACACCACGCGTCCGCCCATCTGGCAGTACGTCTGGGCGTCGACGGCGTCGTCGCTGCCGGCATCGACGGCCCAGTCGCGGGTGGCCTCGGCCGCGGCGCGGAGGACCGCCTGCTGGTCGTCCGTGAGCCCGGCGAACACGTCGCGGTTGACCACGAGCGACTCCACCTTCGGGAACAGGGTCACGTTGCCCGTCGCGGTCGACGGCAGCGACTCGGGCGCCAAGGCGAAACCTGCCTCGATGCCCGCAACGTCGTCCCGGGTCCAGAACCTGCCATCGAGGTCGTCCGGGTTCGCACCCAGGGCAGCGAGCAGCGCGTAGACCGTGTCCGAGCGTGAGGCGCGGATCGTCCCGCCCACGTAGTCCTCGGGGCCGACCAGCGGCTTGGCGAAGCCGAACACGTGGCGCAGCTCCTCGGGCACGAGCGCCAGCCCGGCGACGCCGACCTCCTCGAGGCCCGCCAGCATGTCACCGGCGAGATCGTCGTCGGTGACCACCTCACCGACCTGCTCGTCCGAGGTCAGCAGGAAGGGCGCGTTCAGCGCCCGCAGCGACATCACGCCCAGCGCGTCCCAGGCCCGCGCCGGGATCAGCCCCATGTCCAGCTCCCCGTCCATGATCAGGCGGGCGGCCGCCTGGTCCCAGTCGTCGACAAACTCTCCCCCCGCGCGCCAGACCGGCGTGATGCGGATCTGCCCATCCGAGCGTTGTTCGGCCTGGCGGGCGAACTCCTCGATCGCCGCGGCGGGGAAACGGCCCGGAAAGTCGTTCGTGCCGATGCGCAGCGTGATCGGCCGCCCCGACCCGCCCGCCTTGTCTTCGTCCGGAGTGCCCCCGCCGCTGCAGCCCGCGGCGGCCAGCGCCGCCACGGTCAGCGCCGCCACCCATGTCCTGGGTTTCCACATGATGCCTTCTCCCTGGTTCCGCCACTTAGGGATGAAGGTACGAACGACGCCGGCCCGCCATCATCGGGGCCAGCACGGACCACCTCTGCACAGGGACTGTGGCCAGCACGGTACGCAGGGCGCAGCGTGCGTGCCACACTCCTGGCGTGGTGGGCACCACTGCAGCGCGCCGTCGCGGGGCCCCGACCAGGCTCGTGGCCCCGGCACTGGCCCTGGCGGCGGGGGTGGCCTCCTTGTCGGTGGTGCAGGCCGCGTCGACGGTCGTGGTCACCAGCTACGCGTCGTCGTCGCGGGCGGCCGCGGCCATCGACCTCACCGCCGGGCTATCGCTGCTGGCCGCAGGCGCGGTCACATACGAACGGCGCCCCCGCAACTCGGTCGGACCGCTGGCCGCCGTGGCCGGGATCGCCTGGCTGGCCTCCGACTGGGTGGGCTGGGCCGAGGGACCGTCGCTCGCCCGCAGCGTGGCCATGGTCGCCGCGCCGTTCCTGCTGGCGCTGGTGGTGCACCTGGCCCTGGCCTTCCCGTCGGGCCGGATCGCCGGGCGAGGCGCACGCGCCCTCGTCGTCGCCGCCTACGCAACGGCGGCCGTGTGGGCCGGGGGGCAGGCGGTGGCCGGCGATCCCTTCCTCGACCGTTACTGCTGGCGCAACTGCACCGACAATGCCTTCCTAGTACACGCCGACCAGCAGGTCGTCGACACCCTGCGCCGCGGGTGGCTGTGGTCCTCGATCGTCCTGGGCGTGGCGTTCGCCGCCCTGAGCATCTGGCGGTTGGCCCGGTCCAGCGCGGCCGCGCGCGCCACGCGCTGGCGGGTGGCCGTCCCCGCCGTGGTGGTGGCCGGGACCGAGGTCGCCTACGCCGGCCTCCTGCTCCGCACGCCGGCCGAGAGTCCTCGCGACCCGACGTTCGCCACCATGTTCGTGGTGCGGGCGCTGGCCCTGGCCGGCCTCGCTGTCGGGTTGGTCGCGGCGCTGATCCGGTCGGAGCGCACGTCCCGGGCGGTCGCCCGCCTGGCCGGGGCGCTGGGGGAGGCACCACCGCCCGGTTCGCTGCAGGAGGCGCTGCGTCGCTCCCTCGGCGACGACCGGCTGGAAGTGGCGTACTGGCTCCCGAGCGTGGAGCGCCACGTCGACGGGACCGGCCGGCCGGTCGTGCCCCGTCCCGACCGGGATCAGACCTCGGCGGCCATCGTGCGGGACGACCGCCTGGTTGCCGTCGTGGTCCACGATCGGTCGCTCGACGCGGCGCGCGACCTGGTGGCCGAGATCGGTGCGGCCGCCCGGATGGCCGTGGACAACGAGCGGTTGCGGGCGGAGGCTCTCGCCCAGATGGCGGAGCTACGTGCCTCGCGCGCCCGCGTCGTCACCGCTGCCGACACCAGCCGGCGCCGGCTCGAGCGCGACCTGCACGACGGCGCCCAGCAGCGGCTCCTGGCCGTGTCGTACGAGCTCCGCCTCGCCCAGGCGGCCGCGCTGGAGGACGGCGACGCCTCTCTGGCGGGCATGCTCGCGTCTGCGTCGGACGACGCGAAGCGGGCCCTCGCGGAGCTGCGCGAGCTCGCGCACGGCATCTTTCCCGCGGTGCTGGGCGAAGTAGGCCTCGGCGCCGCGCTGTCCACGCTGGCCGACAGGGCACCAGTACCGGTCGAGGTCGTCGCGACCATCGACGGCCGCTTCCGGCCGAGCGTCGAGTCGGCCGCGTACGCGGTGGTGTCGTCGGCGGTCGACGAGGCGGCCCGCGCGGCCGCCACCCACGCGGAGGTCAGCCTGACGCTGGACCACGGCCGGCTCGTGATCGAGGTGTCACCCGCCGGTGAGGGGTGCGAGCGCCGGTTGGGGGACCGGGTCGGCGCTCTCGGAGGATCGCTGCACGTGGACCGGCACAAGCTGCGGGCGGAGATCCCATGCGCGTAGTCGTGGCCGACGACACGGCTCTGACCCGCGAGGGCATCGAACACATGCTGGAGGCGGGCGGGGTGGACGTCGTGGGCCGGGCGGGCGACGCCGACACCCTGCTCCGCCTCGTGGACCAGCTGCGGCCCGACGTGGCCGTCGTCGACATCCGCATGCCACCGACCCACACGGACGAGGGCCTCGTCGCTGCGGCCCACATCCGCACGGCGCATCCCGACGTCGGTGTCCTCGTCCTGTCCCAGTACCTGGAACCGAGCTATGCCCTGCGGCTGGTCCAGGACCATCCCGAGCAGGTCGGCTACCTGCTCAAGGAGCGGGTGTTCGCCGCCTCTGCTCTCGTCGACGCCGTACAGCGCGTGCACGACGGCGAGACCGTCGTCGACCCCACGATCGTGTCCGCCCTGTTCGGGCGGCGCCGGCGAGACGACCCCCTCGGCACGCTGAGCCCCCGCGAGCGAGAGGTGCTGGGGCTGGTGGCAGAGGGCCTCTCCAACAAGGCGATCGCCGGGCGGCTCTACGTGACCGAGCGGACCGTCGAGTCTCACGTCACGCAGATCTTCCTCAAGCTGCGGCTGGACGAGGGGGGAGACTCCCACCGGCGCGTCCTCGCCGTTCTCGCCTTCCTCCGGCGCTAGGCCTCATGGTGGCCGAGGCCGAGGGCACCGGGGAGCACATCGCCTCGACCCGGTGCTCCTGAGGGGCGCCGCACGCCCGGAAACTGCGGCTGGCCACGATGTGGACGAGGTCCGGGCTTGCGAGAGTGCTCCGACAGCACACGACTGAGGGTGTCGCGGGTGGCGCCTCACCGACAGCTGCGAAACCCGGACAAGGAGAATCACCATGCAACTCACACGACGGATCGCGCTGGCATCCGGGGCGGCGCTCCTGGCCGGGACGGCGTTCGCCGGTGGTGCCGGCGCCCGCCCCATCGACCAGGGTCCCTTCCACGACGAGTTCACCGAGATCATGCAGGATCTGTGCGGTGTCCCCGGCCTGACGGCACAACACGACTTCGTCGTCGACGGCCGCTTCCTCTTCAACCCGCATGGCCCGGACGGGCTGCCATACTACCGCGAGCACGCCACGATGACCGATCTCTACACCCTTCAGGCGACCGGCGAGGTGTTCACGGTAGAGACGATCGGCAACGGCAAGGATCTGAAGGTCACCGACAACGGCGACGAGACCACCACGATCCTGGTCCAGCAGACCAGCAACCAGGTGCTCTACGGCCCGGATGGCACGGTGCTCGCCCTCAACGTGGGCCAGACCCGGTTCGAGTTCCTCGTCGACAACGGCGGCACGCCCGCCGACCCGTCCGACGACCAGTTCCTCGAGTTCCTCGGTGAGGTCAGGGACCCCACCGGCCACCAAGCCGATCTCTGCGCCAGCGCGGCAGAGGCGTAGCGCCCAACCACGAGGGAGGGCGGTCCCTCACGACCCGTCCTCCCTCGTGGCGTTCGCAGGCCCAGCCCACGACGATCCCGACGAGGGCGGCGGGATCGACAGACGATGTCTCGCCAACCCAGTCAGCCGGCAACTCGTCCCGCCAGGTCCCGTTGCGGTAGGCCTCCGCGACTTGGTCATCGATGAACGCCTCGCCTAGCAGCAGGTCGACGACGTCCCCGAACGCCCCAAAGCTGGACGAGTCTCCCGGTCGTCCAAGAGCCGTGTGGCGATGGCGACAAACACGTTCCTCGGCCCGGCGAGGGTGTACTCGGGCACCCTGAGACCGCTCATCTTGCACCTGCCGGGGCGGACGGATGACGCCCACTCTAGGAAAAAATGCAGTCGCTCCAGTCAGAAGCGAAAGGCGCGCTCTTTGATTACCAGCTAACATCCTGGCGGGACACGGGACAGGGGGCGAGCGGATGGCCAGTGCGATTGTCTTTCCGGTTGACGCGAGCGATGAGGTGATCGAATCTCAAAGCCCCAACCGGTGGTGCTTTGGCAGGCTGAAGAACGGTCATCACGACTACAACGCGGCAGATATCTTCGCTCCTACCGGAACTCGCATCCTTTCTCCCGTGGCCGGCACCATCACGAGAGCGAAGGACGATTCGTCGGGTGTTGGTAGCCGGGTTCAGATCCGCGACGACACCGGCCGGCTGTGGTATCTCGCTCACATGGACAACTCGCCGGGCCTGCAAGTGGTCAAGGGGCAGCGCGTGTCGCCCGGAGCGCTCATCGGTGTTGTCGGCACCAGTGCGCATGCGCGTGGTACCCAGCCTCACCTGCACATCGACATGCTGCCATCGTCTTCGGGATCTGGGGAAAGGCCTTCGTGCTCAGGACCCACATGTCAGGAATATCCATTCGAGAATATTCAACCATTGCTGGTTGAGGCGTACACCGGCCGCGCCGACGAGCAGCCTCTCCCGCCGTTGGGTAACGGATCTGTCATTGCCCGGGACAATGGTGACGGCACGTATCTGGAGGCGATCCTTGGCGGCGGCCACGCGTTCACGCTGTCGGGTCAGGACAAGATCGATCTCGGTCTCGGTTATGCGCGCGTGATCGATGCTGCAGAATTCAATTCCTTCATAACGGGCCCGATTGCGGATGGGAGCGTGTTTGCGAAGAACGTGGGTGGGGCGTGGACTGAGGCGGTGATGGGTGGTGGTCATGCGTTCTTGCTGAGCGCGGAGGACAAGATTGTGTTGGGGTTGGGTGCGGCGACGGGGATCCCGGTGTCGCATTTCGATTGGCTCATCAAGGGGCCGATTGCGGATGGGAGCGTGTTTGCGAAGAACGTGGGTGGGGCGTGGAGCGAAGCCATCCTTGCCGGCAATCGTGCCTTTGAGCTGGCCCCGGAGGACAACGCATTGCTCGGACTTGGCCGAGCCACCGGCATCCCCGTCCAGCACTTCGACTGGCTGGCGGCCAACACGATCGCCGAGCGCACCGTCGTTGCCCGCCGCAACCCCGATGACACGTACCTCGAGGCCTACATCGTCGACGGCCGCGCCGTCCTCCTGACCCAAGAAGACAAGGTCCGCCTCGGCCTAGGCGTCGCCACTGTGATCCCCACCACCTCGTTCAACTCACTCCTGCCCTGAGCTCAGACCGGGACACCTGCAGTCGAGTTCGTGACCCCGACCGTCCTGCACGCGCGGCGTGTCACCGGGTTCCTTCCACCCTCCCGCCGGCGGAACGGTCCCGGCTCCAAGGCGCCCGCCAATCCGGCCCACCACCACAGACCCGACAGGGACCGGTCCAAGTCGAGCGGCGGGTGTCGAGCCGTGGCGGCATCCAGGTCGTCGGCCAGCGCATCCACGTCGGCTGGGACATGCCGGCCGCAGCGTGAGTGTCGATGTCGCAGGTCCGGGGCGTCGGGTCGAAGATTGCCTCGTTCTTCCTCCGTGACGTCCGCCCTGCGGTACGGACTGGCACCCCCCACAAACCGCTGGCTACTCCAGCCTGTGGACCTATGGGTCAAGCGGTTCACGGCACGACTGGATCCCGATCGAGGTGCGTCGAACCGCGCCGTCGCCGAATGGGTTGTAGCGCACTCCGAAGCCCCCGAACTCGCGAATGCTGGTCTTTGGTACTTCGGTGCCCGCATAGCTCCCCGGCGCGCCGACTGGACGAAGGCCCTAGGAGACCTCACTGCCGCCGAGACCCTCGTCCGGCGCCGCGTCGCAGGCATGGCGGCTGCAGTGACGGCCTGGAGGGCGTGTCGGGGTAACTGAGGTCAGTGCCCTTACTGGCTTGCGACGGCCCGCCAGAGACCGACGGGACTCAGAACAGGCTTCGATGCTCGAGAACCCGAGCGCTGAATCGGTTGTCGATTCGGTTGACCGCGATCCCAGGCGGCGCGTGCTTCGGCCACGGCGCGCGGCCACTGGCGACCAACCGGCGTCCCAGGTCGCGGAGCGCGACGCCGAGCACGACCGCAGAACGAGTCAGTCAGAGGCACCTCGAGTGGTCGGGCCGTCGGCGAGTTTGAGGACCCGTCGTCATTCCCCGCAGCGATCCCGCTCCTGATCGCCCATGGCATGACCTACCAGAAGTTCCCCCCAACGTCACGGAAGCCTTCATGACGGCCCAATGACAGGCGGGCGCCACCATCGAGCTCGACCGCTACGCCGGCACCGGTCACTTCGCGGTCCGCACCAAGTCGGCGGGCACGGTCACCGTCTGGCTCCTGGCCCGCCTCGACAACCAACCCGCCGCGTCCGGCTGCACCCCCCAGACCCTGAAGCCAGCTGTCATCCGATGCCGTTGACCCCGCGTGGGGCACGGCCCACAATGCGTGGCCGGCGGGCGGGAGGCGGAGATGGCGGAACGGTGGCAGACGTGGGCGGCGATCGTGTCGGCGGTCGTGGCCGCCGTGGCGTTGGCGCTCTCGTGGCAGTGGAACCAGCAGAACGACAAGGTGACCGCTCGGCAGGAGGCGCGGCTCGACGTGCAGGAACAGCGGCTCGACAGGCAGGAGGTCGAGCAGTACGCAAGCAAGGTCTACCTGGGCGAGGCGCCCCAGTATTTCTACGAGGAGTTCGGCGGACGGCCCGCTGTGGGCGAGATCAC